>Ga0181530_10001003_pt1 | contig 35942 bp, 33 predicted proteins | sample PEATcosm2014_Bin_42_FD_119769 | JGI IMG/M metagenome (GOLD analysis project Ga0181530, IMG submission 119769) | Peatland microbial communities from MTU Mesocosm Facility, Houghton, MI, USA - PEATcosm2014_Bin10_60_metaG | ecosystem: Environmental > Terrestrial > Soil > Wetlands > Peat | place...
GCAAAGACGCAAAGAAGGAATCCCGATTCCGAATCGGGAGCGCCTTTGCGCCTTCGCGCCTTTGCGTTAAATCCGCCGACCCGCGATCCTTCAAGAAGCCCAACGGAGTGCTGGAGTGATGGGTTGCCGGATCCGGCCATCTTCCCAACACTCCACCACTCCATCACTCCGGCCAGCATCCCGGCTTTCCGCTTTTGCCTTTCCTTATGCCTTATCATTCACTGGCAATTATAGAGCATAAGCCAGAATTGTCAACGGAAATATGCAGAAATGTGCAGATTATTTATGGCCGTCTGCAAGTGCCGTCGTATTAGGCACTTACGCATATTTCTGACTCATAGAACACTCGATTGCGGATTGCGGATTGGCCTTGACGGCAGGGCGAGGCTCCAGCCGAGCCGTTTTGGGCTGGGGCGGCTCCGCGGGAGACGCCAACGCGCCCATTGTGGTGCATTGTGCCAAGGAACCCCTGATTTATTGGGAAAGAAAACAAATCACATTTTTGCTTGCCATCTTACAGATGTGCGATATAGTTGTCTTACAAACATAAGAAAAATATGAGCTTCGAGATGAAACGCAAGAGCGGCGGCAGGGGGTTGCCCAGGATTTCCGATGCCGAATGGACGGTGTTGAAAGCGGTCTGGCAGATGAAGACGCCCACCGCGCGCGAGGTGGTGGAGAAACTCAAGGATAAGTCGGATTGGAAGCCAAAGACCATCCACACCCTGCTCGGCCGGCTGGTGCAGAAGGGGGCGCTGGCCACGGAAAAGCCGGGACGGGAATATGTCTTCAAACCGCGGGTGACGGAACAGGAGTCCCGCCTGGCGGCCACCCGTTCGTTCCTGGCCAAGGTGTTTGACGGACAAATCGCGCCCTTTTTCGCCTCCTTCCTGGAGGGCGAAAAGCTCACGCGCAAGGAAATCGAGGAGCTAAAAAACATCCTGGAGGAGAAACGCTGATGAACACTCTTTTGGCACTGGCTCAGAATGCGTTCGAGTGGACCTGGAAGACGTCTGTCAGCGCGGGCCTGCTCGTCGCGCTGGTTTTTCTGGCTCAAAAACTCCTGAGCCGATGGCTGACTCCCCGTTTGCGCTACACGTTAAGCCTGCTCATTGTCCTTCGGTTGTTGTTTCCGGCGCTTCCTTCCAGCCCGCTCAGTTGGGAAAATCTATTCCGGCCCCGGACCGCGCCGACGCTACCGGCCTCCGTGACGAGCCCTCCCGGGTCAACGACAGTAGCAGGCGATTCGGCGTTGCCAACGGGCATTTCACCCGGCATTTCCATCGGCGGCGGGACGAAAGGGACGAAAGGAATTTCCACCAGTATTTCAGCCGCCACTTCCACCGGCATTGCCCATGTCTCCACCCTGCTTGCGCCAAGCTTCACTGTCCGCGCGCGGATAAGCCTCGCTTGGGCGAGCGGATTTCTTTGCCTGATGACGCTGGCGGGTTGGCGCTACCAGCAATGGACCCGCCTCATTGCGCAAGGGCAACCCGTCTCCGACCCGTCTCTGCTGGGATTGTTGGACAGCGCCCGCGCCGACATGGGTGTGCGTCGTCCGGTCAAAATGGTGGTTGTGGAGCGGCTGGGCAGCCCAGCCGTGTTCGGTATTTGGCGGGTCTGCCTGCTATTGCCGCAAAGCGCGGTGGAGCATTTGAGCGCCGAGGAACTGCGCATGGTTTTCTTGCATGAAATGGCTCATGTGCGCCGGCACGACGCCGGCCTGAACTTCCTTTTGATCGCCCTCCAGTTCCTGCACTGGTTCAATCCCCTGATCTGGCTGGCGGCCCATCGGATTCGGGCGGATCGCGAGTTGGTGTGCGACGCCATGACCCTGAGGCGTCTGCCGGCGGCGGAAGGCCGGAGCTACGGACGCGTCCTGCTCAAACTGATGGAAGGATTTTCGGCGGAGACACCGGTATTTCCCGGAGCGGTCCCCGTAGTTGGCAGCAAACAAGAAATCAAACGGAGGTTAATTATGATCAAACAACAAAGACAGGGCAGTATTGGAGCCGGTTTGGCGACCGCTCTGGCAGTGGCGGCGCTGGCCTGCGCCACCTTCACCCGCGCCCAGGAACGCGCCGCTGTGTCGGCCGGTTGGACGAATTGGAACAATGGGCAGAACATTGGCTCATTCTACGCGGTCGCCGGCACCGCAAAGGAAACGGTCGCCGTTGGGATTGGCGGACACATCTCGACCCGCGACAACGCCACCGGCAAGTGGACGATCCAGACCTTTCCAGAAGTTTCTGATTGTCGCGGGATTGTGTATGCGGGTAACCAGTATGTTGTCGTTTGCCAGGGAGGCCACATCATGACCAGCCCGGATGGACTCAAGTGGACCAGCCGCACTTCATCCACCAAAGAGAACCTGTTGGGAGTGTTTTGGGACGGGCATCAATACCTCGCCGGCGGGGACAGTGGCACCATATTGTCCAGCCCGGACGGCATCAAATGGACCAGCCGCAAGTCGGGAAGCGACATCAGCTTTTACAGTTTCGCTTATTCCGGCGCGCGCTATGTCGCGGTTGGAAACGACGGGATTTGTATCAGCAGCAATTCCATAACGTGGACCCCGACCGCGACGCGCTGGGAAACCGCCCGGATTCCGTTCACCGCCTGCGTTTGGACGGGAGCGGAATTTCTCGCCTGCGGACTGGGATTGGACAAATTTCCCACCATCTACACCAGCCGGGACGGAGATGTCTGGAGGCTGCGTGACACGACGATTAAGGCATCGCTCCGCGCGGCGGCGGCCATCAACGGCACGATTTACGTCGCCGGCGACAGCGTCATCGGGAAATCCACCGACGGCGGAACGACATGGGCGGACATCTACACCAACACGGGCGGCAACAAACTCTTCATGGGGCTGGCCAGCAACGGCGCGGATTTGATTGCCGCCGGATTCAACCACAACGTCTGGGCCATCCCGGAGTCCGTCAGCGCGTCTGCCAAAGGCACGCCGAGCACAGCGCTCGCCGCGATTGAAGATTTTCACCTGGTGCAAACACAGATTGGGGATGCTTCCGGCCCTGGCGTGCCGCTGGAAAGTTTGACAGCCTATGTTCTTGATCTGCATGGCCCGCGTCCGCAAATCTTCAAGACAATTGATTCCAAGCCAATGGAGGACGCCATCGGTAATTTGCCGCGCGGGAGTTTTTTGTATTACGACGGCAATGCGCTGATGAAGTCTCCGCCAGATGCTCAATTGGACGCGCTGAGAGCCTTTTGCCAAACCAAAGGCATTAACTTCATCGTCAGCCCAACGAATTGAACGGGAAGACTCGGCGGACGGCGCGCCTGGCTTGCAGGCAGGGCGGTTGGGGGTCGCATCTGTCGCCGCCAAACCACGAGGGGCGCGGAAATTCAGCGGCTTTCTGCCGAAAGCCGCTACGGCGCGCACTTTCTTGGGTTCGCCTTAATCCTAATCTTGATCCTAATCTTAATCTCTTCTTCACTTCCCGATTGAGATCCAGATTAAGATTAGGATTAAGATTAAGAGTCACAACCGGAAACCGCCACCCGAAAGAGCGAGATGCACCCAAACTGACACGCCCCCGATGCATCGTCGTTGCCAGAGGGCGGGGGGAATTGTATGCTGGCACCGGATTGAATCGTGTTTTGAGAAATTCAATCGTGTTTTGAAAATTATGACACGCCGGCAAGTTCTGGATCTTTATTTTGTCGAGGCGCGGTCGAAGCTGGTGGATGTCGCCGCTTTTCTGGATCGCGCGCAACGGGCGGACGGGGCGGACGATTTCCGCCTCAAGTCTTTTCGCGCCGCGCTGGGCCAGTTGCGCTCCGGCGGCCCGGACCGCGCGCGGCGGGTGCTGTTGCGTCTGAGCGATCCGACCGCCAAGCCAATCGAGGCCGCCGGAAACCAGAACGCCTGCGGGGCGTGGGCCGGCTCGAAGGGAACGAGAATCAAGAAAAAGGAGGGGGGATGAGAACAAATCACCGCTCGACAGCGTCTCGCATTACCGTGGGCGAAAATCCGCAATCCTCAATCCGCAATCCGCAATTGAATTGAATCATGCGCTTCATCGAACCTCACGCCCACATGGTCAGCCGGACGACGGACGATTATTTGTCGCTGGCGGCGGCGGGTTGCGAAGCGGTTTGCGAGCCGGCGTTTTGGGCGGGGTTTGATCGCGGCTCGGTGGAGGGTTTTCATGATTATTTCTGCCAGTTGACCGTGCATGAGCCGCGGCGGGCGGCGAAATTCGGCCTGCCCCACTTCACCTGGCTCTGCCTGAATCCCAAGGAGGCGGAGGATTTGCAGTTGGCGGCGGAGGTGATTGAAATGATACCGGAGTTTCTGGAATGTCCCAATGTGCTGGGCATAGGGGAGATTGGGTTGAACCGGAACAGCCGCAATGAATTGAAGGCGTTGGAGATGCAGGTGGATTTGGCGGCGCGTTACCGGCAGCTTATCCTGGTTCATACGCCGCACTTGGAGGACAAGCTCAAGGGCACGCGGCTGATTATTGACGCGCTGAAAAGCGACCGGCGGATCGCGCCGGAGCGGGTCATCATTGACCATGTCGAGGAACACACCATCGCGCTGGCGCTGGACGCGGGGTTCTGGGCCGGGATGACGCTGTACCCGGAATCCAAATGCACTGCGGCGCGGGCGATTGACATGATAGAGACTTACGGGGCGGAGCGGTTGTGGATGAACAGCGCGTGCGATTGGGGAGTGAGCGTGCCGCTGGCGGTGCCGCGCGCGGCGCTGGAAATGCGGCGGCGCGGCCACAGCGCGGCTGAGGTGGACCGGATGCTGCACGGGAACCCGGCGAAATTCCTCGGTCAGTCGCCCAAGTTTAAATTGCAGCAATGATGATTTACGGAAGAGGAAAAGGGAGTTGCACTGCTGCGGTCAGCGTGTAAAGATGTTGCCACACGCATGATCAGCGACCTTAAACAGAACTTCGCGGAATTTTTCGCCGGCATCGGTCTGATGCGGATTGGTCTGGAGCGAGAGGGCTGGCGGATTTCCTTCGCCAACGACATTGAAGAAGACAAGTGGCGGATGTATCGAGACAATTTTGGGGACACAGGGGAATTTGTGCTTGGCGATGTTCACCAGCTTGAATCGGCAATCGTACCAAGTGTCGCGCTCGCCACAGCTTCCTTCCCATGCAACGACCTTTCATTGGCAGGAGGACGCAAGGGTCTTGCAGGTATGCAATCCTCTGCGTTCTGGGGTTTCATTGACGTGATGACGAAAATGGGACGACGGCGTCCGCCTATGGTGCTACTTGAAAACGTGACTGGGTTTTTGACCTCGAACGATGGAAATGACTTCCGGGACGCTCTCCTGGCTTTGAACCGGCTCGGTTATGCCGTGGACGCTTTCATCATTGATGCCGTGCGTTTCGTACCACAGAGTCGTCAACGTCTTTTCGTCGTTGGCATGAAGAGTTCAAACGTCTCAGCTTTGAACGAAACGGCGAAGTTTTACCAGAGTGATTCCCGACCGCCAGCATTGGCGGACTTTATTCTGTGGCATCCAGAAGTCAATTGGCGAATTAAGCAATTGCCAGTTCTTCCGGCTTCGAAATTGAAGCTCCAAGACATACTTCAGGACCTGTCACCAAACTCGAAGATGTGGTGGAGCCGCGAGCGTGCGGATTACCTCCTAAAACAGATGAGTCCGAAACATCGTGCAGAAGCGGAGAAGATGATTCAGGCGGGATCTGATAGTTATGGAACGGTGTTCCGACGCGTCAGGAATGGCAAGTCAATGGCAGAATTGCGCACTGATGGAATTGCGGGGTGCTTGCGCACGCCGCGTGGAGGAAGCGGCAGGCAAATCCTCTTTGCGGCTGGAAGGGGCCGGTTCGGCGTGCGCCTGCTAACCCCAAGGGAATGCGCTCGTTTGATGGGGGCCGACGACTTCGTTATCCGCGTCCCCCTCAATCAAGCTTTGTTTGGTTTCGGTGATGCCGTTTGCGTGCCGGCAATTGAATGGATTGCCCATAATTATCTTAACCCTGTTTGGGAAGAAGAATATGCCCCACAAATTATCCCCAAAATTCGCGAAACAAATATCTCTTACCGAAAGGCGAGGCGCGAGTAAGATGCATGCTGTTGGCCTTCCATCTGACGTCGCGGCCATTCGTAAGGAGATTAAGTTATTTTTCGAAAGCCTTGATGACGAAGGGAAGCGCATAGGCAGTCGCAAGTGGGGTGTCTATGCCTTTTACGATTATGACGGAGAACCGATTTACGTTGGCCAGACATTTGAAGGTCTCAGCAGCAGAATTGGACGCCACCTCACCAACCAGAGAACGGATGCTGTCGCGATGAATGTGCTTGATCCATTTGAGGTCGCGGAAATCTGTGTTTGGCCTTTGGCCTTGGGCCACCTGAGCGAGGAGCAACAAAGGGAGCAACTCGACCGAGCTGAATACACTGTTTTTCAGAAGGTGCTCAAAGAATCCAAACTTGGAGCAGTGCTCAATGAGAAACCTCCGAGAATGATGCACTCGGTTGACCTTCCGAAGAGCTATTGCAAGCGCATTATCCCAGAAGATGTTTTCCCCTATCGCAAACACCCCGACACTCGAATCGCCCGCCGGGCAAGTACTATTGCGAGCCTTGCCCGTGTTATCAGCGAACGAAAGGTCTCAAGGGGGCTTCGTCAGACCCTTCTGACTCAGGCCCGCCGCTTGGAACGGCTGGCTGACGAACGCCTCAAGGATTTTCCTAACGATGAGCCGGATACCGCTGATGATTAGGATTGAATTGGGGTCGAGAGAGACGCGCCCTCTAGCCTGTAAGGACCTATCGCCAGTCGCCCAGATTTGCATCGGCCCTTGACTAAAACCGCATTCAAGAGTTCAACTGTATCCAATGCGCCTACCCCGCGGCCATCATCTCGCTTACTGCACGAACATTCACCCGGCTGAAACGTGGCCGGAAACGCTGGCCGCGCTGGAGCAGCACACCCTGGCGGTGCGCGCGCGGGTTTGCGCGGGCCGGCCCTTTGCCATCGGGTTGCGCCTCAGCGACCGGGCTTCGCGGGAATTGAGCCGGCCTTCCGCGCTCCTGCATTTTCGCCGATGGCTGGAGAAGCATGATTGCTACGTCTTCACCCTCAACGGATTTCCCTTCGGCCGGTTTCACGGGGAGCGGGTCAAGGAGCGGGTTTATTTGCCGGACTGGACCTCGCCGGAGCGGCTGGAGTATACGAACCGTTTGTTCGACTTGCTGGCTCAATTGCTGCCCGAAGGGGTGGCCGGAAGCGTCAGCACCGTGCCGGGTTCGTTCAAGGAATTCATCGCGGCGCCGGGGCAGCTTGGCGTCATCCGCGCGAATCTCCATGCTTGTGTCAAACATATTGCTGAGACGTCCGCGCGCGCGGGGCGGGAGCTGTGCCTGGGGCTGGAGCCGGAGCCGCTGTGCCTGCTGGAAACCGCGCGCGAAACGGTGGATTTCCTGGACCGCCTGCGCGAGGAACATCCCGGCGGCCAACGCCTGGAGGAATTTCTGGGGGTCAACTACGACACCTGCCACCAGGCCGTGGAATTTGAGGAGCCGGCGGAGGCGCTGGCGCTGCTGCAAGAACACCGGGTGAAGGTGTGTAAGATTCATCTGAGCAATGCGCTAAAATTGGGGAGGTCCAATTGCGGATTGCGGATTGCGGATTGCGGATTGCCGAGCTTGGATTGCGGATTGCGGATTGCGGATTGCGGATTGAAGGCATTTGCCAACGATACTTATTTGCATCAAGTGGTCGTCCGCTCTGCCGATGGACAGCTAGTACATTACCGCGACTTGGATGATTTCTTAAATCCGCAATCCGCAATCCGCAATCCGCAATGGGCGGAGACGCGCGTTCATTTCCACATTCCGCTGCACACGCCGCCGGCGGAATGGTTCGACACGACGCGCGATCATCTGCTGGGCGTGCTGGATGCCTTGCAAGCGACCCCGGAACTGTGTTCGCATCTGGAGATGGAAACCTACACTTGGGGAGTCTTGCCGCCGGAATTGAAAAGCCGAAGCGTGGCGGACCAATTGGCGGCGGAATATGAATGGGTCTTGCGCGAACTGCGGAGGCGCGGCCTGGCCTGATGCGGCTGTTCTAATAACCTCCCGAGCGGGCGCAACTAGTGAACCTTCCACCTTCGCAATCGAAATTTCGGACGCTCCTGATTTTGGGGCGCGTTTCCAACGCGCCCACCCTCTGGTCCAACTGCCTGGCCGGCTGGTGGCTCGGCGGCGGCGGCGCGGGGTGGCAATGGGTACGGCTCGTCGTGGCGATGACCCTGCTGTACCTGGGCGGGATGTTCCTGAACGACGCTTTTGACGCGGACTACGACCGTCAAAACCGCCGGTTGCGGCCCATTCCGTCGGGCGCGATCACGGAAAAGGAAACCTGGCAATGGGGATTCTCCCTGCTGGCGCTGGGCGCGGGGGCGTTGGTCAGCGCGGGGACAACCACCGCGGTTTACACGCTGCTGCTGACGGGTTGCATTCTTCTTTACAACCTCATTCACAAACTGGCGGAAGTGTCGGCGGTGTTGATGGGGGCCTGCCGCCTGCTGGTCTATTTGGTCTCCGCCTCGGTGGCGCACCTGGGAGTGACGGGGAATGTGTTGTGGTGCGGGCTGGCGCTGGGGTCTTATGTCCTGGGTTTGAGCCTTCTGGCGCGGAAGGAAAACGGGCGCGGGCCGGCCCCGTATTGGGCGGCGATTTTATTGACGGCGCCGTTGCTGCTGGCGGGATTGAGCGACGACGGCCCCGCGCGGCAGACGGGCTGCGTCCTGTCGCTGGCGCTGGTGGTCTGGATGCTCTGGGCGCTGCGGCATGCCTTTTGGCTCGCGGAGCCGAAGGTGGGTTGCGCGGTGGCGCGGCTGCTGGCCGGGATCCCGCTGGTGGACCTGCTGGCGGTGGCGGACCTGACCCGGCCGGAGGCCGGTCTGTTCCTGCTCTGGTTCGTGCTCGCGCTGTTGTTGCAGCGTTACATTCCGGCAACATAAGGAAATAAAATAGTTGCGATAAGTGCTCGCGTTTCGGCTGGAAGTAGTTTACAGTGAAGCATACAGTTAATGTAAAATACATGAAAGCAACCTGGAGTAGAAAAAAGATACGCGACAAATTTACCGGGATGACCAAGTCGGATGGCGCCCCGATGTCGCGGCAACAGATCCACATGCTCAGAAAAAAGGCGCGCGGTATATGCCTGACTTGCGGCAAGCCGGCCATCGGCGTTTATTGTCTCGAGCACACCATCAAGGCCCGGGAACGGATGCGCGTGCGCCTGAACTATCACCGGCGCCTGCGCGGCGCGCCCAGCTACGTCCTGGAGGCGAAGGAAAAGTCCCATGTGCGCTCGGGACGAGGGGGGAGCAAGCCGGGACGGACGCTCCGTTCCAAGGTCCACGCATAGGCGGCCTGAGCCTGTCTGGCCTTATTGCCGCGGCAAGGGTTTGGCCGGCGGGACGAAGGAAAGACAGATTTCACGCGCCACAAACCAGGGCAGGCGAATTTTGTTCCACCAATAAGGGTCCTCGCGGAAAATCAGGCGAAGGGTCTGGAGGATGATCTTCCCGTTGCGCGCGCGCACTCCGGCCATGCCGTTGAGCGCCAGGGCGCGGCACGAACAGAAAAACAGGCTGTCCCGCTCCAATTTCCCCTGTTCCGACGGGGGAAACAGCTTCATGGCCTCCGCGTCGCCCAGGGTTTTGCGGGTGATGTAATAGAAGACGGCGACATCGGAACCGCCGGAGTGCATCGCCGCAGTCAAGGAAATCGGCGTGTACCGGAAGGAGGAAAGAACCTCGTCAATGTAGTAAAAATCGTAATGGACGGCGATGCGCATTGCCAGGTCCACATCCAGGGCGAAACCGCTCTTGGTGTCGAATCCGCCCGCCTGCCGGAAAGCCTCGCCGCGATACATCAGCCCGCTGGGAACGCAGCAGGGATAATCATGCACCAGGAATTCCTTGAGCACCCGGGCGCGCCCGATCAGGCCGTCGCCCGCCTGAAAGCGGTAGCGGTAGTGCATTTTGCGGAAGAGGTAAAAGCGGGGGAAAATGCGCCGGTCATCCGAGTCAATCAATTCCATTGGGGCCATGACGATGCCGGCGGAGGGATGCCGGCCGAAGGCGGCCAGCCTCAATTCCAGCGACTTGGGCTTGAGCAGGTCGTCATCCAGCAGGACGACCAGGAATTTGCCTTCGGCCAGGGACGCGACTTTTTTGATGTTGTTGAGGACGCCGATGTTTTCGCCATTCCGATAATAGCGGATGCGCGGGTCGTTGAAGCGGCGGACGACTTGGGCCGACTCCTCATTCTCGCTGTTATCGGTGATGACGATCTCGAAATCCCGGACGGTCTGAGCCAGGACCGAACGGATGGCCCGCTCCAGCAGGACGGGGCGGTGGTAAGTGGGGGTGCAGATGGAAACCAGGGGCGGGTTCACGCGGTTGTTCCGGGTTGGATGATGTGTTGCAGCATGACATTGGCGAAACTTTCGCCCGTGAACGGCTTTATCCCGTCGCCCCTCACGAAGTCCTCGATGGCGGCCAGATACGATTGGTATTCCGGCTCCGGCATGGCCTTGAGATAGCGGTAAAGCTCCTCGTAGCCCTTGAAATTCCGCATGTCAATGAACGCGCGCGCGGGGATGAAATCGGCCGCGTCCGGCGCGCCCCAATAGACGGGCACGCAACCGGCAAAAAAGCCGTCAAAAATTTTCTCGGTGACATATCCCGGGAACACCGCGTTTTCGTAGCACAGGGCAAAACGGTATTGGCGCATGACGGCGTTTTTGTTCGGCACCGCGCCTTTCCAGGAGGGGAACCGGCGGGACAGCAGGGAATTGGGGAAGAAGCGCGGATAGATTTTGAGGAGGAGCAGATTCAGCCGCGCCAGCCTGCCGGTGAAATAACGGCGGTCCCAACCCTGCCCGTAAAGGTCCAGGTCCGCCGGATGCCGGCTTTCGAACCAGCGGATGGCCCGGACCCGCTCGGTGTAAAGTTGGCGGGGATGGGGATTGTATTTCTGGCTGGCGATGGTCACGCAGAATTTGGTCTTCTCCGCCCGGTTGATCTGGAATGGGGCGGGAACCCGCATGGAATAGCAGAACTTGAAGAACCTCCGGTTGTCCACCCATTGCGGGTTCCAGGTGAAGACCTTGTCGAAATCGCGCAGGTTCCAGCGCCAGTATTCATCCGGGCGGTTGGCCGCGTTCTCGAACAGGAACAGGTAGAGCTTCTTCCCTTTCATCCGCCGCAGCTTGCGGTAATAAGGGTCCAGGAAGGTCGGATGATCGAAAAAGACGGCGGCGTCGAATGCCTTCAGGTCATCCATGTCCAGCGTGGCGACCCGGTGGCCCAGCTCGCGCAGCCGCTTCCCGGCAAAATAGAACCCGTACATGATATCGTCCCCGATTGGCCCGGTTGGGTCATCGAGCAAGCGATTGCGGTTGTAATGCTTGTAAAAACTGTAAAAGCCCAAATACATTCGGCGGGGTAAGTTAGTCCAAAACCGGCGGCAAGCCACCGAAAAGTGACACGCCTCCACGGCCCGGATTGAAGCGGCGGAATGGAAACAAACCCAAACTCAATTGTTCCCCGCCGCCTCGCTGTAGGTGGCGATGGCGTGGATTTCCTTCAATTCGCCCGCTCCGCCAGCCTCCGCCTCGGAGTGGATGATCTTGCCGCGAGTGCCGAATGATCTCACTTCGTCTATCAACCGCGCGTCCACGGAATCGCGATGCAGCGAGCAGCCCGCGTTGGCGAGGACGTCCGCCAATGCCGCCTGCGCGGATTCAATGGCCGCCTGGATTTGCGGCGCGACGGTGAGGTTGCTCACGAAGGTGGGCGCTTCCGGCGCAGCGCCGAAATCGGCGGCGACAACGGGACGGCCGCGGAGTTGTCCGTCCTTGTGCATTTCCACCAGGTTGTCGCGCTGATAAACATGGTCGGTGGCCGTGAACTCGCCAACGCAATGCGCGCCGGAATCCGGTCCGGCGATAAAATAATTTCCAATCGCATCCAGAAAATGATCCGCCGCCGAGTGTCCGCCGGCCAGCCCGCAAACGCCCCAGTTATACACGACGTTGTTGATGTATTGAATGCGGCCCTTCGCCTTTGGATTGCGGCTCTGATTGTTGATCCAAAGATTACGCGCGTAAGTGATGTTCGTCACCGTGTCGGTAAGCGATCCGAAACGCTGCGGGTCAATGCCCTCGCCGATGATGCAATTCTGAAACGTGATGTCGTGGCTCCCCACCGTCAGGCCCAGGCAATCCCAGCGCCCCCACTCAATCGAGCAATGATCGAATATCATGTCGCTGCCGCCGGAAAGATTGACCGAGCATTTTCCCTTGTCGCCGGCGATGCCTTCGCGAAATCGCAGGTAGCGGACAACAAGATTGCGCTGGCCGCTGAAGGAGACCGAACGCCCGTACAGCATGATGCCGTCCCCGGGCGCGGTCTGGCCGGCCAGCGTGAGATCGCTGCTGACGGCGACGTTGGCTTCCAACCGGATGATGCCGCTGACATCAAAGACGACGATGCGATGCGATTTGCTCACCGCGTCGCGGAACGAACCCGTGCCGGAATCGGCCAAAGTCGTGACATGAAAAACCTCGCCGCCGCGCCCGCCCGTGGCGAATCGGCCGAAGCCTTCGGCGCCTGAAAAAGCCGGCGGCGGCTGCTCCGCCCCCGACGCCGGCGCGGGCGCAAATTGCAGGGCCAGCAAAGAAACAAAAAACATCGAAGCAGCGGCTTTCATAACATTCATAACACAGTGAACGGACTCAATCATCATAAGTATTTAGGCAGGGACACCGCACCGCGCTGTCCGCGCCGCGTCCAGCGGCGCAACGGCTCGCGCCCCGGACGCCTCGGCGAGGCGTCCCCGCCTGATTTGTCACCAATCATCATAAGTTTGCCGTTACGGTTCAGGAATTGCCAGCAGGCTTTCGGGCGCGGAGCACAAAATTCTTCGTGTCTTCGGCAGGGCGGTGCTGCTGCGCCGACCAAGATTTCAGCGCAAGCGGCAGCTCTGCCCTGCCAGAATTGCGTAGAATTTTGTCGAGCGCCCGCTTTCGGGCGGGTCCTGTCCAAATTTAAAATAAATTGAAACAGCATGTTTATCGGGAAGGAATGGCCGCTGGGGTTGAAAAAAGCATCTGGACGGTTTCCGGCATTGTTGGCATGATTGAGGCATGAGCAAGCGGATTGAGGATTTGCGGCTGGCGGTGGAGACGATGCACCGCTGCAAGGCCCGCCTCGAATCGTCGCCCCCTATACGGGAGACGTTTCGTAATCCGGTTGTGTGGGAAGGGGTCGTTGAGCCTTTTGCCTGGACGGGCCATTCAAACGCCAAACGGTGTTACGGATGGAGTCATCAGGCCAAGCTGGAAACGCAATATGTTCTCACGCTCAATATTCCGCCTGTTGAATCGCCCATTACGGCGGTCAGAGTGGCGATTGTCGCCGAGGCTAAAAACGAGAGGAAGTGACGCCGTGTATTCAGATTTTTTTCAGGGCGAAAAAATGCCAGTTGTTAGCGACTCCTTCAACACCAATGCGGGAGCAGTCCTGGTTTGCGGGGATACACTTGAAACGCTTCGTAGTTTGCCAAATGGTTCGGCCAAATTGGTGATTTCCTCACCCCCATACAACATCGGCAAGGAATACGAGGCGCGAAAGGAACTTGAGCATTATTTGGAATCCCTTCGCCCGATCCTGAGTGAATTGGTGCGCGTCTTGGCAGAGGGGGGGTCGCTTTGCTGGCAGGTCGGAAATTACGTGGAAGAAAGCGAGATTTTCCCTCTCGACATGTTCTTTTACCCGATCTTTAAGGACTGTGGATTGCGGTTAAGAAACCGCGTGATTTGGCATTTTGAGCATGGCCTTCATTGCTCGGTAAGATTTTCCGGGCGATATGAAACTCTTCTGTGGTTTACAAAAGGTGAAGATTACACTTTCAATCTTGATTCGATCCGAGTTGCTTCCAAGTACCCTGGAAAGACCAATTTCAGGCCCGGCCCGGACTATGGAAAACCATCTGGAAATCCGCTCGGAAAAAATCCAAGTGATGTTTGGAAATTGATGCTCCGGGAATGGGAAACCGGGCTGTGGAATATTCCAAATGTAAAAGCAAACCACCCCGAAAAAACCCTTCACCCTTGCCAGTTCCCAATTGAATTAGTCGAGCGTTGCGTTCTGGCCTTTACTAACGAGGGGGACTTGGTTTTAGATCCGTTCAGCGGTGTTGCATCATCCCTATTGGCAGCATTGCGTCATGGACGCCGGGCAATGGGCATAGATAAAGAGCCGGGATATATCAAAGAAGGCAAAACCCGGATCGAACAGCTTATTGATGGAAGCCTGCCGTACCGCCAAATCGGCAAACCTGTTTACCAGCCCACCGGCAGGGAGAAAGTCTCGCAAGTGCCGGAAAGCTGGCTTGTCCTTGGAGAGAAGCGATGAAAATTGCCGGGATTTATTCGTTTAATAACGGAGAGGAAATAGTTCGCGAGAAGTATCTTAATTTGCTTCAAGAGGTTGAAATGGCAGTTAGCAAGATTGATGCCCTGGCCTGCAAGACCAAGAAGAGCAAAGAGAAGACGATGCCGGGTCAGGTTCTATAGTCTCCCATTGAGTTGAACAAGGCATTTAAACGGCTGCTTTTTCCTATCGGCTGGCAAAGCGTCCGTGTGCGATGCGACTACGCGACACAGTTTTATACGAAAGGATACACAGCTAAACCGCTGAGAAAGGGCGCTTTCCGAGAAATGGACTTCGTTAAGGGAAAGCTCGGTGTGGAGGTCCAGTTCGGCAAGTATTCATTTATGGTTTACAACGTGGCGGCGAAAATGACCATTTTTAGCAATTTGGGCCACATTGACACCGGAATTGAGATTGTGCCAGTGAAGTCCTTAGCGGACGAAATGAGCAGCGGTGTCAGTTATTTTGAACAATTTGTTTGGGATTTGGAGAAACGAGGCGTGTCTAACATAGATGTGCCGGTTATGATTCTCGGCTTGGACATTTCAAATTAGGATACTAGCTTTCGGCCGGGTTTCTTTGGCTCGATCTTTTCGCCCAGCGCCATCTTCAGCAAATAGTTCAGCTCGGCGCCGTAAATAAAAATCACATTGCAGGCGTAGAAGAAAAGCAGCGTGGCAATGACGCTCCCCAGCGAGCCGTACACCAGCGTCAATTGGTTGAACCGCGAAAGATAAAGCGACAGGAGGCGCGCCGCCGCCATCCATGACAATGTCACCAGCGCGGCCCCCGGCGCCACGGAACGGATGGTCTGTTTGAGATTGGGCAGGAAATAATAGACGGCCGACACACTGGCAAAGACCACGGCAATCGAGAGGCTGACAATCTCATTGCGGGGCAGCACCAGGCCTGACTTGCCGAAGACCGCCTCCACTTTGTCCCAGGCCACGGGCAACAGGACGAGCACCATCATCGCCATGATGACCACAAAAGACAGAATCAGAATCTGCGCGATGGAGAGGAGCCGGCGCCAGATATAGGCAGGCGGGGCGGCAACGCGGCACGCGCGGTTGAGCACGGTGCGGTAGCCTTCGATGGCGGAGGACGACGTCCAAATCGCGCCCAGGATGGACACGGTGAGCAACCCCTGCGGCGGACCGGAAATAATTTCGGTGATGCGCGGCGTGAGCGCGCCAACCATCTCCGAGGGCAGTTGCGCGAGAACCAGCCGGATAAACCTGGCGCCCGCCTCTCCTTCCGCGATGAACCCGGCCAGCGCCGCCACGAAAACCAGGAACGGGAACACCGCCATAAGCCCCAGGAAAGCCAGATAGCCCGCATGCTCAATGCCGTCATGAGCCAGCGTATTAACCCCCGCTTTGAAAAAGGAGGCGAACAAGGTTTTCGGCGACAGCATAGTGAGTTCTGGTTACGGTTGCTTTCAAGTAAAACACCAGGCATACAACGCGACCACCAGGCCAATCGCCGTTGCCAAAATCAGGCTGTGCTTCAGCGTGAAGCGAAAGAGCCGGGCCTCGTCGGAGGCGGGCAGGCCCGTCGCCGCCGCCGCCACGGCGATGCTCGACAGGCTGATCATCTTGCCCATCACACCGCCGCTGGAATTTGCCGCCGCCATTAGAATCGGGTCCAATCCCAACCGCCCGGCCGTCACGGTCTGCAAGTTGCCAAAGAGCGCATTGGACGACGTGTCGCTGCCGACCAGGAAAACCCCCAGCCAGCCGAGCAGGGCGCTGAAAAAGGGAAACGCGCGCCCCGTCGAGGCAAACGCCAGTCCCAGCGTGGCCGTGGCGCCGCTGTAGTTCATCAGGAACGCGAACGACAGCACCGCAGCAATGGTCAGGACGGGAAACGCCAGTTGCCGGAGCGAGATTGCGGCGACTTTGCCAAACCGCCGCGGCGTGACACGAAGAAACAGGATTGTCAAGAGCACGGCGATCATGCACGCGGTTCCGGAAGCCGTCATCCAATTCAGCTTGTACACCGCCGCGGGGTTCGAGGAAGCCGCCGCCACCGCGGTGCTTTGCGCGGCGCTGTGCAGCCCCGGCCATTGGAACGTGACCGTCAACCGGTCCAACGGCTTCTTTACCGCGTCCAGCCCCCACAGAAACACCAGCAGCACCAGCAGGATGTAAGGGAGCCAAGCCATGAAGAGTTGCCGTGGACCGTATGTTTCGTAGTTTGGCAGGGCGAAGCTGCTGCTTCGAACTAATTCAGGGCGGCGCGGCAGCGCCGCCCTACCATTCAAGGGGTGGGATGTTGCGCCATGCCCCGCCGGCGGGTCATGGACGGGTTCATCGGGGAGCGCGAACTGGTCCTTCGGCTTCCAAAACTTGAAGAGAACGACAAGCGATCCCATTGCCGCGAGCGAACTGAGGATGGCGGCCAGTTGCGGGCCGAGCAGGCTCGAAACCAGCAATTGCGCTCCGGCGTACACGACGCCGCACAGAAGCGCCGCGGGCAGCACGCCTTTCAATGCCGGCAGGCCGCCCATGACCAGGATCAAGTAGGCGGGAATGAACAACGACACCGGCGCGCAGATGCGGCCCACCCATAAGCTCAGACCCCGCACGGGCAGCCCGGTGACAGCCGCCAAAGTGAGGATCGGGATGCCAATCGAGCCGAAGGCCACCGGCGCCGTATTGGCCAGCAGGCAGATGCCGGCGGCATTGAAGCGCGTGAATCCAAGCCCCGTCAGCATCGCCGCCGCGATGGCGACCGGCGCTCCAAACCCGGCCGCGCCTTCGAGAAACGCTCCGAAGGCGAAGGCGATCAGAAGCGCCTGCAAACGCCGGTCCCGGGTCAAGCCGCCGATGGAGTCCTTCAGGATTTCAAAGCTGCCTGTTTCGAGCGTCAGCCGGTAGAGCAGGATCGCCCAGACGACGATCCACGCGATCGGAAAAAGGCCAAACGCCGCGCCGTAACTCATTGCCGCGAGCATGGCTCCGGCGGGCATCTGATAAACAAAAAGGGCGACCGCCGCCGCCGCGCACAATCCGCAAAGCGCCGCCACCCACGCCGGCGTTCGTTTGACACCCAGGAGAAAGAGCATGACAAACACCGGCAGCGCCGCAACCAGCGCGGAAAGACCAAGAGAACCGCGGACCGGCATGCTGTTGGGTTGCCACATAATGGAGAACATCATTTCAGCAGCAACATCAGGTCGGACACGTTGGCGCCGGTGGGGCCGGTGATGATCTGGGAGCCGGTTTTTTCAAAAAATGTTTCTGAGTCAAAACGATTTAAATAATCCGTGATGTCCAGGCCGAGGCCACGGGCCTTTTCCGCAGTTGCGCTGTCCGCGACGGCTCCGGCGCAGGGGCCGTTGTCCTGGCCGTCCGTGGCGAACGAGACGAAGACTTGGCCGGTTTTTATGCGTGACAGCGCGCACAGGGCGAGATGCTGGTTCCGGCCGCCCCGGCCGGCGGCGGCGGGCACTTTCAACTCCGGTTCCCCGCCGGCCAGGACCAGGTCCGGGTGTCCTGGGCCTTGCGCGGCGTCGAACATTTTCCGCGCGACGGCGGCGGCGGGATCGTACAGGCTGTCGGAAAGAATGATTGACTTCAGGCGCAGCGCCCGCGCCCGCGCGCGCATGGCCAGCAGCGCCGTCTGGTTGGAAACGAGGGGGATGTTGGTGACAGTGGCAAAGTACTTGGCGTCCGTGGGCGTTTCGGTCAGGCGATAGCCGCCGAGATGATATTGTTCCAGAATCCGGGCGGCATCCTCCGCCGTGGTATCATCCCGGTAGGTGGGTCCCGAAGCCACGGAATTATACTTGTCTCCCGGCACGTCGGAAAGAATGAGGCCGATGACGGTGGCGGGATGGAGCATTTTGGCCAGGCCGCCGCCTTTGAGGGAAGACAGATGTTTTCGCACGGTGTTCAGTTCCACAATCGTCCCGCCCGTCCGCAAGAAATCCCGGTAAAGCCGGCGGCCCTGCCCGCATTCCGATTCGGGCCAGCAGAGGAGAGAGGAGCCGCCGCCGGAAACGATGACCAGAACCAGGTCGCGTTCATCCAGGCGTTGGCAGAGGGCGACAATCTGACCGGAGGCGCGGACATTGCGCGGGGAGGGCATGGGGTGGGTGCCGTGGTGGAAGGAGAATCGCGATCCATGCGGCTTGGCGCCCGGGCCGATGACGATGCCGCCGGAGAGGCGCGCTCCCAGAATCCGTTCCAGCGCCAGCGCCGCCGGATGGGCCGCCTTGCCAATTCCGATGACGTGGATTCTCCGGAATATGTCAAGACTAATTATCCGGTCTTTGATTCGCAAGGCATCCCCATCGAGCGAGACGCAGGAAGCAAAGACCTGCGCGGTGTCAATGGCATTCAACGCGGCATTGACGAGGGAAAGGGCGGCGCTTCTTGGGCCGCCGGCGTCAAGCTGGCCGATGTTCCTGATCCACTGTTTGCCCAGGCCGGGGGTGCTGAACAAAACTGTTGGAGCGCCGGCTTGCAGCCGGCTTTCATAGGGATTTTTTTGGGAAAGCCGAGTGCAACTCGGCGCTCCGAGTCTTCCGGCGGCCATCGAATTTGCGGCGGTTCCGGTCATGCGGATCATTCCAGTTTGGAGGCGAAGTCGTAGGTTCCCGATCCCACTTCAAGAACAACCTTGCCCTTTTCCTGCCGCACAAATTTCACCTCCGCGGCCTTTGCGACCGGCTTGCCGCTCTCCGTGATGGCCGCCCTGTCCCTGGCAGGGACGCACACGGTGGCGGTTGTGTTCGCGGGCACCACCACTTTTAGCTGAAGGCTGGTGCCGTCCAATTTCCAGGACGTGGCGATGGTGCCGTTGATGGAATCATAGCGGGTGTCGGCCCACGTCAGGCCGGTGCCAACCACCGGGTCAATCAGGATGTCCTTGAAGCCGGGACTGGCGGGCCGAATGCCGCCAATGCCGCCGAACAGGTATTCGCCGCAGGAACCCAGCGAATAGTGGTTGAAGGAGTTCATGCCCGGACTCTGGAATCCCTTTTCCGGCGTCCAGCCGTCCCAGCGTTCCCAGATGGTGGTGGCGCCATGTTTGACAGGAAATAACCACGAGGGGAAAGTATCCTGCAAAAGCAGGCGGCCGGCCGTGCCGGCTTTTCCCGATTGGGTCAGGACAGGCAGCAGGTAGCTGACGCCGAGGAAACCGGTCGAAAGATGCTCGCCTTTGGCCCGGATGTCGTCCTCCAGATATTGCGCCGCTTTGGGCTGGAGTTCGCCGGGCAGCAAATCGAACTTGAGGGCCAGGGCATAAGCGGTCTGGGTATTCCCCTGGATGCGGCCATCCGCGCCGACGTAACGCTTGTTGAAAGCGGCCTTGATTTCCTGAAACCACGCCTCGTATTTGGCGGCTTCTTCCATGCGTCCGACGGCCTTGCAGGAACGCGCCACCAAGTCAGTGGAGCAGGCAAAGAAGGCGGTGCCAATCAGCTCCTTTGAGGTGTCGGCGCCGATGGAGAGCCAGTCGCCGTAGTCATTGCCGCGATCCTTCTCGCGGATGAAACCGTTGCTGTGCAATTTCAAGTACTCGACCCATTTGATCATCGCGGGGAGGTGGCGCTCAAGAATACGCTTGTCGCCATAGACTTCGTAAATCGTCCACGGGCATATAACGCCGGCATCCCCCCAGGCCGGAGCGCCGCCGCCGCCGGTGCTTGGATTGACATCGCTGAACACGCCCTCGGCCGATTGGCCGTCATCCACGTCCACCAGCCATTTGGTGAAAAAGGCCGCGACATCCGCGTTGTAAGTCGCGGTGCGGATGAAGACCCCGGCGTCGCCCATCCATCCCAGCCGCTCATCGCGCTGAGGGCAGTCGGTGGGAATGCTGATGAAGTTGCCGCGCTGGCTCCATTGGATGTTGGACTGAAGCTGGTTGATGCGCGCGTCCGAGCAGGCAAACTCGCCGGTCCTCGGCGTGTCGGAGCCGATGACAATGCCCGTGACGGCGTCGCTGGCGGGCTGGCCGGCCAGGCCGGTGAGTTCCACATAACGGAAGCCATGAAATGTGAAACGCGGCTGCCAAATCTCCAGGCCGCCGCCTTTGCAGATGTAATGATCCACGGAGGTCGCGGCGCGGAGGTTCTGGGTGTAGAGGGAACCGTCTGGATTGAGCATCTCGGCGTGGCGCAGCGTTACTTTTGTGCCGGCGGGCGCGGAGACCTTCAGACGAACCACGCCCACCATGTTCTGCCCCAGGTCGTAAATCCAGCAACCGGGTTTGGATTCCGTGGTCTTTTGGGGTTTGATCTCGCGAATCTGGCGCACCGGTTCCATGACTTGAGCCTCCAGCGACATGCTCTCGAAGCGGAGCTTGACTGCGGCCCACTGGCTTTCATCCAGGGCGGGCTGATCCCAATTGTTGACTTCCAGCCGCGCGTCGTAATCCTCCCCCAACATGAAATCCGAAGAGAGGATCGGGCTGGCATGCCATTTCCAGGCGGCGTCGGTAACGATCCGCTCGGTGCGCCCATCCGAATAGGTGACTTCGAGTTGGGCCAGAAACGCGGGCACTTTCCCAAAGAACTGAAAGCCCCCGTTGCCGATATGGCCGCTGTACCAGCCGTTGGCCAGCAGGGCCGCGATGGCGTTGTCGCCGCGATGGAGCAGCGCGGTGACATCGTACGTTTGATAGCGCACCCGTTTGCGGTAGTCGGTCCAGTCAGGCTCCAGAACATGGTCCCCCACCCGCTGTCCATTGATACGCGCGTCGTAAAGACCCAGGGCGGTCGCGTAAAGAACGCCGCGCCGGATGGTTGAGTTCAGGACAAACGACTTGCGCAACATCTGCGGGGCCGCCAGATCCTTCGGGAGAGCCGGAGCGGCGGCGGAACCGCCGCCTTCCGCGCTGATCCAATGCGCGCTCCACTCCTGCGGGGCGAGCAGGCCCATTTCCCACCGGGCGGCATGGCTCCAATCGCCCGGATGACCGTCGCGGTCCCAAGCCCGCACCTTCCAGAAGCAGCATTGGCGGGAAATGAGCGCCTTGCCCGAATAGACAATCTGCGCGGTCTCGCCCGACGCCACCCGGCCGCTGTCCCACAGGTCGCCGCTGTTGCGGTCGAGCAGTTCGGCGGAAGAGGCGGCCAGGATTTGGTAAGCCGTCTGCTTTTCGCCGCGCCGGCCGGAAGCGACGATCCAACTCAGGCGCGGGCTGGCGGCGTCAATTCCCAGCGGGTCCTTGAGATACTCGGAACGGAGGTTTTCGCACTGCAAGCCGGTGGCGGGCAACCGCGCGCAACCGCCGGCCAGCACGCCCAGGCCGAGACATGCCGCCAGTGGATGAAAGAGCCAGCCGCCGATGCTGCGGCGGCCATTTTTAGGGTCCGATTTCGTTTTCATGGAAGTCAATGAGTTTATCTGGATCCCCATGCTGGAGTTTTCGGCGGGCGAGTTCAAGGCCATTGTCTGCAAAAGCGGCCTGCACTTTTTCCTGCGCTTTTCCCTTGACGATGCGCGGCTGGGAATGGTATGCTAACCCGCGGCGGTTCGCAGAGGTTCGTCACAGATGGCCGCCATGCCCCATAACAAGAGATGCGCAAAATAATTGTAAGAACCAACTTGACAGGAATGCGAAGCCGCCGGCCGGTTCTCGTTCTTGGTGTGAGCTTGGGCCTGGTCTTCTGTCCGTTGACGCGGGCGGATCAAAGTGTCACGCTGGCCTGGAATCCCAACTCCGGCCCCAACATCGCCGGTTACAGGATTGACTACGGGAGCGACGGCATCAATTTCAGCAACCAGTTGGACGCGGGCAAAAACACCAGTTGGACCGTGACCGGGTTGCACGAGGGTTCGACGAATTATTTTGAGGTCTTGGCATACGATACCAACGGTAACGCAAGCCCGCCCTCCAACCCGGTCCAGTTTGTCGCGCCCGGCGCGGCGCCGGCGCCAATGCAAACGGTAACCGTCCTGGCCTGTCCAGCCACGGCGGGCATTGTCAATGGCGGCGGCGCCTTTGTCACCGGCAGTTCTGTCACGGTGACGGCCATGGCCAACAGCGGTTGCAATTTCGTCAACTGGACGGAGAATGGAGTCGCGCAGAGCGCCTCGGCCTGGTATAGTTTTGCCATCGCCTCCAATCGTAATCTGGTCGCCAACTTTGCAACCAAAACGAGTGTTTGCACGGCCACCCCGAGCGCCGGACCGAACGGGACGATCAGTCCAAACACGCCGCAAACCGTCATCCATGGCGGCAGCGTGACATTTACCGCGACCCCCGCCAGCGAATATCAGGTTCAGCAATGGCTGGTCAATGGCAAGGTGGCGCAAACCGGCGGGACGGCATACACCCTGAGCAACGTCATCAGCAACGATGCCGTGGCCGTGGCGTTCGCTCCGGAACCCGGCAGCCTGTTGACGGTGCTGGTCAGCGGCAATGGGACCGTGACGCCGAATTTAGGCGGCCAGATGTTGAGCGTGGGCGCCAGCTACAGCCTGCTGGCCACCGCGGCCAATGGCTGTGTGTTTTCCAGTTGGACCAGCAATGGCGTCGCCGTGGCGGGCGGCCCGGAGTTGACGTTCTTGATGGGGGGCGACTTGGTGTTGCAGGCCAATTTCGTCACCAACCCGTTCGCCGGCCTTGCGGGAACCTACCAGGGTTTGTTTTACGACACCAACGCGGTGGCCCAACAAAGTTCCGGCTCCTGCGCCGCAACCGTCACCGGCAGTGGCGCCTTTAGCGCAAAACTCCAAGTGGGATTGCAGAGGTTCGCTTTCTCCGGGCAATTCTCCCTCGCCGGCCAGTCCTTCAATTCCATCCAGCGGCCCGGATTGTCCCCCCTCACCGTCCAATTCCAATTAGGGCTGTCCGAAGGCGCGTTGACCGGGCAAGTGAGCGGGGGCAATTGGACTGCGGAACTGCTGGCCGATCCCGTCACCTGGTCAAGCGCCAATCCCGCCCCGGAAGCGGGCAATTACACCCTGGTCATTCCAGGCGCTGGCGGTTCTTCCGCGCAACCGGGCGGAGAAGGCTCTGGCTTGGTGACAGTGGACTCCGCCGGCAACGCCAGCTTCAGCGGAGTTTTGGCCGATGGCACATCCTTCAATTCCACCGGCATGGTCACCGACCGGGGCCGGTGGCCGTTCTATGCTCCACTCTATGCCGGGACAGGCTCCATCATTGGCTGGCTTGGATTGGCCACAAACGGGGACATCAGCGGCCAACTGAATTGGATCAAGCCCGCGCAGCCGGCGGCAGAGTATTATCGCGCGGGATTCACCAACAGCACCGAGGCCGTCGGATCGGTTTGTCGGTTCACCAAGGCGAATCCGGTGTCTGCTCTCCAAGAGCGAGTCAAGTAGATTGTTCAAGAAATGCCACAGCCTGCGCGCGCGAGACGGCGGGATATTGTTCCAGGAATTCGTCCAGCGTCTCGCCGCCCTCAATATAATCCAGCAGCGCCCGGACGGGAACGCGCGTGCCGGCAAAACACGGTTCGCCACTCATGATTTCCGGGTCAACCAACACAACGGCATTCTTCTTCATGCCTGCAACTAAACCCACCTCTGCCCGCAGGACAACTCTTCAATCCAGCCTAATAGCCGATGGGCGGTCAGTGTTCGGATTCGCCGGGGGATTCGGGGATGCCGGGATCGTCGAGGATTTGGACGGCGGAGGCGGAGCCGAGGGTCTTCCAGTCTTGCAGCACCCAGACGACTTTCTTGTCCGGGGTGACTTCGATGAGTTGGGGGCCTTTGCCGCCGCCGCCACGGGAGGCGAAGATGGTGTTGCCGTTGGCCAGACGGGTGCAGCTTTGCGGGGCTTCGGAGAATTTGCAGGGCGCCGGCAGGTCGCTGGACTTGAATTCCCAAACGGTCTCGCCCTTGGGATTGACTTCGCGGGTGAGGCTTTCCTGTTCGTCGGTGATGAGGGTGTTGCCGTTCTTGAGGCGCAGAGCGGCCCAGGGTGACTTGATGGCGTAGGACCAGACGACTTTGAAATCCTTGTCGTACTCGACGACTTTGTTGGCCTGGAGGTAGGGGGTGAGATAGGTTCCCGCGGCGGTCATGCGGATGCGGCGGAATTGGGCGTGTGTGGCGCCGCAGGGATCGAGGGCGTGGTCAACTTCGACGGCTTTGGTTTTGGTGTTGACAACCAGCAGTTTGGGAGCGGGCTGGCCGTTCTCAACGAGCAGGACTTTGTCCAGCCCGATGGGTTGGACGGTGTGGATTTCGGTGCCGTTGGGGGCGTCCAGACGCCAGACGACCTCCTTCTTCGGCGTCACTTCGGCGGCGTATTGCATGCGGGAGAAGAGGATGTTGCCGTTGGAAAGCATCCAGACGTCGTCGTATTCGTAGCCGCCGCCGGTGGAATAGGTCCAAAGGACTTTGCCGTCGCTGACGAGGAACATCTTGTTGTAATTCTCGCCGGCGTAGAGCATCGGATGCTGCGCCAGGCCCTTGCCCGGCAGGTTGGGGGGCGTTATCCCATTGGTCCAACCGCCGGCCGGAGCGGCGGTTTCGCCGGGACCCAGCGCGGGCACATCCGAGGCGGTGAAGCGGTCGAGCAAAGCCATGCACGGCGTTGCCGAGGGGAGGGTTGCGGCGTTCGCGTGCCAGGCGAAGAATGCGAAGGCGATGGAGAGGGCTGAAAACAGCGCGAGCGGGGAACGGAGTGTTGTATTCATAATGATGGTGTAATGCAGGGATGGGATTGGAGTCAATCACGGAATCGCGGAATGCCAGTTCGGCTTTGGTCCGGTGGAAAGCGGCGCTGGCGCGCGCGCACTCCAAGGCGGCCTTGCGGCCGCGTGGCGTTCGCAGGAGGGGCTGCACTGAATTCTTGAGCGGCGCTGCTGCGCCGCCCTGCCGAAAACACGAAGATTATTGTCGTGCGCCCGCTCACTGGCCGCTGGCGACAAGCGTTTCAATCTTGTTCTTGGCTGCGGCGAGCAGTACTTGGAAGTTCGCCAGAACCGTCGGCGCGATTTGATTGCGCGTGCTGTTGGCATCCCCGCATTGGATGACGATGGTCATGTTGTTTCCATTGGAGATTTTGGCCACTGAAAGCCCGCTGCGCACACGATAGACGACCTCAAAATCGTCCATGGGCACGATGGTATGATCGGCCTGCGCGATGAGGCGCAAGCCCCGGATCAGGCCTTCCAGCTCGTCGTAGTCAATGTAATCCACCTGCGTCGCGGTTCGCGAAAGTCGGGTGCGGAGGGCGACGGCATAAGTGGTGTTGGTGGTGGGCCTCAAGTTGAGGCGCTCGATCCTGATGTCAACAGGAAAGCCGAGCTGGCCGCTCAAGGCCCCGATGGCGGAGGTGCCGCGGACCAAGGGGGTGTCGAGGGTGGATTTATAGGCGTCAAACCAAGTCCTCGGCGTGTTGGTGGTTTGTGCTTGAACAAAGGCGGCGGCGGTCAGTGTCAATAGGATGATGAGTTTCTTCATAGGTGTGGAACCGAGGATGCAGGCAAACCGGGGGGAAGTAAAGGCTGACAGATTGGGTGACAGATTGGGATGGGCAAGGCGGCGCCGGCGGGTTATGCTGAATTCCAATGGATGCGACTGCGAGAGTGGAACAAGGGCCAAGCCGGGGGTTTGTCCCGGAGTTGGAGGCTTTCTGGCGCGCGATGCCGGACAAGGCGGTGTTCGGGGCGCTGCTGGCGGCCTGGGTGTTGCTGTTCCATTATTGGGGCTGGACGACGATGACGGCGGGGCGGACGGGTTCGTTGTTCGACTGGATGTGGCTCAAGTGGAGCGATCCGTCCAATGACGCGAGTCATGGGAAATTAATCCCGTGGGTGGTGCTGGCGGTGCTGTGGTTCCGGCGGGAACGGCTGGTCAAGTCGGTGGCCGGGGTTTGGTGGCCGGGTTTGATCGGGGTGGGGCTGGCGCTGGGGCTGCAGGTGGCGGGTTTTGTGGTGCAGCAGCCGCGGTTGTCCATGATGGCGCTGTTCTTCGGGGCGTGGGGCTTGACGGGGCTGGTGTGGGGCAGGGAGACTTTGAAGGTGACTTTTTTCCCGTTCTTCATTTTCGCGTTTTGCGTGCCGATGGGGGGGACGTTCGCGCAGTCGCTGACGCTGCCATTGCGGATGTGGGCGGCGAAGGTGACGGCGTTTATCACGGACGATGTATTGGGGATAGAGGTGGTGAGAACGGGGACGAAGCTGGTGGATCCGCACGGTTATTTTAATTGCGAAGTGGCGGCGGAGTGCAGCGGGATCCGGAGTTTCATGGCGTTGCTGGCGATCTCGACGATTTTTTCGGTGCTGGCGATGAGAGTGCTTTGGAAACGGGCGGTGATGATAGGATTGAGTGTGCCGATAGCGCTGATTTGCAATGTGCTGAGGCTGGTTGCCATCATTTTGGCTGCGACGGCGTTTCGGAGCCAGGCGGCGGGGAACTTTGTGCATGAGTGGTTTGGCTATGTGACGTACATGATCGGGATTGGGATACTGCTGCTGGCGGCGCGGTGGCTGGGGGAAAAACCGTCGCCATCGCCACCATGAAGGGCGGGAAGTGGGTGGTGATTGCCCTGGCGCTGGGAATGATGGCCGCCACGGCGGGATGGCTTGGGGAACTGCGGGAGCGGGTCAAGCTGGGCGCGCCCGGGGTCAAGGTGGACCCGTTGGAGTTGTATCGTCCGGATGGCGGGCTGGTGAAGCCGCGGGGCGTGGTTCTGCCGGCCGAGGCGGGGGGATTTGGGTCGCGGGCGCTGGACCCCACGGCGGGTGAATTGACGGGCTTGCCGGAAGACACAACATTTGGACGGCGGTATTATACGAATGGGAATAACCGCCTTGCCGTCACGTTGACGGTGGTGTTGATGGGAAGGGATCACACGAGCATCCACCAGCCGCAATACTGCCTTTATGCGCAAGACTGGACGGTTACCAACACGGCGCGGATCGTGTTGCGCATGGAACGCCCGTATGCCTACGGCCTCCCGGCGATCCGGCTCGACGCGACCCTTCCGCTGGCTAACGGGCAGATGGTCCACGGCATTTATATTTACTGGTTTGTTTGCGGGGACAAGATCACGGCGGAAGAAGGCTCGCGGCTCTGGTCCATGTGGAAGACGGTGTTGGGAAAGGGGGTGACGGAGCGGTGGGCTTACGTGAGCTATTTTGCCACTTGCCTTCCGGGCGGGGAATCGGCTACATTCGAGCGGCTGCAAGAGTTTATTAAGGCGTCCGTGCCGGAGTTTCAAACGGTGGCGGGCGCCCGGATGGATTCGGCGGCGCCAGAGCGGGGTGGAAAGTGACGGGCGCATGGCCGGGTTGGTTTCCATCCAGATGGACGGAGGAATCCGTAGTGGCATTTGCAATCAGAGAGGACAGTCAACATGATGCGTCGAGCCCGGCAAATCCAGATTCAGATTCACCAATGGATGGATGGAATGGTATTTGCGCTGGGATTATGGCTGGCGCATTTCATCCGCTACCATTGGCACGGCATTGTGTTGTATTTGCGGAAGTTGGCGGTTGTCAAGGCTCTGGCGCATTTTGTGCGCTACGATTTGGCCCGCGTGCCGGTTGGCCCCGCCCCGTATCAGCCGGACCGGGTGCTTCCCTTTGATGTCTATTTTCCGCTGTTTTTGGTGGTGATCCCGATGGGGATGTTTATATTGGAAGCGGAGGGATTTTATGAGCAGGCGCTGTTTGCGCCGCGGCGGACGAAGGCCTGGCAACTGGCCAAGGCGTGCTTTATTGCGACGATAGGGCTGATCATGGTCGTTTACCTGATCCGGGGTGTGCAAGCGCGCGGGGTGATTGTGCTGTTTGGATTTTGCAGCTTCGCCTTGATGTTGCTGAAAGAGGAGTTGGTGCTGCGGGGCCGGCAGGGCCAGTTGGGGATGCGGCAATTCACCCGACGAGTGCTGTTGGTGGGGGAGCCGGCGGAAACGGGCGGCTTGCGGGCGGATATTGGCAGGACGCAGCCGGATTTGGAGGTGGTGGGGGAGATGGACCTGAACCGAACGAGCACGCGGGAGCTGGTAGGGTTTCTGCATGAACATTCGGTCAACAATGTGGTGTTCAGCGCGCGGCACACGGTTTTTGGGAAGATTGAAGAGGCGATTCAAGCGTGTGATTTGGAAGGGGTGGAGGCGTGGCTGTCGGCCGATTTTTTCCAAACCCGGATTTCGCAAACGACGCTGGATGATTTTTGCGGGAGGCCGATGCTGGTGTTTCGTTCCGGGCCGCAACTGGGCTCCTGGGCCGGGGTCATCAAGCAGTTTATTGATGTGGCGGGGGCGCTGTTTCTGTTGGTGGCGCTGAGTCCCATTATGCTGGGCGCGGCCCTTGTTATCAAACTGACCTCCCCGGGGCCGGTTCTGTTCCGGCAGAAGCGGGCGGGGCTGAACGGCCGGCCGTTCACGATGTATAAATTCCGGTCCATGGTCAGCAACGCGGAGCAACTCAAACAGGAGCTGGCCGCGCTGAATGAAATGAGCGGCCCGGTTTTCAAGGTGAGCAAGGACCCGCGGGTGACCCGGTTCGGCCGCCTGCTGCGCAAGTACAGCGTGGATGAATTTCCGCAACTGATCAACGTGTTGCTGGGGCAGATGAGCCTGGTCGGCCCGCGGCCGTTGCCGGTGGAGGAAGTCAACCATTTTGATGATTGGGCGCATCGCCGCCGCCTGAGTGTCAAGCCCGGTTTGACTTGCCTCTGGCAGGTGGGCGGGCGCAGTGAAGTCCGGGATTTCAAGGAGTGGGTGCGGCTGGATTTGGAGTATATAGATCATTGGTCCCTGTGGCTGGACATCAAGATTCTCTGGCGGACCATCCCGGTGGTTTTGCTGGGAAAGGGGGCGCGCTGATGACAATTGCGGATTGCGGATTGCGGATTGCGGATTGGGCCGCACAAGAATTTGGCAGGAGAGAACATCTGATGGAGGTTCGATGGGCAGGTTAATCCGAATGAAGACTGGCAAGGCGGGCGCCCGGCAACCGACCTCGGTCGTCACCGGCGGGGCCGGCTTTCTGGGGTCGCACCTGGTGGATAGCCTGCTGGGGCGCGGCCACAAAGTGGTGGCGGTGGACAATCTGGTGACCGGCAGCGTGGACAACATCGCGCATCTGGCCGGGAACCGGAATTTCCGGTTTATCGAGCAGGATGTGACGGAGTTTTTGTTTTTGGACATGCGGGTGGATTACGTGTGGCATTTTGCCTCGCCGGCCAGCCCGGTGGATTATTTGGAGTTGCCGATCCAGACCTTGAAGGTGGGATCGCTGGGGACGCACAAGGCGCTGGGATTGGCGATGCACAAATCGGCCAGGTTCCTGCTGGCTTCGACTTCGGAGGTGTATGGGGACCCGCTGGAGCATCCGCAGAGGGAATCGTACTGGGGCCACGTCAATCCGATCGGCCTGCGGGGTTGTTACGACGAATCGAAGCGGTTTGCGGAGGCGCTGACGATGGCGTATCACCGGGAGCACGGAGTGGAAACGCGCATTGTGCGCATCTTCAACACCTACGGACCGCGCATGAGATTGCGGGACGGGCGAGTGGTGCCGGCGTTCATCAGCCAGGCGCTGAAGAACCGGCCGCTGACGGTCTTTGGACGCGGGGAGCAGACGCGGAGTTTTTGCTATTGCGCGGATTTGATAGAAGGGATTTGCCGGTTGATGCAGAGCCGGGGGAGCGAGCCGGTCAACATCGGCAATCCGGCGGAAATGACGGTGTTGGAGTTTGCCCGGCAAATCATTGCGGCGACCGGTTCGCGCAGCAAGATCTGTTACCGGCCGTTGCCGGAGGATGATCCGCGCCAGCGGCGGCCGGACATTGCGCGGGCCAGGGCGCTGTTGGGCTGGGAACCGCGGGTGGCGCTCGAGGAGGGGCTTGTCAAGACAATTGAGTATTTTCGGGGGAAGCTCGGCTTGTGAGGGCGCGGGGTTTTGGCGCGGCATTTTCACGCATTTTGCGTGAGAATGACGGGGGAATGGCCCGGCAGGTGCTTCTGAACGCGAAGCGTTTTTGGAGTGTGGAATGGCAGTTCCGCTTTGGTTAGGGAAAGCGGCGCTGGCGCGCCGCACTCCACGGCGGCCTGACGGTCGCGCTGCCTCAATGCGAAGCATTTTTGGAAAGCGGCGCTGGCGCGCCGCACTCCAAAGCGGCCTTTGGGCCGCGCGCGGTGAAGGCGTCTTGGGGATGGCATGTCTCTAGCTTGAGTAAAAAATCTTTATCAAAACCATTGACCGTCGCGGCGCTTTGCGGTAATCAGCACGGCAATAGTTTTCTATTGTAAAGAGCCGGGGGGCGTGGCAATTGTGAAGAGCCGGAGGCGGCGCGAACAAGTCCGATGTTAAATTCGAAATCATTTCTGGCAATAGACTTTGGGGCCGGGAGCCTGAAGCTGGCGGAGTTTGAACAAAACGACGCCGGAGGTTTGCGCTTGAAGCAGTATGGCGTCAAGTCGCTCGGCCTGGAGGGGTCGCAGGAGGCGGGCCGGGAGGCGGCCATTCTGAAGGCATTGCAGGAGTTGCTGGCGGAGAAGAGCTTCGGCTCGCGCCAGAGCAATGTGTGCGCGCCCGGTTTCCATGTCTTTTCAAAATTCGTCAAGCTGCCGCCGGTGGACGCTTCGAAGGTGACGCAAATCATCCGCTACGAGGCGCAGCAGAACGTGCCCTTCCCGCTGGACGAGGTGGTGTGGGATTACCAAATCCTGGGCACGTCGGCCGCCGGGGAGCTGGAGGTGTTGCTGGTGGCGGTAAAGTCGGAGATCATAGAGGGCCTGTTCCGGGTGGGGGAAGCGGCCGGGTTGCGGATCAAGCTGGTGGATGTCTCCTCCGCCGCGCTGTGCAACGCGTTCCGGTATAATTACGGGGAGGTGGAAGGGTGCAGCATGCTGCTGGGCATCGGGGCCAAGACGAGTAATCTGCTGTTTTTTGAGAAGGGGAAGGTTTATTCGCGAAGCATCAACCTGGGGGCCAACTCCATCACGCAGGACTACGCGCATGAGGCCAAGACGCATTTCCCGGAAGCCGAAACGGCCAAGCTGGAGAAGGGGTCGGTGAGCCTGGGCGGGGCGTATGAAGAGCCGGAGGACCAGCAGGCGGCGGCGATAGCCAAGATCGCCCGCCAAGTGATGACCCGCCTGCACATCCAGGTCAACCAGACCATTCAGTTTTACCGCAGCCAGCAAGGCGGCTCGGCGCCGGAGCGGCTGTATCTTTCCGGCGGGGCCTCCATCATGCCCTACACGGCGCAGTTTTTTGCCGAGAAGCTCAACCTGCCGGTGGATTACTTTAATCCGTTCCTGAACATTGAAATTGGTCCGGGGCTGGATTTGGAGGAATTGTCCAAGCACGCGCATTCGTTTGGGGAGGTGGTGGGATTGGGATTGAGGGACCTGGCCCATTGCCCGGTGGAACTGAATTTGATGCCCAAAAGCTCCATTCAGCGGCAGGAGTTCGCGCGGAAGAAGCCCTATCTCATCGCGGCCATTTACAGTCTGGCCCTGACGGTATTTCTGCTGCATCAGGCCGAGGCGTACATTTACGGGCTGCGGGAGAAAGCGTTGACCGACTTAAAGGCCAAGTACTCCGCCATGTCCAAGACAGACACGGCCCTGACCAAGGCCATGGCGGAGCGCAACCAGTCGCTGCTGGCTGCCCAAGAGGTCATCCCGCTTTCCGAGAGCCACTTTTATTGGGTGAAAGCTCTGTCCGAACTGCGAACCATCATGATCAAGGCGGAAACCAGCGTTCAACCGGACCTCAAAAAATTGAACGACGGCCAGGACGTGGACACCGGAGTCTGGGTGGAGACGTTTGAGCCGCAATTGCCCCAGGACAGCCCCTTCGCCGGACCGGAAGTGCCGGGTTCGCGACCCGCATGGAATCCCAACAACCGCGCGGCGGCGGCGGCGGCGGCGGCGGCGGCGAAGCTTGCCTCCAACACCGTCAGCCAGGTTAAGCTGACTTGCCGGCTGGTGAACCGGAAAACCATCTCCATGTCGGCGAACTCGGACCTGGCGTTCGCGGTGCAGTCGGGCCTGAACGCGTCGTCTTTCTTCACCAACGCCGTGCTCGGGGACAAGGGGGTCCAGGCCGACACCGAGCAAACCAACCTGATGAGCTTTGAAATCACCGTCGGTCTCAAGCACCCGTTGAAACTCTGAATATGGCCTGGATCAAGCGCAATTTGTATTTTGTGATCAGCATGGTGGCGGGTTTGATTTTAACCGGTTACTGCGGCTACCTGTTTGCCACTGATTTGAAGAAGAATGGGGCAGTGAACCGCGAGTACCAGGCGGATGTCGCCCGGCTCAAGCTGTTGCAATCCAAGCCGCTTTTCCCGTCCGAAGCGAACATCGCGCGCGCCAAGGATGACCGGAGCCGGTTGGAGGCGTTCCGGGATGAGGTGCGCACCAATTTCGCCAACTTTCCCCCTCCCCCCAAGGAGGATGAGAAGGGGTTCTCCACCTATCTGGAGGACACGATTGCCGGGTTGAAAGCCAAGGCCGCGGACGACGCGGTGGTTCTGCCCGACAACTTCGCGTTCGCGTTCACGGATCAGCGATTCAAACTCAAATATCCCGCGGAGTGCATCCAGCCGTGGATGCAGCAATTGACGGAAATCAAGGCTCTCTGCGATATTCTTTTTAGCGCCAAGATCAATTCCCTGACCAATTTTCGGCGCGCGGCAGTGTCCTCCAACGATGTTTTTTCGACGGCGGCCGATTTTCATGCGGCCAGGATTCTCACCACCCCAATGGCGACCATCACCCCCTACAAGATTGAATTCCGGGGCTTCACCCGCGAGCTGACCGGCGTCTTGAATGCGCTGGCGAAGTCGAGCAATTGTTACATTATCAACAACATCATTGTCAAGCCCGCGGGACCGAGAGAAGGGGAGCAGAATCAGGCCGCGACGGACCAGCCCCCGGCACCCCCACCCCCCGTCACCCCCGTCACCCCCGCGCCGCCGCCCCGCCGCGGGACCCCCGCGCCGGGCAGCCGCCGGGGCACGGGCACGACGCCCGGTCAAAGCCCTGGCACGACGCCGGGCACGCCGAACGGACGCGGCGCCAGAGGGAGGCGGGGCGGGGCGGCGGCGGGAATGGGCGGCATGGAGGGCATGGCCGGGCTTGAGCCGGCCGCGCCGATCCTGGCGGCTGTGCCGGCCCCTCCATCCCCGCCGATGCCGCCAGTCCCGCCAACCCCGCCCGCCGCCGGGGCTGCGCCGGCCACGCCGGCCGGGGGGAAACCGCCGGCGGCGGCGCCCGCGGCTGGCGCTTCGGCGCCGGCAAGTTCGGGGACCTTCGCGCCGGGCACGGTTTTGCGGGAGCAGTTGCTAATGATAATGATCTCGGTGGAGGTAGTTAAGTTCAATTGATGCAATTTCTAAAGCGACATTTCGAGAAGATCATATTGAGCGCCGTTTTGGCGGGGCTTGGGGCGGCGGCTGTCTGGCTGACCGTGCATGTGAAAGAGACCAAGAAGGACATATTAAAGACCGAGACGGGCGCCGCCCCGCCAGGCAGGGCGTGGACGAACCTGGATATGGCAACTTATACCAACGCCCTCGCGAAGTTGACGGAGGCGCCCTCGTTGGATTTGACCGGCGAACATTATCTGTTTAATTCGCAGATTTGGAAGATGCTGCGGGACGGGTCCCTGGTCAAAGTGACCAAGTCGGGTGTGGACGCCCTTTCGGTGACCGACATCCGGCCGCTCTATTTCACCATTTCAAATTTAGACAGGGTGAGCGACAGCTTTGTTATGGTCAGCCAGCATCCCTTGCAGAAGCCGGTCAGGTATTATGCCACGATCGGCGAGAAGCCGTCGGCCAAGAAGCCGTATCCCGTCGTTGGCACCAATAGTGCTCCCGGAAATCCATCCGTGCTCATACTGCAAGTACAGATACCTGAAACCGGGGAGACCGTGTCCGTGTCCAGCAACGCGCCGTACCGATCGCTGGAATTATATGAAGTGGATATGAAATACAGCGCGTCGGACATTACCAATAGGTACACCAACAAGTACCTCAACGACACCTTGCAGCTTTCGGAGGATTCGTTCCAAATCATTACCATCACCAGCAATGCCGTCACTGTGCAGGACACCCGGACTCTCCAAAAGACAGAAAAACAATGGAGCGCGGACACCGGCGCTGTCACCATGCAGGCCACCAACACGATCCCAAAGAAAGAAACGCCAGCCGGCGCGGACAGCAAGCCCTGAGAAATCATCCCAAAGAAACAACCGACCATGAGAACAGCAGCCCCAACCACCATCAGCCTCGTTTTCGTTCTGGCCTTCTCCGTGCAGGCCCAAACCCCCAATCCGGGCGCCAGTCCCAGCATAATTGATGAGGCCGTGCGCCGCCAGGCAGCGACCATAGACATGGAAAACGATCTGCGGGCCGCCAACGCGGCGAAGCGGCAGAACGATATTAAGGGCGCGGCGGCGCTGTATCAGGAGGCCGCGAAACTGTTTCCAGACGTGGAGGTGCAGAACCCAAAAGTCAATGCGGAGAAGAAAGAGATCTTGGCGGGCCTGGATGACACGCGGGAAACGCTGGCCCGGCAATTCATGAAAAGAGGCGAACTGACCTTCGCCGGCGATCAGGTCAACAACGCCCTCATGTATGATCCGTACAACGCGAAGCTCCGCACCCTCAAGACGGAAATTGACCAGGCGGCGGCCACGCAGATCGGGCATGTCCCCAGCCCCGACATGACCGCCCGGATTCCGGGCATTGAAAAAACCAACCTGGAGGCCATGACGCTGGTGCAGAATGGAAGAATGCTCTACGAGATGGGACAGTTGGACGAGGCGGAGAAAGTGCTGTTGCAGGCCCTGCAAGTGCAACCTGGCAACACGGCGGCGCCTTACTATTTGGATTTGCTCAAGGAGGCCCGCTACATGAATGACGCGCGCAACCGGGAACGGGACACCAAAAGCGAGCTGGAGATGGTGGAGCGGACATGGCTGATCTCAACCACGGCGGAAAGACTGCCGGTGCCCAACTCCTACGCCACCAACATTGATATCAACACCGGCCCGGGCCGCCAGATTATCTCGCGCAAACTGCGGGAAATCCAACTGCCCGAAATGCCGGGCACTTTTGGCGATGATCTGGAAAAAGGCCTGCCGTTGTCGGCGGTTCTGCGGAACCTTAAGGCGATTTCCTGGACGAATGACGTTCAGAGCGTTGGGGTCAACTTCCTGTTTAATCCGCACAGCGGCGGCTCGGCGGAGGCGGCGGGTGCGGAAGCCGGGTTGCCGTCGCCTGCGGCCGCGGGCGTGGATGCCGAAGGCATTCAGATCAAGATCACCCCGAAACTCGACCACTTGAGTTTGAGGGAACTATTGGATGCGATCTGTCTGGTGTCCTCTCCTGCCATCAACTACTCCGTGGTGGATTACGGGGTGGAATTCTTTGTCAAACCGCCGGCAATGGCCTTGATGGAAGAGCGGAATTTCCATGTGGACCCCAATACTTTTGTGCAGGGAATGGCGGGGGTGACGATGTCGGGTATTTCCGGATCGTACAACCA
>Ga0181530_10001005_pt1 | contig 35926 bp, 22 predicted proteins | sample PEATcosm2014_Bin_42_FD_119769 | JGI IMG/M metagenome (GOLD analysis project Ga0181530, IMG submission 119769) | Peatland microbial communities from MTU Mesocosm Facility, Houghton, MI, USA - PEATcosm2014_Bin10_60_metaG | ecosystem: Environmental > Terrestrial > Soil > Wetlands > Peat | place...
CACGGCGCCATGGGAATGTCAATCAATGGAGAACTCGCTGTTGAAAGCCTTCCCAATGAGTCGACAGCCACTACGGTGACACTGTAACTCGTCCCTGTCGTCAAACCCGTGATGTTGTAGGAAGTGCCGGAAACCGTGGCGATCAGCGTGCCGTTAACATAGACTTCGTAACCTGTGATGGGAACTCCGCCCGTCGAGGCGGTCCAGTTCAAGGTGAATGAGGTACTGGTCAAGTTGTTGACCAGAAGCCCAGTTGGCGCCGCCGGGGCCGCGGGGGCCGGCATATTCGGCAGATCGTATTTGTTCTGCAGGTAATATTCCACCTCCAGTCTCTCCTGGGCCGAGAGGACCCTGTTGTAGAGAATCACCTCGGCTATGTCGCCGTCAAAGAATGACGCCGCAAAGCCGGAGGTTATGTTTCTCACGGCAATCGGCCGGCCAGGCGAATTCGAAGCCTGGATCGCTGCAGCGGATCCCAGTTGCTTCGCCTGCGCTTGGCCAGAAGGCTCTACGATCACTTGGGTATGAATCTTTGTCGGGGGTACTGCGTAGTCCTGGGGCGGCGCCGGCAGGAAATACCCAACCCCAAGGGCCGTACCATATATGCCACTGGAAACGTCTGCACTGGGTGGAATCGCAACCGTGTTCGTGCTCGAGGTGAATATGACCGAGCCATTCAGCTGGGCCGACCATTGCGTGCCAGATGCCGTCGAATTATATAGGTTAAAGGACTTGTTTAGGCTGACGGGCGTTGGCCCGATGTTATGCTGCGTCGAGCTCAGAAAATCATCGACCACGGACGCGTTTGTGAAGCCCGTGCCGTTCTGTCCCAGCGCCCATGCGCCCCACTCGCTCGCACTTGCTGGGAGTTGCGCGCTGTCGGTCGACTGAAGGACCACGAACAAGTCGCCCTCAGTCGCCGACGAGAGCAAGGCGGGTAGTTCGAGATATTGCTGCTGGCTCGAAGTAAAGTGCACGACCGCGTGTCCGTTTAGGACGGCGAGCGCGCTCGTCGGCGTCTGTGCAATTGCCGACTGCGTCGCGTCATTGCCCTGTCCCGATTGGTCTTTCCAAACGGCAGTCGTGACACCATTCAAAGATTCGGTTTGAATTCCCGCGTCGCCTTCCAGCCAAAGGATCAAACCGGCCGGGACTGGAGCGCTTGAGGCCGAGGAAATGGTTATCGTTAGTGTCGTCGATCCCGAGCCCGTGCCATTCGAAGCCGTGAGATTCACGGTGTATGAACCCGACGCAGTTGGAGTCCCGGAAATAAGCCCGGCGATTGGATCGACGGTAAGCCCGGCAGGCAGGCCTGTCGCAGCGAAGCCCGTCGGCGAATTGCTTGCCGTTATCTGGTAGCTGAAGGCGGAGCCAACAAATCCCGTCGCAGTCGTGCCGCTGGTGATCACAGGCGCCGGAACTGCCGCGCCAGCCACCGCGATTGTCAGCGTTGCCGTCCCCGATCCGATCGCATTCGTTGCGGTAAGGTTCACGGTCGAGGTGCCGACAATCGTGGGCGTGCCTGAGATCAATCCGGCAATCGGGTCCACGTTGAGACCCGGCGGCAGTCCTGTGGCCGAGTACGTTGTCGCGCCAATAGCCACAATCTGATAGCTGAATGATTGACCAATCTGCCCCGCGGCACTCGTGGCGCTGGTTATAACCGGAGCGACGGCTGTAATCGTGAAGAAGAGCGGAGACGATCCCGAGCCTGACGCATTCGTAGCGGTGACTGTCGCATTCCAACTCCCACCGATGGTCGGTGTGCCGGAAATGAGGCCGGTTGAACTCATCGAAATCCCCGGAGGAAGCCCGCTCGCACTGAAGCTTGTGGGATTGTTGCCAGCTGTGACTTGGAAGTTAAAGGCCTGGCCGGTATTTCCAGACGCAAATTCTCCACTCGTAATTGCTGGGGATGCGACGGTAGCCGTCACTGAGGGCAGGGAATATTTGGCAGCAAGATAGCTGTAAACAGTTGCCTGCTCTTGAGAAGACAGCACCCGGTCGTAGACGATGATCTCGGCGATATCGCCTACGAAGTTGCCGCCTCCATAGCCTCCAATGTCCGGGTATTGCTGGAATCCAACAGTTAGCCCGGTCCTCGTCCAAAGCGGAGTACCGTTGAATCGGTAGATTGCGTTACCATTGGTGTCTATTGAAGTGTCGTAGACGTAGTATTGCGAAATCTGGTCCTGGGTCTCGACAACGACAGCACCGGTGTCGGACGTTCCGAAATCGTCGAAATGAAGCGTATTGTAGTAGCTTGTCCCGAATCCCGTTCCAAAATTCCAGAGCATGCTGAAATTGTTCGGGTTGCTCCCCACCCTGACCAAGGCGATGATTTCGCCTGACTGTGCGCTCTGTAGCATGTTCTGAGGAAGAACGAGTTCGTTGCTGCCGTTGAACCGGACGACCGGCAGGCCGTTCGCCTGACCTTGGATGAGTTGGGGTTGGTTGGTAGAGCTATTCTGGTTTGCATTGTTGCCCAGCCCGCTTTGGTCGACCCAAAGCGAAACCGGCCCCGTTCCCTCCGTTCCGACTGTGGATCTTAGCCAAAGGGATAGCCCTTCGGGCGGCGGGTCGGGAACATTGGACGGCGTGGTGGCGGACGCCAAGTTGCTTGGCCCGGAAGTCCCCAAATAGCTCTGAACGGTGATTTGGTACGTATACGAGGTCCCCGGTGTGAGGCCTGTGTCAGTGTAGCCCCATGCGTCGTTTACCTGAGCCACCTGGACGACGGCGCCCGATCCCGTCTGCCGTTCGACCGTCGTCACAGTGTGCATGGTTCCTGGGTTTTGTAAGGTCCACGATAGATCTACGGTGTCGGATGAGATGGCCACTGCTTTCAGGTCTGTCGGGGCGGTTGGAACCACGAACGATGGAAATGCGTATTTTCCCGTGAGGTATTGCCCGATCGAGAACCGTTCCTGGTCAGTCAAGATCCGATTGTAGACCATCACTTCAGCGATATCCCCAATCAGGCTGCCATTGCCGTAGCCCCCGAGATCCGGGTAAGGTTGAAACCCGACCGGGAGCCCCGTTCGCGTCCACAACGGGACACCATTGTAACGGAAAATTGAGGTTCCTGTAGAATCAATTGACGTGTCGTAGATGTAATATTGGTTGATCTGTGCCTCGGTCTCGACCTGGACGGCGGTCGTGTCCGAAGTCCCGAAATCATCGTAGTGGAGGGTGCCGTAATAGCTCGTCCCGTAGCCCGTCCCGAAATTCCAAAGCATGCTGAAATTATCCGGCTCGTTGCCCACCTTAACGACACCGATGATTTCCCCCGCCTGAGCGTTCTGCATCATGTTGTAGGGCAGGCCCAAATTGTTCTGCCCGTTGAAGCTCAAGGCTGGCAGGCCATTGATCTGGTTTGCAGCAAGCTGCGGCTCGTTTGCCGGGTTCAGCATGAACGCGCTGTTGCCCGCGGGGCTCTGGTCCATCCACCCGCTCACGTTGCCGCTCGAATCCGCGATGACACCAGCGTCGGCGCGCAGATCCAAGATCAGCCCGGACTGCACTGGGGGCGGGGTTACCAAGGTGTCGATGAGGGGACTCGTTCCGTTGATGTAGTCCTGTATGATCGGAATTCCGTCGCCAGAAAGGTTCAGATAGCGGTCGTTAACCGCAAGCGAGAGGCCGTACTTGGTCTCCCATGCGTCGTCGATCCCATCGTCGTTACCGTCGGTAAAGAGCGGGTTGTCGGGCCCGATATAAATGTCGTCGAAGAACGAGTCCGACGAGGCATCCCCCTGGGCCTCGAACACCGAGAAATACGTGCTCGTGTTGCTTATGAACGGGATGTCGTAGGCGATCATGTTCCCGTTCGCGTAGATGTCCCAGGTCTGCTTCGTGAAATCGAGCCGCGCCGTCAGGTGTACCCACGCCTGCGCCTGGTTTCCGGTCAGCGGAATTGTGAAGGATGTGGGTACCCAGGCGCCTCCGCCACTCCCGTTGCCGCGGAAAACTTGGAGAACCCCCTGCCCGTTCGACTGCTGGAACCCGAACTGCGCCTGCTCTGCTGTGAAAATCGTCGATGAGGTGATCGATGTTTCCGCGGAGGGCTCCGCGTAAAAATCGCAGAAAATGATCGTCTCGTTCGGGCTTGAGGCGATCACCTGCTGCGCGATCGCAACCGGTGTTCCGCCGACAAGCTGGACCGACTGGCTCCCCGAATAGGCTGCCGTGTTGGTGACATTGACCGAGCCCTGCGTGACCGCCCACCCCACTTGGCTGTCCAACGTACCCAGCGCGAATCCATCTGCCGCCTCGAAATCTGTCAGATACGGAAGGTTCGGCGCCACGATGACCATGGCGGGTGCCGAGTCCGTGCTAGTCCCAAGTGAGTCGTAAGCCCTCGCGAAGTAGGTGTATTTCCCGACGGGGAGCGGATTCGGCTCCGTGAATGTCCATGCCCCTCCCGCCGACGGGCTGGTAAGCGTAGCGACGAGGGTCCCGTTACGGTAAATTTCTACTTTGGCAATCGACGGGGAAGCCGTCGCGTTGAACGAGAGGGAGACATTGGCAGTGGTGCCAAAAGTGAGCCCGCTCGTGGGGGTCGAAAGCGTGATGACCGGAGGCTGCTCGGTGACCACCTGCACGCCAACCGCCGGCGAGAATGCGCTTATTCCATAGCTGTCAAACGCTTCCGCCGTCAAGGAATAGGTTCCCACGGGCACCGCCGTCCAGGAGAACTGGTAGGGGGCGGACGTGGACGAACCGAGGAGGGTCGCATTCTGGAAGAACTCGACCTTCGTTATTGTCCCGGTGGTGACTGCGGATGCCGCAATATTGATGCTTGCGGGCGCATAGAATATGGACCCGCTGGACGGCGTCGTCAGGAGGACTACGGGGGGCGCATCTAGGCGGATGCTGACCGGGGCCGAGGTGACCGCTGCCCCCAGCTTGTCCGTTTCGACGGCCGTCAAATAGTACAGTCCCGCCGGCGCGTTCAGCCAGTTGTACTGATAGGGGCTCGACGTGGAGGTCCCGAGGAGGGTGTTCCCGGCGTAGAACCCCACGTTGGCGACTCCGGCGGGTGCGCTTGCCGTCGCAGTCAGAGCTACCGTGCCCGGAGCAGCGACCACGGTTCCATTTGCAGGCGCCGTGAGCTTCACTGAGGAAGTCTTGGTGGCGGTCACGTTGACCGTGACGGGAGTCGAGGTCGTCGCGCCCCCGACACTGTCGGTGGCGACCGCCGTCAGGGAGTAGCTGCCGGCGGCGACGCTATTCCAGCTGTACAAGTAGGGAGCCGTCTTTTCGGTGGCGAGCTTGGTCGCCCCCTTGTAGTAGGTGACACTTGCGATCGAGACATCGGGCGAGGTAGCAGCCGCCGAAAGCCCTATGGAAGCCGGAGCCACGTACGTTGCTCCGGAGATCGGAGTGATGATCTGTACCGAGGGGGCTTGGTCCTGGGTGACCGTGATACTGATGGGGTTCGACGTGGTCGTCACACCGAGGATGTCTGTCGCGACGGCGGTTAGGGTGTAGGTGCCAACAGGCACGCTCTTCCACGAGTACTGGTACGGCGACTTTGTGACTGTCCCGATCTTCGTCGCCCCCTGGTAAAAGGCCACGCTCTTGATCGCCTCGTCGGGCGACGACGCTGACGCAGTCAGGACAATCGTGGTCGGGCCCGTGATCGAATACCCGTTGACGGGCGCCGTGATCGAGACGACTGGCGGCTGGTCGGGAGTGACGGTTATGGCCACGGGGGCCGAGGTCGTCGAAATCCCTAGGGTGTCTGTCGCGACCGCCGTCAGGGAGTAGCTTCCCGCGGCGACATTCTTCCAAGTGAACTGGTAGGGCACGGTCTTGGAAGTGCCGAGCTTCGTCGCTCCCTGGTAGAACGCCACGCTCGCAATCGCCTCGTCAGTAGAATACGCCGTCGCTGTTAGAGGAATCGTCGCCGGACCGATGGTCGTGAATCCGTTGGCCGGAGATGTTAGCGACACGACGGGCGGCTGGTCCTGATTGACCGTGATGGAAATTGGGGCCGAGGTCGTGGAGACCCCCAGGCTGTCCGTCGCAACGGCCGTCAGAGTATAGGTGCCCGCGGCGACCTTTCTCCAGGTATACTGGTAAGGCGCGGCTTTGCAGGTACCGAGCTTCGTTGCCCCCTGGTAGAAGGTCACGCTCGCGATAGTCTCGTCGGGCGACGAAGCGGTCGCTGTCAGCGGAATAGTGGCAGGGCCGGTCAGGATGGCCCCATTTGCGGGCGCTGACATCGAGACCACGGGCGGTTGGTCCTGTGTGACTGTGATCGAGACGGCCGCCGACGTAGCCGTTAACCCGAGGCTGTCCTTCGCCACCGCAGTGATCGAATAAATTCCCGCGGCAACGTTCTTCCAGTTGTACTGGTATGGTGAGACCGTTTCCGTCGCGAGCTTTGTCGATCCCTTGTAGTATGTGACGCTCGCAATCGTCGCCCCGGCTGAAGTCGCCGATGCTGACGCTTCAAGCAGTATCGCCACTGGCCCGATCAATGACGTCCCGTTTGCCGGAGTCGTGATCGTTACGGTCGGTGGAGTGTTCGCCGCCTCCAGCACAGCCCCGGACAAGAGAATCCCTAGCAGGACACGTGCGGCTGGACGCGACACGTGCCTCAGCCGAGCACCACCGGAAATGTGGTCAAGCCTATTGGCTCAGGAAATCTCTAAATGCACTATGCCTTTTCTGCGTAAGAATTCTTTCTAATGGATATTAACACCCTAGTTCCGAAGGTAACCGACCGGCAAACTGCTGCCGTCAGCCGGACCTGGATGAACAAAACTCCTTCTTCGTGGCGTCTGGTTTGGCTAGCGCCGGTATCTAATCGGCGGTTTCTAATCAAATCCTCCCGCGCCAAAGAACAAAATCATAATCCTTTATCTATTAAATTATTACGTCGCTTGGGGTTCGGATTCCCCCTGCGGATAAGGCCGCCGGTTTCTGAGGTCGAGAACGTATTCACCGCATAAATACGCCTGACGCCGTTTCAGAGGGGAAATCGCCCTTCGGCGTGAATTTAAAACCGCCCAAAACCGGCCAATTCGGCCCAAAACCAGAGCGTCGGTGTAGAACAGAGTGTAGATCGTTTTTGGGGTGTAACGTCACAGGCTTCGGTGAAATCCACTCTTAATGTTGATGCGATTCCCTGTGCCAAGGCAGTGTAGAAAAGTATAGAACTGATCCGGAGAGAAAGGTGAAACATGAGTCGGGTATCAGAGGCCGATTGCGCCACCAATCCTAAAGCGCTACCCGTCAGATCTTACGCCTTGAATGCTAGACCGCCATCGCCCGGACGCTCAGAACCTCATCATCCCGGAGTGACTCGAGCGATGTCGCCGCAACTGCGATTACAGCCAATGTCTGTCCCTTTGCCCCCAGTACCTCGGCTGAATAGCCCTCTTCACCTGATGGCGAGATATGACGCTCAACCAAACGCACGAGATCGCCGCGACATAGCCGGTATTTCGGTAGGTCGTGCGCTAGTGCAAAATCGGTGTAGAGTCTGAAGGTCATAGGTCGAGCGTCTCGATAGGTATCAACGTTATGAATTTTGTGACGCCTGACAAGTGCTCAGTCATCCAGATGGTCCTGACGCGCAGCCCAATTCCCACGGGCCCTCGTAGAATACCGACTATTTCGAAATAGACGCCAAACTGGTTGCTATCGATCGGAGTTGCGTCGCCTTGTTCCTGCAGTGCTTTGAGGCCGACAATCAGAGCATCCGGGTTTCCAGACGAGTAGCCGCCCTTTTCCAAAAAGGCGGACTTGTCATTCCGGCTCTGCCTGACGAGCAGGTACTCAGTGACCTTTTCGCGGGCGATGATGGAGCTGGCCGGTAGCTTCATGGAAAACATCCAGCATGCCGGCTCCTACACCCGCAGCAAGGCCTTCAGAGGTCCAGCAACTCATGTAGGCCCAATTCCCTCGCAAGCTTTCGCGGGAAGTCGTCCAGTAGGATTCCGTCGCGCCGGCCGAGCCTGATCGTGTTATTCCACTGGTCCTTGACCCATGAAACCACTGCGGCACGGGAAGCAGGGTCATGCGCAGCCTCGCGCGCCGAGCGGCCGCCAAAGATTGGCAATTTCGCGTCAGCCAGACCCTGAAAGTGCCTCTCCATGGCTGTCCGGATCAGCTGGGCCCTGGCTTCGGGAGGGATTTCGGAGCCAGGTTTGCTCTGTCGCTTGGAGGGAGTACCCGCGAGGTCGCCATCTTCCCCTGCGTTGCCCTCCCGTTCAAGCCTCTCGGCCATCTGCAACGCCAAATCGATCCGACTGTCCCGCTCGAAACGAAGCTGAGGGCCGAAGATCTCGGCTAGGCGAGCACGCGCGAACTCGCTCTTCAGCCTGCCCATGGTCTGCATCATGACTTCCGCACGTCCCACCGAGATCCGTCCGAGGACGCCGACGCCTGCTGACTCATCATTGGAATGGCGAAAAGCCTCGGGCATGGACGCTTCGATCCGCTTGGACTCGCCGCGCCGAAGCCATACAAACGAGTCGGATTCAGGCAAATTGTCCTCCGAAGGATTATCATCGGGTTCGAATTCGGGCAGGCTCCGCAGCGCCTCGAGAACCTGGAGTCGCGCGCCGACAATGCTGAAGTAAGTGCGGCAAACCTCGATGTCTGAGCCGCGCAGCATATGCTGCATCGACTTCCGCCCAACGTCACGCACCAGGTCAACGGCGTAGCCAAAATCCATAGCTAGCATCTCCTTCATCTGGCTGGGCGTGGGCCTTCGCTTCAAGGTCAATTCCTCCTTCGTAAATGCCCTCCATTCCCTTTCGAAAGCCTCCTTTAAATTGCGCGGCACAGCAACGGCCGTCCCGACGAAGCGGACGAAATGGGGATAGGGGGTAACCCAGCTCAAGACCAGTTCGAAGGGTCGGAATCTTCCGGCCGCCATCCGATCCACCATCAGGAACGGCTTTGCTTCTTTCCCAGCCCAAAGGTCGATCACCGAAACGCTCTGGGCGTCAACCACTCGTTGGACTTCAAGCAGGGTCGCAAATGACCGACAACGATACCCGCTCATGACACACTCGTCGTTGTTTAACCCCGGCCAACCCGCCTTCTCCCAGCGTTCACCCAACGTCTGTCCATCGTCGTCCCGGAACCCGGCAAGGAGCCAGTGTACCGCTGCTGGGAACGCCAGGTCCAAGTCGGGCATGTCCTCCATGTCCCCTTCCGGGCGGAAATCCTCGACCGTCTCGCGGAGTTCCTCCTCGCCCACGCAGCTAACAACCCAGGCAACAGCCTTCGGCATCCAGGTGCCGTCCAGCCGCAGCCAGAAGTCATATCCGGGAGGCGCGAAGGGATTAAAGGCGCAGGTCGGGGGACAGGTGAGCGCGCTGTTGCGCCGAGCGCCGCAGTCGGCGGAACTGATGGGACCCGCGAGCGCAGGGCATTGGCGGTATCCTTTGGGGAGCTTCACGGACGCAAAAAACATCTGATGAAAGCACAGAGCAAGTAGCTTTAATCATTGCGCTTGACGGCATTTGATTCAGCTAGCGCGAGCTCAATCAGTGGTAGCCAATCCCACTTGACGCGCGTCTTTGTCGCCTTCTCGAATTCGCCAATCTACCCAATCGACAAGAATGAAACCCGAAGCATCAAGACTTGCCCAGCGGGGCGCTGAAAAGCTGGCAGAATTCATCCTCACCCTGGCGTACGATGAAAACGACGTCGGAGCGTATGTGAGAGCATTCATCGCAGCAGATGATCCGCTGGAGGCCGTGGAAGCCCTGAAGACGGAAATAGCGTTCATCAAATCCGGAGAGCGGGAATACGATTATCGGCACCGCCGAGGGGATCTGTTTATCCGACGAGTGGACCATGTTCTCGACGCAATCGAACTTGCAGTCTTGCGTGACCATCCGCGCGCGGCATTCGATCTGCTTGTAGAGGTGCTCGAGAGTGAAGAGCCAATCGCCAGTCAGAGCGGCGATGCCGACCTACAGCCCACGCTCGAGAGAGCCTGCGATCTGTTGCTGACCGCGGCACGATCCCTGGATCCCTCTGAGATTAATCCCGTTCTGGAACGTTTAGCTCTGGCCGATAATTGCGGATTTCGTCAGCGCCTTAGTGAGAGGGACCCCGGAAGTTGGACACGGGGGGTCGGTCCCGTTAGATCAAAAACAGACCCGATCCTGCCATGTCAAAGAGACGCCACCACAGTGCAGAGTTCAAGGCCAAGGTCGCGTTGGAAGCGCTCAAGGGTATTGAGCCGGTCCACGTGATCGCGGCCCGATTCGAGGTACACCCGACCCAGGTGACAGCCTGGAAGAAGGAGATCGCCGATAGACTGCCCGAGTTGTTCGGCAAGAAGACCGACCACGACCCGCAGGCGGCAGCCGAGCGCGAGAAGGAGCTGTACCGCAAGATCGGCCAACTTCAGGTTGAGAACGATTGGGCGAAAAAAAAAGTTGCGGAGCTTGGACTGTGATCGGCGCCGCGGCCTGATCGAGAAGGACCACCCGAAGATGACGGTGAAGCGCCAATGCGAGTTGCTGGGCGTGCCGCGGGCGACGCACTATTACCGCCCGCGGCCGGTCTCGGCGCAAAACCTGGCGCTTGTTCAGGTTCAAGAGATGGGTGACACATTTGGTTCAGGACATAGGTAACGCGTTGCAACAGGCTAGCCGGCCTAAGCAAGGAGGCCGGCGATGCCCTGGAGAACGAATAACGTCATGGATCTGAAGATGGAGTTTGTGCGTAAAGCGTTGCAGCCCGGGGCCAAATTCCGGGCTTTGTGCCGGGAGACGGGCATTAGCCCGAAGACCGGCTATAAGTGGCAACAGCGATTCCTTGCACAGGGCCGCACGGGCCTGTGCGAGGCGTCGCGTCGGCCCAAGTCGTCTCCGGCGCAGCTGCCGGAGGGGGTGGTATGCGAGCTTGTGCGGCTCAAATAGGCGCACCGAGCTTGGGGACCTCGGAAGATCCGGCAGCTCTACATCCGGCTGTACGGTTCGGCGCCGTGCGAGAGCAGCTGCAAACGGATACTGTCTAAAGCTGGGTTGGTCGAACCACGTCGCCTCCGATCGCATTACGCTTTGGGGAGGCTGACTTCGACAATCAAGGTCGAGGCGCCAAACGATCTCTGGACAGTTGACTTCAAGGGCTGGTGGAGGACCAGCAATGGCCAGAGATGTGAGCCGCTCACCGTTCGGGATGCCTATAGCCGTTTTATACTCACGATTCGCGCGATGACCACGACCGCATCCGAGGCCGTGCGCAGCGAGTTTGAGCATCTTTTCACTGCGTATGGCCTTCCCCGAGCCATTCGGAGCGATAACGGCACTCCGTTCGCGACCAATAACGGTCTGTTTGGCCTGACTCGCCTCTCGGCCTGGTGGATGCTTCTCGGTATCAGTTTGGATCGCATCCGCCCAGGCCACCCTGGGGACAACGGCGACCACGAACGGATGCACCGAGACATCGGCGGCGAGATCGAGGGCCTGATCTCCGGCGGGCTCCTCGAGCAACAAGCGGCGCTCGATCTTTGGCGCAACACATTCAACTGCGAGCGACCCCACGAGGCCTTGAACATGAGGACTCCTTCCGAGCTCTATAAACGATCTCCGAAGCATTATGATGGCACCCCAATCTCGATCACATACGACGGCAGCATGGCCGTCCGCCGCGTGCGTCCGTCCGGAGGGATCAAAGTCCATAGTAACGAGATCTTTATCTCGCAAAGCCTCGCCGGGCTCGATCTGGGACTCCGTTCTATAGAAAACGACCGTGTCGAAGTTTGGTTTGCCTATAATTATTTGGGATTTATTGACCTCACCACTGAGGCGTTCGTCGCGACCTCCGGTCGCTCCGAACGCCTCAGTCCTTGCATCCCCGCAACAGCGTAATGCGTAACCTTTGTTCTGACCCATAACCGTCACCGATGTCTTGACTGCACAGACTTCGTCCCTCCCCTCGGACCCCTCCCTCAATATCCATTCTTATTTTCCCCGATCCCTTGTCTAGCCGATGGGGTCCCTCTCATAGTCACTGTGGAAAAGCAGTGTAGAACCCACTTAATCGATTTCCCCTAGCTTGTTGGTGCCCAAGGGGGGACTCGAACCCCCATCTGTGTTTTCACACTTGGCGGAAGGCCCTCTCATTCAGAGGAATACAACGGCAAACATGTTCGAATGATCGCCTGTTGTGTGACTCTGTGTGTAACTTTCCCCGCTACAACGGAAGACATCTTAAAACGATCCTGCACTGTGTAACTCTGTGTGTAACCTTTGGCCTAGGAAGCCCTTCGCGCATCCCAATCTTTTTATGTCGGCTCGAATGGGAAGCTTTCTGCCGGAAACTCTTATTTGACCCTTCCTCCAAGCACAACAATTTCAGGAACGGTGCGGCGCCATCGAGCTTAGGGGTGCGCCATTAAATCCCGGGCCAGTTCGAAGGCGTGGGCGATCGTAACAACACCCTGGGCCCTCCCGCCATCTGGAACGCATGCTAGGCAGTGCACGTCAGCGTTGTGGCGCGGGCGCCGCCGGCGGTCTGAAGAGGAGAGACGCTTCCAGCAAACGATCCTAACGGGCGGACGCACCAGGCGTTGTGGCGCCCGTCTTCTCGGGCTGGACCGTAGCTTCCTGTGTGTCCCACCACCTCTTCCATGACCTGCAGGTCTTTTCTAGATCGATTGGTGTCTCTGCCTTTAACGGCTGATAGTTTGCTAGGTCCTCCGGAATTGAGTTCTGCCCCGAATTGAATTCGCTAGCGAGCAATCGAAGCGCTAGGTGCACTCGAGCCCGAATATCGACGGACGATACGCGCAGGGCGTCAACGAGGAGTCGAGTCACGGTCGTAAAGCTGTCTTTCCGTGGTTCACCCCGAAACTGAAGGAGCAACCTCAATATTTCATCGGCTCGCTGAATCTCGAGTCCCGGTTGATATAGAGCGTTGATCAAGTGTCTATCAATCCTCTCTCGGTCGGCGTCGATAGTGACCGAAAGCTCATGCTGCAAGTGCGCTCGGGTGCGCTGCAAATCCTGGGCCGTCACTCCCTGTTTGCAAATGCGCCATACGAAATAGTGGCGGCTCCCCCAGGAGGAGAATACTAGAGCGATCACTATTACGACCGTCACGAAGCACCCAAGGAAGTAGCTTGCTGCCCACCTGCGCACAATAGTGTACGGCGAAACCGGGCACGGTTTTAGACTCAGTGTCGGCAGGAGGCGGGCTAGGGGCTTAAGGCCTTGAACGGAGCTCGTCGCATAATCGTACACAATGCTCGCTTCAGTTGCCCGGACTCCGCCCGCCGCTTGTAATTCTTTATCCAATGCCGGGGGATCGACCGAATAGTCTGCGGCCAATTGTTTTACGCGCTCATACGCTGCTGAATTCTCCGGCTGAGATAGTACGTTAACCACTGCGCGTCCATAGATCCGTGCCTTCAAAGCGGCGAGATTTGTCGTCTTGGTGACAAGCACGTCAGTCGATTTGTTTAGCCAACCGAAAACGCCAGCCAAGCCATCGGTTGCCTTAATGCTAGTACCGCCGGAGAGGATCGCGGGATAGGCGAGACCGACTAGCAGGGCGCCAAAGAATGACGTGTCATGTAGAGCTCCGGTTCGGTCAAGAAACCAAAAAAGTGCGAGCGGGATGGCCAAATAAACGGTGTAGATGACCCATGTTGAAAACAGTCCCCAGGCATAAATCGTCCTCTCCTTTAAAATATCCAAGCGACCGTAGATCTGCAGGCGCGCGCTCAATAGCGCGCAAGCCAATACAACCAAATAACACCACCGAGCATCAAAGTCCGGGGAGAATTCCATCATGGCAAACTAGAAGCGGCCATCCAGCTTAATGCTCCGTGGAAGAGCGCAATACAAACTGAGCTTCTGCTTCCTTCGAAGGAAGTGGGGCAAAATAAGCGCTGAGAGCAGATTGATCAGTCTCGAGGCCGACGTCACCGGAGACTGTGATAAAGCTCTGGCTCACAAGTGGGGAAAGAGCTTGTCGCAGGTCAGCGTCTTCCAATTTTGTGATGCGCTGCACATCCCGGCCGCGAATCATGCCGTGCGTATAAATTACTTGAAGGACCCGGCGCGCGTTATCGTCCAAACTTGCCATGATTCAATTATGTGCAGCCGGCAGAGCAATGCAAGCAAGGAGTGGGGTCGCTATGCTTAGAATTGGCTCAGTTACGGATATGAGAAGCGCAAATTGGGGTCGGGAATTGTCTTCGCCTTTGGGTCATTCTCGTTAGTCAGTGGAGCACATGCTGATGCCGCGTCAAGTAGTTGGTTTTGCGGGTCGTCCGGCTGATTCCAGCAGTCGAAATACAGTTCCCTGGCCAACGTCACTCGAAGCCTGTTCCACTTTCAGGGACTGATTGCGTCGTCGTTATGGACCCGGCGCCGACCTGCTAAAGGAAAGTGACCTGCCCCGTTTGACTGGACACCGCAATTCTCGGATTTCGGGCGGTTAAACGGTCGGGTTTTGGTTGCCGCATGGCTCCCTGGCAAACTCGGCCGGAGGCCGATTTGCCAGGGAGCTGTGCGGGCGAAGATGGTTATAGTCATGGCGCCAGCGCTCAAGCTTTTCGCGCGCGTCAGCGATGCTGAGGAAGACCTCTGTTTTGAGGCACTCGTCGCGCAGCTTTCCGTTGAAGCTCTCGATAAAGCCGTTCTCGACGGGCTTGCCGGGACGGATGAAGTCGAGCTTCACATGGTGCAGATAGGCCCAGGTATCCAAGGCGCGGCCCGCAAATTCTCCGCCATTGTCCACGGTGATGGACTCGGGCAGCGGCCGCTCGGCGCGTACCCGCTCGAGGCTGTCCACCACAGCTCGGCCGGTGAGGCTGACGCCTGGTTCGAGGATCGGGCATTCTCGCGTATACTGATCTATCAAGGTCAGGACTCGGAATGCCCGGCCGGTCTCCAGGCGATCGGTCACGAAGTCCATCGACCAGCGCTCGTTCACCCGATTGGCCGGCTCAGGAGTCGTTCGGGTGTTGGCGGCGCGTTTGCGCCGCTTCCTCCTTTTCACTCCCAGATTCTCCTCGCGGTAGATCCGGTAGACGGCGTTGTGGCAGTTGTTGATGCCCTCCCTTCTGAGCAGCACCATGAGGCGGCGATAGCCGTACCTCACCCGCGTGCCAGCCAGCTCCCGCAATCGCCGCCGAAGCAGCGTGTAGTCCCTCGGATGGCCTTTGTGGTAGAACACCGAGCGCTGCAAAAGGATCAGCCTGCATGACCGCAATATCGTTACCGCGAAGCTCGCGCAGATCCACTGCGCGATCTCCCGGCGACGGGCAGGCTTTAGACTTTTTTGCGACCACCTCCTGCAGGATGTGCTTATCCAGCGTCAGGTCCGCGACCAGGCGCTTCAACCGCTGGTTCTCGTCGCGAAGCACCCGCAGCTCGTTGAGCTCGCTGATCCCCAGCGATCCCAGCGTTCGTTTCCACTGATAGAACGTCGCGACACTCACCCCCAGCTGGCGGCACACTTCCACCACCTGCGTTCCCGCCTCCACCTGCTTCAGGGCATACACCTTCTGCTCCTGGCTGTAGCGCTTCCCTTTCATGTCCCAATCCTTTCTGGTTGAGACCGCTTATCGCCTTCTTTCTGATCTTTCGTGTCCAGTTTTACAGGTTCAGGTCAGGACCTTTATACATGCCAACTGAGGAACCACATTTGGCAGAGCATGGACGTCCGGGCCAGGGTACGGGGACATGAATCGGCGCTCCTAACGAGCTTGTTTCCCGAGTGAACGGCTTGGTCTGATATTGTTTTGTTGATTTAGCTGCGCAGCTAGTGAATTCCTTCTCTATGCTTTGCCTCAATCCTTCACACGGCGGACGGCGACGCCGGCAAGATAATCCTGCACTTTGTGTGACCCTGTGTGTAACTTTCGCTGAAGATACTAGCGAACGAGCGTTAGCTTGCATAGTTCACACTGATCGCGTTCCGAGTATCTTGTTCACCATGCCTTTTATTTCTCCGGCATTGTGCGAATCAGATCGTTAAGTGGGCGCCAACGCGGGCGCATCCATCCCGCCACACCAGAGATTTCGCGCAAGAGTTCGACGGATATTCCTGGGTTCGACTTCTCAAGATTAGGGATGATTTCAATAACAAAGTTCAGAAACTCGTCCAACTGAAATGACTGGAGAAAACATAGAGCCTTTGTGTAGCGCCCAGCGCCGGCTAAGGCAATTACGTGCTGACACGCTGCGGGATGCCAGATCCAAGATACTTGGATACATCGAAGTTGTCGCTCCGCCTCATCGAAAACAGAGTCGGCTCCTTTCTGGCCGCACGCTGCGAGAGCAACCGCTAAAGTCCGCAGAGCCGCCGTTCTGCATGCCTCATTTTCAATTGTCTGCGTGACTTCTTCAGCCTCTTTGAATCGGCCGCATTGCGAGAGGGCCAAGACCAATTCCTGTAACGCGGCCCCCTTCATAGGAAGCTCGTATGCCCCACTCGAATCCCCCTCGATGGAATTGGCTGCCGAACGTGCCTCCTTGAAGACTATCTCTGCGCGACTATCTCCAGTCTGCTGAAGAGCTGATCCCAAATGGGTCAGTTCTGATGATCGCCTCTCAGGGTCTTCGATGGCGTTTGCCGCTTCTCTAGCCTCGTTGAACACTGCAGGACTTCGGTGATCTCCTGTTTGGGCGAGATAAAACGCCAAATCACAAAGCGCCCTTGCTCGTGGCCAGTCTACTTCAATTGTCTCTGTTATCTTCAGAGCCTCATCGAGATTTGCTTGCGCTCTTCGGTCACTTTTCTGGGCAAGAACTGAAGCTAAGTTGAAGAGTGTTTTCGCGCGCTCTACACAGTCGCTAACCGCATGGGCGACTCTGTTCGCCTTGATCGGGTGGGCCCCTTCAGCGAGTCCTACGGCCAAGCGTCCAAGTGCGATGGACCGCAATCGATCGTCGGTAATCGTATAGGCCACCTGTTCACCTTTATCGTAGTAGCCGCACCCGACGAGGGCTTCTGCAACTTTAGTGAGGTGCTCATCGCGCACGGGTAGGTTCTCAATAGCATTCGAAATGCCAAGCGCCTCCTTGATAGCGACAGCGGCCTGATCCGGTTCTGCCTTGGTCGCAGCAAGCGCCAGATCACACATTTCCCTTGCCCGTTCACAGGGATTTTCGATCGCATGGGCTGCTTCCAAGGCTTCACCGAAGACCAGCTTGGTCCGAACGTCTTTAGCACTAGTCAGGGTCTCGCCTAAGTTGCGTAGTGCTTCAACTCGTTCCTGAGGCTTCAAAATCAACTTGATTGATTTCAGCGCTTCATCGAAGACGGCGTCTGCGGAGCTGTTCTGACTCCCCGCGAGTGTTGCCCCTAAGTTTCTCAATGCTTGTGCCCGTTTGTAAGGGCTTGGGATCGAGCGAATGATCTCCCGTGCTTGGGTATAGCCGCCCGCGGCGACAAGGAGCAAGGCAATGCGCTCCAAGTCTGGCTCTTGGCCGCTCGCAGCCTCACGCCGTGCTTCGAGCGCATCATCAAGGCTGGCGTGCGCACGATCCATGCCTTTCCGTGCGAGCGCATAGGCCATGTCGCTGAGGACGACGAGACGCTGATTGGCGTCTTTGATCTCATAGGCAGCGTTCCGGGTCTCGTCCAGGACCGCATTAGTACAACCATTCTTAAGTTCGGCGAGTACCAGTGCCAAGTTGAGCAAGGAAATCGGCCAGAGCCGGCTGTCCTTGGCCGCGCACAGTGCAGTGGCAATGACGGCCCCAGCGCGACTGTCTCCTACACGGGCAAGAGCGGCGGCAACGATGCAGAGGGCCTCGGCTCTGGCCGAACCGTTCAAGAGAGTGCAGCCAACTTCCTCCGCTTTTGCATAAGATCCAGTTCGCACAAGGGACTCGACTACCATGCTCAGGCTACGCGTTCGCCAGCTCTCATCCTCAATAGCGTAGGTTGCTTCCAGAGCATCATCAAAAACGCGGTCTGCTTGTGCGTCTCCGGCCTTTGCATGAGCGTGTGCTAAGAGGACCAACGCTTCCACTCGTTTCTCAACTTCCGGAATCCCTCGGATCACTTCTTCCGCTTCTGCATAACGGGAAGCCTGAACTAAGGATGCAGACAGAGAGAGCATCGCCTCTATCTGGTGGCCCCCTTCTGTATTGCGGACCAGTCTCCGTAACTCCTCGAAGAGGACCGTGGCCCGTCCATCTTTCGCCTGAGCGAGAGCCGCGGCTAGGGTGCAGAGTGCCTTTATCTGCTGCTCCTCCGTCTCGATGGAGCGTGCTATCCGTTCCGCCTCCGGGTAGACGCGCGATTGGACTAAGGCTGTCGCCACCGCCGAGAGAGCTTTTGCTCGGGCGGCTGGATCGCGCATCTCATGAGCGATTCTTTCCGCCTCATGACAGTCACGGGCCGCTAACGCTTCTACAAGTTTTTCATAGACCGCATCTTCATGAATGATGCCGGCTAACGCCTCTGCCTTGGCAAACCGTTGCGCCTTAATCAGGATCTCAGCCAGGGTCGTCAACGCCCAGATTCCCACCTTTCCACCCTCACCAGGACCCATTGTAGCTTCCTCGAACCAGTACCTATCCAAAGAGATTTTCGTTGCCTCTTCAAAGAGTACGTCCGCGCGCAGGTCGGCCATTGCATCGAGGGCATGAGCCACTTCGCCTAACGCCTTTACTCGTGTCTCATCGCTCCGGATGACGCGTGCCGCTGACTCCGCCTCAACGAGCACCTGGTGGGCCCATCGTCCGATTTCCTCTGTCGTTTGTGCACGCGCGGTAGAGTCAGGTTGACCTGTTTCGTTCAGGCTTACGAAAATCGCCTGCAGCCCGAAATATCTGCTCTCGGGCGTGGATCGAAGCTGACAGAGCGCTAAAGCCTCATCTACCCGCCCGAGCCAGACAAGCGTCTGCAAGTCAGTGTCGGAATGGACGCTAGTCTGTTCACCAAGCAACTGCCGCGCTGTCTGCAGACGAAAGAGCTCCACCAGTTTTGCTTCTCCATCCAATTGGGTCAGTGCCGTGCTCCAAGCATGATTGATGTCAGCGATAAAGCCGATGTTGCCGGAAAAACGACCTTGCTTGCAGCGTGCGAGCATCCATTTCTCGCAGATCAACTCTTGCAACCTCGGCCCATCCCCGAGTGCAACAAGATGCGCAACTAGGTTATTAAGTGCATATGCGTCCTCGCATCTCGCCCAATCCTCATGGTAGGTCTGCCAGTAGTGGTCGACAATCAGGCTGTGCCTGCGCTGCGCATCTTGGTAGAGGTCGCAAGTCGTGGTGTTGACTCGTGTCTTCTCCGCCGTGAGGAACTCTGCCACCGTGGCATGGTATAGGCGGTAGCGGCCGTTGGTGACGTTGAGGAACTGCACAAGACGCTCTAGCGCTTCAAGCACCCACGCACGCTCAGCAAGGATTCCGCCCAGCCGCTCGATGAGCTCAAGTGTGACTGGCTCAACCGCTACCGCCAGTACGCCCAGTACGGGGTCATACACGGTTGGCCACGCCGCCTTGTCATAGGCCTCGCCCGTCTTAATATCCTTGAACTCAATACGCTCGCGGGCGACGGATGCCTTAATCTGGTGCAAAAAGAGGGCATACAGGCCCGCTAGGTCGTTAGGCAGCTCCTTGAGGTTCAGAAGAGCCTGCACCCTCTGTGACTCCTTCCGCGCGAGCGCCTGACTGATCCCGCGCGCCAGCGCATCGAGGTATCCCAGGTTACCGTGCGCCTTGTTAGTGACTCGTTGCGCGAATCCTTCAGCGCCGCCTTCGATCCGCGACAGTTCTCGCAGAAGCGTTTCCTCCGCAAGGAGCCGCCTGACGAATTGCTCGATGTCCGCTTTGACGTGCGGGTCGTCCTCAGCAATCGCGAGCTGACTCAAGAGAAGCGCTTGTTTCTCGCACATGAGCCTAAGCGCCTCATCGGGTGGGCGCGAAGTCAGTACGAGTCGGATGTTCTCGGGCAGCTCCGGGCAGTTGGTGAGCCAAGCGAGGATGTCCTCGGCGATGGGCTGATAGCGGATCTCGTCGAGCGCATCGATAAGAATAACGATCTGCTTTGTCGGATCGATCCTCAACAACGCTTTGGCCGGCTCGATCAGCGCAAGGTGTAGTAGGTCCGTGGTCGCAAGCAAGCGCTCCTCGATCACGAGTTCCTCAACCCTTAAACCGACCACCGTGCCCCGATTTTCTTGTACGAACTGTTTTACCCGCAACACCTTCTCGTCAAAAAAGGGTGAGACGATCAGTCGCTTGACCTCGGCGCCAATCGCTATGCCGCGCTCCCTCACACTGCCGATATGCTCTTCGACCGATACGCCGCCCCCCTTTTGTACGAACAGTTCGGGATGCCGCGCGACGAGCTGATAACCGATGCGAAACAACAGGGATCTCGCAGAGGCATCCGTCAAAGTAGCGCGCTGGTCACGACGGATGAAGTAGCGCAGCCATTCGGGTTGATCGTGCGCCAACTGCGCCATGAAAACACTCTTCCCAGCACCGGGTTCGGCGGTGAGAAGAACGAAACACTTTCCTCGTTCGCGCAGCTTCTCGTCTAATACCGAAGCAAGCCAGTCGCGCCGAAGGAACCGCGGGTTCTCCCCAACATAACCACGCACCAGCGCATCGAAGAAGAGATCGTTAATGTCAAACGTCATCGCAATCCCAAGGCCCGTCGTTGAGCTCAGCTCCAGACTTCAGTGAATGCCTTACGTATGCCATGATCGAGAGCCTCACGGCCAGCGATGTGCTGTCTCCGTAATGGCTCGCGCTATCTCTACGGGTGCATTCGCGCAACCGAGTGCGGTCATTACCGGGCAGAGCGCAGGGAGGTCCCAAAGCAAATCTGGTCGCGCACTCCGCGACAGCTGCAACAATGTGCCGCGCCAGATTGGGTAGAGTCCAGAAGCTGACAGGGTCGCCAGACGCCTAGCCACAGCTTTGAGGGCCTCCGCCCTAGGACTTTTATTGAGGTAGTGGCTGTCGGGCAATTGAGCTGCGGCAGCAACGGCATCGGCCAGCAAAGAGACGGGTAAATGGGGGGCGAGAGCTTGCAGCGCATCAGCACGCTCCTCCCATTGTTGATTGTCCAAGGTCGCGTGAAACGCTTCCACAGTCAGATTCGGCGTCACAGACTCAGGCAGGCACGGCGCCAAGTCCGCGGCCGCGCAGGAGAACATGTATTTGCTTTCGAGTTTCCGGATGTTGCGAACCGCTTCCTGCTGTGCAGCCTCGCGCTCATTCGCAGGAAGCTTGCCCAGAAGCGCTGCGAGAATGTTCGCCCTCAGACTTCGTTGATGACCAATCAGGTTTGCTTGTGACCAATCCATTTGATTGAGAACCTCGAGCGCTTCCTTGGAGTGGCCAGCGTCTGCCCAGCGAGGCAGCAAAATGCACAACGCTTCAGACCTATCGTAGGTATCAGTTATCTGCTGAGCAATATTCAGGGCTTCTTCGAGCGTGGAGCTGGGCAGCCAGGGAGCCAAATTGATGAGCGCCTTGGCTCGCTTTGATTCTTCTTTCAGGTATTGGATCGCCGCCAGAGTTTCCCGCCGCAAATCTTCTTGCAACTGCGCGGCAACCCTCGACAAGGCCCCTACGCGTTCGTTAGGCTCCTTGATGGCTCGCAACGCAGCGACTGCATCACGCTGCAACGGCTCCGGCAGTCGAGGCATCAGCGCGACCAGTGCCCCCGTAAAGTTGTTGGCTACAGCCCATTCGAGTGTTGCCCTCTGGCACCACTCGGGGAGTTGGCTGATGATTTCGATCAAAGCCCGTTCATTCCACCTCTGCCATTTCACTGTTTTGGCAACATCCATTGCCTCTTTGAGGATCTGCTCCTTTTGAGGCGCAGCAAGATGAGGGGCAAGTTGCACTAGTGCCAGAACGCGGTCTTCTTGTCTTTCGATGGCTTGCGCCAGGACCAGCGCTTCCTCCAGCAATGGGGGAGTTAGAAACTCGGCTAACTGTCCCAGCGCTTCGGCTTGTTCGTCGTCTTTGCTGATCAAAGGGACAATAGACAACGCAGTCTGAAGAACGGTCTGAATCTCATCGGTCGAAAGCGCAGGAACTTGTCGAAGCAATTCAGCAACGATCATCACCCTCCTTCTTCCGTCGGCTATTACCTGGGCGGCAACGATCGCCTCACGCAAGGTTTGGCTTTGTGTCGGCTCGTGCAGGTGCTCGGCCAACAGGGTGAGAACTTGGACACGCGGGCCTGTGCCGCCGTCGATGTGAAAGTTGGGGAATGCGCGCGCAGTAGACAGTGCTTCATCTACGCGACCTTCTTTGGCCAGCCGTAAAGCCAGAGCTAGCAGGGATTCTCCCGTCACATTCAAACTATGGGCAAGACTCCTCTGAACGGGAGGAAGGCGGGCTGTTTGGAGGACGTCTTGAATCAGCTCTTCTGGCACCGGGGCCAGCATTTTCGCCGCGATTCCAGCGAGGGCATCGACGCGATGGGCTGGCGCTCTGATGGCTCTCGCCCCGGCCAGGGCCGCCTGCGAATCTCCCAACTCCGCTAACCGCACACTCAGAACCGCTACCGGCCATCCGTGAGGTTCTCCTTTCTGGTTTGGGACGAGGAGTAGCGCCGCTTTGATGTCATTTGTTTTTGGCAGAAACGGCGCCATTTCTACAAGTGCTTCAACTCGGTCGCGATTTCCCACGGCCTCAGCGACGCGGAGAGCTTCGGTGATGGTTCCTTCTCGTGCCAGACGCTCAACAAACTTACACAGCACGGCCGACCGATCCTCAGGCACTTTGATGTTTTCCGCTGCAACAAGCGCCTGACGCAGAAGCGGTCCAGAGAGTTGAGGGACGAGGTCGTTAAAGGCCAGGGTCTTTCCCTGCAACCATCGCATGGAACCGGACCGCGTCTCCCGTGGCTCGTTCTCCTTGATCGCTAACGTTGCTTCAAAAGCCTCTCGCAGCAGATGGTCGCGGGGCGGGCCAGAAACTTTCGAAGCGATGCTCGCAAGTGATCTGGCTCGCCATTCCTCGCCTTCAGTCATAGCCCGAATCTCTTCGAGGGCTTTGGTAAGAGCCTGTCCCTTGAGTGGCTCCGGCCAACCTTCCACCATGCTTTCCAAAACCCCGATCCGTGTTGTGGGCCATTCGCATTTCACCAGCGACTCAAATGCCGTTCGCGCTACTTCTACCTGTTGATCTCTCGGCAGAAATGGTACCAATATGGCAAGTTCGTTCGCAGCGGCCTCGGCGGACTGAATTTTGTTGGCAGAATCGAGAGCAATCTCAATCAACGGTTCTGGTAATTCGGGGATAAGTCGCCTCAATACATCCAGTCGCTGCCATTCCGTCGGGTCTATAGCATGCGCGGAGAGAAGTGCCTCGCGCAAGATCGGCATGCGTTCTGCTTCGTCTAGTCCGGATAGCACTCGCAGGTCGTCGGCACGTCCTCGAGGATCCGGATTACGTCGCGCGGCAGCTAACGCCTGTTCAATGGACCAGAGGCCATGCTTGACCAACGCGGTTAGTAGCCCAATTGGGATGTTTTCGGATAAACCGTGTAGACTGGCAACCGACAACGCTATCCGGATTTCACGCCCAATCAGTGGTGCAGGTTGACAATCTTGGATTGCTTGACTGTTGATGGCATCAGCGGCGGAACTACCCTGGGCCAAGTCGGCGAGAAACGCGGTGCCAGTTGAATCGCTCGCCATCTGCGCCAGGTACCAGTTGTCAGCCTCCAACAGATCGAACAACTCCTCATGCTCGCCCGCCTCACGCAAGTGTGTAGTCAAGTGCCGAAAGGCGTACTGGCCCGAGTCTTTGCGGACATCGTCCCATTTAATCGATGCCCAAGTCAGGCCTGCCGCCCTGTAGTGATGGGCGATGATACCGTGCCAGCGTTCCGCATCTTGGTAGAGATCGGAAGTCGCGGTGTTGACTCGTGTCTTGTCCGCCGCGAGAAACTCCGCCACAGTGGCGTGATACAGGCGGTAGCGGTTGTTGACGACATCCAGGAACTGCCGCAGATGATCCAATGCTAAACGGACCCATTTCGGATCGACTGCGATGCCACCAAACTTCGAAATCATCTCGGCTTCAAGGGGCTCTGCCGCAACCGTCAGTACGCCGAGCACGGGTTCATAGACAGCGGGCCAGACGTCTGTAGAGTAGGTCTTCCCCGAAGAGTCCTTTCCCACGATCTGGCCGCCAGCCCCTTGCTTAATCTGGTGCAGAAAGAAGGCATACAACCCCTCCAGATTGGTGGGCAATTCATTGAGGCTCAGGAGAGTCTGTATTGTTTGTGAACCCTTGCGAGCGAGCGCCTGATCGATGCCGCGCGCCAGCGCATCGAGGTAACCCAGGTTGCCGCGCGCCTTGTCAATGACTTGTTGCTCGAATCCTTCAGCGCCGCCTTCGATCCGCGCCATTTCCTGCACAACTGCCTTCTCGGCAAGAAACCGCTCGACAAACTGCGCGATGTCCGCCTTGACGTGCGGATCATCCTCGGTAATCGCGAGCTGACTCAAGAAGGGCGCTTGTTTCTCAAGAAAGGCTTTCAGCGGCTCATCGGGTGGGCGCGAGGTGAGGACGAAGCGGATGTTCTCGGGTAGCTGTGGACAGTTGGTGAGCCACGCGAGAATGTTTTCGGGCGTCTGATGATAGCGAATCTCGTCAAGCGCATCGATGAGGATGACGATTTGCTTCGTGGGGTCCAATCTCAGCAACGCCTTGGCCGGATCGATCAGCGCAAGGTTCAGGAGGTCCGTGGTCGCAAGCAAGCGCTCTTCTATCACGAGTTCCTCAACCCGTAAACCGACCACCGTGCCCCGATTTTCCTGTACGAATTGCTTAACTCGCAATGCATTTCTATCGAAAAAGGGCGAAACAATCAGTCGCTTGATCTCAGCGCCGACCGCTTCGCTGTGCTCACCCATTCTGCCGATATGTTGTTCGACCGGCACGCTGGGCTCTTTTAAGAAAAGTTCCGGATGCCGCGCAACGAGCTGATAACCGATGCGAAACAATAAGGATCTGGCGGAGACGTCACTCAGAGGAGTACACTGGTCGCGGCGAATGAAGTAGGGCAGCCACTCCGGGTGATCGTGCGCCAGTTGCGCCATGAAAGCGCTCTTGCCCGCCCCAGGTACGGCGGTCAGCAGTACAAAACGTCGGCCGGCGTCCCGCAGCTTCTCGTCCAACCGCGCAGCAAGCCAATCGCGCCGCAGGAAGCGTGTGTTGTGATCGACATCGACAAAGCCGGATATGATCGAGCTGAAAAACAGGTCGTCGTCGCACCGTGAGTTCATTTCCGACGCAATCGCAGGAGCACTTCACTCACTCATGATCGTTAACCGAGACCCATCTAATCGTTAACAGGATGCCGCGTTTTCCAAGAGCTTGTGAAGATTGCAGCGGAACCACGCTCAAATATTTCGCGATCTTTGTAGATAACCATCGATCGTCATCCTTTCTTTCGACCGCGAACGCTTATCTTACCAATCTCGACATTTGTTGCGGCCGCTCCCTTCTCATTGATGTCAATTTTGATTTCGGAATCAATCTTCTCGAGTGTCTCTACCAATTCTTTTGCTACTGGACGTTCGTCAGAATTCCTGAGCGAGATTTCGCCAATTCTCAGGTTTCTTAATTGGCCTTTGTTCAAACGAACGAACATTCGAAGCCCCTCGTTACGTTTTCTCAAACGTGCATCATCCAAGTCTTGATCGGCCTCAAACTCAGTGAAAACGGCTCCATCCGGCGAGCGCAGATAAAGGACCGGCGTGGCCCACCCACGTGGATCTCCCGAGACGGCTACGGCAACCCGGCCCGCTGCTACCGCCTCGTCGATGTTCAACCCTACAGCTAGTGCCCCGTAGAAACGCTCGGCAAAGCATAATGCACTCTTATCAACGACTGGGAACTGCATACCCACGACGGCCGCGAGTTCGGCCTTGAGCAGCGCCTCGGCAACACTGCTCCAGGCGCCCACGTCGTCTCGCTCCGCAGTGAGGCAAGCCCCAAGAACCGCAACGCGAACACCTGCATCTCGAAGCTGAACGGCAAGGAGTTCGGCATCCAGCGAGTCCTCGTTACCGTACTCATCTTCCAGGATGATGCTGGCTTTCCCTTCGTAGGCACCTGGTACTGGCGATTGCACCGTCTCGAAGTTGCCGTGTCCTGCAAAATGGAAAATGTGGGTGGGCTTCGTCTTGTCGGGGAGCTGGCAGCGTCGCACGTGCTCCACGCTGTCCACCTTCAGTCGAGATTTACCTTCTAGCGCCTTCTCAATGAGCGTGCGCTCGTCGGCGACTTTGAGCTTGGGCCACTTACTCGGACTTGCGACCGCGACTAGCACCCTCGCCGGCACCTTCGCCTCGACCCGCCAGGCAGGCAAGGGTGTCGGCGTATGTCGTACAAGCGAGACATTCGGCATCAGCACCAAGAAATCAGAAACTTTGGGTTCGCCGCCGGCACGATTGAAAATAATGAACTCCCAAGGCCAGTTGTTAAGCTCGCCTCCTGACAACATTAGCCTGACTCGCACACCTTCGTTCTTGGCCGTCGCTTGGGTAATCCTGTTGTTTAGGGCGTTCCATACACTCTGAGGAAGCAGTGCTGCAGCCAATGCTTCGCCGAGCAGGCGCGCAACGTTCCAGTCTGCGTCCGGTCCGCTTGCTTTTTCCTTCAGGTCACCGACTGCTCTGGCGTCGAGCTCGCAAGATATGGGGTCGTTGAAGATTCCTGGAGCGAGAAGACTGAAGGATAGGCGCTTCTTGCCCTCAGACTTCACAATGTGTGGCTCCCTAGCCAAGAGAACAAAGTCCGTGTACCTCATATTGACCCCCGAATCGGTATTTTAGCCGAAGTATTCATGATACGCGGACAGCATCTCATCCCACTGCGTGTCCTTTGCGAAAGCCAGCTTCGAGTAGGACGGGGAGATGCGCTGCCGTTTTGGAGGCATAAGGTACACGGAAACACCGTTGATCCTGTCGAACCATGCACCGCGGTGGCCTTCTGCCAGTACGCACCCTACACCGGGCGATAGCACCTTCACTGTGTTCGCGGCTGCTTGCTTGACCCGATCCGAATTCGAATTAGATCCCGCCAGCCCAGTCGCCAACGAACCGATGTCCCAAAGGTGATAATCGAACTTGCTCGGCTGGCGCTTCCCACCCTGGGTTTCGTGCTGCTCTGCGCCGCGTTGGACTTGCCAAAGCACGTCGCCGACCTTGCTCATGTCGACACGCAACGCCTCGGCAAGCCTATCCGTCGCACGCACGAGCTTATGAATCTGGCCGAGGTTGAGCGCGACTTTCGTCACATCACCAGCGCCCGGTGGATTGGCCGCGTAAAATTCCGTATATCTATCGACCACCAACCGCGCAAAATCCGCACCGCCTTGGTCGGGATTCGCGCCAAGTGCGCTGAAAACCTGCTTGTAGGGCCAGCTGTGTCCCGGCACCAACTCCTCTGAGGCAACTAAGTAGCGCACGGCCTTGCGTACCTCGTATGCAACTTCGATGTTTGCCATAAGGCAGGCATCCATCCCCAGCAACTCAAGCGGCTGCCCCACTGACTCGGCAATCGCGCCAGTAACCCGCGCAAGCTCTATGGTGTCAAGCGAATGGCCGGTGCCGTCATCGAAAAGAATCGCCCGCTCAGCGGGCTTGTCGGGCTTTAGGATCGCGCGGAGCGTAGTGCGGAACAGGGCCCGGCTCCCCGGTGCGCTCGCCCTCTCCTTCGACTCTATGGGATCGGCTCGCGCCCCAGGCCGCGCCGCCTTTGCGATCTCCTCGCTTTCAGCCGGCTCCCAACCGGAGCCGTGGCTCCACAGCACGAGGCCGTATCGTTCGGCCGGGCACCGCTCGAAGAGCCACTTCGCTGTAGCGATCAGCTCGTCGGGGTCGCCAGAGTCGAATGAACCGAGCTGCTCCTGCTGTTTGACTAGGCCAGGTTCACCCATCACATAGCGTGCCGCTGCTCCTGCGTGGAGGTCAGGCAGCACACCGTCGTACAGCACCCCATGCACCACTTCGGGCGTACTGCCAACGTTGAGAATCTCCGTTAGACTTCTCTTGCCTAACTGCGCGAGGTTGTTGTGGGCCGCGATATAGGTCAGCACAGTCCATTTGCTCTTATTTGGCATCCGAAGCTCCTTCTGCGCATTCGCCACCAGAGCGCATGCCGCGCAACTCTGCGTGTTGGGTGATTAGCCTTTCGACGGACGCCCGGAAGTCGTCCTCTGCGGACTTCAGCTCCGCCTGCGCCGTCTTCGGATCCGACATTTATATAAGCCGCGTCCAATAGGTGTTGAACGCGACGCCGACCCATGTGATGCATTCGAGATTCTCCTCGAGCGCATTCAGCGGCTGGCGCACAAAGAATGCGAGAAAAGCCCCAACACTGAGTCCGGCAAAGGCGATCGCGACGACGGAATTCCCGTTGCGCAGCCCTATCGTCGCGGCGACGACAAACAGGCAGATGCCGACGCCAAACAGCATCGCATAGCGCCGCACCGTCAGCCGGTACGGTTTCATGAACGCATCGAGTGTACTCTTGAACATTTCTTCATTTTGCCTGAAGCCGTTCACCATGTATTGGACCCAAGCTTCCCTGAGTTCTTGGGGAACACTGCGCTGAGTCATCGCAGCTGGCGGCGATGGCATCGGCAGCTTGGAATGGACTGACTTGCCGGGCAAAATCAGGGAGTCTCCGCCCAGCCATTCAGTTCGCTCCCTGTTGTCATTCAGATCCTCGGTCATCGGTGTTTCTCCCAGAGGTTACACTCGTTCTACTCGAGCAGATTGGCAGCGATGCGGTCGGCAGTGGACGGCATGCGTGCGCCCGGTATGCGTGCGACACCCTTCGATGGGAGGGTGAGCCCTGCCGGCGTGTCTAGGTAGAGCGCCATGGCCTCGCGCCCGGCGCGCACGAGCGCATCGCGCCGCTCGTCGCTCATATCGAACTCCGTCGTTCCGTAGCCTGCCGCAGGCAGATGAGCGACAAGATGGCTGTACTCGTCGATCACCATCTTGTCGTGGGCACCTGTGGCTGTATCGACCAGCCTCCGCAGCCGCTGCACGGTCTTAAGCTCCTCGGGCTTGATGTTGATATGCACCAAAAGACCCTTGGCTTCAGGTACCGGCAGTTTCTCGTCGATAAGCATGCCCAGGACCGGATTGTCCTTCTTCGGCCCCATGAGCTTGGTGACCTGTGGCGCGTCCGAGATGAAGAGTTCGATCGGGAAATTGGACAGCAACCCGCCGTCCACAATCGCGTGAGCTGCGACATCGCGGCCCACATATTTGCCCCAGCTTGCCTGCCAGACGATCTCGTCCCAGACAAGCGGGATGCTCATAGACATCCGTACCGCCCAGACAATCGGGCAATCCGGCGCCGTCCGGTGGTTGAGCACGAGGATTTTTCCGTCCGTCGTGTCAGATGCAACAACCGCGAGCTCCACACCCGTAGCAGCGAAGAACTGCTCCAGCGTCATGCTTCCAAACTCGCGCCTTCCACTCTTCCACGTGCCCGAGTTCAGCTTCGCGTTAAACCAAGAGATGAAGCGATCCGCCGCGAACCAACCTCCGCGCTCGACCAACGCGAGGACATGGCGGAACGTTCCGCTCGCTGTAAGCGCTCTTAACAGAGCCTCATGGAGCTTTTTCTCCACGAAGTCTGGCACGAAGGTAAAGTCGACTCCATCGAGCATTTTCTTAGTTGCGCTATTCCTGATCTCATCCTCCGAAAAAGACACCGGTGGTCCCATAAACCCCGTGAATACCGACCGTCCCGCCTCCTTCTCGAGGAGCGCTTCCAGCATCTCGGCCGGCGAATATCCTGCCGCGAGAAGCGTCGCTGTTATCGCTCCAGCTGAGGTGCCAAGCAGTCTGTCAAATGAATGGCCGCGTGTGAAGAACTCCTCACATGCGCCGACAAACACCATCCCTTTTGCGCCGCCACCTTCAAACACGATATCGTATTTCATCTAGTGCCCTCACATACTTGGAATTCCGAACCTGAGTCTGGTTGACCTGGTGTGGAGTTTGTGTGAAGCGAGGCGGTCGAAGGTCCGCCAGCCTTATGGTGCAATCGGATGCCTGCCGCGCCACCTTGCTTGGGTCTGCGGCGATCCCTCCGTTTCCAAAGGCTCAAATTATCGAAGCCGCCACTTTCGCCGCAGTAACAAATTCATCGATGACTCCGAGGAATTTGGCGCAGGCAGTTATTACATCGCTGGCTTTGGAGATGTTACTCAGCACTTTGTCCAAATCCTCCTTTGCCTTTTTGATGCCGGGGCCAAGGTTCTGCATGTCGGCTGAATCCGCCGCAAGCTGCAAGTTGAGCAACGTGCTGATTCGATCCTGGACTGCGCCATACTCGTCATTTGCCGCCCTATAGATGGCGAGGTCGGAGGTCGTTCTAATTGTGTTCTCAAGGGAATCCGCCTCGGCGCGCAGCTGCGCGATCGTCTGATCTTGCAGCGGAGTCTTCTGCGGGATCGGGGACGGCCCTCCCCCACTTGGTGTACTTGGGTATGATGGACTTGGCATAAGTTTTCGGGGAATATCTATCGTGCGTCATTTCTGCGTGTTAGCGGATCCACTTTGGCTGCTCGTGAATGCTGACTTCAGAAGGTCGGCCGCATCCGCGATCTCTTCCTTGAATCCTTTATCGTCCTTGTTGGCTAAGGCTGCGTGTGCAGAGGCAATATCGGCAACTGCCTTCCGCAACGAAATAATCTTGGCCACGCCCGACTTCTCATTTGTTAGCAATGTTGAGTAGTTATGTACAAGATCTCTCCGCGCTAGGAAAAACTGAAGATGGTTTGGGTTTTCGTATTCACCCGGAGGGAATGCGGTAGTGGCGAGGTTTTTCAACACGGATTTTTTTACCTCGTAATCTGCGTAAAGGATACCCGCCAACCCGGTCTTCGGAGCAGCAAGATCAGAATCGGAATCCTTTGTGAGCAGATCTTCGAGGTCCGCACAGTACTTCTGCACGGCCTTGTCCGCAGCATTGGCGATCTTGTAGGCCTTTTCTTCACCGTAAATCGTCAAGAGGCCCTGTCCCACTGACGATACTGCGTTTGCCACGTTTCCAGCATCTGTATTGAACGTTTGCACATCCGCAGCCGTCAACAGGTTCTTTTCGCCGATGGCACCAGTGAGAGAGCTGGCATCTGTAGCGGCTTTTGACGCCGCCGAGTTGAGGCTTGAGACGCTTGTGGTCCATGACGTTCCCGGCGTGGTCGCGTCTTTAAGTGATGCAGAATAGCTGACCAAGAATCCGAATTCGCTGGTGATTCCCTTTGCGACGGAGTCCGTAAGTTTCGAGTCGAGGCTGAGATGCTCCAGCGTTCGCTCATTGCCGTTGGCAAATACGTCCACCTGATTGTCGACTTCGACGGATTGAACCTCAGCTATCGACGCCTGCAGGTTCGTTGCGGCAGTCATGACCGACTGATTAAACACGGTCGCCTGGGTACTAGTCACATGCTCAAACGAATGATTGCACCCGCTCACGAATGTTAAGACGCAGATGGCAATCGAGGTCCGAGATAATATATTCATAGGTAGAAGAAATAAGATGGTCCCACTATTCGAACCTTCCTAAGTATTGAAGGCGTGGATTGAATGATTATAGTTAGTGCAGGATTTGCGTCGTCCGGCCGGCGCGTGGAATGCAGCTAGTTGGGTGGCGGCGCAAGCCGAGTCCTCCCTGATGGTGCAGTTTGAAGTGCCAGTCTGGGCGAGTGTCCTTTGTCGTAAGATCACTTTGGACGACGCCACCTTGTCGTTAAGCACGATAAGTGCGGCTTATTGAGGCAAGACGATGCTAATTCTCGTTGGAGATAGTTCCGAATGAATCATCAACGCAATCAACAAGACCGCCTGATTTTACGTACTATTTGTGTCTAGCGCGCCGCTGAATGTAGGTTGCGTTTGATGGTGGTGGCGGCGGACGCCGCGAAGACATAGTTCCTTAGTATATTCTAACGGATTCGGAACCAAAGGTTACATGGAGTTCTTCTCCAACGCCGCCGAGCCCCCCTTTTCCCCATTGGCCGTTCGTCGCGATGCAAATACTTGCGTTTGGCCCCGATGATCCGGTTACGACAACCGCGTCGCCCAAGGAATGATCTCCCCTGAACCCATGGAAGGCAAAGGGTCCTGCCTAGGTGCCTGCCGCAGGACAGCCCGCTGCTTGCCAGGCAGTCCCGAGCGCCTTGCAACCAATCATCGGGCTGTGCTCTAAGACGCGAACGTCGCCACCGGTGCACTTGCCGCCTTAGCGCAATCCCCTTCCCCATCCATCACTTCCGACCCCCCGCTTAACATAAGATGACCTTGTAGTTGGCTTCCCGCCGGCCGCCGCCGATCCCAGGCGCAGGGGGGACTTGAGCCGGCGGGCTGTTTCAACCTGTTCCGTTCAATCCTGCTTCGCCTTACAACGAGCAAGCCTTAAGCTGTTATCCTTTATTATCTTGCACTAATCGGGATCTGGTTCCCCCATGCTGATAAGGCACAGGCTTCTGAGGTCTAGGCGTAATTATCCGCTGGATACCGCTGGACGCCGCTTCAGAGGGGAAATCACTCTCAGAACTTGATGTGTTTGCCGCCCGAAACCGCCCAATTCCGCCCAAAAACCGACCGCGAGTGTAGAACAAAGTGTAGAACTTTTCCAATGCTGCTTAGGGCAGAGTAAGAGGCTAGATCCACACCAGCCGCGCCACACGTGCTGTCCATTCCTCGGATGCCACGACCGAACTCGGGGTGCTGCACTATCCTATCGTAGCTCGTAAATTTCCACCAGGGCGATGCCGGACGAGTTGTTGGCCCCGGCCACCTCGGCCGTGTATGCCCCCGGGGGCAGTGTGGCCACGATCGCGGAATCGGCCGAGCCGTCCGCAAGGGCGAAGGCCCCTACCTTAGCCGAAAGCGCTGTGGTGAGCGGTTGGATGACGATTCCCCACGCGGCTGCGCTGCCGTTGACCGGGGCATTACTCCATCCGCTGTTCGTCGCGATCGTGCCCGAGCTATTGGATAGCGTGAGGACCGTGTTCGCTAAGGCTCCAGTGAGGCCAAATCCGGCCAATGCCGGACCATCGCCACGGATGATAACCGTCTGAGGCGTTGAGCCACCAATAACGAATCCGCCAATCAGGATGTTCGAGCCGGTTCCGATGAAGGCCCGAGCCGAGATATTGGTGAGCCGGTTTCCCGGGGCGCCGCTGTCTGCATCGTAGATCTCCGCGAGGGCAACACCGCAATTGGTCGTCTGCGAGACCACCTGCGCCGTATAAGCCCCTGGGGCGAGCGATTCGAGGAGGGCTACGTCGTGGGAGCCGGGCGTCAGGCTGAACGCGCCCACCTGGGTAAATGTTGCATCAAGGGAGGTGGCCCACGAATCCGTGGTAGCGACCGTGGTCGAGCCCGACACGAGCGTGAGCTGCGGGTCGGGGAGGCAGTTCAGTATCTCGAAGTTCGCGAGGGACGGACCGTCCCCACGAATGAGCAGGGATTTGCTCGCATCACCCGTTGTAACGAAACCTGCGATCAGCTGGTTGGCTCCGGTCTGTGCGTAGGCCCGGGCCGAGAGGTTGGTGAGCCAAGCGTTGGTACTGACGGCCAGAGTCCCCATTGTTGCCGTGCTCGCACTGCCTCCGTTTGTAACGGTCACGGAGTACGTGCCCTCGCTGGCGGCTGTCGGATAGATAATTAACGTCGGACCTTGTGCTCCAGGGATTGCAACGCCGTCTACATACCATTGGTATTTGCCGAAAAGGCTAACTCCAGGTGCTGCAATCGAAATGGGGCCAGAGCCATTGGTTACGGGCGTAGTCGGGATTCCCGTCAAGGGCTGGGTTGATGTCGGTGTTGGGGTCGGCGTTGGGCTCGGCGTCGGGGTAGAAGTCGGGCCACTTGGCGTAGGCGTGGGAGTGGCCGTGGCCGTCGGGGTTGGCGTCGGGCTCGGTGTCGGCGTCGGGGTAGGCGTCGATGTAGGAATCGTGCCACCTGACGTGGGTGTGGGGGTTGGTGTTGGCGTGTGAGTGGCCGTCGGTGTCGGGGTGGGCGTCGGCGTTGGAGTCAGACTCGGTGTTGGCGTCGGGGTGTGAGTAGGCGTAGGCGTTGGACTGGTCGCCGTGGGCGTCGGACTTGGGGTAGGAGTCGGACTCGGGGTTGGTGTGGGAGTCGGTGTTGAATTGAGTACGGCAGCGATTTGCGCGATGTTCGGCGTGCCTATTCCCGTTATGCAATCGTAAGTTGGTCCTACGTTGTACGCCCCATTGGTGTCCACTTCACCGGGGGGCATGTCCATGTAGGTTCCGTACCAAGTGAGGAAGCCCTGCGGGACATAATTCATCGCGCCGGTCCCTGCCAGAGGATAAAGCTTCGGTCCGAGGAGCCCAACGGGGTTGTGGCCTGTTGCTTGTAGCGACTGGTTTAGGATTGTGCTGAGGGCTGCCCAGATCGGCGCGCTCTCGCTGGTCCCTCCACAAATGCTGTTGCTACCAGTGTAATCATAGAGCGTGCCCCAAGCGGCCGCAGCCACATCGGGGACGCAGCGCATGGTTCCCGCAGGCAGGCCAGGTCCGGTTTGCCAGGAGGGTCGGCTGAAGACGACGCTAACGCCGCCTCCACTTCCCCCTCCGGCGTAGGTTTGTCCTCCGAAAGTGAACACGGGGTATAGTCCGTCGGTCCAAGCTACGTCTTCGGGGCCTGTAGCTTGCCCAACGACGATCTGGCCGTTTTCATCCACTGTTGTCTGCGCAGTCCCGCCTATGCCGCTTACGTACGGATCTGAGGCTGGGTACCAGACGGCCAATGGAGCGCTGGCGTTGTAGACATCCCCGGGACCCACGTTGCTACCCCAGTCCCCGGAGGCTGCGGTGGTTGTTATGCCCTGCGCAGCAAGAGCCATAAAGTATTGGCTATAGCTGTTGAGTATTCCAGGCGAGTAATCGATTTCCCTGGCTCCGAAACTTATGGTAAATGCGTGCATCTGCGGGTATTGCGGCAGATCCGCGAGGATCGCTTGGGCTGCTTGCCCCCAATCGTCAATGCAGTAGACGCGAACCTTAGCCCCAGGACAAAGACCTGTTACAATCTCGGTATCCATGGTGACTTCGTTTCCCCCAAGGTCTGTTGATGTGTTGTCGAATTGTGGGGCGTTGGTTGGATTGATTACGGTCACGTCCGATGCGTTGTGCGGTGAGCCTATGTTTGTCCAAAAGGTTATAAGGTCCGCTGTATTGGGCACACTGCCACTTGCGTAGACTGCGATAATCTGTCCCGTACCATCACCAACATCGGTTGCGCCGTAGTCGTCGAGGATGGTTTGGGGACCAGTTGCCGGGAAACCGGGTACGATCTCGTTGTAGGTCGTTGTTGTTGCCGGGTGCGGGCGGATGTGGGGTTGAAGTTGCAGAATGCCTGACACAAATGGAGCAAGCTCTACGGGTACTGAGGGTGTTTCGACTGCAGATGTGTACTCCTTGCCGTCTGTCCCGATCACGCGTGCAAAGCGCGTTTGGAATGCCATTGCGACCTGAGCGACTGGCCCGTGGGCTAGGACGCTCATGTGGGTTGAGTCTTCGGGGTCAACATTGAGTCCCTGAGATTGTGCCCAGAGGGCGACGGACTGCCATGTCCCGTGCGTGGGGTAGTACCGGGCCTCCATTTCGCCAGGGCTGAGGATGTCACCTTTCGCTATGCGTGCAGCCAGCTCGTCCCTATTGCGGAGATTAAGCGTGATCATCGCGGGCTGTGGCGCGGCAAGCTCTGCGCTCGTCAAGTCAGTCCGAACAACTGATGCGGCCTTTGGCTTTGCGACAGATGGAACGCCGATATGGGAGGCAGTGTTAGCGGTGTTGCCGGTTGCGCCCAGCACACTCATCTGGGTGCCGGTCACGCCCAGCGCCAAAGCCAGCATGCAGCCAACTGTGGAGGCAGCCGACGTAAACCTGCTGCTCGGGCTCATGGCCCGATCATTCGGCAACTAAGACG
>Ga0181530_10001007_pt1 | contig 35897 bp, 33 predicted proteins | sample PEATcosm2014_Bin_42_FD_119769 | JGI IMG/M metagenome (GOLD analysis project Ga0181530, IMG submission 119769) | Peatland microbial communities from MTU Mesocosm Facility, Houghton, MI, USA - PEATcosm2014_Bin10_60_metaG | ecosystem: Environmental > Terrestrial > Soil > Wetlands > Peat | place...
CGATTCCACGGGCGACGGCTACCCGGATTCCGGTGTGACTGGCAGTGCCGCGCCCAGTCTGGGCATCACGGCAATCGGTACGCCCCCTTCAGCGCCCGACGGCATCACCGTGGAGGGCGGCGACGAAGCCCTGGTGGTGTCGTGGAGTCCTATCTCGACAACCACTGTGCCCAATTTGGCAGGCTTCTTGGTGTTCTGCATGCGGGGCAACGGCCTGCAAGTTTTCAACCCGAGTTATTACAATTACAGCAGCGACTACAACAACAGCAGCGACACCAACCAGTACCTGACCAGCCAGATTCTGTGTCCGCCCGGCACGCCGTTCACGGCCACCCCGTTCACCAGCGTGAAGGGAACGACAACGGCGGAAGAGGTCGGGGCGCCTAACCAATTCCTGAACCTCGACCCAGACTACCTCTGCTCGGGGCTCTTGCCACCCACGCAGACCAGCCTGCGCCTGGAAATTCTGCAGAATGAAATTACATACACGGTGGGCGTCGCCGCCGTGGACACCAGTGGGAACGCCAGCCCCATCGAGAGCGGCTTCGTGCAGAAGCCGGTACCGACCATCAACTTCTACCAGGAGTACCGGGACGCAGGCGGCCAGTCGCTCGGCGGGTACTGCGCACTGGCGGGCCGGGACGCGCAGCTCGGGGCCATTTCGTTGCTGGCCGGCATCGGACTGCTGGCCCTGATCGTTCTCCGACGTCGCCGTCGGGCACGGCGCGCACTGTCTCGCGGTCTGCCCTTCCTTCTGTTGCTACTCGCAATCCGCCCCGTGCATGCACAGGCGGTAGCTCAGGAAGGCGACGAGATGCCGGTCGACGAACCCGAAAGCTTCCGGACGCCAAAGGAATGGGCCTTCGAGGCACGCTTCGGCCCCTACGCCCCCAATGTCGATTCCGAATTCTCCGGCACCGGCGCGACTCCCTACAAGACGATGTTCGGCAGCAAGCGTCACCTCATGTCGCAGGTGGAACTTGACTGGCAGTTCTTCCAGGCCTTCGGCTCTCTCGCCGCTGGAGTGGTCATCGGCTACTACAACGAAAGCACCAAGGCATTCACCGCCAATGCGACAAGCGGCTGCGTGGTCGACTCCACAGGCGCCTGCGTGCGCTCGGGCGACACGACCACGTTGCGGCTCATCCCGATGGCCGCACTGCTGGTTTACCGCTGGGACGTGGCGGCCGTGCAATGGAAGATTCCGCTCGTGCCGTACGGCAAGCTCGGGCTGAACTACACCCTCTGGCAAATCCAAGACGGCAACGGGAACGTGCCCGACTACAAAGGCGGCCATGGCTCGGGCGGCACACTGGGTTGGCAAGCAGCGGCCGGAGTGGCTCTGCAACTCGACTTTCTCGACCCCGAAGCCACGCGCGGCCTGGACATCGAGACCGGCATCAACCACAGCTACGCTTTCTTCGAGTGGAATCGGGTAGATGCCACGGGCTTGGGCATGAGTGACAAATTACATGTGGGCGACAGCCGGTGGGTAGTCGGCCTGATGTTTGAATTCTAGCTACTATGACCAGGCTGTGACCACCGACGCCCTGCCCCTGCGGACCCTTCGCCTGATCATCGAGTACGACGGGACGGATTTTGCGGGCTGGCAGCGACAGACGGGCCAGCGCACGGTCCAGCAGTGTCTGGAAGATGCCTTTGCCGCCATGACGGGCGGGCCGGTGGGCGTGCGCGGGGCTGGCCGAACCGATGCGGGCGTGCATGCCGACGGCCAGGTCGCCAGCGTGGAGGTCGCCTCGCGCATCCCCGCACTGGGATTCGTGCGCGGCCTGAATTCCAACCTTCCCCGCGACATCGCCGTGCTCGACGTGACCGACATGCCCGCGGGTTTCAACGCCCGCTGGGCCGCCCGTGGCAAGATATACCGCTACCTCATCTGGAATCACCCGATCCGCTCGCCCCGCCACGCCCGCGACAGCTGGCACGTGTTCGCGCCTCTCGACGTGCACGCCATGCGCGCGGCTGCCTCGCTCCTGTGCGGCGAGCACGACTTCCGCGCCTTCCGCGCCGCCGACTGCGAGCGCAGGACCACCGTGCGAGTGCTGCGGCGGTTCGACGTGCGCCGTGACGGCGGCTTGATTACGTGCGAGGTGGAAGGGACAGCTTTTCTCAAGAACATGGTGCGCATCCTGGTCGGCACCCTGGTCGCCGTGGGCCACGGCAAGATGACGGAGGCAACAATTTGCGAGTTGCTGGCGCAAGGCGATCGCACGCGGGCCGGCATGACCGCGCCCGCCTGCGGATTGACCCTGGCCAAGGTCATTTACTGAGTCGACTGCCCGCCCGGTTCCGCGGCCATGGCTGCGATGGCGTCGCGCACGCGCTGGATGAGCGCCGGCCGGTCTTCGACGGTGAGCCCGCTGGTGGGAATGGGCGTGCCAATGGTGACGAACACTTCGCCGCTCTTCACCCGCAGACTTCCGCGCGGCATGAGCGCGCGCGTCCCGCGCAGCCCGATGGGCACGATGGGCACGCCCGCCTCCATGGCCAAATGGAATCCGCCCTTCTTGAAGGGGCCCAACTGGCCGTCGCGCGTGCGCGTGCCTTCGGGAAAGATGAGAACCGAGTCGCCACCCCGGATGCGCCGGCCGGCATCGTCAATGCTCCGCCGCGCCGCCACCGCATTCTGCCGGTCGATGAAGATGAAGCGGCCCGCCCACATCACCCAGCCAAACAGCGGAATGCGCGCGAGCTGCTTCTTGGCGATCATGCGCACCCGGCGCGGAATCGCCAGGAAGAGAGCCCAGATGTCGACCGTCGAGGCATGGTTGGCCATGAACACGTAGGGCTGCTGCGGTTCCAGGTTGGCCCGGTTGTCCACGGTGACGCGCACACCGGCGAAGCGGGTCACCCACCCTGACCACCAGCGCGCCAGATCGAGCACCCAATCACCGCTGGGGTCGCGCAGGCGCATGAACAGCCCCATCAGGCTGCCAAACGCGGTCACGATGGCCACGTGGGGAATCGTGAGCAAGGATCGCAAGAAACGCACGACCGCATGGTATCCTTGCTTGGTGGATTTTCGGAAGACCTACTACGTCCTCCCGAACCTTTTCACGCTGTCCTGCATTCTGAGTGGGTTCGCGTCGTTGGCCCTGTCCTCCTCGGGGGACGGTGAGGCCAACCTGTATCTGGCAGCCCTGGCCATCTGTTTCGGGCTGCTCTTCGACACCTTCGACGGCCGGGTGGCGCGCCTGACCAAGACCCAGACTGACCTGGGCCGCGACCTGGACTCGCTGGCCGATGTCATCACCTTCGGGGCTGCACCAGCTCTCCTGATGTACAAGTGGGGCCTCAACCACTTCGGCCTGCTGGGCATCTTCATGGCCGGGCTTTACGTGTGCGCCGGGGCCATGCGGCTCGCCCGCTTCAACGTCCTGTCCCGGCGCGACCAGGCCGCCGGCAAGGTGAAACCCGGCAAGTTCATGCTCGGCCTCCCCATTCCGGCCGCAGCCAGCGTGTTGGTCTTCATGGTGATCGTCAGCCACAACGCCGGCTCGTACCAACTGGTGAGCGAGGGGTCGACCGCGCTCATCGTGCTCGTGCTCTCGGCCCTCATGGTATCGCGGGTACGTTTCCGTTCATTTAAGGAATTGCACCTCAACCTCAAAACGGTTGCGGTTCTCCTGCTGGTGGTCGGTGCCTGCGCAGCCATCGTCATGGCCGGCCTGGAGAAGGCGTTCATCTTCCTCTTTCTCGTGCTCTCCTACGTCGTGCTGGGCCTGGCCGAAGAGGTGATCTTCTTTCGCCGGCGGCGCGCCCAGGAACGCAGCGAGATCCAGACACCGACACCCGAACCACGGCCGGCGCAGGACGAGGAAGTGCTACGCGAATTGGGCGCTTTCGACGGTGAAGACGAGGAGTCAGAGCAAATCAAGGATCCGCTGGCCGGCCCTCGCCACGCCTGAGTGTCTATTCCAGGCTCAGTCCTGCTTTTCGAGTCTGGCCTGGGCCTTGCCCGACGGTACCGACTTGCCGCCGTCGTCCACCTCGACAAACACGCCGTACACGATTCCCACGAGCGGGCCCAGCAGGGCAGGCACTGACGCCAAGGCCTTCCCGTCCGCGACGCCCAGTGGTGCCAGGAGCAGCGCCGGCGCCTGCATTTCCCCGAGCAACTTGTGAGCGACCCAGTACAGGCCCATGCACACGGCCAGCCCGACGACGCCCTTGACGATGGACGTCCACACGGTTTCCTGCCGCCATGGGGGCTTACCGCACGCGATCCCCACCAGAAAACCCACGGCGCCGTACACGAGCCAGGCTGTGGCGCCCGCGCCCAGGCCGACGCGAGAAGCTGCAACCCCAACCACGGCCCCAACAATGCCGCCCTTGACTAGGCCAAGCAGAACACGAACCATTGCCCCAGTATACTCAGTTCTTGGCAACCGTAGGCGGCAAGGCTCGCAGGGCCGCCAGGCGGGGACGGATGGCCTCCAGGTAGGCCGCGCGGTTGGCCACCGACGGCTCGCGCGATATGGTGAGCGTGCTGGGATCGATGAACACGCCAGCCTTGACGACGCTGAAGTGCAGGTGCGGGCCGGTGGACAGCCCGGTGGTTCCCACGTAGCCGATGACCTCTTTTTGCTGAACCTGCATGCCAGGCTTCAGGCCCTTGGCGAAGCGGGACAGATGGTAGTAGCGCGTCTGCAGCCCGCTGCCGTGGTTGATCACCACTGTGTTGCCTGAACCCGACTTCATTCCAACTTCGACCACCTTGCCGCCAGCGGTCGCCCATACCGGAGTTCCCACGGGCGCGGCGTAGTCGATGCCCAGGTGGGCCTTCATCCGGTGCAGAATGGGGTGAAAGCGGTGGCGGTCGAACTTCGAACTGATGCGCACGAAACGCAGAGGGGTTTTGAGCATGCTCTTGGCCAGGGCCTGGCCCTTTTCATCGTAATAGTGCCCCCGGCCGCGCTGCCCTGAAGGATTCCAGTAAAAGCCGCGGAAGGTGCCCGCCTTACCGCCGTACTCTGCGGCAAGCAGGCTGCCGTACTTGTAGAATTGCCCGCCCAGGTACTGCTTTTCCACCACGACCTTCCAATGATCACCTGGGTGCGTGTCGATGTAGAAGTTGATGTCCCAGGCAAACAGGTCGACCAGCAAGCTCACCAGCGCGCCAGACTCGCCCGCCTTGGAAACCGATTCGTAGAGAGACGAATCGATCGTCCCGGAGACATCGGCGGTCTTCACCACCAGCGGCTTTTCCTCCTTGCGCGCCTGCCAGGTGCCGTCGGGCTTCTGCGCGACGACGTAGCGGAGCACGGGAGTGGGAGCGTATTCGAACGACGTGGCGGTCCCCTCGTCATCGCGAATCACGGCGTAGTGCTCGCCGGGGCGAATCAACTTGGGGTCGACCAGTTTGGAAAGGGCCCGTGTCACGGCCCCAGCCGCTGAACTGAAGCTCTCCCTCGCGAGGACGGTGCTGAGGGTGTCCGAGGACCCGAACTCCCCTTCCATCACGTGCCCGTCGGTGTCTCCGTTGAGGCCATGCGACGCCGGAGAGCCCGGTCGATCCGATCCGGCAGGCGTGGGCTGCGCCCCGGTACCCATACGGTCCTTGTCCTTGTCTTTCCACGAAGCGCCGAGAAGCGATCGCGGAATCGACTCCCTCGACATCTCTTTCCGGCTGTCTCCCAGCGTCTGTTCGGTGGACACTGGCTGCATCAGCTTGCGCACCGCCGTGTCGGCACGGAAGAAGAAGAAGTACACGTTCAGGCCGGTGAGGGCGACCAGCAGCGTTCCCAGGCCAAGCGAGCCGCGGACATGCGACGATCGCCGCTTTCTTCGTTTGGGAACCAACGAACGGACCACCCCATGAAACCACCACACCGTCGGCAAAACGTCAACTTCGTAATGGGAACCCTCAAAGGGTTCCCAACCCCTCCCGCGATGGTCCGCGTCGAGCTTAGCTCACCGGCTCCCCACGCGATCCGTTTCGCCCGCTCCCAACGTGCTCCGCCGCAGAAACGCTCACGCCGAGCTGGTGGCTCGCGCGCGTCTCAGCATCTCGTCCGCGTGGGCCGCAGCCTCGGGTGAAGGGCTGGCTCCGCCCAACATGCGAGCGATCTCGACGCTCCGCTCGGCGCCGGTAAGGACTGCCGCGCGGATGGTGGTGCGCCCCTTGCTGGCCTCCTTGGTCACTCTGATGTGGTGGTCGGCAAAGGCGGCAATCTGCGGCAAGTGGGTCACGACCAGAACCTGGCGATGGGCCGCGGTTGACTTGAGCTTGCGGCCGATCGCCTCGGCCGTGCCGCCGCCCACCCCGGCATCGACCTCGTCGAAGACGTAGGTCAAGGCCTCGTCCTGCTTGGCCAGGGCTTGCTTGACCGCCAACATCACGCGCGACAGCTCGCCGCCCGAGGCGATGCGGTCGAGCGGCCTCGCCTCCTCGCCCCGGTTGGGCGCGAAAAGAAAACGCACCCGGTCCTTGCCGCGCGGGCCGGGCTCGTCGCGATCCTCGACTGCGATGGGCACGCGCGCCCCGGCCAAGCCCAGGTCGTGCAGCGTCTCGTCCATGCGCCGGCCCAGCACGCGTGCGGCCTTGCGCCGCTGCTCCGAGATCTGCTCGCACAGGGCCGTCATATGTTCCGTCGCAACCTCCACCGCCGCCTTGCGCGCCGCCAGCCCCTCCTCGAAAGAACCCAGCGCAGCCAGCTCGCGGCCGATCGCCTCCTGCCGCTCGATAGCCGCCGCGACCGAGCCGCCATGCTTGCGAACCAGGCGGCCGATGAGGAAAAGGCGCTCCTCGATCTCGGTCAACCGTTGTGGGTCGAAGCGGATGCCGCCGGCATAGCGGCCGAGCTCGCTGGCCGAATCCTCCACCTGAGCCTGGGCCGAACGAAGGGTCTCCACCACGGGCAGAAGCGTGGGATCGAGCTGGGCCAGGGCCGCGATCTCGCGCGCCACACCCGCGATCCGGCCCGACACAGCATCGTCGGACGAGTACAGAACCTCCTCGCCGCGCGTGCATGCAGCCATGAACCTCTCCGCACCTCGGGTTCGCTCGCGCTCGGCCCGCAAAGCCTCGTCCTCGCCGGGCTGCATTCCGGCTTGCTCGAGTTCGGAAAGTTGGAAGCGCAGAAGGTCCTCACGCTCGGCGCGCGCGCGTGCATCGGCGTCGAAACTCGCCAGCTCGGTGCGCGCTTGGTGCAGCGTCTGGTACGCCTCGCGCACCTCGGTGAGCGCCGCGCCGTTGCCGGCAAACGCGTCCACGATCGCGAGCTGACTGTCGGCATCCGTGAGCAGATGCTGGTCGTGCTGCGAGGTGATGTCGACCAGCTTGCCCACGCTGGCGGCCAGATCGGCGGCACTGGCCAGGCTGCCGCCCAGGTGGATGCGGCCCCGGCCGGATCTTGCGACCGCGCGCCTGACCACCAGCCCGTCCTCCACGGCGCGGCCCTCGGTCAGCAAGCGCTCGCGCACTTCCCATCCGGCCGGCAGCTCGAACACAGCCTCCACCCGCGCCTCCTCGCACCCGGCACGGACCATCTCGGCACTGGCGCGGCCCCCGCGCAGCAAGCCCAATGCCTCGACCAGGATGCTCTTTCCAGCCCCGGTTTCACCGGTGATGACGGTCAGGCCGGGTCCCAAGGGAACCTCGACCTCGTCGATGAGGGCGAAGCCGGATACGCGCAAAAGGTTCAGCATGACCAGAGTTTCGGCAACCTGGCTTCGGCAGTTGCGTGCTTCATGCCTTGCGTTCTCCCCAAGAGAGCTTCTGGCGCAAAATGCCGAAGAACGAGCTGCGCGGACGGAACACGCGCAAGGGCCGCGTCGCCTTGCGCACCTCGATCGTGTCATCCGGTTCCACCTCTCGGCTCCACAGTCCGTCCACCGTCAAGATGGCGTGGTCAGGCGAAACATTGGTGACCGATAGCACCCTGTCCGCACGTACCACCAGGGGACGGTTGGTCAGCGTGTGAGGACAGATCGGCGTCAGGACGATGGCCTCGAGATCGGGCGTCAGGATGGGGCCACCGGCCGAAAGGTTGTAGGCCGTGGAACCGGTGGGCGTAGAGAGAATGAGGCCGTCGGCCTTGTAGGTCGCGATGGTGTTTCCGTCGAGGGACGCGGCCAGGTCCATCAGACGGGCGATGTTCCGCTGGGTGATGACCGCCTCGTTGAGCGCGCTGTGGCTCTCGCCCCGTCCGTCGCTGGTTCGCAGGGTCACGCGCAAACGCATCCGCTCCTCGACACCCAGGCGGCCTTCCACCGCATCGACCAGGGCGACGCCCGCCTCGGACGTTGCGTAGGGTGTGAGGAACCCCAGGCTGCCCAGGTTCAGGCCAAGCAAGGGGACATCGTGATCCCCGACCAGGTCCGCGCCGTGCAGAAATGTTCCGTCGCCACCCAGCGCAACCAGGATGTCCGCGTCCCTGGCCACCTCGGCTCCGGGCTCGGTCGGGAAACCTAGCGGAGGATCTTCGCCATAGTCGTCAACGAAGACGGCGTCGATTCCGCGGACACGCAGGCCGTCCGCCAGCGAGGTGGCCAGTGCCAGCCCTTCGGGGTTGCCGCGCCTGACGAGAAAACCAATACGCATCGCGCGGATTATTGCACGAACGCGAGCACCCGTTGCAGACACATCGCAACGTGCACAACGAACGCATTCGGCCAGCCTGCCGGCCTGGCGCGAGAGACGCGCCCTACTGCTGCATCTCGTAGAAGATCGTGATGCTCAGGCAGTGGAACTCGCGGTCCGAGCTTTGTGTCACGACCTTGTCGATGATCCGCGCCTTGGGATTGTCGTGGATCCAACGAGTGAGAACTTCTCCCAGCTCGTCTCTGTCCTTGGCCTTCGTTGCCGTGAATACCTTAGCCCCCATCATGGCTTGTCTCCTTCTGGCTTTTCAGATCGCCCGGTCTGTGGCACGAAGCTCTCTCGCAACCTCCGCACTACGCTTTTGATACAACCCGCTTCGCGCAGTGTAAAGGTTTTTTTTCGTTATGCTCAATACATATTGCCGATGCAACGTGTTGACCCGACACGCGCCCTTGACCGCAGCCTCACACAGTGCTTAATCTCCAGTCCCCTCTGAAATCGGACCCTGGAGGAAACTGCTTGGAGACACTGCTCGGACGCCCCTTGGAAGTCGAAGTTCGGGATTCCATCGAAAAAGCGATGAAGATCCTGAAACAGAAGATGTCGAAAGAAGGCATCCTCCAGGAGATCAAGCGCCGTCGCTACCACGAGAAACCCTCGGTCAAGCGCAAGCGCAAGATCCGCGAGGCGCGCAAGCGGCGGCGGCGCGAGGCCAAGCGGCGGGTTGTGCGCTAGCGGCTTCTGCCCGGTGCCGGCCCTGCCGGTATGCCCGCGCGTGCGGACCCGTCTCCGAGCAGGGGCGTGGTGTAGCCATGCAAGTCTGGCTTGAGGTTCAAATCGAGACACACGCGGACGCGGCTGATCTCGTGGCCGCCGCGGTGGCTCCCCTGACCGGCGGCGTCGAGCTGCGCGACACGGAGACCCTGTTGTCGGCAGCGGCAGGTCGCACCTGTGTAGTGGCCCTGTGTCAGCCCGACCGAGCCCGCACGCTGCTCGACGCTGTGGACGAGGCAATGGCCGCCGCACGCGCGGCGGGAACCGCCGTCGATCCGGTGACCATTCGCACGCGCGAAGCGCACGAGGACGAGTGGCGGGACGTGTGGAAGCAATTCTTCCGGGCCACACGCGTCGGCCGGCGTTTCACCGTCCGGCCGAGTTGGGACGCGGGTGAGGCGACCCCGGGTGAGTTCGTCATCGACCTCGACCCTGGAATGGCTTTTGGCACCGGCGCGCATCCTTCGACCCGCTTGGCGATCGAGCTGGCCGAGGAGATTCGCGAGGCTCGCCCGGACCTGAACCATGTGCTCGACCTGGGGTGCGGATCCGGGATCCTGTCCATCGTGGCTGCACGCCTGTGGCCGCAGGCGTCCGGCCTGGCGGCGGACAACGATCCACAGGCCACCATTTGCGCGAAAGAGAACCTGGAGCGCAACCATGTCGGGAGTTTCGAGGTGCGAGCCAGCATGCTCGCTGAGCTGGCAGGCCGGTTCGACCTCGTCATGGCCAACATCCAGGCCGACGTCCTGACCCAGCTTGCGCCCGAGATGCCGGCCCGGCTGGCCCAAAACGGCCTGGTCATTCTCTCCGGCTTGCTGCTGGAACAGGTGGAGCCGCTGCTCGCGGTCTATCGCGACGCCGGCTTCACCCTGAATGCACGCGCCGACGAGGGCGATTGGGGCGCTGTCTGTCTACGCCGGATCCCAGGACCGTAGTTCTCCCTGTGCCGGCGGTACGGTTCGTGGTGAAATCCCCAGCCTATGCCACGCGTGTTCGTTCCATCGGAGCTTCTCACTCACGAACGAGTGACGCTCGACCGGGCAGCATCGAGGCACTTGGTCAAGGTCCTGCGGCTGCAGGCCGGGGCAGATGTCTGCGTCTTCGACGGTTCTGGCATGGAGACCGAAGCACGCATCGTGCGCGCGAGCGCGGCGGGCGTCGAGTTGGCGCTAGGACAGCGCCATCTCGTGCCGCTGCCGCTGGCGACCATCACGCTGCTGCAGTCGGTGCCGCGCGGCGACCGCATGGATTTCATCGTGCAAAAGACGACTGAACTGGGGGTCACACGCATCGTCCCGGTGACGAGTTCTCACGGCATGGTGAAGCCGCCGCCCGGCAAGACGCGCCGTTGGCGGACCATTGCGCAGGAGGCAGCCCGCCAGTCGGGACGCGCCGACGTGCCTGTGGTGGCGGAGGTCACCGCTCTCGCTGTGGCGCTGGCTGACGCGGCTGCGGCGGGTGGCACGCGCCTGGTGCTCTGGGAAGAAGAGCGCACCCTGCCCTTGCGTAAGGTTCTCGCGCAGGTTCCGTGCTTGCCCGTGACCTTGCTGGTCGGCCCCGAAGGTGGCTTTTCCGAGGAAGAAGTTGAGAGCGCCCGGGCACAGGGTTTCAGCTCGGTGGGTCTTGGTCCGCGCATCCTGCGGGTGGAGACGGCCGCTCTGGTCGCGGTCGCACTGACGCAAGCTGCCATCGGCGAACTCGACTAGCAAAACTTGCAAGGCAGAGCGGCTGTTCACACAATGGCTGCGTGACTACCTACGCAGCTGTGTGCAACGCCATGGCGACTCTCGACGGGTCGGCGCCTCTGCAGCCGACCGGATCCAGCGAGACGAGTCACCCGCTTCCGTCGGAGCCGGTGGCCGCGTCTCATCCTGTGGCGCGCGGCCAGCGGGTGCTTCGCGTGCGCGCGGCGGGAGTCGGGCGGCGCTTGCTTGCGGCCATTATCGACGCCCTGCTGGTCAACGCCGTCGCCCTCGGCGCGACCCTGGTTGCGGCTCTCGCGCTGGGCGTGTCGCTGCCCGGTTCCAAGGAGCTGGGCCCGGACGTCGTTCTGGCCGGGTTGCTCGACCGGAATCCCATGGCCCTGGGCGCACTCGGGCTGCTGGCCGGCCTCAGCGCGCTCTATCAAATCTACTTGGGCGGCATCCTGGGTCAGACTGCCGGCAAGCGCCTGCTCCGCCTGCGCGTCATCTCATCGCACGGCAGCGCTCCTGGACCCCTGCTGGGCTGCGTGCGTTTTTTGGCGTTGCTGCTGAGCCTTCTGCCTGTCGGGCTCGGCTGGCTGTGGTGCCTGTTCGACCGCGAGCGCCGCGCCTTGCACGATCACCTGTCCGGAACCTACGTGATCGTAGAGGACAGGTGATGGACGGGCCGCATTCCCCGGCGGCCCGCGCCAGTGCCTCCTAGATCTCATGCCCACTTCGTCTCTTGTTTCGGCCCTGGTGAAGGCGTCGCTCTTGTCGCAAGAGATCGCGGTCGAAGCCGAACAACGCCACCAGCTCTACGGGGGCGGCCTCGACACCGTGCTGCTGGAGATGGGCCTGATCGATGAGAAGACCCTGGTCACGGAGCTGGCCCACCTGACGGGGATTCCGGCGGCGCCTCTCGAACGTCTGGCCAACCCCGACCCGCAGGCAGCCCCGTGGCTCGATGCGGGCGCCGCGGCCCGTCTGGGTGCGGTTCCCATCGGCCGGAGCGAAGACGCGTTGGAACTGGCCGTTCATCCTGAAGCCGACCACGATGCTCTGGTGGCGTGGTCCGGCGAGCGCCACCTGCTGGTGGAACCGTATCTGGTGAGCGAGGCTCGCTTTCGCGGACTTCTCGGCGTCGTGTACCGCATCCCCGTGCCACCGCGATTCGTGTCTTTGCTGGCCAAGCTCATGGGCGCGACCTCGGCCCGTCGTTGGTTGGCTCTTGCGCAGCCTTCCCCTCCGGAAGCGCGCGCCGGAGTCGAGCCTTCCGCCCCAGCCATCGACGAGGTCGCGACCCTGTTAGAAACCGCGCGCCTGGGCGACGAAGCCGCGCGCCGCTCGGCGGGGCGCGCACTGGGCCGGCGCTTGCACGACCCGCGGGCTGCCGCCTACGCGCACGCGCTGCAGGGCAAACTGTCCAGCCCAGACCCTGCCGTGGTGACCGCCGCCCTGGCCGCCCTGGCCGAACTGCGCGACCCCTCCCCTGTGCCGGCCATCATCGATCGCCTGGAGGGCACCGACCCACAAGTTGCCCTGACCGCGCGCTCGACCCTGCTGGCCCTGGCCGGCGACGATCTCGGTCCCAAGCGGCGACGCTGGCTGGATTGGTGGGAGAAGATGCGCGACCGGCCGAGGCTGGAGTGGTTGCTGGAGGCCCTGGCACACCGCGATCCAGAGATACGCCTGGCCGCCTCGCAAGAACTGCAGGAGATCACGGGCGAATACTTCGGCTACCACTATGACCTCCCCGAGCGAGACCGCGAAGAAGCTCGCCGCCGCTGGCTGGAGTGGTGGCAAACCACCGGCAAACGGCGATTTACCTAGCGACCTTCCCGCGCGGGGCATAGAAGAAAGCGGACGCTCGGCACGGGCGGGCTGATGCCGGTGGCGCTTCTCGGCGGCCGCACGCCAACGGCCGCGCTACGCGCGTCCATGGCGCGCTCGGCGGACGGGTCCCTCGGCGCCCAGCTGCGCTGGTCGCCATGGCCCCTTGACGCTCGCTTGCAACCGAGCGCAGACGCTCGGTGCGCTCGCTTACGCCGCCAAGAAGTCGCCCCCGGCCGCCCGCCCACGCGCCGAGCTTGCCTCTGTTCGGAAAGTGGGGCCGCTTTACCGCGTCGATGCCTTCTCCGCTGCCTGCCCGGGCCGTTCCGACTGGCTACGGTGGGGACGACGCCTTGAATTCGGAAGCCCCTCGCGCTCGCAGAGCTGCCTGACTCTGGTGCCATTCAAGCGCCTCAGGAACCTCTACGAATCTCAAGAGGTCTCCCTGGAGTTCTAGAAGCGCCGCCCTGACCTCGATGGGCTTGACGAAGAAGAACTCGCGACGCGGGTTTACGAAGTTGACCTTTCGCTCGGCAAAACGCTGGTGAAGGGCCGTTTCCAGCCCCACGGCGTCGTCGCTGAAGATGATCGCGTGCACATCAAACCGGAACGGCACGGAAGCGTCGCCAAGCTCACGAACCCGATCCATCGGGTCGAGTCGGCGGGTCATTCCGATCTTCACAACACTGTCCCCAAATGACCCAACGTTGGAGATGACGTAGACATACCCTGCCCGGATGTTCGCCGCCCGGTTGAGTACGCCCTCGATCGCACTCTGGATCTCAGCAAGTTTGCGCTCTGCTTCGGCGGTCGCCACCTGGTCACCCTTCGCACGCAGCGCATCCAGCGCGACCTCGTAGTGCGCTTTCTCCTTTTCCAGGCGAGCCTGCTCACACTCGTACTCACGGCGAGCGGTTTCTTCCTCCCGGAGCCTTTCCTTCTCTTCGCGTTCCTTCTCCTTCTCCTCGGCCACCTTGGCCAGAAAGTCCGCAGTAAGCTGAAGTTCCTCGATCCGGAGAGCATGATACCTCTCCGTGATCTCAATCTTCATGCTAGCTCCGAGTCTTGAGATTGAGGCCCGCATTTTTTGCAGCCGTTCGATAGCTGATTTCACGGAGTACGGCTTCAGCGTGCGGACAAGGTTGTCGGCTTCTGTGTTGTAAGCCCGAAGCATCAGCTTGCAAAAGTCCGCGACCATCCTGGCCCCATCCTTCTCAGATCCGTTGATGGCCCACTTCTTCGTGCCGGTAGCCGCTTCACCCGCCTTGACGAGAGCGTGCATTCCCACGTCGATGGCCGCGAGTGCCTCCTTGTAAGCTGCCGACGAGTCCAGAGGGTGGCTGTACTCATACAAGCCGACTTCCTGGAGCAACTGGATATCGCGCGTCTCGACGAGCTGTGTCTGCAGAGCCCGCTCCTCGCGAGTGAGCTGGGCGATTCTCTCCTCAAGCTCATCAACCCGGCGCTCAAGGATCCCGGCCGCCGCCGTCAGAGCGGCCGATGGCGGGTCGGCCGACGGCTGTACAGGCCGGTCGGGAATAGGAGGAGGCCGTGCCGCAGGCCTTACGTTCGCAGTCCACGCCGAGCCATCCCACCAGCGCAACTGCGCGGGATCGTTCGGGTCGGAGTACCATCCGGGGGCAGCCATTTCAGGTTGTAACCCACTGTTCATCGGGGGTGATGGGCGGGATCGGCTCGAATCCACTCGTTTTCTTGAACCTCATCCTGTGCGGGAAATTCGTCATCGAATCTGAGGGATCGATCTGGTCAAGGTTCAGCTTGCGCCAGGCGTCCCGGAAGAAGTGGACCGCGAGGAACGTGATCAATTCTCGATGCCCGATGCTGGTGTTCAGCCGGACAGACCCTATGTTGACGATCGCGCGGGATACAGGAAGAACAGCGAAGCATTCGCCCGCGACCCGAAGTGCGCAGGAGCAAATGTGGTCCAGGTACAGTGCCCAATATCGGCTGATTGGCATGGGCTTCGTCGTCAGCTTGCCGGACGCGGTGAGCTTCACGTCTTCCGCGGGGATCAGCTCCTCGTCCGTCACCTCGCATGCAAGCGCGATTACATCGGGTTGCGAAGCGGTGACGCTCACGCGTGTCCGGAACGACAAAATATCCTCGAATGCAGCGGCGTGGTCCAGCGCCTCCCCGTATGCAGACGCATCGCCGGCCAGTATGCGTGCACCAATGGTCCTGCGCAGATTCCAGGTGTCGTGCGCGGCCTTGTACTGGCGCAATGCCTCTTCGTACTCCGCTTGGTCCGCCGCGCGCCCCTTCGTCACACCTTGCTGCAACTCCACCGTCCGTTTCTTGTCCCATCCGAACAGGCGGTCGAAGAAACCAGACCTGTATCCACGGAGAGCCTCGCCTGCCGCAGACTCGTGCTGACTCCCGCGGGGAGGTGGAGGGGGAGGAACTGCTCTCGTCAACGCGTTCCAGTCCCAGAATGCCCCGCAATCCTTGTGGACCGAGACAAGAAGCTGAATGTAGTTCTCAAACCGCTCGACCTCGTCGGCCGCACGGATCCGCTCATCTTCTTTGTCTATCTCACGTTGCCTGCGCTGAAGCTCGCGTTGCCATCTCTGCACGTCTCGGCTACGAAGCACAGCCGCTCGCTCCGTCTCGCGCCGGGCGCGCCGTGATTGGGCCTCCATCGCGCGAAAGAACTGCTTCCAACTCACGAGGCAGAATATATCATGGCTCCTCGTTTCAGGAACCACGAGTCAGACCCTCGCCGGGCTTCGGATGACCCCAGATCGCGATGTCCCTTAGCATCCGGCCGACAAGCCGGGCTGCTGGCAAGGAGGGCCGACTAGCGCCTCCACACCTGCCACCCCCGCCCGCGGCTGCGCCGCGCGTGTCGCCGGACCGGAATGTACTGATGTACTTGAGGACCGGAAGCGCAGGCCCGACGCAGCCAGCGGCCCGGATCGTCGGCCGTCGTCGCCTCCGTGAGTTGAAGGCTCCTCCCTGACGTGTGCTAGATTGCGGGCCCCATGTTCGAGACACTCACGCAAGGATTCCGGACCGCCAAGCAGAAGTTCCAGGGTTTGGCGGAGCTGGACGAAAGCACGGTCGATGCTGCGCTGGCGGACGTGCGCACCTCGCTGCTCGAGGCCGATGTCGGCTTCGAAGTGGTGCAGGACTTCTGTAAACGAGTCAAGGAAAAGTCACTCGGGCTGATCGTCAAGGTGCGCGCGAGCAGCAACGAGAGAGTCCGTCGCGTGACCCCGGAGGACCACTTCGTCAAGCTCTGTCACGACGAGCTGGTCGAACTGATGGGGCCGGTCGACTCGAGCATCCGGTTTGCCAAGAAAGGTCCCACCGGCATCATGGTGGTGGGTCTGCAAGGGAGCGGCAAGACCACCACCGTCGGCAAGCTGGCGCGTTTGCTGGAAAAGCGCGGTCGCCGACCTTTGCTGGTCGCCGCGGACGTGTACCGACCCGCGGCCATCGACCAGCTCCGTATCCTGGGCGAGCAACTGCACATGCCGGTCTTCTCAGAGCCAGGAGGCAGCCCGCCACTCATCTGCGAGAAGGCCCAGCGGGTCGCCGCCGAATCCGGACGCGACACGGTCATCTTCGACACCGCCGGCCGGCTCGCCATCGACGAGCCGCTGATGAATGAGCTGAAAGAGATCAAGCGTCGCTGCAACCCAGCCAACGTCTTGTTCGTGGTCGACGCCATGATCGGCCAGGACGCGGTGGCCACCGCCAGGACCTTCCACGACTGGCTGGCCTACGACGGCGTCATCCTGACCAAGCTGGACGGCGATGCGCGCGGCGGGGCCGCCCTGTCGGTCAAGGCGGTGACCGGCAAGGCGGTCAAGTACGTCGGCATGGGCGAGTCGCTGGATCGGCTGGAGGAGTTCCGGCCTGATGGCATGGCCAGCCGGATCCTGGGCCGCGGCGACGTAGTGGGGCTCATCACCCAGTTCGAAGAGGTGGTGGACGAGGAGAAAGCCGAGCAGGACGCCCTGCGCATGCTCAAGGGGAAGTTCGACATGAACGACTTCCTCGAGCAGATCTCCGTGCTCAAAAAGATGGGACCGCTGGGCGAACTGGTGGACAAGATCCCCGGCGTGGCCGACGCCAACATCCAGGTGGACGATCACGAGCTGGTGCGCATCGGCTCGATGATCTCGTCGATGACCGACGACGAGCGCCGCCACCCCGAGCGTTTCATCGTCACCAGCTGGGAAGAGGTCATCGAGGGCGGCAAACGCAAGAAGAAGCGCAGCGCCTTCTATGACATGGGCCGCTTGGCCCGCGTGGGCCGTGGCTGCGGACGCAAGGAGTCCGAGGTCGCAGACCTGCTCAACCGCTTCGCCATGATGAGGCAGGTGATGATGCAGCTCGGGGCCTCGACGGGGCTGCTGGGCAAGATCCCGGGATTCAAGGGGATCGCCCAGGCGAAGAAGCTGCTGGGCGGAATGGACATGGACCAACTGGCCTCCATGATGAGCACGCCATCGCCCGAGCGCGGTCACTTCCAGGCGCCCCAGCGCAACCAAGATCGGTCCAAGGAGAAGCGAAAACGAAAGGATGCGCGCAAGGCGCGCAAGAAGGCGCGCCGGCGCAAGTAGCTGTGTCCGCTGCAGGGGTGCTCCCAAAAGCCGGAGAGACTTGGTTCATCCCGATACTCCTGTCTTGGTCGGTCACAGGAACGGCGAGAACAGCCGCGCGGCTGCATCGCGCAGTTTGCCCGGGATCGTTCGCGCATCCACTTCGGCGAGCGTGACCTCGCGCGCATCGATCAGTTTCCTTTCAATCACCGCCGTCAAGTCGCGCGCCAGCCCCCGGCCGTAACACTCGACGTCGATCTCGAAATTCAGCCGCAGGCTGCGCGCGTCCCAGTTCGCCGAGCCGAGCAGTACCCAGTGCCCGTCCACCACCATGAGCTTCGAGTGGTCGAACGGCGGCGGCGTGAGCCAGATGTGGCAGCCGCGCTGGAGCAACTGCCACCACATCGCCCGCGACGCCCAGTGGACGAAGGGCAGATTGTTCTTGCTGGGCATTATGATGTCCACCCGCACGCCACGCAGCGCCGCCAGGTTCAGCGTGGTGATGAGCGCCGGGTCCGGCAGAAAGTAGGGCGTAACGATTTGCACGGAGGTCTGCGCCTCTGCCAGGGCCGCCAGCAGCGTCCAACGCGCTTTTTCAAAATCGCCGTCCGGCCCGTCAGTGATGACTCGCGCAATGGCGGCGCCGTCGCCCTTCAATTTGGGAAACCAGGCTTGGCCGTCGAGAACCTCGCCGGTGGTGAACGCCCAATCGTTGGCAAAAGCGTCTTGCAATTGCGAAACGACAGGCCCTTCGATGCGAAAGTGCAGATCCTGGACGGGGCTTGGGGGATGCTCCGCCAGCACGTTGCCGTGCCTGATATTCATCCCGCCGGTAAAGGCCGTATGGCCGTCCACCACCAGGATCTTGCGGTGATTGCGCAGGTTGATCGTTGCCACACGCCAGGGCGTGAGGAGAGACGCCGGCAGAAACTTTGCGCATCGAACCCCCACTCTCTTCAGGCGATAAGTAATGGGCGGCCACGAGTACCGCGTTCCTGCAGCATCAATCAGCACCCGCACCGCCACCCCGCGCTTGACAGCGCGGCCGAGCGCGTCGGCAAATGCTCTTCCGCTGGCGTCGTTGTCAAATATGTAACTGACCAGAGAAATGGATTCTCGTGCGGATTCAATCGCGGCAAGCATGGCCGGAAAGGCTTCGTCACCGTTAACCAGCGGCTGCATGCGGTTGCCTGCCGTCAACGGTTCGGCGACCAACCGACTGACGACGCGGGCGAGCAGATTCAGGTGCTCTGTGTCTTCATGCTCGGGCTGTTCCAGGTCTTCAAGAATGGGACGGCTGGCGGGTTTGTGCACGCCGAGCATCAGCGCGCGGCGGCGGATGCGGTTAATTCCGAGCGAGAGATAGAGCAGCGGACCCAGCGCCGGCATCAACCAGACGAAGGCAATCCAAAGCGTTGCAGCGCGGGTATCACGTTTGTTGAGCAGAGCGTGGGCTGAGGCCGGCAGCGCCGCCAACAGATGGAAGCCCGCCGCCAAGTGCGGCCAGAACTGAGAGATCTTGTCGACCCAGTCCATCACCAACCGATTTCAGAGTTTGGCCCACCTGCCGCGTGCGCGTGGGTGCTTCCCAGAGGATATTGAGCGGTCGAAAGGCATCCCGGCACTCGCGCCGACCTGCCGCCCCGGATTTCCCTGCGGCTGCGACCGCAGCCGACGTGTCCTGAACGTCCTGTCCTGACCATGTGATGCACTCTACCCCATCGCAGCCCGGCCTCGGGAGCCTCGCGACGCGACTTGCCGCCATCTCGACTCGCCGCGTTCTCCTCGTACCAACCCGTCCAGACGCTGGTCATGGAGGGCTTCGCCGGGGCAGGGGTTGACGTGACCAGCTTGCACGAGTATGAGTTCGGCCCAAAGGTCGGCTCTGCGCTTATTTCCGCCGTTTCATCTCGCTCTGAAGGAAGAGCGGCTGTGTCAGGCCGGCAGTGCCCTCTTTTCGCCAAGAGGAATCCTAGATGCCCGGTAAGCTTTCCGATGTGGCTTTGCGCACCAGCCTGCTGTATGCGCTGCTGGCGGCGGTCTGGATACTGGTTTCCGACAAAGTGCTGGTGGCGCTGGTGCCCGATCCGGAGATCATGGGGGCAATAGCGTTGTGCAAGGGGTGGGCGTTTGTGCTGCTCACGGCGCTGCTGCTCTTTGGGGTGTTGCGGGGCCAGTTGCAGCGCTGGGAACAGGAAACTGCCGCGCGCCGGCGGGCCGAGGCCTATCTAGCGGAAGCACAGTCATTGAGCCACACAGGCAGCCTCGGCTGGAACGTTGCCACTGACGAACACATCTGGTCCGAGGAAACCTTCCGCATTTTCGAATTAGATGCATCCACGAAAATCACACTCCCGCTCATCCTCGAACGAATTCATCCCGACGATCGGACCCTCGCGCGGGAAACGCTGGAGCGCACCGGGCGCGAGCGCAAAGAACTTGACTATGAACACCGCTTGCTGATGCCGGATGGGCGCGTGAAGCATCTGCACATCGTCGCTCGCTGCCTCACCCAGGAACCGGGCAGGGTCGAGTTCATCGGGGCGGTGATGGACGTGACCGCGCAAAAACGTGCGCAGGTGGCTCTGCGGCGCAGCGAAGCCTATCTGGCGGAGGCGCAGAAACTGACACACACCGGCAGCTGGACCAGGAACCCTGCCACCGGCGAGTTCCTCTACTGCTCGGAGGAAATGCTCCGCATTTTTGCATGGAATGCGCAGCAAGGGTTGCCGACCAACGAAATATTCGCTCAGCGTATCCACCCCGATGACCGCGCCCAAGTGCTCCAGAAGATTGAGAAGGCCCGCGAGCAAGAGAGTGATTACGACACCGATTTTAGAATACTGTTTCCCGACGGAACAATGAAATTCATCCAGACCACAGCTCACGTCGTCGTTGGAGAAACCGGCGAAGTAGTTGAATGGTTCGGCACCGCGATGGACGTCACTGAACGTAAGGAGGTGGAGGAAACCATCCGCCGCAGTGAAGCCTTTCTGGCGGAAGGACAAAGGATCAGCCACACCGGCTCTTGGGCGTGGCATCCAACCACAGGAGAGATGATTTCTTCAAAGGAACGATGGCGGATTTTTGGGATTGACCCTGAGCAAACCAAGGCTTCATTCGATGTGTTTTCGGAAAGAGTCCATCCAGAAGACCAGCCCAGGTTCAAGCAGGCTTTCGATTCAGCTATCCGCGAGAAGAGAGATTTTGAACACGAGTATCGTATAGTGACTCCCGACGGGTTTATCAAGCACCTCCACAGCGTGGGCCAAGCGGTCGTCAACCAATCCGGCGAACTGGTCGAGTTCATCGGCACGACGATGGACATCACCGATCGCAAGCGCGCAGAAGAAGCCCTGCAGGAGGCACAATCAGAACTCGCGCGTGTTACCCGAGTGACCATGATGGGCGAACTGGTTGCTTCCATCGCTCACGAAGTCAATCAGCCTTTGGCCGGCGTTGTCATGAGTGCCAACGCTGGCCTGAATTGGCTCGCGAAAGATCCACCCAACCTTCCCAAGGTTCGCGAGGCGGTCGAGCGTGTCCTTCGGGATGGCGTTCGAGCCGGTGATATATTGAATCGAATTCGCGCGCTCCTCAAAAAGACAACGCTCACCAAGTCACCCGTGAGCGTGAACCAGGTCATTCGCGATGTCCTCGCATTGGCCGGGAGCGAATTGCGCCAAGAGAACGTGGAGTTATCCCTGGCATTGGACCCCAAGCTTCCCGTCGTCATGGGCGACAGTATCCAGTTGCAGCAGGTGTTGCTAAACCTCATTGTTAATGCCCTTGAAGCCATGGCTGGGATTACAAATCTTGAAAAGACGTTGCGAATCCGCTCAGGCGCGGGGGAGATGGATGGGAAGGCTGCCGTATTGGTGCAGGTCAGCGACAGCGGTGTGGGCCTGGGTGCCGGGGAAGCCGGGCGGCTTTTCGAGGCGTTTCACACGACCAAGGCGAATGGGATGGGGATGGGACTATGGATCAGCCGCTCGATCGTGGAGAACCATGGTGGGCGGTTGACGGCCCAATCCAACGCCGGTTCGGGTGCGACGTTCCAAGTATTGCTCCCAACCCAGGCTGGAGGCTGCGAATGAGCGACACCGATTCAATCGTTTTCGTCGTGGACGACGACCCATCAGTTCGCGAGGGCCTCATGGATCTAGCTAGTTCTGTCGGTCTGAAGGCGAAAGCCTTCTCTTCGGCCCATGAGTTCTTGCAACACAAAAGGCCGGATGCCCCGGCTTGCCTCGTGCTGGATGTGCGCCTGCCCGGATCCAGCGGCATGGATCTGCAGCGTGAGCTGGCCCAGTCGGAAGAACCGCTCCCCATCATCTTCATCACCGGCCATGGGGACATTCCCATGTCGGTGCGGGCGATGAAGGCCGGAGCGGTGGAGTTTTTGACCAAACCATTTCGAGATCAGGACTTGCTCGATGCGATTCAACAGGCCCTCAAAGCCGACCGGGCCGCACGGGAGCAACGGGTTCGCGCCGCTGAGCTGCGCGGCCGATATGAATCATTGACGCAGCGAGAACGCGAAGTGATGCAATTGGTGGTTACTGGTTTGCTGAACAAGCAAATCGCCGGCGAATTGGGCACCAGCGAAGTTACGGTCAAAATGCATCGCGGCCAAGTCATGCACAAGATGAAGGCTGAATCTGTCGTCGAGCTGCTCCGCATGGCGGAAACGATCGCGACAACCAATGCAGGGCGATCCCATACCAAGGTATCATAGAATCCATCACCGCCACGGCGCTAATGTTCGGTTGGCGCCAAAATGAGCGCAACAGAAGTTCTGTTGATTTCAGTCGTTGACGACGACCAATCCGTCGTCGAGGGGATAGTCGGTCTGATGGAGTCGGTTGGCTACGCTGCCGCGGGATTCTGCTCGGCGGAGGACTTCCTAAGCTCGCCCCAGTTGCACCGCCTGGCATGTCTGATCTTGGACGTGCGTATGCCCGGGATGGGAGGCTTTGAATTGCAACGCCGATTAGCAGCCGAGCATGACCAGACGCCAATCATCTTCATCACAGCGCATGGAGATGACGACGTTTTTGCGGAAGCGTCGCGACGTGGCGCGGTGGGGTTCCTGCGCAAGCCGTTCAGCCAGGAATCCCTGCTCACCGCGGTGCGTTCGGCCTTGGCGCGGCGGTGAGGACCAACCGAATGCGAAGGACCAGGCGACCGCGGAGGACCGAGACCACAGCGCGCAGGGAACTGGGTAGCAAGAGATGCCTTTTGGCATGGGACACCCGAGACCAAGTGGTTATGGAACCCATCATCGCTGTGCGGTTAGGTTTCCAGCCGAAGTGCAGGGCATAGACGCGGGGAGTTCTCTCATGAACCAAACAACATCTGAAGCCTTCAGCGTTCCGGCATCACATCACGAGCTTGCTTACGCCGAGTTTGCGGGCGGAGATATTTGCCGACTGCCTTTCAAGGTAAAGCTCGTCACGCCGCCGCGTGCGGAGCCTGCCACGTCGGTCAAGCTCACCTTCGGCGCCCCAACCATGCGCCCCGTGGTTGACGCGCTGACGCGCGTCGCGGCAACGGGCGCGACCGTGCTCTTGTATGGCGAAAGCGGCACGGGAAAGGAGGTCGCCGCACACTTTGTCCACGACACGAGCCCGCGGGCAAAGAAGCCGTTCATTGCCATCAATTGCGCCGTGCTAACTGAGCAACTCCTGGAAAGCGAGCTGTTTGGTCACGAAAGGGGAGCTTTCACGGACGCGCACGCCCAGCGCCGCGGACGCATCGAACTCGCCGATGGTGGAACGTTCTTTCTCGACGAGGTGGGGGAGCTCAAACCAGCTCTCCAGGCGAAGCTCTTGCGCGTGATTGAAGAACGACGCTTCGAACGGCTCGGGGGATCAACCCCTATCACGGTGGACGTCAGGTGGGTGGCTGCCACGAATCGTGATCTGCGGACCATGGTGCAAGAAGGGACTTTTCGGGAGGACCTCTATCACCGCTTGGCGGTGTTTCCAATTCACTTGCCACCGCTTCGCGAGCGGCGTGAGGACATCATTCCGCTGGCTGAGTCGCTGCTTGCACACCTCTTTGCGTCGACAGGAAGACTGGCAGCCCCGCAGCTCGGCGACGCTGTGAAAGCACGGCTACGCAGCGAGGACTGGCCCGGGAACGTGCGCGAACTGCGCAACGTACTTGAGCGTGCCCTGATCCTCGCCGATGGGCCCGTCATCGAGTCCGAGCATCTGTGGATCGAGGCGAGCCCGGCCCCGAGCGAGCAACCGCGCCTGCCGGCAGCTTGGAAAACGGGATCGCTGGCAGAGCTGGAACGGCAGACGATCCAGGGCGCGCTGGCGGACGTCGGTGGTAACCGGCGCCTCGCCGCCAAGAAACTTGGCATCGGGCTGCGAACCCTCTACGAGAAGCTGAAACGCTACGACCTGCGCTGATCAATCCTACGTGGCTATCGCTCTCTGGCCGACGTTCGACAGGTCGACGCCGCGGCTGAGAGAAGTCGTGGGCCATTGGGGATGGCTGACGCCGCATGGGGACATCGTTTGTCTGGTGTATGCTAGCGCGAGCCGAATCCGGCTGGCCAGCCTGCGCATCCAATCGCTGACCTGGCAGGCTGTGGTTCTGGGCGGCCGAGAGCCGAAGATCTTGTGAAATCGAGGAGGCGCCAGTGGCAGGCCTGAAGAAACTGACGTATTTGCGAGTCGACCGGCGAGAGTTCACGCACGCTCTTCGAACCACGGTGGCAGCGATGGCCTCCTTTCTGGTTGCTCGCTGGTTTGGGCTGCCGGAGTCATACTGGGCCAGCGTTTCGACCCTGATAGTGATGCAATCAACCGTTGGCGCGGCGTGGGCCGTCTCGAAGGATCGCCTGGCCGGAACTGCGCTAGGCGCCGCTGCCGGAGGGATCCTAGCGACCGATGCGGCCGAAAACGTTGCCTTGTTTGGCGTCGGCCTGTTCGCGTTGGGCGTGCTGTGCGCTATTCTGCGCCTCAGGCGAAGCGCCTATCGCTATGCGGGAATCACGCTGGCCATTGTCATGCTGATTGTGCGCACTCAGCCTGCCTGGATCATCGCCTTTCACCGCTTCATAGAAATCTCAGTCGGAATTGCGATCGGATTGATTGTGACCGCGCTCTGGCCGGAATCTGAGGCTCAGTTTGCAGCGGGGCGAGCGAGCGACCGATAGCCGCCCCGCCGGAAAAAACTGCAACCCAGAGCACCGGTCGGTTTTCTGCTGCCCGTCTCAGGCCGGCACGACCCCCAGCTTGTCGACCACGTCATTCACGCCCGGCGCGGCCCATGCAGCGGCCACGGCGTCGTCGGCCGTCTTCCAGGATGAGGCGTCGCCCGAGAGCGTCACTGTCGCGCCCGACGCACTGACGTGGATTGACTTCACGTCCTCAACCGCCTGGCGTTGCAACGCAGCCTGAACCTTCTCCTTGACCTGGGCAGCGTCGGCGTGGGGCCGGATGGTGATGAGGTTGTTTACACCCGTGACCCCGGCCAGGTGCCGAACGGCCTCTTCCGCCGAGTTGCTCTGGTACTTCCATTCGACCGCGCCTTCTAGGTCGACCTCGCCGTCGTGAACCGTGGCCTTGACGGTGTCCGGAATCCAAACGTGCCATTTGAGCGCGCTGGCCGCAGCCTGTGCGATCTCTGCATCGGAATGCTTGTGATACCCGAGAATCTTGACAGTCAGATCCTCCGCAACCGAGCGAACTCCGCTGACACGCTTGGCCGCGTCCTCGGCTGCCCACTTCTCGGCGTAGGTATCCACCTCGCCGGTGAGCGACACGGCTCCTTTCTGAACGCTAACGCCAATTCGGGCGGCGTTCACCTTCGGGTCCCAGGCAAGCTCGTCTTCCACGTCCTGCTTCAACTGCATGTCTGTCTTCATCATGACTGTTCTCTCCTTCACTTGTTGTGTTTGTAGGCGTTGTTCACGACCCGTCGATAGCTGGGAGCAATTCCAATGCCATGCAGAGGCCATGGATCGTCCCCTTCTGCGGGCACTCACCGAAAGCGAAAGACGGGGCCAATCGATTGGCTTATGCGGATTCTGCACGGGTGCCGAATCCGCATTCCGCGGGCACAGGCTACGGACTGCGCCAGACCGCGTATAGCATGAGGGTGCGAGAGTCCGCTGCCTTTGGCGTGACTGCTGAGCCAGCCCCCAGTGCAGGAAGCATGAACTCGGCGCCAACATCGACACCATGCCTCACGAAAAGGTCAGCCCCGATACCGAGGGGAACTTGCCAGGTTCCGCCGAACTGATTCATCGATGCAAAGACGCCCGTGTCAAGAAAGATGGCGATCTCCGGCTTCGCCTGGATCGCGATCTGAATCGGCACGCCCATTCCCTCGGCGTTTCGCGCACTGCGCCTGTAGGCGCCGACGCCGATCCGGGGAGCGGTCTTGACGGAGAAGACCCCCGCGACGTACTTCACAGCAACGCCCGCGTCGATCGCGAATAGCGTGTCCGGCGTGAACTGCTTGAACTCGGCGACAACAAAGCCAGATAGCTCAAGAGTCCCCCTCTTCAGGAAGGAGTAGTGCCCGCCAAGATTGAGGTTGTTGTACCAATTGGGACAGTATCGCGCCCCACCCAGGCAGATGCCTCCGTGGCCAACTGCCATGGGCGCGCCGAGATCATTGCCGCTCAAGAACAGCTCGAACTGCTCAGTCATGCCGAAGCGCATGTCAAGCGGAAGCCACACTGGCTTGAACGCCCCGCCTTGGGAAAGATTGAGAACGACGGGAACAGTGCCCTGAAACATGCCGGGCGGAACCGTGAGGGGACGAAGGATATATTCGTCTGGATAGCCCCCGGGTGTCCACACAGGAGAGGCGGCACGGTCGGGCACATATTGGGGAGCAGGTGCTACCTCAGGAGCCGGTGCGGCACCCGTTGGAGGCGCGGCCGGCTGGTCCTGCGCAATGGCTGCGAGGGAGGTGGAAGCCGCCACGTAAACGGACAGGCGCACGGTGCTTCTTCGCAGATTGTGTGCTCGGTGGAATCCGCTGGTGGTTGACATGGCCAACTATCCTATTTCTCGATGCGCCGGAAACCCTCAAAGACTCGGCCGGAAACCAATCCAAAGATGAAGCCCCCAATGTGAGCCATGTAAGCGACACCGGCACCTGTCTCAACATCTGCCACGGCGCCGACCTGATTGAACATCTGAATCAGAAACCAGAGTCCGATCAAGAGCGCTGCGGGAACAAACGTAGTGCGGGTCCACCAGCCGAACAGAAGCAGCGCGCGTATCCGATGATGGGGGTAGGTCACCAGAAAAGCGCCCATCACACCCGCAATCGCGCCGCTGGCACCTAAATTGGGAATCGTGGAATGGGGCATAAGCGCGATCTGTGCTAGCGAGGCGGCCAAACCACTGAGCAAGTAGAGCGCAAGGTATCCCAGTGAGCCCATCGCATCCTCGATTCCCGGGCCAAATGCCCAAAGGTACACCATGTTGCCTATAATGTGTATCCAGCCGGCGTGCATGAACATCGCCGTCAGGATGGTGACCCAGCGGTGGCCTGCGACAATAGTGGCGGGAATCTCCGACCAGCGCATTACAAATGCGCCACCACCCGCCAGTTCCATCAGGAAGGCGAGCCCGTTCACCAGGACGATTGCTGCCGTAACGGCGGGAAACCTACGGGGCCGTCGAGATGCATCCGCCAGTGGAATTATTCCCCCCACGCTATTGTCCTCGGTTCTTTTTGAGGCGCGTCCGCTTGCGCACTGGCCTTTGCCGCTTGGTTGGCCGGAGCGCGGGCGAGAAGCAGCCTCATTGGGGCGCGCTCCACCAACCGCCGCCCAGTGCGACGTAGAGTGCAACCGTGTCCTGCAGCCGTTGCGCCTGCGCTTGCACATAGGCCAGGGTTGCCTGGTGGTACTGTTGGTCGGCAACCAAGAGCTGAAGATACGTCGCGATCCCCGTTTGACAATTGATCTGTGTCAGGCGCAAAGCATTGGAGGTGGCATGGACCGAGTCGGCCTGCGCGTTCAGCGTCTCGGCGTCATGCTCCAGCGCCCGCAGAGCGTCGGCAACCTGCGCCAAGGCGCTCAGGACGGTCTGACGGTAGTTGGCCAGCACGGCGTCGTGGGCCTCGATGGCGGCCTTTCGCTGGTACCAGCGCGTGCCGCCGTCGACAATCGGTCCAGCCAGGTTCGCGCCGAGGCTCCAAAAAAGGTTGTCCGACCGAAATATATTGGCAGCCGACGTGCTATTCATCCCCACTGTGGAATTGAGGGTCAGACTTGGAAACAGGGCTGCTGTAGCCACGCCGATCTGGGCGTTGGCACTGATGAGTTGGGCTTCTGCCAGGAGAATATCTGGACGTTGGTGCACCAGCGCCGATGGCAGCGACACGGGCAGGTTCTCCGGGAGCTTGAAGTCCTTGATCTCCAACCCCCGTGCGTCGGAGGGCGATGAAAAATCGGCCGGGGCACGTCCCAGCAGCGTTGCCAGCAGATGGGTGGCCTGATCGATCTTCTGCCGAAGTGGGGGAAGGGTGGCTTGCGTGCTCGCCAGCTCACTTTGCAGACTGAGCACGTTCGAAAACGGTACTGTGCCAGCTTCCGCCTGAGCCCGGGTGATGCTCACCTGCTCTTTCTCGATGATTATCAGATCTTCCGTTGCCCGAATCTGTGCACGATAGGCTGCCTGGGCGATGGCCGTGTTTACCACGTTGCCTGCCAGCATGGTGTAGGTGCCCGCGACAGTGAATCGCTGCGCCTCCATCTGGGCTCGCAGCCCCTCGATCTGCCGCCGCTGGCCTCCCCAGATGTCGAGCGCGTAGTTGACGGTGGCCGACAGGGTGAAGAGATTGAAGACACTGCTTGGCGCCGTCGACCCGATGAGTTTCGGGTTAGAAGTCTGCCGGCTGGCGGCGACGTTGCCTCCAATCTGCGGGATGAAGATGCCATAGCCCGCGCGAAGGATGTCCTGGCTCTGGCGAAGCGTGGCCTGTGCCGCTTGCAGGTTCGGGTTGTCGGCTATCGCTTGGCCAATGAGGGCGTCAACTTTCGGATTCTCGAACAGACGCCACCAGTCGGCAGTGACCTGCCTCCCAGCCTCGAACCGTTGGGCTTGACCTTCCGCCACAGCGGTCGTCTTCGGGACAGGGCCGGCTGTGTAGCTGGAATCCTTCGGTGGGTCGGGTTGAACGTAGTTTGGTCCCACGGCGCAGCCGGCCCAGGCGAGGGCAGCCGCGAGCCAGCCGCAGGGGCGCCGTCGACCTTCGCGCATGGGGTTCACGGGCGCCTCTCCAGATGCGCCGATGGCATCAGCCTGTCCCGCCCATCGGCGCCTTCAGTCAACGAGGAATTCGATCGAGATGGCTGGGCTGCGGACAGCCCAACGACACCGGCATCCCGCGCGCCGATATAGACGTCCACCATTTGTCCCGGATAGACCGCAACGCCCGGTGCGGGGCGAAAGCGGAAGATGGCCGGCAGCACGCGCAAATCCACCCTTTCGAGACGTTGGTCGGAAAGCTCGATCTTCGGCGTCACATACGGCTGCAGTCGGACGAATTCCAGGGGGATCGTCGTGGTCGTGCCCCGAACCGACATCATCGCCACCATCTTGTCCGCCGCCGGAAGCTTCGGAATCAGGATCTCGTCAATGTAGCACCGCACGTTCATGTATCCGCTGGACTTGCCCGAGCCCATGACGACAACGGGGCCCAGGCCCTGCGTATAGGTTCCGTAAGCCCCCTGCGAAGACACGTAGCTCCCCGGTGCAGCTTGAATCAAGAGGACCACTCCATCTGTCGGCGCACGAACGGTGTACTTGGCGAGCAGTGCCGTGGAGGCCGCCCATGCCTTCGAGAGCGCCTCGATTTGCCGCCTTTGGTTGTCAATGTCGTACGTCCAGGCTCCGGCCTTGGTGAGACGGAACTGGCGGGTGACGACGTCCAGATTGGCCTTCGCCACCTCGACGGCGTTGCGGTTGGTGTCGAGTGTGTCTCTGCTGACCGAGCGGGAGTCGAGGTCGTAGGAGTGCTGCTGCTTGCTCAACGTGTCCTCCGCGCCTTTCAAGCTCGCGGTCGCTAGATCGACCTGGGCGCGCGCCACATCGAGATTCTCCCTGCGCGGCTGGGCCTTCAGCTCCTGCAACAAGGCCGCCGCAGCTTCCACCTGTGCTCTCTGCTGACCGACGATCGCCCGCTGTACCGTGTCGTCAATAACCAGCAGCGGTGCGCCTTGCTTCACGCTCGCACCCTCCGCGACCAAGATCTCACGGACGACGCCGGAGACCTCGGGGTAAATGTTGATGTTTTCGCCATTGGCCTGGTAGCTTTCGACAATCCCGTTGGCGAAGATTCCCTGCGGATAGGGATTGGACGCGGGCTGAAAGACGGGGGATTGTGGCTTCGGCGGGCGCGCGTAGACGTAGGCACTCGCCACAGCGACTAATATGCCGATCCCTACCAGCGCGAACAGCAGCTTGTTACGCATGGCCCTGTCCTTTCTCGATGTTGACTATCCTGCCGTCCTCCATCCTGATCATGCGATCGGCGAACTCGAAAATTCGGTCGTCGTGCGTGACGATGAGGATGCAGCGTTGCGCGTTGAGAATTTCCCGCTTCACGAACTCGACGATCTTCCGTCCTGTGTCACCGTCGAGTGAAGCGGTCGGCTCGTCGAATACCAAGATCTCGGGCTTGCTGACGATGGCCCTGGCAATAGCAACCCGCTGCTGCTCGCCGCCGCTCAGTTTCTGAGGCGGCAGGTTCGCGCGCGGGGTGAGCCCGACCCTCTCCAGGGCTTGCAGGGCCTCCTTGATAGCCTGGTCCCATTGGCGCCGTTTGAGGATCAAAGGCACCGCGACGTTCTCGACCGTCGTGAGTTTGGGGAAGAGGTGGTAGTCCTGAAACACGAAGCCGACGGTGTTGAGTCGCATATCGGCGAGCTTGTCGGCCGGCAGGCCCCAAATGTCCTGCTCTCTGATCTTTACCGTGCCCTGGTTGGGGCGAAGGATTCCCGATATCATGCTGAGCAGTGTGGTCTTCCCACTGCCGGAGGGACCGACGATGAACAGCATTTCCTGAAAGCGGGCGTCGAAGGCCACGTTTTGCACCGCCGTGGTTCGCGCTTGGCCCTCGCCAAACCATTTGCTGAGATCCCGGGCTTCAATTGCGTTCATGATCAACCCCGAAAGATGTCGAATGGTTCGATTCTGAGCACTCGACGAACTGCGATGTAGCTGGAGATCGCCGCAATGGCCAGAACCATGCCGAAGGCCAGGCCGAGGTTTCCGAAGGTAATCACCGAGGCGTAGTCAGGAACGCGGAGCCTCGCCGCTGCGATAAGGACCGCGCAGAGCCCAAGCCCCAGACCGTACCCGGCCACGGCGGTGATCCCCGCCTGAAAGAGCAACATGTAGACCAGTTCGCGCCCCTTGGCCCCCATGGCTTTCAGCGCGCCAAACTTGTCGAGGTTCTCCAGAACGAAGGTGTAGAACGTCTGAGCGGAGATCGACAGACCAACGATGAAGCTGATCGCCGTCATGATCAGGATATTGGTGCCCATTCCCGTGTGGTACTTATAGAAATCGGCGATGCGGGCGATGAACTCGTCTTGCGTGAGAGCGTCGTATCCCAGTCGATTGACCTCGCTCTTGATGCCGGGAATCGCGTCAGCACTGGATGGCTCGATGAGAATGTAGCTGACCGTCGATCGGAGAGACGGGATGTACTGGATGGCCCGGCTGAAGGTTGTGTAGAGCGTCGGGATCCCGAACAAGCCGCTCGCTGGAACCTTGGCAATACCGACGATGACACCTCGGTTGTCGTTGATCTCGAAGCTGGTCCCCAGCTTCGGACTCTGCAGCTTGGAAAATTCTACGTCCCGCACCACCACGAACCCATTCTCCGCGTAGATGTCCTCGATGTTGCCCTCGACAAGCTCCGGCCGCCCAAAGAGACTGCTATCGTCAAGCCCGATGATCGAAACCGCCTGGTAGGTTCCATCTTGCAGGCGCGCGAGCCCCACCCCGGAATAGAAGGGAACCGCGAACTTCACCCCCTTCAGGCTGCGAGCCGCGTCCTGCATGAAGTCGGGCATCGGGATGCTGCTGGCAACGTTGGTCACGGCCCGGTCCATCACCCAAACCTTGGCGCCGGTGTTGGTCACTGTCGCAGATGCCTTTCGCATCATTCCCGCGAACATCGACGTCTGTTGGACCATGAGGAAGACCGAGAAGGTGACCCCGAGGAGCAGTGCTGCGAACTTACCCCTGTCGTTGACGAGTAGCCTGTAGGCAATCTTGAGGATGCCAGTCATGGGCTTTCTTGGATGCCAAAGGGAACCTCGCGCTTCCAAGCCTGTGGCGCCGAGGGCAAGGCAGGCGCCGTCTGGAAGCGCGTGGCGAAGAGTGCATCAACCGCAGTAATCGCGCGCCTGGCATCGGGACCACTGGCACTGAATCTGATCTCGGTGCCGCAAGCGGCGGCTAGACGGCAAAGCGCCAGCACGCTCTTGCCGTCGACGCGCTCCTCATTGGCCTCGGCGACCACCACGCTCTCAGTCGGAAACAATGCCCTGACGATGATGGTCGCGCGCAGGACGTCGAGACCAGCGGCGACGTTCACTATGAACGTCCGCGATATCGGAGTCGTTGGCTGCATGGCAATCTTCAATCGGCCTTTACGTTGTCCGGGCTCACATTGAGAGACTCAGATTCCACGCAAATCTGCGTTCCACGCTCGGTTGAGCATCGCTCCGATGTACCGGGTTCTGACGCAACGGCGTTGGCAATACGGCGCACGGCCAGGGAGATTGCCAATCGGGCAATCCCGCTGAAGATCATGTTGATGCCCACAAGTGTGCCGAGCAGCCAAGGGCTGTTCTTTGGCCAGGTCCGCCACATCATGATTGCGAGGACCATGGTGATAATCCCGTCGACCAGAAGCCAGCCCGACCCGCTCGAAGGGCGGAGATGGGTTGACAGAATGATCTCCACGATTGCCCCTACGAACAAGAACGCTGCCAGGGCGAAGGTCAGTGACGCGAGACCCGCCACGGGATGCGCCAGCAGATACGCGCCAGCGACGACATAGAGAATACCCAGAACTATTCCCCAAATGAGTCCACCGCCGTCGCGGGCGTGCCATGAGTAGGCCAGATGGGCTGCGCCACCAAATACCAGCAGCCAGCCAACCAGTATCGTGACGGCGATGCCGGACGCGTGCGGTGCGATGATCGCCAAGACTCCCGCCGCGATCATGAGAACGCTCAGCGCTATCGACCACTTCACCCCTCGATTGATTTCCGGGTTTAGGCTCATGTTGCCCTGCCTTTCATCGACGCGTGGATTTCCCTGGCTTCTGCGTCAGACCGCGACCGCTTCCCTGACTGCCTCGCAAGCATGTTCATCCAGGTCGGCTGGCTTCGTTGTCTTGAGGATCTCCCTGGCCTTGGCAACCTCGGTGGCCGTGCCGTGGGCCACGAGGAGATATTTGTTTACCTTGATGGCGGTTTCGTACTTCAAGACACTGTCTTTGGGTATGCCGATGCCGTACAGGGCGGCCCCAAGGACGCTCAAACCGCCAACCACGACTGCACTTTCCAGCGCAGCTATAATTGAGGCCGAAAGGGGGCCAGCGACCAACAGCGGCCCGACGGCAGGCACCCAGAGGAACGCCGCACCGAACAGCAGGCCCCACAGTCCACCCCATAGTGCACCAGTTTTTCCCCAGTACTTCATCCGGTCTCCCGTGTTGTAGTAGCCGACCACTTGTTCGTCGGTGTGGTAGTCCTTGCCGACGACCGACAGCTTCTTCATGTCGAAGCCGCCTCTCTGCAGTTCCTTCACTGCCGCGTCGACTTCCGAGTGGGTGTTGTAGACGGCGATGACTGCCCTCGAGCCTGCGGCGATTCCATTTGATCGTGGTTTCATGTTTCTCCTCCTCGCATCAGTTTCCGGTCGGCGATGCGGCACGAATCATTCGGGCCTTTTCGCCATGCGCGGTTGCTTAGGCAAGATGCGGGCCACCGGGCGCGTGTTGAGGCTGCGCTCGAACTCCCCGCGGATCGGGGGGTGCCGAGATTGGGATTGGCTCGTGCGGATTTCGCACCTGTGCCGAATCCGCATTCATCGGACCGCGCATTTCTTCGCGTCAGCCGTTGCCATCCGACGATGGAGATTCGGCACAAGCATTGCAGTCGAGGGATCGCGTGAAAGACCAAGAAACGCAGCTACAACAGGGCGCGGCTCGAGCCGATGCTCCTTCCGACCAAGCACCTCCGCGGCCGTGGCGTACCGAGGGCTTGCCCGAGGGAGCCCCCGCAAAACAGAAGCCCCGCTGGGTCGGGTGGGCGCAGTGGCTCTTGATTTACGGGGCGCTCTTCGCGCTCTTCACGATGCAAGACCGGCTCTCCGGTCCGCTGGTGGTGTCGTACACCGAGTTCAAGGCCCAGGTGGCGAGCAAGAACGTCCACGAGGTGTTCGCCCGAGGCAACACGGTGCAGGGCGTGCTCAAGCAGCCGAAGCCGGCGCCTGGCCAGAAGACCGGAACATACCAGCAGTTCACCACCGAGCGCCCGACCTTTGCGACGGATGACCTTCTGTCGCAGCTCGAGTCGAACGCAGCGACCGTGCGGGCGAAGCCTTTGGTGCAGGAACGCGGCTTCCTCTATAACCTGCTGATCTCGGTGGCGCCGTTCCTGCTCATGTTCGGGCTGTACAGCGTTTTGTTCAAGCGCCAACAGAAGTCGATGGGAGGACTCGGCGGGCTTTTCGGCAACCGCGCGAGCACGCCCGTCGATCCCGATAAAGTTCGCGCCACTTTCGACGACGTGGCCGGCATCGACGAGGTCAAGGCGGAGATCAGCGAGATCGTCGATTTCCTGAGGGATCCGGCGAAGTACCGCCGGGTGGGGGCCCGCGCGCCCAAGGGTGTGCTCCTCACCGGAGCGCCCGGGACGGGCAAGACGCTGCTCGCCCGCGCCACCGCAGGGGAGGCCAACGTTCCATTTTTCAGCGCCAGCGCCTCGGAGTTCATCGAGATGATCGTGGGCGTCGGGGCCAGCCGTGTGCGCGAGCTCTTCGCGGAAGCGAGCAAGGTCGCCCCGGCGATCATCTTCATCGACGAGATCGATACCATCGGGCGCTCGCGTGCGGGCGCATTCGCAGCCGGTGGTCACGACGAGCGCGAGCAAACCCTGAACCAGATCCTGACCGAGATGGACGGCTTCTCTGGCCACGAAGGCGTCGTGGTGCTGGCCGCCACCAACCGTCCCGACGTTCTCGACCCCGCCTTGCTCCGGCCGGGCCGTTTCGACCGGACGATCATGGTCCAGTCGCCCGACCACAAGGGCCGCGCCGCCATCCTGGGCGTTCATACGCGTCAGGTCCCTCTCGCCAGCGACGTAGATCTGGACGCGATTGCCGCGTCCACGCCGGGCCTGACGGGCGCGGAGCTGGCCAACCTGGTCAACGAGGCGGCGCTCCTGGCCGCGCGGCGAGGGGAGGAGCGCGTGTGCCAGCGCGATTTCACCGACGCGCTGGAGAAAGTGCAGCTCGGCGCTGCCCGCAACGTGATCATACCGGAAGAGGAGCGGCGCCCTACCGCCTACCACGAAGCGGGCCATGCTCTGCTGGGTATGCTGCAGGCGGGGGCCGATCCGGTACGCAAAGTATCGATCATTCCGCGAGGACGCGCCTTGGGCGTGACTCTGTCAACCCCGGAGCAAGACCGCTACGGGGCTGATACGAAATACCTGCGCGGACGCATCGTCGGAGCGCTGGGCGGCATGGCCGCAGAGCAAGAAGTTTTCGCAGTGGTGACCAGCGGCGCGGAGAACGACCTGGAGACCGTCACCCGCATCGCCCGCGCCATGGTCGGTCGTTGGGGCATGTCGGACAAGATCGGCCCAGTCTCCGTGCTCCCGGCCGAGGGACTTCCCGGCATGAGCGGGACTTCAAACGCCATGCTCGATCTGGTGGACGAGGAGGTGCGCCGCATCTCGGAGGAGTGCCTGGCCGAGGCGCGGCGGCTACTCAAGGAGAACCGCGCCAAGCTCGACGCCATTGCGAAACAGCTCCTGATCCACGAGACACTCGACGAGCCTGCCGTCTACGCCGCCGCCGGAATCGCACGCCGCGCGCGTATCGAGGAAGCCCCGGTTGCGGACAGGCCCCAGTTGGCGTGACTGCGCGGTTTGGGGCGATAGCGACAGGAAGCAAAACCCAACGCCGCCGAATCACGAGAAGCTGTCCCTCGTCAGCATCCGGCACCTTGCAGGACTCTCGCAGTGATATTGCGGTATTCTTCGCACGCTAATGGGCAGAAGAATGGTGTTCTGGTGCAGGAGAATAGGAATGTGACGATCCCCAGGGAACTAACCCCTGTGCTCACCTGAGTGGAAATAGTTCTTGCCTTGATGGGTAGCCCATGATCTCTTGGGCGCATGGCAGAACCGTACTCGACCGAACTGAGGAACCGTGTGGTCCGAGCCTACGA
>Ga0181530_10001008_pt1 | contig 35897 bp, 25 predicted proteins | sample PEATcosm2014_Bin_42_FD_119769 | JGI IMG/M metagenome (GOLD analysis project Ga0181530, IMG submission 119769) | Peatland microbial communities from MTU Mesocosm Facility, Houghton, MI, USA - PEATcosm2014_Bin10_60_metaG | ecosystem: Environmental > Terrestrial > Soil > Wetlands > Peat | place...
CAAGAGACCAATAAGACCAGCAGCAACCCGCACTTTTCGACAACATTTGGTTTAAAACGGAAGAAATCAGCCGTAACGGCTTCGCCGCTGTGAAACCAGGAACCTGCGCAGAGGTTCCCTAAAGCCGACCTGACGGCGCTCGATACCAACGTGGTGGTCATGCAGATTCTGGACGCGGCGCGGGAATCGGCGCGCACCGGTAAGAGCGTGCGGCTGGTGAAACTGGAGGAGTAGTGTTTGGACCTTGTGATTTGGTAATTGCTCCTGAACAAGCGCGGGCGTGGACGCCCGCACGACAGCCGGTCTGGAGACCGGCGCTACGCTCCATTCCGGCCATTACACAATCCTGCGGTCTCGGTACCAGGAGGCTGGCTGCCCGGAGAAGTTTCAAGGCACAAATGCGCTTATCCTTGCGAATTGCATAGCCTTTCGATTCCGGAGTGAGCTATTCTTGTCGAACGTTGTGGAGGGAGAGCGCCGGGTTGCTCTCAACGTGTTCCCAATGCGGCCATCCCGCTCCGTGCTCCCTGCGCATATCCCCCGAATGCGAGGTTTGAATGCAACGCAGAACGAGTTTTCTTGCCATGGCGGTTCTCTTCCTGTTGGTCTGTGCAAAGGCTCTTGCATGGAACAGCGTGGGGCACATGACGGTGGCCTACGCTGCCTACCAGCAGCTGACTCCAACGGAAAGGGCCAGAGTAGCGGTGCTGCTGAAACTCAACCCTTATTATTCGAAATGGCTGGCCCTTATTCCGGCCGGAACATCGGCTGCCGACCAGGATATGTATGTGTTCATGATGGCAGCCACATGGCCCGACGAGATCAGGGCCGATAAAGCCTATTCTGGAAACGACAACATCCCCAAGGGAGAACTCCCAACGCTAAATGACGGGTATGGGGCCAAGCGGAGGCATGAATACTGGCATTTCGTCGACACCCCTTTCAGCGTGGACGGCACCAAGCTGCCCCCGGTTCCCGTTCCGTCGATTGTGCAGAAGATCACCGTATTCCGCGCCGCTCTTGCTACCGGCGAACCCGATCAGCTCAAGTCCTACGACCTGGTTTGGCTGTTGCATCTGGTGGGCGACGTGCATCAGCCCCTGCACTGCACGACGCGCGTATCGCAGGCCAAGCCGCACGGAGATGCGGGTGGCAATCTGGTACTCGTGCAGGGGCGGAGCCAGAACCTGCATACGTTTTGGGACGATATTCTCGGTGTGGGCTTTACCCAGAACTTCATGAAGGCCGTCGAGGTCGGCCAGGCCTTGCCCGCGCCCGATCCTTCTCTGGTTGGGGACGCCCAGGAGAGCGACTGGGCTGCCGAGAGCTTTTCGCTGGCCAAGAGCAGTGTGTATGTAGCTCCGGTAGGCGCGGGACTCGGTCCGTACGACGTTTCCGGGAAGTACACGACCGACGCCCAGCAGCTTGCCGAAGCGAGGATTGCTTTGGCGGGCGCGCGGCTGGCCAACCTTCTTAAGACAGCATTGAATTGCGGCGATCAAAGCTGCGCCAATTGAACCGATAGACCGGGCGGCCTGGTGGATGTGCTGGGCGGAGGCAACTCCGCCCCTTCAATCCAGGTTCTCCAGCAGGCGGCGAAGCAGGCGCCGGCGGGCGGCCTTCAGGAGTGTGTGCGCAGATCGAACCGGGCTTCCTCCATTCGCCCGGCCTTGCAATCGGGGAAGACGCTGTTGGAGCCGTTCGTCGCGGCGGCTTAATATTGCTTCGCCTTTGACAAAATGCATCTTTCGGCGCAATATCTGGGTGCTCCTCACCATTCGCGATGACCACACTCTGCGCTCGATGTGCGTGCGAAATCCCTGCAGGCGATGAGGCCTGCGCTCATTGCGGGACGGCAGTTGCTCAACCTTTGCCATCGGCGGACAAGGCGCCCATTCCCCTCCCGCCGCTTCCCGCGACGCCGGTGCTCTCAACGCCCATGTTTTCATCATTCGACCGCGATCTCATTGGCATTGGCGGATGGCTGATTCTGCCGGCCATTGGCCTGGCGATTTCGCCGTTCCTGTTCATGCATGGTGTTTATGCGGATCTTCGCATCCTGTTCGGCAGTCAGTTCGAGACCGCTCTCGCCACCCGCCCAGCGCTGGCCGGCCTGGTCCTGTTTGAAGCCATTAACAATACCATCCTCTTTGCGGCAACGATCTGCCTCAACATCCTTCTCTACAGAAAGAAAAGGGCCTTTCCGACTTATATGACGATTTATCTCGGAGCCCAGTTTATCCTCGGCCTGATGGATCACCTGATGGCCCTTAGATTCAACCCGGACTCCGAGTGGACTGCTGTTGCAAGAGGCTTCTTCGCAGCCGTGATCTGGATACCCTACTTTCTGCGTTCGCGGCGGGTGGAAGTCACATTCGTGAATTGATGGGTCTTGCGGCTTTAGAGGGCTGCTCGTTCTCGGTGAAAGCAGTGGACAAAAAACAGGCCGAGGCTTGAGCCCCGGCCTGCCTTGCTTCGCCTGAGGGACGAATTGGAACCTACGGCACAAACACGTGCAGCCGCACGTGCCACTTGGTGCTCTGGCCGGGCTTCAGGGTGACCATGCCGGTATCGGTCGAGCCCCACTCCTTGCCGAAGGGGTCGCCGAAGTTGTACTGGTGCTCGATGGCCACGAATTGCTTGGTGGGCGGCGCGTACATCTGAATGGCCTTGATCTCCGGCGACAGGCCCGCGATTTCCACGCCGTAGCGCGCGGCCGGGTCGATCACCTGCACCGTGGCGGCGTGATTCACCCAGTCGATGTGGTTCCAGTTGTCGTCGAAGAAATTGGTTCCCAGCGCCGTTCCGCCGGCGGCGCGCAGGTCGAACCGGGTTCCCGCGACGGGCAGAATCTTGCCCGTGGGGAAGACGTTGTCGTAGCCGTCCACCTCGGCAATGGTTGAGGCCGGAATGCGCACCCTGACCTGAGTGCGGTCGCCCGAGGGCAGGTTGAAGTAGGGATGCCAGGCGATGGCCATGGGTTCGTCCTCGGCGCCCACGTTGCGGGCCTCGATGGTGGCGTCCACGGCCTCGGCGGTGAGCCGGATGGTCACTACCAACTGCGTCTTCGAGAGCCAGTGGCCGCCAAAGTCTCCCGCGTGGATGACTCCGGAAACCTCTTCGCCGCCGGGAACTTTTTCCACCGCGACGTTGTCGGTCTTGGCCTTGAGAATCAGCCCGTGCATGGCGTGGCGCTCGGCGGTGGGCAAGCTGCCGATGTTGTTGGCGGGCAGGGTAATGCTGTGGCCCTCCCACTCGGTGGTCAGCGTCTTGCCGTCGGCCGACAGCTTGCCGCGAATCCGGTTGGGGTAGGGAACCAGGAAGGCCGAGCCCAGCCGGTAGCCCAGATCGCCGTTGTCGGTGTCGTCGACGTCGAGCATTTTCTTGGCGCCGGCCAGGTCGGGCGAGGCCAGCACGTCGACGTTGCCCTTGCCGGGGAAGTTGGCGGTGATCTGCAGCACTTCCATGCCGCGGCCGGTCAGCACGGTGACGCTGGTGAACTCGGGCTTGGTGGTGCTGGTGGCGGTGCGGGTGAGGGTGACGATCTTCAGCCCTCCGATCTCGGTGATGGCCTGGGCGTGGCTGGTTACCACCATCAAAACCGGCAGGGCGAAGGGCAGCAGGGCAAGTACTTGAACTAATAGCTTCATCTCGATCCACCCCTGAAAGTGCAATTGAATTCTCCTGAACCGGCTTTCAAGCGTGGGCGGATTTCCCGTCGCAGGAAAGCGTATTCCGGCAGCGCAGCCATTCTACGCCAAGCCGGGCCGCCGCCGCACGCAACACCACCACGCCTTGCAGCTAGAATTGCGTTCATGGCCGCTTCGCCCGCATCTCTGGCAGAGTTGAACGCCCGCATTGTCGCCTGCGACCGCTGCTCGCGGCTGCGCGCCTACTGCGCCGAGGTGGCCCGCGTCCGGCGCCGCGCCTATGCCGACCACGAATATTGGGGCCGTCCCGTACCGTCCTTTGGCGACCCGCAGGCGCGCGTGCTGGTGCTGGGCCTGGCTCCCGGAGCACACGGCTCCAACCGCACCGGCCGCATCTTTACCGGCGACGGCTCGGGGGATTTTCTCTTTCCCGTGCTGCACGAAGCCGGATTTGCCTCGCAGCCCAAGGCCGTTTCCCGCGACGACGGCATGACGCTCGCCGGATTGTGGATCAGCGCCGTCGTCCGTTGCGCTCCGCCGGCCAACAAGCCCAGGCCTGAGGAGCAGCGCAACTGCGCGTCCTGGCTGGACGAGGAGATTCGCCTGCTCTCGAAGCTCCGCGTCGCCGTTTGCCTGGGCAAGATCGCCTTTGACGGCTTCCTCGCCCACCAACTCCGCGCCGGCCGCATTCCGGCGCGCGCCGGTTTTGTCTTCCGCCACGCCGCGGAGTACGCGCTCCCCTGCGGCCTTGCCCTTATGGCCAGTTATCATCCATCCTTGCAGAACACCAACACCGGCAAGCTGACGCGGCCCATGTTTCTGGCTGTCTTCAACCGCGCGCGGCAACTGGCGGGGCTGGGCTGACCGGGGATTGGCGGTTTCCTGGCGAGGTTTTCATCGGAGGCAGGAAAGACTGAGAGGAAGAGATGGACAGTTTTTCGGAGAGGATCCTGAGGGAACTGCTGCCGGCGGAGAAGGAGATCGTTCCACCGGCAGGCACGCGCCGCCGCAAGGACCCTGCGCCCCATGCGGACCATTGGTCCCTCGCCATCCTGCTGGAACGCGCGGCCTATCTGAGTAAGCTCGCCAAACACTCGAACGGGTCGGCCAGCGAGACGCTCAAGGAATATCCCGACCACTCGACCATGCTCTCCTTTCGCGGGCGCGACGGCGTCGTCGAGCTGCACGAGAACGTTGCCGATCTGTTTGTGGTCCTCGACGGGCGCGCCACGCTGGTGACCGGCGGTACGGTGGTTGGCGCGGAGACGATTGGGCCGGGAGAAATTCGCGGCTCCTCCATCGAAAGCGGCACGCGGCAGGAGCTGCGCGCGGGCGATGTGGCGCACGTCCCGGCGGGTGTGCCGCACCAGATGCTGGTGCCCGGCGAGAAGACTTTCACCGCCTTCGAGGTGAAGATTCGTGAGAATCCGCGGGGAGCGCGTTGAAAGGCGGTTTCACGGGCCCCATGCTGACAACTTCCTGAAACAGGGCGAACAAACTCCTAAGAAACCTCTGATTAAGTTCGAATGTGACGCCGGCATTCCCTCAGGGGCTAAAGCCCGCCTTCATTTTGTTACGCTTACGGCACGACTGAACAGGTTGCGGAAAAACCCCAAAGGTATGGCGAAACCTGAAAGAAACCTTCCCTCAGGGGCTAAAGCCCTGTTCATTCCATTGGTTTTATCGGCACGGCTCAAGCCGTGCCCTTTCAAAACAACGGCGGAAACAAGTTTTTCCGCAACCTGTGAAGTCGTGACCTTTCAAAGCATCGACTTATTCAGAGGTTCCCTAAAACAGAGCATAGGAAGTTGGCTGCGGGGGGAGGTTTCCGTGAAGCAGCGCCTCGATCTCAGGCAGAACCGCAATTTCCGTTTCACCGTCGCTGGAGTTTGCGGCCTTTAACAGCGCATCATCCTCCGCCAGTTGGCTTGCGCTCAGGGGCTCTCCCCGATCGAACCGATCGAGCGCCCGCAACGCCGCGCCGGCCAATGCGGCCAGACGCTTTGCATGGCCCGATACCTCCTGCAAATCCTTCGACTTCGCAAGATACGGCTCGAGGAGAACGTCATTGCGCGACCACAACTGGAGCCAGGCGCGCAGCGTTTGTTCCGACGCGGCACTGTGCGTCTTCAGGTAGTCCGCGACAGCGTTGCGGAACTCGTATTTTGCGGCGGAATCGACCAGCACGACGTCGGCAACGCGATTCAGAGGCGGAGCGGCATCCCGCTCGGCGGGGGGTTTGAAGCCCTCGCCCGACAGCCGCCTGTAACCTTTGATGGGGATAAGAACATCCAGGAGGGTTTTAACCGGCTCGACCGGCTGGCTGCCTGCGAGCCTCTTGATCTGCACGTCGTAATCGGCCAGGTTATGAACCCCCTCGCGGTCCAGAAGCGAACTTAGTTGAAAGAGCCGGCGGTACATATCGGGCACGTCCAGCGCGTCTGCCGGCGACCACAGGCGTTCCGCAATGGCGCCCGTGCGCGGCCAGGTTCTGGCCTCGATATTCCACCTGTCGGCTAACTCGGTCCATATGGCGGCCTCGCCTCCCAGCAGAGACTTATCCGTTCCGGCATGTGCATTTGCGGGAAGGGCGTCATTCAGGTAGTGAGCGTGCGCGGGATAGAACAAGTCAAGATAGAAGCCCCTGGACAGAAGGACTTTGTTGCCGTTGTTCATGGGAATGCGCAGCAGGTCCGTCCTGGCCATGGGGGACCAGGCCTGAAAAATGGTATCTCTGGACGTATCCGGCGCGTAGGCTTCCTCCCAGGCAACCATTTGCTTGCCATGACTGGCGAAGATGGCCCGCATCCTTTCGACGAAGTAGGCCTGCAACGCCGGCGCATCGGCGAAATGATGGGATTGCATGAAGGCGACAATGGCTGGATTGGCGAGCCAGACGGCGCCGTTGTTTTCATCCGCACCTATGTGAAAATACGGAGCGGGAAAGAGCTGGGACATCTCCAGCACAAACTTGTCGAGAAACTGGTAAGTCGATTCGCGGGTTGGATCGAAGGCGGGCACCTTCGCCGTTTGCATCGCCGCGCCCATTTCCATCAAGGTCGACTTGGAAGTTATCCCTTCATAGACCAGCACGCCGGGCTTGAACGGCCCCGGCGAACTGGATAACTCGGGATACCCGGCAAACCAGCTCTTCGCATGGCTGGGCATATCGAATTCGGGAACGATGAGGATGCCGCGCAACTCCGCATAGCGAATAAGATCGCGCATCCCGGCCTGCGTGTAGTACTGGCCGTTCGAGCCTTCCGTTTGCAGCCGGGGAAACACCTTCGACTCGACGCGGAAACCTTCATTGTCCGATAAGTGGAGGTGAAGCACGTTCAGCTTCACCAGTTCCATGGCATCCAGGTTTCTTTCGAGAACCTCGAGGGGAATAAAGTGCCTGGCGACGTCGATCATCAGGCCGCGCCAGGGATAGAGCGGGGAATCCTCGATGGTCAAGGCGGGCAGAAAGACCCGCTGCCCGTCCTTTTGAATCAATTGGCGGATGGTGGCCATTCCACGCAAGGCGCCGATGCTGCCGGCCGCCTGAAGACGCGCGCCCTCGGGAGTAATGGCGAGCGTGTACGACTCATCCGCGCCGATGCGCATGGGAGATGAGTTATGCACGACGATCGAGAGCGCCCCGGATGCGGGGGCCGATGCGGACGATCGAAACTCTACCGGGATAGAAGAGCCGGTTGCTCTCTCCAGCGACTGGCGCAATCGATCCACGGCGGAGCGAGTTATCTGGTCCGCCGGGTCGGCCTCGACCTGCAGAGTGAACCCCCGATCGAGGTTAAGTTCACCCGTTCCCATGCTGAACTGGCGCGGCAGGGGCATGAGAGAGATCGCCGGGACGGCCTGGGAAAGCGCAAGGGAGGATGCGCCCCAAAGAGCAAGGGTCATTGCTTCGAGTATCCTCATGGTTCCATTACCTCGCCACCGCGGGCAGGCCGAGCGCGGAAGCTGGAGGCAGTGGCTTGCCGTTTCCGAAATCCCATTCTGTTTCCCGGAAGCGGTTGCCGCGCCGTTGCCACTCTTCAATCGCCAGGTCGTAGCGGACGGTGACGCTGTTCAACCAATAGGGGCGGTTCTCGCCGAGCCAGACCTGGCTGTACTCGCCTTTCACGGCCGAGTAGGCATCGCGCAGATCCTGGCAAAAGCCGTTGTCGCCGCCGATCTTTTCCAGGGCATTGTAGGTTTCCCCGTCGTGCTCCTTGTCGCGGGGGCGGGCGAGAGACTGGGCATAAGCGTCGGCAATCTGCTGGCTCATCTCGAACTTCATCCCGATCAGGTCGAGCCGGCGCGCGCCGAGGTCCATGGCGGTGAGGGCATCAGGCTCTTTCAGTCCGGGGTTGGCGCTCCGCGCCTCGGCTACCAGAACGATGGCCTGCTCGGCGTGGCGGCGCATCTCCGGCGCCAGCGGCAGCAGCCTGGCGGCCACGGCCTGGCCCTGCGGGCTCCACGGATCGAGCCAGAAAAGGTCGTCGCTGTTGATCTCCACCTTGGCCTGGGAGAGCGCCTCGAAGGCGGCCATCAGCTCCTTTTGAGCATCGTTCACCTTGCCGCTCGCGTCGCCGTGAAAGACCGGTCCAAAGGCGTCCTGGTAGGCGGCGATCGAGCTCTCGCCCGGCTGCCACGCGGCCACCGCGCCAAACAGAACCGTGTACCAGTCCAGATTGAAGAGGCCCTCGCCGTCGTCGTTCCAGACGGTGGTCAGCGAGCCGGTCGAACCCAGCCGCTGGCCGTCGCGGACAAAGCCCTGGATGTTTCCGAAAGCTGTTTTGGCCACCGGATAGACCTCGCTCCAGTTGGCGTCGCCGTCCCCGATCCAGGTCTCGATGCCGGCCTTCGCAAAGGGCTCGATCATCCTGTCAAAGCCCTTGGTGTCCCCGTAATTCCAGGGAACGGCGATCATGTCTTTGGGCAGGCCGGGGACGGCCTTGGGATCGTCTCCGCCGATATCTCCCCAGAACAGCAGGCGGCGGTGGAGCGGCGCCAGTTCATCGTGAATCTGGCGGAGAAAATCCACGTACACCGGCCCATAGCCCCTGGCCTGCACCTGCTGGTGTGTGCGTCCCAGGCCCAGGTCGGAGGTCTCGTCGGCTCCGATGTGGAGGAAGGGCGACGGAAACTCCTGGGCAATCTGCGTAAACCAGTCCTTGATGAGGGGCAGCGAGCCCGGCTGGCCCGGAGCCAGCACGTTGCCGTGGGGGGTCTCGGCGACGTCCTCGTACAGGTCGTATTTCAGCACTTGGTGAAGATGGCCGAAGGCCTCCTGCTCGGGCACCACCGTGATGTGATATTGGCGCGCGTAGCGGACCAGCTCGGCCACGTCGGCGGGGCTCATGGCGCTGCCCGGAGGCGCCGCCAAGGGCTGGTTGGGGTAGAGCAGCGTGTGCTCGAAGTAGGGCGAATAGACGTTGACCTTGTACGAGGCGAAGACGCGAATCTGGTGCTTCTGAAATTCGAGGGTGGGAAACGGACCGCGGGAGAGGTCGTCGTCGATGCCGCGATATTTCATCGCCGGCCAGTCGCGCACCGTGCCGGTGGGCAAGACGGACCTGGCGCCGGGAAGCGGGAGCAACTGCTTGAAGGTTTGAACGCCATAGAAGATGCCGGCGCTGGAGGCGGCAACGATCGAGGCCTGGCGCGGGTCGATGGCCAGCACGTAGCCCTCGTCTTCCATGGCCGCATCGAATGCGAGCCCCTGGCCGGCCAGCAGCGCCTTCGCCTCAGCCGACCCGGTGCGCAGCAAAACTACCCGGTAAGCTGTCGTCGATCCCGCTGCCTGAGCCGGCGCCGCTTGCCTAGCTGCTTCCTCCAGGTCGCGGGCGGCAAACTCGTCTTCGGGGTCATGGCCAGGCACGTTGACCTCAATGGTTGCCGGCAAGGCTGTTTCTCCGCCAAAATGCGCCTCGCGGGGCGCGGGCAGCAAGCGCACCTGGGCCAGGGAGGGGAGTGCAACGAGAAGGCTGAGGACTGCCCCCACGACGAAGGGCGCTTTTGGGGAGTTGAGGTTCGACATTCCAACCACCTCCAGCTCAGAATACTGAGCGTATTTTTTTGATTCGGTCATTGTAGACCAGAGAGCTCCGCCGCGCCTGTGTCCAAGAGCGGCATTTCCACCAGCGCAGGCCAGGGAATCACGGTCCCGGCTGCTTCTCCACTACCGCTTTGGAGAGGTTTCTGGGATGGTCCACGTCCACGCCGTGTTCGAGGGCCATGAAATAGGCGAACAGTTGCAGGGGAACCACCTCCGGAATGGGGAGCAGGTGCTCGGGGGCCGGTTGGACGTAGACGCAATCGTTGACCAGATCCGTCACCTCCCGGTCGCCGGTGTTGGCGATGGCGATCAGCTTTGCCCCCTGGACCTTCATGTCGCGCAGCAGCTCCAGCGTCTTCACATAGCGCAGCACAGACGCATCGAGACTGCGATCGACGGTGGCCAGCACCACCAGCGGCACGGTGTCGCTGACCAGCGCATTGGGCCCGTGCTTCAACTCGCCCGCCGGGTAGCCTTCGGCGTGGATATACGAGGCTTCCTTCAGCTTCAATGCGCCCTCGCGCGCGATGGCGTAGTGGATTCCCCGGCCCAGGTAAAGGAAGTTGTAGGCGGACTTGTATTTGCTCGCCAGGGCAGCCATCCGTTCCCGCCAGGGGTCGAGTTGCGCTTCGATGCCGCCCGGCAGCGCCTCGAGGGCTTCAATGTGTGCGGCCAGGGACTGGGCATCGATGCGCCCCAGGCGCGCGCCCTCGTAGAGAGCCAGCAGATAGAGTACGGCCAACTGGCAGGTAAAGCTCTTGGTGGCCGGAATCGCCTTTTCAATCCCGGCGGCGAGGGGCATGGAAACGTCGGCCTCATGCGCCATGGTGGAGGCAGTGGCGTTGGTGATGGCCAGGGTCTTTTGGCCGCGCCGGCGCGCCTCGCGCAAGGCCGCCAGCGTATCGGAGGTCTCGCCCGACTGGGACAGCACCAGGACGCTGGGATGGCGCAGATCCGTTCCTCCGCGGCAACAGTATTCGCTGGCATACTCCACATCGACAGCCAGGCCGCACAGGTCTTCGAGCAGAATCTCCGCGGCCAGGCCGCTGTGGCGGCTGGACCCCGAGGCGGCGATCAGAATCTCGCCCTCGGGAACGGACCAGCCCGCCAGCAGGCCGGCAAGCTCCGGTTTCAGGCCCTTGCGGTCCAGGTAGAGCGCCAGGGTGCGGCGCAGGGCCTGGGGCTGTTCGTAGATTTCGCGCAACATCTCGTGTTCAAAGTTGTGCATGGTTGCGATCCTGTAATCGTGCCCTCAGGGGCAGAGATTCACGTCCCATTCGATCATACAGCTACTAATCAATCAAAACGCTGAGCACCTCAAGGATAATTTCGGCGAAATTATCAAAAAATGCGAATAGAGGTTGCAAATCTCCATGGCAGAGAGATTAGAATCGGTGCGGTATGTCCGACTCCATCAACCGCCGCTCCGAGCTGATCATCAAGTTTCTGCTGCGGACCGGAAGCGCGACCATAGAGGAGATCCTCGCCGTCGCGGGTTCCTCGGCGCCCAGCATCCGGCGGGACCTGGCGCGGCTGGAAAACCGGGGCCTGATCCGGCGAACGCACGGCGGCGCCACGCTGGTGGAACCGCTGCTCTACGAGCCGTTCCGCTACGACAGCTCGTTTCTGGCGCGCGAGCAACGGTTTGCGGAGGAAAAGCGGCGCATCGGCCTGGCAGCCGCCGAACTCGTCCAGGCCAATGAGACGGTGGGCCTGACGGCGGGCACGACCACCACGCATATCGGCCGCAGCCTGCGCCACCGCGACAAGATTCGGGTGATCACCAACGCCATCAACATTGGCATGGAACTGTGCAACCAGCCCGGTATCCGCACCTATTTGACCGGCGGAGTGGTGCCTTGGGCGTACACGTTTTCACTCACCGGAAACGCCGCGCTCAACTTCCTCGACGATGTTTACATGGACAAGGTGTTTCTGGCCGTGACCGGCCTGGACGTCGAGCGGGGCGCGACCACGCTCGAAACCGAAGAGGCGCTGATCTTCCGCAAGATGCTCAAGCAGTCCAAGCAGGTGATCGTCACCGCCGACTCCAGCAAACTGGGCAAAGTCAGCCCCGCGTTCATTTGCCCGGCCAACGAGATCCACATCCTCATCACCGACACCGGCGCCACCCCCGAGGCGCTGGCCCCATTCGAGAGCCAGGGCATTCGCGTTATCCGCGCATAAATCCTTGAAGGAATTCGAATTGCGCGCATTCGGGCCATCGGCCCAGGGTGGCATCCCCGGTTGAGCGGTCGGCCGCTCCGCGCGCGGTCTGCTGCTGACGGCCTCAGGGCCGTTAAGCCTGATCAAGCAGCCGGATCGCCTTGCCTGCATCTGCTTCCAGCAGTGCCGGACCACCACACGCACGATGCTTTCCCGGCCCGCCCGTCAATCCCGATTCCAGTCTCCTGTCCGCGCTGGAACCGTCCCCGTGGAGTCGTGCCCGTTCCATTGGAGAATCCCGGTCAAGTCTGGAGGAATCCCGTTAAGTCCTGAAAAAACAACAAAGAAGCGCCATCGGCTGGTTGATTTTTGCCCTCATTGTGGCAGTTTCTCTCAAAATATTGAGCATTTGAAGCCATTTTTTTCATTTTTCCTCTTGCTTTCCATAGGGGAATGGTCCTATTGTTCTCTCACGAAGTTTTATTCGCCAGACCGCGAACCGAACAGGACACCAAGAATGCATTGGTTGCGGCTATCGAGAACGAAAAGGGGAGATTTGCCCGGCAAGTGCGTGCTGGAGCCAGTCAAGCCTGTTTGAACCACCTTGGGAGACCTTGATGCTGAAACAAATGGGTCTATTTCGGATTTCCGGCGCCGGAAGACCTCCGCTCCCCGCGGGGCTCATCGGCGCGAAATCGACCGCTTCCGTTCGCAGCTTTTCTGAAGATCCCGAACTGAACCACCTGCCGCCAATTTTCCTCATCCACAAATTCAGAATTCACCCGTCGATACGCACCTGCGTATAGGCATTCACTGGATTTCAAAGAAAGGTGCGAAGGCAATGATTGATGTGAAACCGCTTTGCGATCACTTGCGTTCATCGCGACGCGTCAACCTCTCCCCGGATGGCACTCGGAAGAAGGCAAGCTTTCTCAATGGACACCCATCCCTGCTCTTGCTGGTGGCGATTCTGCTGGTGTTCTGCCCGCTGATGGCGCGTGGGCAGGAACTCTCGGCAACCCTCAGCGGCTCTGTTACCGATACTTCCGGGGCTGTGATTCCACATGCCTCGATCACCATTGTGCTGAACGGGGTCAACGGAACGGCCCGCGTTGTGCAGTCGGATGGCGCCGGCAACTACACCGCCCCCAACCTCACGGCCGGAACCTATTCGATCACCGTAGTGGCTCCGGGGTTCGAGACGTTCAAGGGCCAGGACATCGTCCTGGATGTCGCGGAGAAGCACGCCTTCAACGCGCAACTCAAGGCTGGAGCCGTCAGCACCACGGTGACCGTGGAAGACAACCCGGTCTCGGTGGACACGGAGACCAGCGGCCAGGCCGGCACCATCTCCGGGGAGCAGATTCGGGAACTGGAGATCAACAGCCGCAACTTCGAGCAGTTGCTTACTCTCCAGCCCGGTGTTGTAAACCAGCTCGGCGACGAGCCGAACGCCGGCGGCATTGCCATGTCTGTCAACGGCGCGCGCTTGAATGCCAACAACTGGACGGTGGACGGGGCCGACATCAACGACTCCGGCTCCAACGCCACGGTGGTCAGCCAGCCCAGCATGGAAGCCATCCAGGAGATTACCCTGGAGCGCGGCAACTACGACGCCGGCTACGGACGCTCGGGCGGCGGACAGATCCTGGTCGCCACGCGCAACGGCACCAGCGCCTTCCACGGCGAAGGGTATGAGTACGTCCGGAACACCGATTTCGACGCCAACGATTGGCTCAACAAGCAGAGCCAAATCGCCGGGGGCGGGAAGAATACGCCGGGCGTCTACCACCAGAACGTCTACGGCTTCGTCATCGGCGGTCCGGTCTACATTCCGAAGGTGTACAACGAGGACAAGAAGAAGACCTTCTTTTTCTGGTCCGAGGACTGGCACAAGATCAATCAGGCGGGCAGCAGCGTGGTGCTCACGTCTCCAACCACCGCCGCAATGACCAATGGAAACTGGTCGGCGCCCTCTCCAGGCAAGGATGCAGACGGGACCCTGCTTCCGGCGTTTATTCCCGCGGGACCCGCGGGTTGCGTCACAGCGACCGTCAATCCGGCCGATAACAGTGCGACTGGCACCGTCAACGTGGGCATGGCCGGCTGCCTGAGCAAGAACGCGCAGCTCTATATCAAGGATGTCTTCGGCCCCAATACCAACGCTGCCGGGTCGGTGACGATTAACCTCCCCGCGGTGAACAACTACCGGGACGATATCGTCCGCATCGACCACTACTTCAACGACAAGGTTCACTTTTACGCGCGCGGCCTGAACGACATCATGCCTGTGACGGACCCGATGGGTCTGTGGGCGGGCAACAACTACCAGAACATGGCAGCGGTTACGGTGGATTCGCCCGGCAAGAACGTGGTGGCCAACCTGACCTATGCCATCTCGCCCAAGATCGTCAACGAGTTCGAATTCGTCTACGCCCAGGGCACCTACTTTTCTCAATTCCAGGGCAACCAGTTCGCCGATAATGCGACGGCCTATGCCGCCTTGCAGCCCAACACGCAGAAGTACAACGATCCATACGGCCGCATGCCCGCGGTGTCCATTACCGGAGTTCAGGGCTTCTCAGCCGGCTCGACCCCCTGGCACGAGCGCAACCTGGATCGCAGCTACTTCGACAATCTGTCCCTGTCCTATGGCAAGCACACGCTGCGCATGGGCTTTGAGATTCAACAGATGATCAAGACGGAAAACGCGGTCAATGGCGAGGCCAGCTTCAGCTTCCAGGCTCCCTTTTCCGGCGGGGACGCAGCTTCGTTCGCAACGGCCAACTTCCTTCTGGGCAACTCGTCGGTCTATAGCCAGGCCAGCCGCGACATCATCCCGGATCTCAACTACTACAACACCGAAGCCTACCTTCAGGACGACTGGAAGCTGAGCCAGAAGCTGACCCTCAACCTGGGCGTCCGCTGGAGCGCCCTGCCCTCGCCCTCGGATACGAAGAACACTCTGTCCAACTTCGACCCGAATAAATATAGCCCGCTGCTGGCTCCGCAAATTGACGCCAACGGCAATTTTGTGGCCGGCCAGAGCATCGGCGGGTATGCGCTGGTTGCCAATACCTACGCCAACGGCCTGATCTTCCCGCAAGGCGCGGCCTGCACCGCGGCGCAAGCGATCGCGCCGCAGGTTCAATGCTCGCCCTACGGCAAGACCATCAATCCCAACTCCAACGCCAACTTCGCGCCGCGCGTCGGCTTTGCCTACAACCCCGACGGCCGTGGCAAGACCTCGATCCGCGGCGGCTTCGGCGCTTTCTACGACCGCACGCTGAACGGCATCTTCGAGCAAAACGCATTCTGGAATCCGCCGCTGACGCAGCAGGCCACGGTCAACAACGGCTCATTCGACAACTACACTGCGGGTTCGTTGCCCGGCCCGGATCTCTCACCCAACGGCGGCCTCGGCGTAACTGGAACTCCCACGTTCAAGGTTCCCAACTACTTCGACTACAACCTCACCGTGGAGCACCAGATTCTGCCCACCACGGTCCTTTCCGTGGCCTATGTCGGCAGCGAAGCTCGCCATCAACTCGGCGAGGTTGACGGCAACCAGCCGACTCTGGCCTCAAGAATCGCCTATCCCACCGCCAATATCAACGCGATCCGTCCCTACGTGGGGTATGGGTACTTCAGGGCCAAGGAAGCGGCCTTTACAAGCAATTACAACTCGCTGCAAATCGATCTGCAACACCGCTCCTCCAAGGGCCTGACCTTGAACCTGGCTTACACCTATTCGAAGTCGTTGACCACCAACTCCAACGACCGCGGCTCGGCAACCACCGACACCTACAACCCGAAGATGGATTACGGCCCGTCTTCGTTCAACGTGCCACAGATGCTGATCCTCAACTACGTTTACAACCTGCCCTTCTTCAAGGAGCAGCACGGCGCCGAGGGCTTGTTGCTGGGCGGCTGGGAGTTTTCGGGTATCACCACGATGGTCGCCGGAACATCCTTCAACGTCGTCCAGGGGGGCGACCCGTTTGCTGTCGGCAGCAACGGCGGCCTGGGCATCAACAACATCGACGGCGACAAGGCCGCGCGTCCCAACCAGATCGCCCCGGTCACCATGACAAAGAAACCTGCCCAGTGGTTCTCCACCTCCTCCTACACTCCCGCCGTTGGCCAATTCGGCAACACGCACGTTGGCTCGCTGCTCGGCCCGGGGATGGACAAGTGGGATATGGCCCTGGCCAAGACCACAAAAATCGGAGAGCATGTAGCCTTCCAACTGCGCGTCGAGGCCTTCGACGTGTTCAACCATCCGAACTTTTCCGGCGTCGACAGCAACATCGGCGACGCCATCTCCACAGTTAATGGCGTCACCACCGGTTTCGGCACGATCAACGGCGACCACGAACCGCGCATCCTGCAGATGGGTGGAAAGATCACCTTTTAGAATGTTCAATTGAATGCTGCATAACCAAGGGCCGGGGCAGAAGCTCCGGCCTTTGCAATTCGATAGAGTCTATTCAGGCGCGAAGGTGAATCGCCCTGCGATCACTTGTCCGTCGGCGCGGCCGCCGGTGTTTCAGTTGGGCTGCTCTGGTGGGGAACTCTGGACATCATTTTGAGAAGGCCTTCGTCGGCAGACTTGTTGAGACTTTTGGATTTGTCGAATTCTGCCTTGGCCTCGCTTGTCTTACCCATGGAACGGTAGAGCCGGCCAAGGCGCCAGTGGGCGTTCACATCGTCCGGTTTGAGCGCGATTGCTCTCTTGAACTCCGCAAGCGCATCCTGATTACGGCCGGTCGCAGCATACGCAATCCCCAGGTCCACATGCCCCTTGGAACTTGCAGGGTTCAGCTTCACCAGCTTCTCAAGCAGCAGTCTGGCATCTTCCATCCGGTTCAATTGAATCTCCGAATCGGCCAGATAGAGCATGGCTTGCAGGTGTTCCGGATCGTTATCAAGCTCGGCTTGGAACTGTTGTGCGGCCTCCTCGGTCTGACCCTCCTCCCATAACAGGTAACCCAGCCCGAAGTGCACATTCGGCTCCTTGGGATTGGCCTGGACGGCGGCGCGGAACTCCCGCGTGGCGCCGATCCGGTCCTTCATTTCATCCAATGCTTCGCCCACCAGCATGTCGGCCTCGGCAGACTCGGCGTTCAGCGCCACCATGCGGTGAAAGGCGTCCAGCACGCATGGATACTGTTTCGACAACAGGCAACTGTGCGCCAAAGTCAATAGCAGCGGAAGATTTTGCGCATCGATGTTCGAGGCCTTCTTCAGAAAGGGAACCGCTGCCGCGTATTCGCCCAGGCCGTAGTGCGCCATCCCGAGCAGTACAGTCAGGCGCTCGATCTCGGGCGAGGACGGGGACTGTTGCTTGAGCAGCGGCGTGAAGGTTTGAATGGCTTGTTTGTACTGGCCATCCTTGAAGTACGCCAGGCCCAGATCCAAGCGCAGGCCGGGAATGGCGGGCTTCAGCGCCATGGCTTTGCGATATAAAGCAATGGCCTGTGTGTAATGCTCCTGGCGCGCTTCAAGCAGGCCGAGGTGGGCAAAGGGCTCGGAGTTAGCCGGGTGTGCCTTGGACAATGCGCTCCAGGCAGCTTCGGCCTCAGCCGTCTTTCCCTCGTGCTCCAGTTCCACAGCCGCCTGGCCCGGATCGTTCTGCGGCCGTGCCGGCCAGCCCCAACAGGCCATCGCCAGCAGCAGCCAAATAGCCAACCGGCGCCTCAGAATGTGTCTCACATTTGTCTCCATTGGGATTTTCTCTTGCCGATGGCAGGATGCGCAACCGCGATGTTTCCGGCTTCACACAGAATGCAGCGCTTGAAAGACGGGCTGCCGTTGCGGCGATTAATTTGAGAGTGCAACCGGCGACAACGCCTGAGACAAATGGCGGGCGAACACGAATGGTTCTGTCCACCACAGGATGGTAGATTGAACTTATCTTCGCGGACTCTTCACGGCAAGGAATCCGGCCTGGGAGAATCGCCGGCCAGGAGAGCAACCTTTCATGGGTTTGAACACGCTGGACCTCGTGGTGGTCGTCGCGTATCTCGTGGGGGTAACACTGTTCGGCCTGCGCTTTCGCGGCAAGCAGCGAACCCTGAAGAATTACTTCCTGGCGGACAATACGATCCCGTGGTGGGCTATATCGTTGTCCATCGTAGCGGCTGAAACCAGCACCCTCACCATCATCAGCGTTCCCGGGCTTGCCTATGAAAAGGACTTCCGATTTCTTCAGTTGATCATTGGCTATATAGCCGGACGGATCATTGTAAGTTTTGTTCTAATCCCCCAGTATTTCCGCGGCGAACTGGTCACGGCATACCAACTGATCGAGCGCCGTTTCGGTCAGAAGCTGCGATCTCTGACCGCCGGGCTTTTTCTTGTTACCCGCGCGGCGGCCGAAGGAGTGCGCGTCTTCGCGGTGGCCATTGTGGTCCGGGTCGCGCTGGCAGGCGTGCTTACCGGACTCAGCGACTACGGGCGCGACGTTGCCGCCATCGCCATCGTCACCGCATTGACGCTCGTGTACACCTTCGAAGGAGGCATGGCAGCGGTCATCTGGACCGATGTCGTGCAGTTAGCGATCTATCTGGCTGGGACGCTGGTGGCCGTCTTTGCCATTTCGCATCTGGTGCCGGGAGGATGGGGGACGATTCGCACCTTTGCCGGTGACGCAGGGAAATTCAGAATGTTTGATACGTCGTGGAATCTCTTCAGCACTTACACCTTGTGGTCGGGTGTTATTGGCGGCGCTTTCCTCACCACAGCCAGCCACGGCACCGATCAACTGATCGTGCAACGGTTACTCTCAGCGCGCAGCGAGCGACAGGCCAAGATGGCGCTGCTCTCCAGCGGCGTCGCGGTCTTCTTTCAATTCTCGTTATTTCTGCTGATCGGCGCCATGCTGTTTGTGTTTTACAAGTTATTCCCGCCTTTAGTGGCCTTTACCCGCACGGATACAATTTTCCCCACCTTTGTCGTATCACGGTTGCCGCATGGCGTGAGCGGCCTGCTCATCTCCGCCATCCTCGCGGCGGCCATGTCGAACCTGAGCGCCGCGCTGAACTCTCTCTCCTCGACGACCATTGTCGATTTCTACTCGCAAATCGCGCCGCAGTCGACAGAGGAGCGCCGGGTTCGGCTTTCACGCGTGGCGACGATCGGCTGGGGAGTGCTTCTATTTGGATTGGCGTTGCTGGCCCGGCATGGGGGCAAGGTACTGGAGATGGGCTTGTCGATCACATCGGTGGCGTACGGATCGCTGCTCGGGGTGTTCCTTCTGGGCGTGCTCACCAGGAGCGCGTCGGAGCGGGGCGCAATGATCGGCATGACTCTAGGATTCGTCTTCAATTTGTATTTGTGGTTCTTTACCGGCGTGCCGTTCACTTGGTACGTTGTTTTCGGAAGCATTGTCACCTTTCTCGCCGGATATAGCGCCAGTTGGCTGATCTCCCGGACGAGTGCTCCACAACAGTTAGTTCAACCTGGCCAAGGCAGGTGAGGGCATGTTGGATAAGCGGGATATACTCAGGCGGATAACAATGACAAAAGTCCGAAGAAGCTGGCAATGTTTGCTCTGTCTGGCGGTTCTTGTTCAGTGCCTCGCCACTGCGCCTGCATTCGCCCAGGGTCCGCGGCCGAACCAGGATCGCCAGGCAGGAATCAAAGGAATGGATGCAATCCTCGACCCGATCATGGAAAAGGCGGTCGCGGACGGAAACATCCCCGGCGGTGTCCTGCTTATCGGGCACAATGGAAAGGTTGTCTACCGCAAGGCATTCGGATCGCGCTCGCTTGAACCGGTGCGCGAGCCGATGACCATCGATACTGTGTTCGATCTCGCCTCGCTCACCAAGTGCATTGCAACCGCTACCTCGGTGATGAAACTTGTCGGGCAAGGCCGGATCCGGCTGAACGATCCCGTGGCCGCTTATCTGCCCGAGTTTGCGCAGGACGGCAAGAAGGACATCACGGTCCGCGACCTGCTTACCCATTACTCCGGCCTGCGCGAAGATCTGGACTTGAAAACCCCATGGACGGGCCGCGACACAGCGTTCGAAATGGCCATGCGCGAAAAGCCGATCTATCCGCCCGGCTCGCGGTTCCTTTACAGCGACATCAACTTCGAGACTCTCGGATTCCTCGTGGAGAAGATCACCGGCGTCTCGCTGGCCGACTACGCCAGCCGGAACATCTACGCGCCGCTGGGCATGAAAGACACGCGGTTTCTGCCGCCAAAGGAGTGGACTTCGCGCATCGCACCCACGCAATACGATGAACAAGGTCAGATGCTGCGCGGCGTTGTGCACGATCCCACGGCGCGCCGGATGGGCGGCATTGCCGGCCATGCCGGGCTGTTCTCCACGGCCGACGATCTGGCCATATTCGCTGAAGACTTCCTAAGCGGCTTCACGGTTCTTAGCAGGTCCGCGGTGGAGAAGATGTCCACTCCGCAGACGCCGCCAAACGCGGCCAGCTTGCGCGGTTTGGGTTGGGACATCGATTCCCCCTACTCCACCAACCGCGGCGAATTGCTCCCCGTGGGCTCCTTTGGCCACACCGGCTTCACCGGCACATCCTTGTGGATCGATCCAGTTACCGACACTTACATCATTCTTCTCACCAACGCCGTGCATCCTCGCGGCGGTAAATCGATGGTTTCTCTGCGCTCAAGGATCGCTACCGCCGTTGTCCAGTCGCTCGCACTTTCCGCCACGGAGGAAGACAAGCTGCGCCTTGCCCGAATCACCGGGTATAACGAATCGCTGCTGGCGGCCCGCCGCATCAGTTACCGCAACGGCGAAGTGAAGGCGGGAATCGATGTGCTGGAGGCTCATAACTTCCGCGAACTCCACGCGGATGCGAGTCATCCCGTCAGGGTAGGACTGGTGACTAATCAGACCGGGATCGATTCGCGCGGCCAGCGGACGGCCGACGTGCTGGCTCATGCGCCAGGCGTTCGACTCGTTGCTATCTTCAGCCCCGAACACGGCATTGCAGGCAAACTGGACACAACCCAGATCGATAACTCCCAGGACGCCGCCACTGGAGTCCCCATCTATAGCGTGTATGGCGACAGCGACTCCAAACGCCGTCCATCCAGCGCGGCTTTGTCCGGCCTGGACCTGATTGTCTATGACATTCAGGACATTGGCGCCCGTTTCTACACCTACGAAAGCACCCTGGGATACTTTCTTGAGGCCGCGGCCAAGGCCGGCAAGGAGATGGTCGTGCTCGACCGCCCCAATCCGATTGGCGGCGCCTTCGTCGAAGGCCCCGTCGCCGATCCTGGCCGGGAATCGTTTGTCAGTTATGGGCAAACTCCGGTGCGGCATGGCATGACCATGGGAGAGCTGGCAAGGATGTTCAACGCGGAGCGCGCCATCGGCGCGAAGCTGGCCGTCGTTCGCTTGGAGGGCTGGATGCGCGGGGATTGGTTCGACTCCACGGGCGAGTTATGGGTGAATCCATCGCCTAACATGCGCAGCCTTACCGCGGCGGTTCTCTATCCCGGCATCGGCATGATCGAAGCCACCAATATCTCGGTAGGCCGCGGGACCGACGCCCCTTTTGAAGTGCTCGGTACGCCATGGGTAACTCCGGTTGATCTCGCCCGATATCTCAATGCCCGCGACATCAGCGGGGTGCGGTTCATCCCGGTAAATTTCACGCCCGACAGCGCTGTCTACGCGCACCAGCAGTGCGGCGGCGTGCAGATCGTAGTGACCGACCGGAATGCGCTCGACGCGCCGGAGCTGGGAATCGAAATCGCGGCGGCCTTCGAATCACTCTATCCCGGCCAATACAAGATTGCGGGATTGGACGTGCTGATGGTGAGCAAGGCGAGTCTGGATGCGATCGCCGCCGGCCAGGACCCTCGCCGCGTAGCCGAGCAATGGCGCGACGGCATCGAACAGTTCCAGGCGCTACGGGCGAAGTATCTTCTCTACTGAGTTGCGCGGTGCGCCGGGCCAGCCAGGGCGGGGCTGAGCGCCTCAGAAGAATGTTTGAACGATATCGATGACCTGATAGTCAGCATTCAATATCGGCAAGGTGCGCCACTTATCGAAGGTCAGGCAAGGATGGCAGATATCGAAGCCAATCATATCGCCGACGCGAATATCATCTTCAGTGTCAATTCGCAAGTAAGCGTGCTGGTCCATCAATTTTGTAACTTTCCAGTGCGCGGGAGCGGCTTTCGGAGCCGCATCCCCCGGCCTGAAATGCATCGCGGGGACGGGCAGCCCGGAGTCAAAGGCGGCGTCGCGTCTGCCCAACCCGACAATCGCCTTCTCCGCTTCCGGCACCGATTGCACATACGCCCATACCTGCAGTGCGGGCAAGAGTCCTGAACTCATTTGCCGCGCGATAGGATTGTGCTCGAGAATCCTGGCCTGCGCCTGGCGATAGGCGCCAACGTCGTGCGTGAGATAGCAACCTGGGCGCAAAACGATCTCTACGGCGTCGCCAAACCCGGCGGCGCAAAAGACCTCGGCTACAACGTCGTACCATGCGGAGCCCGCGCCCGAAAGCAGGATGGGCGCGCGCTGGAAGCGCTTTTCCGCGGCGAGCTTTCGCGTGACGGCAACCGCATGTTGCAGGAAAGCGCGAATGGAGGATTCGTCATCGAGAACGCCTTCATATACCTCGACACCGCTCAGGGCGATGGACTCACTCCAGCGGGACAACGAGGCCAGCACGGACTGTAACTGCAGCTCGTCGCGTATGCCCGCGCGGCCGCCAACAACGCCAAGCTCGATCAGCACGCGCAGACGCTGGCCGAGCTTCGAGTAATACCTGCCTAACTGGTCGATCTGCGCCGCCGAATCGACCAGGCAGTAGAACTCGAAATCCGGGTCCCGCAGCAGGCGCGCCACGATGGCCATGTTTTCCTTGCCGATCAGCTGGTTTGCCATCAGGACGCGGCGTACTCCGTGCGCGTAGGCGACCTGTGTCTGATGCGCGGTAGCAAGCGTGATTCCCCATGCGCCCGCCTGCAGTTGCAGCTCAAACAACCGGGGAGCCATGGTGGTTTTGCCGTGGGGCGCCAGCCTGACTCCATAGGCGGAGATGAATTGCCGCATCCAATTCAGGTTGTGCAGCAGCCGGTCTTCATAGAGGACGGCCGTCGGCAGGCTGAGATCTTCGCGCAGAAGGTTCCAGTCGAGTTGGGCGATGCCATTGGGTTCGAGCGCGCGATCGAGAAAGCCCAGGCCCTTGTTCAGCGGGCCAATCGCGCCTAGAGCGCCGGTCCGGGTGGAATCTTTATCGTTCATCCAATGAATCTCCGGCAAGTTCCAGGATAAAGATGGAATAGCTCTGGAACATGCAATGGTTATAGTCTATATTCTGAACGAGCGCCATGCTGAGTTGTGACACCCTTTTACGAAATGCAAGCGTCCTGGACGGCAGCGGAACCGCCCCGGAACTTCTGGATGTTGCGCTGTGTGACGGCCGCATCTACGAGATCGGCTCATCCCTCGCATGCAATGCAGCCACAATCGTGGATGCGGAAGGCATGGCGCTTGCGCCCGGCTTTATCGATGTTCACACCCACGACGACATCAGCGTCGTCCGCGCTCCGGCGATGCCGGCGAAGCTTTCGCAGGGCGTGACGACAGTCATTGTGGGCAATTGCGGCATCAGCGCGGCGCCTGTCGAGTTACGCGGCGAGCCACCGGATCCGATGAGCCTGCTCGGCGCCAGGGACGATTTTTGCTACCCAACCTTCGCTTCGTATGTCGCGGCCATCGGCGCTGCGCGGCCGGCCGTGAACGTAGGTGCGCTGGTGGGTCATACGGCCCTGCGCAACAATCACATGGACCGCCTCGACCGGACGGCGACCGAATCTGAGATTGATTCGATGCGCGTGCAGTTAGTTGAGGCTCTCGATGGCGGAGCGCTGGGGCTTAGCTCCGGCCTTGCTTATCTTTCGGCCCATGCAGCCACCACGGAAGAGGTGCTGGCGCTGGCCCAGCCGCTGGCCTCGGCAGGCGCGGTATACGCCACACACATGCGCAGTGAAACGGAAGCGATCCTCGACGCGATGAGCGAGGCCTTTGAAATAGGCCGCTTGAGTCATGTGCCGGTTATCGTTTCTCACCTGAAGTGTGCCGGCATCGCTAACTGGGGACGGAGCAGCGAAGTGTTGCAGGCTTTAGAGACGGCGCAAACCACGCAGCAAATCGGCTGCGATTGCTATCCCTACGCGGCTGGATCGAGCACGCTTGACTTACGGCAGGTAGACGAGCGCGTGAGGATTACGATTACATGGAGCACGCCGCACCAGGAGATTGCGGGGCAGTCTCTGGCGCAAATCGCCGCGGAATGGAATGTAACTCAGCTCGAAGCGGCGCGGCGATTGCAGCCGGCTGGAGCTATCTACCACAGTATCTCCGAGGACGATATGCGGCGGATTCTCGCGCATCCGGCGACCATGATCGGCTCCGATGGCTTGCCCAACGATCCGCGCCCGCATCCTCGTTTGTGGGGAACGTTTCCCCGCGTGCTGGGGCGTTATAGCCGCGAAGAACGGCTGTTTTCGCTGCCTGAAGCGGTTCATAAGATGACCGCCATGGCAGCACAGAGGTTTGGGCTCGCGGAGCGCGGGCTGATACGCAAGGGCTATTGCGCCGATCTGGTGCTCTTCCATCCTGAAAAGATCATCGACACGGCGACATTCATTCATCCTGTAAGTCCGGCGGAGGGAATCGCGGGCGTTTGGGTGAACGGCGTTCTCTCCTACACCGCTCAAGGAGCTACGGGGAATCGTGCGGGCCGCTTTCTCGCGCGCGGCAAGACAACCTGGGCCCAATGATTCAAGCTTCTAGAATTCGCAGCTTCAGCCGCCTGAGGGGAGCGGCGCCGATTGCATGACTATGATCGATCCCCACAGTATCTTCCTGCTTGTCTCGGCGTTCCTCGCAGTCGTGGGCCTGATCCTATTGATTGCCGTCTTCAAGCTGAATCCCTTCATCACGCTCCTTCTTACTTCGCTGGCCCTGGCCGTGGTCACGGGCATGCCGCTTTCCACGGTGGTTCATTCCTTTGAAGCGGGAGTGGGCGCAACGCTGGGACACATCGCGATCGTTGTGGCGCTGGGCACCATGCTCGGCAAAATGATGGCGGAGTCCGGCGGGGCCGGCCGCATCGCGAATACCCTGATCCAATTCTTTGGCGAGAAGAACATTCATTGGGCCATGATGGTGATCGGGCTGGTGATCGGCCTGCCGGCATTCTTTGAAGTCGGCTTTGTGCTGCTGATTCCGATTGCGTTTACGGTGGCGCGGCGCACGCGAACTTCGCTGATTCTGGTGGGTCTGCCCATGGTGGCCGGACTCTCAGTGGTGCATGGATTGGTGCCGCCGCATCCCGCGGCTTTGCTTGCGGTCACGATCTACAAGGCGGATGTGGGCCGCACCATCCTTTATGCACTGCTCATCGGTCTTCCCACGGCAGTTATCGCCGGACCGCTCTACGCGAAGCTGATTGCGCCGCATATCGAACTGCCCGCAAAGAATCCTATGGCAGCCGAGTTTGTCGATCACGGCGCGGAGCGCAGCTTGCCTGGCTTCTGGCTTACCTTGTTCACCATTCTATTTCCGGTCCTTCTGATGATGACCGGGAGTTGGGCAGACGCCGTGTCCGCGCCCAAAAGCGCAGTGAACCAAGGATTGCACCTGATCGGCAATGACGATATGGCTCTGCTGATCGGCGTGCTGCTCAGCTTTTTCACTCTCGGCCGCATGAGGGGCTTTACGCGCGCGACCATCCTGCGCTTCAGCAACGAGTGCCTTGCGCCCACGGCGACCATCACGCTGCTGGTGGGTGCGGGCGGAGGCTTTGGAAGAATTCTGCAGGATAGCGGCGTCTCCGAGGCGGTCATCGGCGTTGCGCTGCGCAGCCATGTGCCACTGCTGCTGCTGGCGTGGCTGCTGGCCGCGTTGATGCGTCTTGCCACGGGTTCGGCGACCGTGGCGATGACGACGGCCGCCGGCATCGTGGCTCCGATTGCATTGCATGCTCCAGGCGTTCACCCAGAGCTGCTGGCCATTGCCACCGGCGCGGGTTCGCTGATCTTTTCGCACGTCAACGACGGCGGGTTCTGGCTGGTCAAGGAGTACTTCAATATGAGCGTTACGCAGACCATCAAGACCTGGTCGGTGTGCGAGACGATCATCTCAGTTATCGCGCTCGTTTTCACCGTGGCCTTGTCGTGTGTAGTCTGATGGATGAACCGTTGCGTGCCGCGGCCTCTCGAGTTCACGGCTGGCGCAGTTCTATAAGGATGGATTGAATGACAGAAACAATTTTGCCCCAGGCAGTTACCCGCCGGCACTTTCTCCAAGGTGCGGCAGCTGTGGGCGTCGCACATTCCGCGCTGGGAGCGGCCCTGGACCCTGTCCGGCGCCCAAAGATGAACAAGACCCTGGCCTATGTGGGAACCTATACAGGCGCGGTTGGCAGCGGCAGCAATGGAGAGGGCATCTATCGATTCGAAATGAACGCGGCGACCGGCGAGCTATCGAGCCGCGTGCTGGCCGCGAAGACTCCCAATCCTTCGTGGATTGCGATTCATCCTTCGAGAAAATACCTCTACGCAGTCAATGAAGTCAGCGACTTTCAAGGCGGCAGCGGCTCGGTAAGCGCCTTCGCCATCGACCCGGCAAGCGGCGATCTGGCCACACTGAATAAAGTAAGTTCGGAAGGCGCAGGTCCGGCGTACCTGAGCATCGATGCCGCAGGGAGTTATGCGTTCGTGGCCAACTATGGCGGCGGAAGCATCGCCGTGCTGCCGATTCTGGCCGGCGGATTGCTGGGCTCCGCGGTAGACATTCACCGCGACAGCAGCTCCGTAGGCGGCGCGCAAGCGGCCGATGCTTCTCCCGGCAGCTTTGCCATCAGCGGCCACGATGCCCCGCACGCGCACATGATTGCGCCCGATCCGCAGAACAGATTCGTGCTTGCAACCGACCTGGGCCAGGACCGCATCTATATTTATCGCTTCGACCCCGCCACGGGAAAGCTGACTCCCGCGGCTGGCGCACCCTTCGTTTCTTTGCCCTCCGGCGACGGGCCTCGCCACTTCGCATTTCATCCCAACGGCCATTGGCTGTATGCGATTCAGGAAGAAGCTTCCACCATTGCTTTCTTACTCTATGACCCCGCCACCGGATCGCTTGCCGCGCAGCAGACAATCTCCGCTTTACCTTCGGGCTTTGCCGGATCGAGTTATGCAGCCGAGATTCTGGTATCGCCGGAGGGGAGATTCCTTTACGCCACAAACCGCCTGCACGACACCATTGCCGTTTTTTCGATCGACGCCAACGGCAGGCTGAAGCACATCGGCGAGACAGCCACCCTGGGCGATTATCCCGGTCAGTGCAGGATCGATCCTGGCGGCAATTTCCTCTATGCGTGCAATCGGCGCAGCGATAACATCACCTCTTTCAGGATTCATCGCGACACAGGCCTGCTCACGTTCACGGGCCAGTACACGCCGGTTGGAAGTCCGGCAAGCATCGCCTTTCTGGAGTGATTCGAGGCCTACCAGCCATCTCCCGCCAGCCCCACGGGCGATTCAGGGCCATCCCGCATTCCGGGGACCTGGAACTCCACGAAACGCACCAAACCGTGGACCTGAAGCTCCCCGGTTACCTCCAAATCGTGGACCTGTAAGTCCCATTTCGCGCCACATCGTGACCTGTAAGCCACCATTTTCAACACGCGCCCACGGAGAAAGTTGATTGGTCAGTCAACAGCGGTCACCGCCAACGGTTCTCTGAACCGTGTCGCCTGCTTTAATCGAATACCACCGTCTTGTTGCCGTAGCAGAGGATGCGGCGGTCCAGGTGCCAGCGCACGGCGCGGGACAGGACGATGCGCTCCAGATCGCGGCCCCGCGCCACCAGATCTTCCACCTGGTCGCGGTGCGAGATGCGCGCCACGTCCTGCTCGATGATCGGCCCATCGTCAAGCAAATCAGTCACATAGTGGCTGGTGGCCCCGATCAGTTTCACTCCCCGGGCGTGCGCCGCGTGGTAGGGTTTGGCGCCGGTAAACGCAGGCAGAAACGAGTGGTGCACGTTGATGATCGCGGCCGGGTAGCGGGCCACAAAGGCGGGAGAAAGAACCTGCATGTAGCGCGCCAGCACCACCAGCTCAACCCCCTTCGATTCAAGCAGTTCCAGTTGCCGCGCCGCAGCGTCGGCGCGCGTGGCCGCGGTAACCTCGACGTAGGCAAAGGGAATCCCGTAAAACGCCGCCAGCTTCTCCACATCCCTATGATTCGAAACGATTATCGGAATGTCGCATACCAACTCGCCGGTCCGCCAACGGTGCAGCAGGTCAGCCATGCAGTGCAGGTACTGTGAGCAGAACAAGGCCACCCTGGGCCGCCGCGCGCCGGAGGTCAACTGCCAGCGCATGCCGAGCTCCGCCGCCAGCGGGGCGAAGGCCGCTCTAAAGCCTTCCAGATCAAAGCCTTCCGGGCTGGTTGTCTGGCCGTCTGTCTGCCCTGCCGGCCCCGCCGCCGGCTCGTCGAGCGCCCACTCGACGCGCATGAAAAAGAGCCCCAGATCGTGATCCTGATGCTGGTCGGCGTGGAGAATGTTGGCGCCCCGCTCGTAGAGCAGGCCGGCGACGCGGGCCACCAGACCCTTGCGGTCCGGGCAATCGATGAGCAGCACAGCCGATTCTTTCATGCTCCCCTCAGCTTAAACCACCCTCTTCTACGGAGCTGGGCTGCCCGCCGGTCAGGGGGGCACCGTTTTAAGGGGTTACAGCGCCTGCACGCGGTTCGGAGCCTGTCTATAAGTCTTTTGAAATGTGTTGGTTGGTATCGGCGTACTGCAGTACTGACGCCGTATCTGCGTGGAGGCCGCCTTCGCAAGTTTTTGAAAGGGAAGGGTTTAGGTTGGGGTTCACAGCCGCACAGCGCGAAGGCGCGATTTTTTCGGGGGAGGGGGAGGGCGGGTTGGCGGAGGATGCGGCGAAAAAAGACGCCGGGGCAGGTACGCCCCGGCGATGCGCGTGCAACGCAATGAACTCTTTCGTCAACGGTGAGTCAGGCGGCCGCATCCCCCCGGACCTCGAACGGCGCGTTCAACTGCTGGCGGAGGTTGCCGGCCAGGTCGGCCACCACGCGCAGCTTGTCGGCGATAATAGCGGGCACTTCGCCGCCGGAGAGGGCCAACTGCGAGTGCAGCAACAGGCCGGCGACCGTGGTCTTCAACTCGGTCTCGATGGCAGCAGCCGCCGCGCGGCGGGCCAGGGTCTGCTCCCGCTCGCGGCGATGCAGGGCGGCGCGAATCTCCCGGATCAGGCGGGCCGCGCCGGAGAGCGCGAAGTTGATCTGCAAAGGGATTGCCAGCCCGGCGCGCTCCCATATCGCCTCGGCGGCGGACGGATCGCACTCGGCCATGGTCTCATCCATCACCACGGCCAAAAACTCGCGGCGGCGCAGCGCCCCCAGCGCGGCCTTGCGCCCTTCCGCCACTTCAACTTCCATGCCCAGTTGCGCGCCCACCACGGCTGCGCAGTTACGGGCGCCTTCAATTCCGGTCACAATCAGAATGCTCATCCTCAACTCCTCATTCGGTGTCCGGCCAGTTCATGGCCTGGGCATCCTTTTCCGGCCCGTGCAGGTTTCAATTCCGCTTGGGGCCCGTGGCTTTTCCCGTAATTGCCCTATCGGCGCATTTGGTTCCGGCTCCAGTCCGGACCGGTCACTCTTCCCGAAGCGGATCGGCGATGCCGTATTCCTTCAGCTTGCGGTAAAGAGTGGTCTTGCCGATGCCGAGCAGCTTGGCGGCCTGCAGCTTGTCGCCGTGGAGGGTGCGAATGGCGTTCAGGATGGCCTGGCGCTCGAGATCGGCGAGCGTCATCACCTGGGGTGCGGCGGAGCCCTCCCCGGCCGGCGCGGTGGATGCCGTGGCGGCGCGCCGCGCCTCCAGACCCTGTTGCTGAAGCTGCGTGGGCAGGTCGCCGAGGTGCAGCACCGGCCCCGAAGACAGGGCGCAGGCCCGCTCCACCGAGTTTTCGAGCTCCCTCACATTGCCCGGCCAGTCGTGCCGCATCATGGTGCGCAGAGCCTCGTCGCTGAGCGTGAACTTGGTGCCGTGCTCGCGGCTGATGCGGTCCAGGAAATGCGCCGCCAGCAGCGGGATATCCTCGCGGCGGTCGCGCAGCGCCGGGAGGCGCAGATTGACCACGTTGAGCCGGTAGAAGAGATCCTTGCGGAAGGTGCCCTTCTCGACCATTACCGCCAGATCGCGGTTGGTGGCGGCCACAATGCGCGCCTTCATCGGCACGCGATGGGTGGCCCCGACGGGCCGCACCTCTTTTTCCTGGAGAGTGCGCAGCAGCTTGGCTTGTAAATCCAGCGAGAGTTCGCCGATCTCATCCAGAAACACCGTGCCCCCCTCGGCCGAGACCAGCAGCCCGTCCTTGGAGCGGTTGGCCCCGGTGAAGGCGCCCTTGACGTAGCCGAACAGTTCGCTTTCGATCAGCGTGGGCACCAGCGAGCCGCAGTCCACCGGCAGGAAGGGTTTTTGAGAATTGGGGCCGTAGGCGTGGATGGTTCGCGCCACCAGTTCCTTGCCCGTGCCGCTCTCGCCGAGGACCAGGACCGGGTGCGAGCTCTGGGCGACTTTGGAAAGGATGCGGTAAAGCTTCTCCATCTCCCCCGAGCGGCCGATCATGGCGCCCAGACCTTGACTGAGCCGCAGCCGTTCCCGCAACTGGCGGGTGGCGGTGTCGGTCAGGTGGCTGGAGGCCGCGCGCTCCAGCACCGTGGAAAGCTCGTCGATGGCGAAGGGCTTGGTCAGGTAGTCGGAGGCGCCGCAGCGCATGGCCTCGACGGCCGCATTCACCGATCCCGAGGCGGTCATGGCGATCACCGAGGTATCCGGGTAGAGCAGCTTGACCTCGGAGACCAGCTCCAGACCCAGACTGCTCCCGAAAGGAAGGTTGACCAGCAGGATGTCGGCCGCGTGGCCGCGCATCTGGCTCCGCGCCTGGCCCAGGTCGCCGGTGCTTTCGACGGCATAGCCCAGGCTGGCGGCGATCTCGGCGCAGGCCGAGCGAACCGCCGCGTCCGCGTCCACCACCAGCAGGTGCAACCGCACCGCCGGCTCCGCAAGTTGAGGAATAAACTCCATGGTTCTCGGGTTTAGAACTGCTTCGAGCATTGTATTCGCCTCGCGCGTGATTGGGTGAATTGGATGATGATGACCGGTTCTGTGCCGCCCCGGTCGCGCTGTGCCGGTGCCCTTGTTCAGCGCTCCCGGACGGGCAATTCGATTTTAAGGCGCGCGCCGCCACGGGCGCGGTTTGCCGCGTGAATGCGCCCGCCCGCCGCTTCCACAATCGAACGGGTGATGGACAGACCCAGCCCGCGATGGGTAGCCGGCCAGCCTCCGTTGGTCGAGGGGCCGCTCAAGCGGGTGCTGTAGCCGGCTTCAAATATCTTGTCCAGCGCCTTGCGGGCTATGCCCGGCCCGTTGTCTTCAATGGTCAGCGACAGCCACCGGGGGGCGCCCGGTTGCGCAGGCTGCTCGCGCAGGCCCAGTTGGATGGTGCCGCCCGCGGGCATGGCCTCGGCGGCATTCTTGACCAGGTTCACCAGCACCCTGGTCAGGTCCTCTCCCGTCAGCCTCACCGGCCTGGCGCCCCCTTCGGCGTCTACCGTCAGGGCAATCGAGGTCCCGGCCAGCGCGGCCAACAGGTTGCGGTTGGCGAGCAGCTCTTCGGCCAGGCTGTCGATCGGCTCGGCCGGCATCAGATCCCAGCGCCGGGACTGCTGAAGCCGGTCGCCGGCCGAGGCTGGCGTGGGCGATCTTTCCAGGTCGCGCGAGGCGACCTGGGACGAAGCGCCTCCCGGAGCTTCGCGGGTATCCAGAGCCACCAGCTTTTCCACCAGCCGGCGGCTGGCCGTGGCCACCAGCCGCAACTCGCTTCCATAGTGAAGGTACGGGGCGGTCAACACCCCCGGCTCCTCAAGAAGATCACAGTAAAGCCCCAGTGCCGTGACCATGTTTCTGGCGTCGTGCGCTACCTCCGCCAGGTTTTCGCCCTCGCTGCGCAGGGTGGCCAGCGTTTCCACCACCGCTTCCACCCGCCTGCGCTCCGCTGTGTCCCATCCTGCCGCCTGCTCCATCTGCCGCATACCTTGCTCCCTCTCCCACCCGGACCGTTTCTTGTCTCCCCGCTATTCCGTCCCGCCTTCGTTTTTGCATTCCTGCCCTGTGGGCCGCGCGCACCGCCGGCGCAGATCCCTCGAGCTGCTCTTCGGGCTCCGCCTCGGCGATTCCCGTTCCTGCCCTGCGTCTGGATTCTGTCCTGTTCTATTACACGTGGCGTGCCAAACTAGAACGTCCGCGCTAAGTTCCTGATAAGGGAAAGGCTTAGTGTCTGGTGTCCAGACGGGCTCGAAGGGACGATGGGGAACAGAATGTCCCAAAATGGAACAAGCAGGTCCGATAGAATCGATCTAACCTATTTAGTTTCATCCGGTTAGGCAGTCATTCCTGTTCCGGGTCGGGAGCATTCCGTTTTCCCGTCCTGGAACCGCCCCTTCCTTCAGGTTCCCCGCCGCTTCGGGACGCGCTCTCCCGTACAATCCCACTATGCACGCCCCTGGCCAAACTCCCTTCTTCCGTCCTGGCGGCAGAACTCCTGCCCAGCTTCGTCCGCTCTCCCTCGCCACCGGCTTTGTCCAGACCGCCGAAGGCTCGGTGCTGGTAACGCTCGGCAACACCCGGGTGCTGACTTGCGCCACCGTGGAGCAGGGAGTTCCGGGCTGGCTGCGCAATGCGGGCCGCGGCTGGGTGACGGCGGAGTACGCCATGCTGCCCCGCTCGACTGTCACCCGCACCCCGCGGGAGAGCGAACGGGGCAGGATCGGCGGCCGGACGCACGAGATTCAGCGGCTGATCGGGCGCAGTCTGCGCTCGGTCGTGGATATGCAGGCGCTGGGCGAGCGGACGGTGATCCTGGATTGCGACGTGATCCAGGCCGATGGGGGGACGCGCACGGCGGCCATCACCGGCGCGGCGGTGGCGCTGGCGCTGGCCTTGAACGCGCTGGTCGAGGCCGGAACGCTCAAAGCTTCGCCGCTCAGGCAACTGGTGGCCGCCACCTCGGTGGGCATCGTGGACGGAACGCCCGTGCTCGACCTTTGCTACGAGGAGGATTCCCAGGCCGAGGTGGACATGAACGTGGTGATGATCGCCGACGGGGGGCTGATCGAGACCCAGGCCACGGCCGAGAAGGGAAGCTTCTCGCGCAGCCAGTTGAACGGACTCATCGATCTGGCGGAGGTGGGGCTGAAGGAGATCTTCGCCGCGCAAAGGGCGGTGCTGGGGCAGTAGGGCCAACGACTACGCGGTTGACTGATTATTTCCGGATTGCCGATCAACCGCCGAGCGCCGGGATAAACCGGCATGTTGTAGGGAATGTGAGAGCCCTACAGGAAAGGAAGTAGCGATTCCATGTTGGCGGCGCCTACCGTGTGTGGATCAAGCGCCAGCCGGGACCGGAAGCTCTGTTTACCCAGATCCAGATATTGAATGGATCGAGCAGATTGAATTGCCGCACCAACTCACCGGAAGCCAGTTCCCCGAGTCCGCAGACAAAATACGCATCCGCGCCGGGAGAATTCGGTAGTTGCCATGATGCATTCTCCCCCGGTTTCAACCTGCGGTGAAGGGGCAACTCAGATGATGCGCGCCAGGGCCGGAATGCGGCGCAGTGCGATGACTGCCAGCCAGCTGAGCGCAATGGAACCTGCCGTGACGAGAAGGAATTTCGCGAACGTGGGCAGGAAAACGCCGAGCAGCGCGAGGCCGAGCCAGCTTACGAAGGGGTAATGGGTGAGGAAGATGCCGTAGGAGTTCGCGGCCAGGCTGTCGAGAACGCGGGAGCGAGCGGCGAGAAAGCGCAGACAGACGGCCAAGGATGCGCAACTCGACGCCGCGCAAGAGACAGTGAATAGGAGCAGGTAGAGCAGGATCGGGCCAGAAAGGACGGCCTCGTGCCACGTGTGCGGGATCGGAGCGCTGTAGACCATGGCGGCGACCTTTGCGTAAGCAAGGAACGCGACGGTGGCAGCTGCAACCCAAAGAGGCCAGCGGCGGGCGAGCTTTCCCGTCGGCGCAAGCAGGCCGCGATCGAGGCCCCAGGCGCCAATCGCAATTCCAGTGACGAAGAACAGGAAGTAAAGGAGGATGCGGCTCTTCTGGAAAGTGAATAGACCCCACGCGGCCCACGAGAACGGTCCGAAGGCGAGAGTCATCGGAGCGTAGACGAGGGCGGATACGGCGACCAGGCAAAGGAAGAGAATCGCAGGGCGTTGCGAAGCGCCACGGGTGATGCGTCCGAGACGCGGGCCCCATTTGGGCGCGATCTTGTACGCGCAGACGGCGAGCAAGTCGAAGACGAGCAGAACCCAGAGGAACCAGACCGGACCGGCCGACCACGTGCCCAGCCTGACCCATTGATAGAGGAAACCGCCGAGGCCGTCGTGGCCGGGGATTTGCAGATAGGTGGGGTAATAGGAAAGCGGTGCCAGGATGATGGCCACCGGGATGAAGGGCAGGCCGATGCGAAGAAGGCGATCACGCATATAACCGCCGGCGCCCTTGCGCGTCAGGCTGCGCCAGACAAAGAGTCCCGAGACGAAGAACATGAGGGCCATGAAGAAGATGTCGTTCACAGTGGCGAAAACGCCTGCCCATGCGGCGTGCGCGTCGACTACGGGGTATGCCTGCCACCAGCGAATTGGCGAAAGCAGGGATGCGGGGATGGGCGCGGCGGACGGATGATAGGCGAGCGATGCATGATGGGCGACAACCAGGGCAATGATGCAAGCCTTGAGGTAGCCCAGCGCGCAGTTGTATGTGGGCGGAGTGCTGTGGGATGCCGGCGGAAGGGTGGATGCAACCGAGGTCATGCTCATTCGGATCTCCATTTCTGCGCTTCGCCGCTGCGTATTGGCGATGGCGTGCGCCGTTCGTTCCCGTCGCGCTCGTCGGCCAAAGCGAGGCCCGGGCAACAGCGCAGAGGCTGGTTCCGTCCCGGCAGGCTCATCGTCTGCGTTGGCCAGCCGATCAGATCCCAGCTCTGCGAAAAACTTAAATCCATGCTGGAAGGCAACGAGAGCGACCGCTCAGGCCCAACTCCTCACAACCACTGCCAGCAGTACGAGAAAGGCAAACGCGTCGGAGATCATCGCCGTCTGCTCCATCGCGTTCTTGTCCTTCCTGAAGACGTGCATCAGTCCGGCCAGCCCGTAATATAGCCCGCCGGCCACCGCTGCGGGAAGAATCCAGCCAGGACGAGACAAGCAACAGATTCCCAGAGTCCCCATGCAGATGTTGCCGAATCCAACCTCCCGCACGATGGGGTATGATTCGGTGCCTTGCATTCTGAAGATTTCCCGGGTCGTGAATCCGGGCTTCAGTGTTTGCCACACGCCGGCGGTGAACTGCCGGATCCCAACCGCCCAGAAAACGAACCACTTTGCCGTCAATACAAAGATGCTGACCGCGTGATGAGACAAAGCAGCTTCACCTGCCACAGAGAGAGCCGGGCAGACGAACATGAACAAAATGACTATGGCGATGTACATGGAATCTCCTTTTATTACCGCCGGAAGCGGTGCCAATCGTCGAATCGCGATCCGCATGTGCGATGGCGCACACCCGTGCGCAAAGGTCCACGCCAACAACGCAACGGCATGGAACCAGAGAGGCTGGAGCGGATGAATTGTTGGCAAACTGCCGAAAAGGATACGCTTGCCGGGCGGATTTCGTTCTGTGGCCCTGTGTTGGGGTGATTTTCGCGACAACAGGGCGGAGTCACCCCATTACCTTAACCCGGCATAGCCGGAATCAAGAATTACCAATGCACTCATCGAAACCGAATTTGCAACGTGAAGTGTGCGTCCAGCGAAGGCTGGCATGATCAGTGGGAGCAAGTCCCACCGGGGTAAAAGTCCAAGCCCCGTAGCTTGAATAGCAGGAAGGACGGAAACCGAACATCCTGAAGCCTATTGA
>Ga0181530_10001010_pt1 | contig 35889 bp, 28 predicted proteins | sample PEATcosm2014_Bin_42_FD_119769 | JGI IMG/M metagenome (GOLD analysis project Ga0181530, IMG submission 119769) | Peatland microbial communities from MTU Mesocosm Facility, Houghton, MI, USA - PEATcosm2014_Bin10_60_metaG | ecosystem: Environmental > Terrestrial > Soil > Wetlands > Peat | place...
ATGGTGGGCGCGACAGGGATCGAACCTGTGACCCCTACGATGTCAACGTAGTGCTCTCCCGCTGAGCTACGCGCCCCGATCCCGCATGAAGGGGATCAGCTGTGGCGAGAGGATATATCGGCTCCATGAGACCGGCGCAAGCCGTAAAGCCTTCATATTTTTGCCCGCGCGCGCTCCGTGGGCCGCAGCGCTAGAATCCGACGCCCAACGGCGACGTGGGGTGATCGGGCCTGTTCGGCGTCGACTGCGGCGCCGCCGATTGGGCCGTCGATTGCGCTTGCGGCGGCGGCCTTTCAGGCTGAGCGGGTCTGGCGACCCGCGCCGGCGGCGCGGCGGGGACCGGGGCGGGACGCGCCGCTTTGACGGGCTTCGGCTCGGGCGCCTTCTGGGCCGGAGACTGCTCCTTCGCAGGCCGCGCGAGATTGTCCTTTTTCGGGCGCCGCAGCAGCTTGGCGGCCGGAGTCTCGGGCGCGGCGGCGGCGGGCGGCGCGGTCTGCTCCAGCGCGGCCTCAACGTCGGGACGAAGCCGCGCGCAGGTCAGACGGCCTTTGAGATCGATCAGTTTGCCTCGCCCCTCGGCGCCTTGCGCCTTCAGCGCGGTCAGTTCCGCGTCCTCGCTGGCGCAGGCCGCCTCAAGGCGCGCCGCCTGCGCCGCGAGTTCCGCGATTTTCGCCCGCGCGGCAGTCTTTGCGTCGTCGCAGACCGCGCTCGCGAGGAAGGCCCGGGTCGCCTCGGCGTCGTTTGGCCCGATCGCGGCGAGCGCGCTTTGCTCGCGCGCGCACGCAGTCTTCAAATCCGTCACGGCCTTGTCGATCGCCGCGATCACATCCGGGCAGGCCGCGCGCTGGCGAAACGCCTCGATCGCGGCGCGGTCGGTTGAATTCGACAGATCCTTCCACTCGCCCTCGTCGCGCACGCACGCCTGCGCCTCCTGCGCGAGGGCAGCCTGCGCATCATGCAGGCGCGCTTCCGCGGCGGTTTTGACGGCGCCGCAAGGCGCCTTGTCGATCAGCGCGCGCAGCGCATCAGCGTCGCGCGGGCCGATTCCGGTCAGCGTCGAATTGGCGTCGGCGCAGGCGGCGTCCGCCGCGGCGGCGATGGCGCGCAGACTCTGTTCTGCGGCGGCGACAGTCCCCGAGCAATGCGCGTTCGCGCGCAACGCCTCGATCCCGGCCGCATCGCCCTTCCCGATCAGCGCCTTAAGGTCGTTGTCCTCGCCCTGGCAGAGAGCGGCCTCGCCCGCGGCGCGCGCTTCGAGGTCCGCGAGACGGGCGCTCGCCGTGGCCTTGACCGCATCGCACGACTCATTCGCAATGAAGCCGCGTAGCGCGGCGGCGTCCTGCGGCGCGATCGATTGCAGCGTCGCCGCGTCGCGCCCGCAGGCGGCCTTGGCCGCTTCGGCCTCCGCCGTGAGCGTCGCTTCGAGGTCGCTGAGGCGTTTTTGCGCCGCCGCCTTGACGTCGTCGCAAGCGCCGGCGGCGAGCCTGCGCAGCGCATCGGCGTCACGCGGGCCGACCGCGGCGAGGGCGGCGCCATCGCTTTCGCAGGCCTGCTGCGCCTTGAGGCGCTGGGCCTCCTCCTGAGCCGCGAGCTCCTTCTCGCGCCGCGCGATCTCGGCTTCGCGCAACGCCTGCGCCTTGGCCGCGGCGAGCGCGCGCTGCAGCGCCTCAAGGCGATAGCGCGCCGCGATCGCGTAGAACGACGAGGGGAAGCGCTCCATGAAATCATTGAGGACGGCCGGGTCGTCTGTCCCCTTGATCTTGTCCCAGGCGATGCTGTCGTCCTGGTTCAGGTAATATTCGCTGACGAGCGAGACATAGGTCTCGGGACGCTGGCGCCCGCCCGTCGCGGCGCTGACATCGGCGGCGATGCGTCGAAACATCGTTTCGATCTCGAGTCCGGGCTCGTTCAGGCGACGCAGGAAGGCCTTGGTGAAGGGGCTGTTGCGATCCTCCCCGTCCAGCGCGACATCGCCAGGCGAGGTCGAATAGGCGACAATGAGGCCGTCCGACTTGTCGATCCGCTGCAACCCTCGCGTGCGCTCGCCCGAATCGATCGAGGCCGTCGCGCTCGCGAGGCGCGCCAGCCGTTCGGAGACGGGATTGGTGCGGCAGGCGTCGAGCACCATGATCTTGATGCCGTTCGAACGGTCGAGCGCCGAGCGGATATTATCGACAGCGATCGTCTCGAACGGCAGGCTGATCTCGTCCCTGACCTCCGCATCGACGGGAAGGAGGTAGTTCTGGCCCTGATATTGAACCGCATGGCCGGCGAAATAGAAGAGGGTCGCGTCGGCGCCGATCGACATGCGGGCGAACTGCTGGATCGCCTTGCTCGCGCCGGCGAGGTCGACGTCCGTCTCAAGCAGAACGTCGAAGCCGAGCGCCTTCAGGGCGCTCGCGGTGTCCTGCGCATCGTTGCGGGCGTTGGGAATATCGAGACCCGGCGATTTATACGACGAGTTGCCGATCACGAGCGCGACGCGGCGCTCGGCGGCGGCGCAAGCGACCGCGGTCGCCGCCAGCGCAAGCAGGCCGCAAAAGAGCAGAGCGAGAACCTGGCGCAACCTAGGCATGTCTCGACCCGACCGCCTGAGGCGCGGCGGCTCCTCCGAGGGCTCGCCGCGCGCGCGAACGCGCCGCGGGCGGCAACCTGCGGGAGACATGGCGCGGCGACAACACGCGGATTATGTAGAACATCGACGCTAACATAGGTTGGGGCTAGAGTTTAGACAATGACACGGGCGGCGCGCTCCGCGCGTGCCGCTGCGCACCGAGAGAGACCGAAACAAGGTGACGGTGTGGCGAAGTCCGCTCATTTGGTCTATTTCAGAGCGGCCGCAATCAAGGCCACCCGGCAAACACAAAGACAAGAGGCGTCTCTTTAAGAAAAAGCGTGAAGGTGCTCGAAATGACGCTGGTCCTGACGATCGAGAATGAGCAGAGCCTGCCGAACGGGGCTCCTGTGAGCGTCAGGCTGACGGACAAGCGCGGCATCGACATCGGCCGCTCGGCTGCGATCGACTGGTCGCTGCCCGATCCGACGCGCTTCATTTCGGGCCGCCATTGCGAGGTGCGTTATCGCGACGACGGCTACTGGCTGAACGATCTCTCCACCAACGGCACCTTTCTGAACGACAGTACAAGACGCATCCAGGCCCCGTACCGGCTGCGGAACGGGGATCGGCTCGCGATCGGAAGCTATGTCATCGCCGTGGCGATCGAAGCGGATGAGGATTCAAACGCCGATGTCGCCACGCCGGCCGGCGGCGAACCGGTTGGCGCCGGGACCGCGGTCGCCGCCGCCCTCGCGCCGATCGAAGCGCCGGACGCGGCGCGGCTCGACGCCGAAATCGCGCAGGCGATCGCGAGCGAAATGCCCCCGATGGCGCCAGCGGGCGAGCCCGGCGGCGCCGGCCAGCGCGACGGCGCGGCGGCGACGCGCCCGCACACCATGGTCCGCGCGCGCGGTTTCAGCGTCGCGCCCGAAGCGCCGGCCGAGGATGTCGCCGCCCCTTTCTCCGGGCAGGCTCCGGGACCGGCTGGCGACACCGGAGCCCTCGATAATCCGCAGCAGCGGGAGGCCCGCGCGTGGAGCGCGCCCGAACGCAACGCGCCGGCTGGCGCGCCCGCCGACCCACAGCCGCAGATCGCGGGAGACGGACAAAGCGCGGCGGTCCAGGATGCCGGGGGCGCGCCAGGCGCCGAGGAGTTCCTGCGCCGGTTCGCCAAGGGCGCCGGCATTCCGGACCATATCTTCGCTCGCCAGGACGGCCTGAAGGTCGCGGAGGAACTCGGCGCCCTGATGCGCATGGCGGTGGAGGATCTGACGCAATTGCTGAATGCGCGCTTCAAGGCCAAGCGTTTCGCGCGCGCCTCGAGCCAGACGATGATCCAGGCGCTCGACAATAACCCGCTGAAATTCGCGCCGACCGCGACCGACGCGCTGAAGATCATGTTCGGACCGCGCACCAGCGGCTATCTCGATGCGCGGCGCGCCTTGGACGGCGCCTTCACGGATTTGAAGACGCATCAGATCATGACCTTCGCAGCGATGCAGCAAGCCGTCCGCATGCTCGTCGAAGATCTCGATCCGCAAGCGATCGAAGCCGCCGCCGGCGAGGACAAGGGCCTCGCCGCTCTATTCGGCACGCACAAGACGCGGCTGTGGGATCTCTATGTCGCGCGCTGGCAGGCGAAGACTTTGCGCCACGAAGACGGGCTGGTCGACGCCTTCATGCTCTATTTCGCCCAATGCTACGATCAAGGCAAAGAGACCAAATGACGGACGCCTGAGGCGGCGAGGCCGCGGCGCCCCCGGCCGCAAAATATATTGAAACGAAATTTTGAAGAGACGATCTCCGATTTTCCAAAACCGCAAAAATCCTGAGCGATAAGGCCAACGGACCGCGCCATGAGCGACAAAGATCAGTCCCCGGAGCCGGACGGGCGCGACGACCGGACGATTTTCCGTCCCGTGCGGCCCGCGCGCGCGCCGGCGCCCTCTACGCCGGCGCAGGGCGCAGACGCGCCAGATCCGCGCGGGATGACGCAGGTTCAGGGGTTCAGCGACGATCACACCGTCTTCCGGCCCAATCCCGCCGGCCGGCGCCCCCAGACGCGCCAAAATCCCGCCGCGCGGGAGGCGGCCGCCGCGCAGCGCAGGGCCTCGGTTCAGGGCCAGGATCTCGCCGCGCCCGACCTGAACCCGATCATGCGGGCCGCGAGCCCGCTTCTGCTGCTGCTTGGGCGGCTGCGCGCGGCGCTCATCCGCGCGCCGGGCTCCGGCCTCGTCGCGCAGATCGCGGCGGCGATCGAAAGATGCGATCGCGAGATGATGGCCGCGGGCGTTCCGCAGGGCGAGGCCAACACCGCCAAGTTCGCCCTTTGCGCGAGCGCCGACGAAGTGCTCGCCAATCTGCCGGGCGAGGAGCGCGCCGGCGCCGGACGGTTCGGCCTGATGACGCGCTTCTTCGGCGAGAACAACGGCGGGCGGCGTTTTTTCGACGAGCTAGATCGCGTCGAGCGGGATCCGCGGGCGCATTATTTCCTGCTCGAATTATTTTACGCCTGTCTCGCGCTGGCCTATCAGGGCGGGCGCCGGGGCGCGGCGGCCGGCTCCGGCGCCGTCGCGGCCATCAATGGCGAGCTGCGCCAGATTCTGCAGAAGTCGGGGCCGGCGCCGCCGCAGGGCTTGTCGCCGCACTGGCGCGGCCAGCCGCTGGCGAGCCACGCGGTCCGGCTGCGCGTGCCGCTCTGGACCATCGCAGTGCTCGTCGGCCTGCTGCTGTTTGGCGCGTTCGTCGGTCTGCGGCTCTCGCTCGGCCATCGGGCGGAGGCGGCCGCCGAGGCGCTCGGCGCGCTGAATCCGGCGACGCCGGTGACCATCGGCCGGAAGGTCGAGGTCGCGCCGCCCGCGCCGCCGCCGCCGACGCCGGAGCAGGTCTCGCAGCTCGATCATATCCGCACCGTGCTCGCGCCGAACATTTCGGCGGGAACCTTGAGCGTCGACCCCCGCGCCGATCAGATCGTCATCCGCATCGTCGACCGCGATTTGTTCAAGCCCGGCAAATCGGCGATCCTCGACGAGGTGAAGCCGCTGATGACCTATATCGCGCTGGCGCTCGACGACGAAGCGGCCGTCAAGGTGGTCGGGCATTCCGACAACACGCCGATCTCCAATGCGCGCTTCGCCTCGAATTTCGAACTCTCGCTCGAGCGCGCAAAGATCGTCGGCGCTCTTTTGAAGCAATCCCTGTCGCATCCGGAGCGGGTCATCGCGGAAGGCAAGGGCGCCGACGCGCCGATCGCCTCCAACGACACGCCGGAGGGCCGGGCGAAGAATCGCCGCGTCGAAATCGTCGTCCCGCGCAGCGACTGAAACAGCCAGAGCGCCGCACAAGGATCGCCTCTTCCGCCCACCTCATCGGTCAATCAGCTCTCCCATCGACAGTTCTCTCAAAGCGCGAATTGGATGAATAGAAAACTCTGGCTCCGCATTCTGATCAGCCTCGTCGGCGCCGCCGCGGTCGCCGCGCTGATCTGGTTCGCCGCGCCGCTGATCGTCGTTCAGGATGCGCATCCGCTGGAGGAGCCCCTGCCCCGCATCGGGGCGATCGCGCTGGCGCTGGCGCTGATCGCGGGCGCCGGCGCTCTACGCCTCTACCGGCGGCGCAAGGGCGCGGAGCGCATCGCGCGCGGCATCGGCGCCGAGGACAGCGACGCGCCCGTTCTGGCGGAGCGCATGAAGGAGGCCCTCGGCGTCTTGCGCGGACGGGGCCGCGCGAACTATCTCTACGATCTGCCCTGGTACGTGCTGATCGGGCCGCCGGGATCGGGCAAGACAACCGCGCTCATCAATGCCGGGCTCGAATTTCCGCTCGCCGGCGGCGCCAAGCCGGGCGCCGTCAAGGGCGTCGGCGGCACGCGCTATTGCGATTGGTGGTTCACCGAAGACGCCGTCCTGATCGACACCGCCGGCCGCTACACGACGCAGGACTCCGACGCCAAAGCCGATCAGAAAAGCTGGCTCGCGTTTCTCGACCTGCTCAAACGCAACAGGCCGCGCCAACCGATCAACGGCGTTCTCGTCGCGATCAGCATCGAGGACCTTTTGACCCTGCCGCAAGACGAGGTCGCCGCCCATGCGGCGGCGATCAAGGCGCGCCTCATCGAACTGCACAAGCGGCTCAAGGTCGATTTCCCGGTCTACGCCCTGTTCACCAAAGCCGATCTCGTCATCGGCTTCATGGAGTTCTTCGGCGATCTCGACGAGAAGCAACGCGCGCAGGTCTTCGGCGCCACCTTCCAGACGATGGACCGCGGCAAATCGATGGTGGCTCACGCGCCGACCGAATTCGACGCGCTGACGCTGCCCTTGTCGCGGCTGGCGCGCGACCGGCTCGGCGCGGAGAAGAACCCCGCCAACCGCGTTCTCCTGTTCGGCTTTCCGGCCCAGATGGCGGCCTTGCAGGCGCCGGTGATCGGCTTTCTGAACGCCATCTTCGATCCCGCCCATTACAAGATCAAGGCGGCCCTGCGCGGCTTCTATTTCACATCGGGCACGCAGCAGGGAACGCCGATCGATCAATTGCTTGGCGCGCTCGCCAAGGGGTTCGGCGCCGAGGCGGTCGCGACGCCGGCCTTTTCTGGCCAGGGCAAGAGCTTCTTCCTGACCGACCTCATCCGGAAGGTCATCATCGGCGAGGCCGGCTGGGTGTCGACGAGGCGCCGTTATCGTTTCGTCAAGATGGCGGCGCTCGCATGCCTCCTCGTCGCCGCGCCGCTCCTCGCCGGCGCGTGGTGGCTCAGCTACGCGCGCAACGCCGATCGCATTCGCGACAGCGAGGCGGCGGCGCAGAAATACGCTGAGGCGTCGCGCGGGGTCGGGCAGGCCAATGTCGTCGGCGACCGCGATCTCAGCAAAGTGCTGCCGGCGCTGCACGCCTTGCGTTTCCTGCCCGGCGGCTATGGCGATCAGGACTCGGGCGCCTCGCCCGGCGTCTTGTCCACGGACCTTGGGTTGAACGAGTCGGCGCGGCTGAAATCGGCGGCGAACACCGCCTATGGCGTCGGGCTGGAGCGCATGCTGCGGCCGCGCCTCATCTATCGCCTCGAAGAGCAGATCGAGGCCAACGCCAACGATCCGTCCGCGCTCTTCAATGCGCTGAAGGTCTATCTGATGCTCGGCGGCCTCAAGACGGCGGACCGGCAATTGCTGATCGACTATATGAAGCGCGACTGGGCGGAGAATCTTTATCCGGGGCCGCGCAACGCCGAAGGGCGCGATGAACTGGAGCAGCATCTCGCCGCCATGCTCGATCTCGAAACAGGACATGGCCCCCTCGTCCAGCTGAACGGCCCGCTGGTCGAAAAGGCGCAGGCGATTCTCGCGCGCCAGAACGTCGCGGCGCGCGCGCTCGATATTCTCGAGCGCCGTGCGAAGGCGCGCTCGCAGCCGGACTGGACCGCCAGCAAGGCCGGCGGCGCGGGCGCGGTCGCCCTGTTCGATCCCTCGATCGAGAGCATCAAGATTCCCTGGTTCCTTACCAAATCGGGCTTTGCGGATTTCACCTCCGCGGCGCCAGGCGTCGTGAATGAGGCGGAGCGCGATCGCTGGGTGCTCGGCGCCGCCGGGCAGACCCCAGCGATCTCGGCGCAATACGACCACTTGAGCGAAAATCTGGGCGAGGCCTACGCCATGGCCTTCGTCGACGCCTGGCGCGAGGCCATCGGCAGGCTGAAGATCCGCCGCCTCACCACCGACCGGCCCTCCTATCCGCTGCTCGCCGCCGCATCGTCCGTCACCTCGCCGTTGATCCGCCTCCTCGAATCGATCCGCGACGAGACTTTGCTCGTGGAGCCCGCGGGCGCCGAATCGACCCCACCCGCCGGCGCCGCGAATGCTGAGACGCCGGCGGCGATCATCGACGCGGCTCTCGCGCCCTACCACAGGCTCGTCGAAGGGGATCCGGGACGCCGCCCGATCGATCAGATGCTGTCGCAACTGAACGACATTCGCGCCAACTTGAGCCGCCTCGCCGGGAATGGCGGGCCGGCCGACGAACTCGTCGGGCGCATCACGAGCGGCGTCGCCAATCTGCGCGCCGACGCCGCCGGCCTGCCGCAGCCCTTCGCGCGCATGATGGATGACGCGGGCGCCGACATCTCCCGTGAGATCGCCGACTCCAACGTGGCGGGCGCCCTTTCGACGCTTCGCGAAAAGGTCACCCTCGTCTGTCAGGACAAGATCGCAGGCCGCTATCCCTTCGCCAAGGGCGCCGAGCGCGAGGTCGATCTCAATGATTTCGCCCACATGTTCGGGCCGAAGGGCCTCATCGATCAGTTCGTCGGCTCCTACGTGCTCTCCAGCGTGGACGCCTCGGGGCCGCAGTGGAAATGGCGCGACGACAGCCCGCTCGCCAGCAAGCTGACGCCGACCTCGCTCGCCGATTTCGCGCTCGCCGCCGACATCCGCGCCGCGTTCTTCGGCCCCGGCCAGGCGGCGCCCGGATTTTCCTACACGGTGACGCCGCCTGGCGTCAGCGGCCCGCGTCTCGAGATCGATGGGACCGTCATCACGAACGCCTCCGGCCCAACGAACCTGCAATGGCCGAGCGCGAGCGAAAATCACCGCGCGGTGCTGGCGCTTCGCCCGAGCGGGCCGCCGCTCGTGCAGCAATCCGGCGTCTGGTCGATCTTTCGCCTGCTCGACGCGGCCAAACTCAGCAGCGACGGCGCGGTCGCGACCTTCTCGTCCGGCGGGCGCGAACTCGCCTGGCGCTTCAGCGCCGCGCCCGCGACGCCCGGCGCCAGCCTGAAGCCGTTGGACCTTTCGCGGCTGCGCAATTTCCATTGTCCCGGCGGAGCGTGAGCCCATGCGCTGCGGCCTGTTCGGAAAACTGCCGGCCAAACGCGATTTCGTCGCGATCGCTGCGCCGCGCGCGTTCCTGCGCCTGTGGGAGCCTTGGCTGGAGAAGGGCCTCACCGCGGGGCGGGCAAGCAAGGCCGAGGGCGATTTCGCCGAGGCCTTCAGCACCGCCCCGATCTGGCGTTTCTGGCTCGGACCGGCGCTGTGCGGGCAGGCGATCGCCGGCGCCTTCATGCCCTCGGTCGATGCGCTCGGGCGCATGTTTCCGCTGACGCTGATCGCGTCCGGCGACGACCTCGCGCCGCCCGACGTTGATCCGCGCGAGGCCTGGTTCGCTCAGGTCGAGGATGTCCTGCTGGACGCTCTAGATCCGGCAACGCCTTTCGAAACGACGGTCGCAAGGCTGGAGGCGCTTGGCGAAAAAGAAAATAGCGCAGATGCTCAGGCGCAGGATTCCTCCGCCCGCGCGTTCGCCGCGATGCGCGCCGCTCAGCCGGATTGCCCGGCGCAGGCGGCGACGTTCTGGTGGACGGTCGGCGGGGCCGACTGCGCGCCGCTGGCGATGATGCAGCCCGCGATGCCGGCGCCGGCGACCTTCGCCGACATGCTAAGCCGGCGCCGTCAGCCGGAACCCCAAGAGAAGAGCGCGGAAACAACCGCGCAACCGGGATGAGACGATGAATACGCCCATGAAAGACGCGCCGGGGAAATTCGAAAGCGGCGCCGCGACCGACGTCGGCAAGGTGCGCCACGAGAACGAGGACGCCTATCTCGTCCTGCCGGAAAGCGGCGTCTTTGCGGTCGCCGACGGCATGGGCGGGCACGAGGCCGGCTCGCTGGCGAGCGCCATCGTCATCGATTCCCTGCGCAATATCGCGGAGCCCAAAACGGTCGCCGAACTCCTCAGCCGCTGTTGCGAGAATCTTGCGAGCGCCAATGACAGGCTGCTCGAAATCGCCGACGAACGCGGCGGCATCGTCATCGGCGCGACCGTCGCGGCCCTGCTCGCGTGGGAGGGCTATTACGCCTGCGTCTGGTCCGGCGACAGCCGCATCTATCTGGTGCGCCAGGGCGCGATCTCCCAGCTCTCGCGCGATCACACCGAAGTCGCCGAGCTGATCGCCGAGGGCGTGCTGACTACCGAGGAGGCGCAGACATGGCCGCGCCGCAACGTCATCACCCGCGCCATCGGCGTCTATCATGAACTCGACCTTGAAATCGCCGAGGGCGTGCTCGAAAAGGGAGATCTCTTCGTCATCTGCAGCGATGGATTGACGACCCACGTCGCCGACGCCGAGATCCTCGAGGCCGCCTGCCTGATGGAGCCGCAGGGCGCCAGCGACAAACTCGTCGCGCTCACCATCGAGCGCGGCGCCACCGATAATGTGACGGTCGTCATCGTCCGCTACGCGCCGCGCGGGTCGACCGTCGTCTTCGCGCAAAATAGCGCGCCGAAACCCCGCTGGACGCCGAGATGAATCAGGCCCCGTCATTCGGATCGACGCGGCCGATCATTCCGGCCGGGACGCAGCTCAATGGAATCTTCGAGATCGACGAGCCGATCGCCGCCGGCGGCATGGGCGAGGTCTACAAGGGCCACGCCATCCAGACCGGCGACATCGTCGCGATCAAGCTGATCCGCTCCGATCTCGCGGAAGCCGAAGCCGCCTTCGCGATGTTCCGCAAGGAAGCCGCCGCGCTGCATAACCTCTATAACGAGGCGATCGTTCGCTATTACGTGTTCACCGTCGATCCGGCGCTGGAGCGGCCTTATCTCGCGATGGAGTATGTCGACGGGGTGTCGCTGTCGACCATACTGAGGGGCGGCCCGCTCGCCTTCGAGGCTGTAGTGCGGCTGATGCAGCGAATCGCGTCGGGCCTTGCCGCGGCGCATGAGCGCGGCATCGTTCATCGCGACGTTTCGCCCGACAATATCATCATCCCCGCGGGCGACATGGCGCAGGCCAAGATCATCGATTTCGGCATCGCGCGCTCGACGCGGCTCGAGGACGAGGGAACGGTCATCGGCACCGGCTTCGCCGGCAAGTACAATTATGTTTCGCCCGAGCAGCTCGGGCTGTTCGGCGGCGACATCACGCCAAAATCGGACATCTACAGCCTCGGCCTCGTACTGGCCGAAGCCCTGCGCGGCCACCCGATCGACATGGGCGGCAACCATGTCGACGTCATCGAAAAGCGCCGCGTCGTGCCCGACCTCGGCGGGGTCGATGCGCGCCTGCGTCCGCTGATCGAGCAGATGCTGCAGCCAAATCCCGAGGACAGGCCGGCCTCGATGGCGGAGGTCGCCGCGTGGACCCCCGACGCGCCGCCGATCCGTCGGCCGCGGCGGCGCCGGTCCGGCTGGGCGAAGCCCACGCGGGAGGGCGTCACCGTCGGTCGGACGACCCTGCTGCTCGGCGGCGCGGCTGTCGTCGGCCTCGTCGCCGCCGCGCCATTCCTCTATTCGGCGCTGCATCCCTCGCCCCGCACGCCGCCGCCGCCGCCGGTTTTGCAGAGCGAACTCGCCGCCGGCGCGAGCAAGCCCGCGCCCGCGCCGCCGCCGGCGCCGGCCCCCGTCCCAGTGCGGCCCGGCCTCGCGCCGATGGACCTCACGCGGCTCGAACCGGAACCCGTCGCGCCGGTCGACCGGGGCGAGGCCGCGGCGCGGAAAGTCCGGCTCGCGACCCTCGTCAAGACGCTGAAGGATTATGATGGAGGCGAATGTTTCTACGCCGCGCCCACCGTTCTCGCAGACGGCGGGCCGGCGATTGAAGGCTATGGCCTCTCGACCGCGCCGTTCCGCATCCTCGACCAGGCCTTCCAGCAGGACAATGGCTTTGAAGCCGACATTGGCGTGCGCCCGGTGGCCGCGCAGCAATGCCCGGCGATTTCCTTCCTCAACGAATTGCGCAATTCGCCGGCCTCGCCCGTGAAGCTCGAACTCGCGGCCGCGTCATTGCGGACCGGCCAGGCGCTGTCGGGCACGGTCTCGGGCCTCGACGGCCGCGAGGCGACGGTTCTCATTGTCGCCGGCGACGGCGCCGTGCGCGCCGTCCCGACCACGCGATCGGGCCGCGACGATGCGGCGACGTTCAGCGCCCGCGCGGACCCGGGCGACGGCAAGCTGCAACTCGTCCTCGCGGTGGCGAGCCCGAAGCCCCTCGCGAGCCTGCGCCTCGGCCAACCGGGCGCCGCCGCGAAAGTCTTTCCGGCGACGCTCAGCGAGGCCGAGAAAGCCGGCGCGGATCTCGCCGCGGCGGCGCGCTCCTTCAAGGTCGATAAATAAGCCTCTCAAAACTTGAACATCGGAATTTAGCCGAAACCGGCAATTCAGGCTCGGCCGGCGAGGCGCGGCGCGGCGCCGACGAGGAGATCGCGGAACGCGCTCCACAAGGGAAGAACGCTATCGTCCGACGCCAGATGCCGGCACAAAGAGCCGTGGCCTGCTTCGGGATCGCTATCGAGCTGAATATGTCCCACCAGGAAGTGATGGAACGCTCGAAGCGAGGGCTCCTCCCAATCCTTAGCGCGAAGCACCGCGCGGAAGACTTTCTCAAGTCCGCCATCCTCATAGGTCGGCAAGCTCCGGACCCGCGTCAGCCGATCGATTCGCCGAACCTCCGAAAGATATGCGAGGCCAAGCGTCTCCACCCTCTCGCGCTCGGCTTTGTCGAGGCTCGACATGGCGAAAACGCGCCGCATGAACTCGTCATGGTTCATTCTCTCGCCTTCTTCCGCCACGCCCGGATAGGGGGAGAGATTGTCCGTCTCGCACTCGCCCTCGCGAAGCAGAACGAGCTGACGGTCCCCAGGGTAGAGATCGCAGGCAATATCAACGGTTTCGCAAAAATGTACGGAGTAATAATGATACGCTCCGGCAACCGCCATGAGCTCGGCTCGGGTCAGGGCGGACCAGTCAAGGTTGGCCATTTCCTCGATAACCTGTTGATAACGATGGTTAATGAGTGTGCTCATAGGTTGTCTCCAAAGAAAATATCGGCGAAGGCCCGCCATATGAGTCAAAATTTCTGATCAATCGCCAAATGCGACCGGCATTATATAGTAGTTGAAATAGACGCGCATCAGAAGCGTATCGCAATACGACGCAACGACGCATCATAAATTTAGCGCAGCAGCAAACAATGACCCGAATAGTAGTGTTACATAACGCTACACGAATATAGATATCCGTATGATAAAATTTAATATTCGTATTGAGACGACCGGCGCCATCGCATTGCTGAAACGTTCCGCGACGACGCCAGGCGACCGGGCCCGCGTTGGCGACAAGCGCGCGCGCCGCGTTCGAAGCTGGTATTGATCGGCGCGGCAGCGCGGGAGACCGGATTTTGCGAAAAATTCTCATCATCGGGATTGGCGCGGGCGATCCCGATCATATGACGGTCCAGGCGATCGACGCGCTGAACCGGACCGACGTCATCTTCATTCCCGACAAGGGCGCCGAAAAAGCCGGCCTCAGCCGGCTGCGGCTGGATATTTGCGCGCGCTTCATCAAGGGGCGGACGCCGCGCTTCGTGACCTTCAAGACGCCGGTGCGGGAAAAGGACCCGGCCGACTACAAGTCCGCCGTCGCGAACTGGCACGCGGCGATCGCGGCGATCCAGGAACGCCTGTTCGCCGATGAGCTGAGCGAGGCGCAAACCGGCGCGTTCCTCGTCTGGGGCGATCCTGCGCTTTACGACAGTACGCTGCGGATCGTCGCCAACATTCACACCAAGGGCGCGGTTTGCTTCGACTACGAAATCATCCCGGGCATCAGCAGCGTGCAGGCGCTGGCGGCCAAGCACAGGATCGGGCTCAATCGCATCGGCGAATCGGTGCTGATCACGACGGGGCGCAAGCTCGCAGCAGGATTTGCCGATGGCGCGGACAGCGTCGTCGTGCTGCTCGATGGCGAAGCGGCCTTCGACAGGATCGAGGCCGGCGACATCGAGATCTACTGGGGCGCCAATATCGGAACGCCGCAGGAGGCGCTCGCCGCGGGGCGCCTCGCCGACGCGAAGGCGGAGATCAAGGCCGCGCGGGAGCGGGTGCGGCGCGAGGCCGGCTTCGTCATGGACGCCTATCTGTTGCGCCGGCGCGAGCCGGGGTGACCGGCCCGGCGGTATCTAGGGCCTGACTACGCCGCCGACGTCGCCAATTTCAGCCAGCAAGGCGAGACGATAGGCCGCCAGTTCAGGATCCGTCTTGCTCTGCTCCTCCTCCAGCAGCCGCCCGAACATGGCGATAAATTCCGCGAATCGATCGGGGGCGACGGGGGCGGCGGCTGTTTCGGCCCCACCCGCAATCTTGCTTGCGGCCTCGCCGGGCGTCTCTTCGGCGGCCGGAGGACCCGCTTGCCGCTGCGGGTCGCGGGCGCGGCAGTCGTTGATGGCGTTCAAGCCATCATTGACGCGCCGCTGCGCGATCTTCGGCGCGCCGGCGTCAAACGCGATCTTTGCGCGCCGGAAAAAATGACGGCAGCCGCTTTCGCAAAGTCTGCCCTGCAAGCGCGTTGGAACATCCATCGAAAGCTCCACTCGCTGGATCGGCCCCAATCTAAAGAGAAGCCCGACTGACCGTTTTGGAAAAGCAAATCCAACGCCAGTCGAATGGAAAAGTTTGATCTACCCACAAAAAAGTCGATGGGGCGGCAATTTAGCGCAACCCGGAGCGTTGGTTCGCGCGCCGCTGTTGCTTGCGGTTGCGTCTTTCGCCGCATCCGTAGAGAAAACGAACAACAAAACTGTCGCCCGATTCGATTTCGAATCGAACAACAGCTTGAGTCGCCAGACTGTCGCGGAGCTTGCGATAGATGGCGATGGTTTCGGATTGGGCGGGATGAGGACAAGTGCTGACACTTTTCCTCATCCCGCCCTTGTGACGATTGATGCTACGCCTCAGATCCCATCGCCCGCGTCGAACGCACGCCGGGGCGCCGGGGCGAGGCAGGGCGAGACGAACAGCGCGCCGCTCCACGCGCCCAGCGTCGTCCGCGCCGCGACGATCAGCCAGAACGCCGCAAGGCACAGCACAAACACGGCGCCGATGACCGACAGAAAGGCGAGATGCGTCGCATTGGCGAGCGCAAGCGTCGCCAGCGTGTAGACGGCGAGCGGGAAGGTGAAGCCCCACCAGCCCATGTTGAAGGGCATGCCGCGGCGCATGTAGAACGCGGTCTTCAAGAGCGCGAGCATCAGCCACCAAAGGCCATAGCCCCAAAGCGCCGCGCCGCCGAGGAGGCCGCAGCCGTAAGCGACGTCGCCGGCGCCCGAAAGGCCGGCGGCCGCGAAGGCGCGCGGCGCGGCGGCGCCGAGCAGCAACAGCCCGAGCGCGCCCGTGCCGATCGGCCCCAACGCCAGCCAGCCGGAGGCGGCCATGTCGCGCTCGGGCAATTTGTGCAGGGCGAGGCGCAGCAGCAGGATGACGAGCAGGCTCATCGCCAGCGGCACGGAAAAGCCCCACAGCCCGTAGCTTACGACGACGATGGCGAATGCCTGGGACGCGGGAAGATGCGCCGCCAACAAGGCGCCGCTCGCCGCGGCGACCTCGGCCGCCACCACCGGCAACAGCCAGATGGCGGTCATTTTCGGCAGGCTGTGCTCCTGCTGCGTGAACATCAGAAAAGGAATGATGAGGCCGCAGGCGAGCGACATCGCGACGTCGATTTGCCAGAGCGCATTGGCGATCACAAGCGCCCGCGCGCCCCAAAGCGGAATGCCGAAGACGAGGAACCCGTTGACGATGGTCGCAAGCCCCATCGGGATGCAGCCAAAGAACATCGAGGCCGCCGGATGGGCGAAGATGCGCCGCGCGCCATGGAAGAAAAACATCCACCGCGCGGCGTAGAGGGCGCTGAACAGGCAAAACAGCCCGATATTGAACAGCCACAGCCCCTGCGCGGCCTCATGCAGGAGTTCGGATTGGGGTCCTGGCGCCGCAAACGGAAACTGGTTCAGCGCCAGCGCCAGCCCGCCCGTGCCCATGGTGGCGGCGAACCAGTTGGGGGTGAACTGGCGCACCATCTCGCGCAGGCGGTTGGACTGCGCCACGAGGCCTGGGGCCGTCAGCGTCTCCAGGGTCAAAACGTCGGTGCGCGCCATAACAAGTCCTCCACCTATTTCCGGAGCCGTTTTAGCGCGCTGGCTATAATCTTGATAACGCATTAATTGTATCAATTCGATCTAGTTTCATGATTGATCGAGAAGGGCGAGAATCGGCGTGACTCTGGAGCAGCTTCGCATTTTCGTCGCGGTCGCTGAGCGGCTGCATGTGACCGAGGCCGCGCGGGCGCTGAACCTCGCCCAGTCGGCGGCCTCGAGCGCGATCGCCGCGCTGGAGGCGCGCCATGGCGCCAAATTATTCGACCGGGTCGGACGCCGCATCGAGCTGACCGAGGCCGGCCGCCTCTTCCTTCCCGAGGCGCGCGCGGTTCTCGCGGCGGCAGAGGCGGCGCAGCGGGTCTTGAGCGAGATCGGCGGCCTCGCGCGCGGCTGTCTCAGCGTCAGGGCGAGCCAGACCATCGCCAGCTATTGGCTGCCGCGCCACCTCGTCGCCTTCCGCCGCGCGCATCCCCTGATCGACGTGCGCCTCTCCATCGGCAATACGGCGCAGGTCGCCGAAAGCGTCGAACAGGGAAAGGCCGAACTCGGCTTCGTTGAAGGCGCGACGGAGAACGCGCATCTCGATATCCAGCCGGTCGCGCGCGATCAGCTGACGCTGATCGTCGGCGCGGAGCATCCCTGGGCCGCGCGGACGACGCTCGCGGCGGAAGACCTGCTCGCCGGCGAATGGGTGCTGCGCGAAGAGGGCTCCGGCACGCGATCGGCCTTCGAGGCGGCGCTGCGCGGCCTTGGCGTCGATCCGGAGGCGCTGCGGGTCGTCTTGGAGATGCCCTCAAACGAGGCTGTGCGCGCGGCGGTCGAGGCCGGCATGGGCGCCAGCGCGCTGTCGGCCTCGGTCGCTGCGCCGAGCCTCGAAGCGGGCCTCTTGCATGAGCTGCCGCTGCGCCTGCCCGACCGCGGCTTTTACGCGCTGAGCCACCGCGAGCGCCGCCGCAGCCGCGCGGCCGAAGCGCTGCTCGCCATCATCGCGGGGACGAGCGGCGGCGCGCGCAAAAAATGACGGCGCCTATTTCGCCGGCAAGGCGCGGACGAAGGCGAGTGCCGCGTCGATCAGCCTTCGGCGCAGCGCATCGTCGCCAAAGGCGTCCGGCCCGGCGCGAACCCAGCCATGCATGCGCTTTCCGCGCGACAGCATCGGAACGACGCCCGGCGCCGCCAGCGCCCAGCCATCCCGGTCCCGGCCGAGCCGGGCCAGCATCCCATCGTCGCGGGCGGCGCAGAGCAGATTGCCGTTGAGCAGCCAGGCGCGGCCGCCGAACATCGCCTTTTCCGTCAAGCCGGGCTCGGCCACAAGATGCTCCCGAAGCAGTTCCTCAAGACCCTCGTCGCGCGCCATTATTCTCAAGCGCCTCTATGCACGGCTTCAAAGATATTCTTTACGGCCAGCGCTATGGCCGCCGGGTCAGGGCGCAAATGCAAGCCATGTTCTATGTCCAGAAGATAGCCTTCCAGGCGATCGGCGGAGCAATTGCCTTCGATCAAGCGCAAAAGGCCCGGGATATAGGCGTCATATTCGTCGGCGAGATTCGGGTTCTCGCCGACGCTTAACGGATCCCAGTCACGCAAGAGGATGGCGCGTAAAGTTTCAAAATTGTTCATCGCGCGTCAGGCTTGTGCTTTCCAGTTCGCCAGAAGGTTCTCGGCCGCGCGATGCGCATTTCCCGGTTCCGACGGCACGTCCTCCCCGACCCAATATCTCAGCAGCATCTTTCGGCAAGCGGCCCTCATCTTAAACGGGAGCTTTCGCGAAAACCGATGCCACGAGGATCCCTGATCCTTACCCTCCGCCATGTCTGCGTCCTTGTTGCCAACGCGGGATTCAAGCAGGAGTAAACGACCTGAGGACCGCTTGTTCGTCCCGGGCGGTCCCGCTTTCGAAGCGGAGCGAAAATTTGTCCGCTTTCTCTGGCCATGGTTCGTCGAAAGAATAGCCTTCAAGCATTCGCAGACTCCCATCTTCCACGAGGAGATCAAAGCCCGCTCCATGCTTGAGACCATCGAGTTCGGCGACAACGTCCCCGAACCAGAACGACGGCCCGCCCGGAAGTTTTTCTGCTTCGCCGCCGATGGCGAAATTGGTCCAGAAGCCGACCCCTGTCAGCTCCCGGTCAATCACCCTGAGGGAGCCAAGCTGACCGCGCAAAATCCGGAACGTTTCCGACGTCCCGCCGAGCAGCTTTTCAAGAACCGCCCGCTCCAACTTCGTCAACTTTTCCATATTCGCCGCCCTTATTTCGATGATCCAATCGGATATGCGGTACCTATTTTTACGGTCCCGTCGGGCAATACGCTCCTTTTGACCATAGCTTGCGACCTCCAACGTCGATGGATTCTCGAAATAGTCCTCTAATATTCCTGTCTTGAACCGCTCGATTTGTTGCGCGCTCGATTGCTCGAAACGCTTCTTCTTTGGATCCATACCGATCAACGAAGGCGCCAAAAACATGCGTCGGATTATTGAAGATATGATGCAACTTATTCGGATCGCCCTCAGTAGCACGCCCCTGCTCCGCGCCCGATGACGGCGCCGGCAGCCCCAGAGGCCCTTCGGGAACGAGCGGGATGCCGCGGCCCTGCTCGACATCGTCCTTCGGCGTCTCCTCGCCTCGCAGGCGCCGCTCCCGCTCGATGCGGTCACTCTCGTTATCTTCCGAGCCCACGGCGACGCTGACGCCGCCGCCGGTCGTCCAACGGCCGCCCTCATCGCGCGGCTGATCGGGGCTGTATTTCAATACGGCCGGCGGTGCGAAGCCTTGCGCCTTCAAAAGGTCGATCGGCGCAACGCCTTTTTCGATCAGCCTGTCGGCGGCGAAGATGCGCAACCCCTCGTCCGGCCCGCATGGCGGCAGGGCCGCGAAAGCAAGATGAATATGGGCGAGCGCCTTTTCGCCCTCGCTCCAAAGCGTGCAGGCGCGCCACAGCTTCGCGACGCTAGGGACGCCAATCGGCCGCTCGTAGCCGGTGGCGTGCAGCGCCATCGCGCGCGCCTCATCGTCGAGACGCAACACCGCCCGGCCGTTTTTGCCAGTCCTCGTTTTAGCGAGAAGCGCCCCCGCGCCGATCACGAGACCCTCTTTGGTGATCTCCAGCGCGGCGTGGATTTTGTGCGTGCGGGCGCGCTCAGCCCAAAGGTCCAAAATCTCCTCTGCGTGGCCCACCAAAAACTCCGATTCTAGAGCGGATGAATTTGATCACGACTGTAAGGCCACGCTAAGGAATCACCAAGAACAGAGAGTGAACATAGTTTCGAGACGGACCTGTAAGAAAGCGTCCCGGCGCGCCGAAACAGCCACGCTCAACCCCGGAGCCATCGCCGCAAGCAGCGCGTTTCCGCGCGAAAAAGATGACGCGCGCGGCGGCTTCCCCTATATGCGTTCCTAGCCTTTCAAAAGTCTGGACAAAACCGATGCCTCCCTATCGCTCCCGCACGACGACGCATGGACGCAATATGGCCGGCGCGCGGGGTTTGTGGCGCGCGACGGGCATGAAAGACGAGGATTTCGGCAAGCCGATCATCGCGATCGCCAACTCCTTCACGCAGTTCGTGCCGGGCCATGTCCATCTTAAAGACCTCGGCCAGCTCGTCGCGCGCGAGATCGAGGCGGCCGGCGGCGTCGCCAAGGAGTTCAACACGATCGCCGTCGACGACGGCATCGCCATGGGCCATGACGGCATGCTCTACAGCCTGCCCTCGCGCGAGATCATCGCCGACAGCGTCGAATATATGGTCAACGCCCATTGCGCCGACGCGCTCGTCTGCATCTCGAATTGCGACAAGATCACGCCCGGCATGCTGATGGCGGCGCTGCGCCTCAACATCCCCGCCGTGTTCGTCTCAGGGGGGCCGATGGAGGCCGGCAAGGTGCTCGTCGGCGGCAAGATGAAGGCGCTCGATCTCATCGACGCCATGGTCGCCGCCGCCGACGACAGGGTCTCGGCCGAGGAGGTGGCGACGATCGAGCGCTCCGCCTGCCCGACCTGCGGCTCGTGTTCGGGCATGTTCACCGCCAATTCGATGAACTGCCTCACTGAAGCGCTCGGCCTCGCCCTGCCCGGCAACGGCTCGATGCTGGCGACGCACGCCGACCGCAAGCGCCTCTTCGTCGAGGCCGGCCACCTCATCGTCGATCTGGCGCGGCGCTACTATGAGCAGGACGATGTGACGGTGCTGCCCCGCGCGATCGCGAGCTTCGAGGCGTTCGAGAACGCCATGACGCTCGACATCTCAATGGGCGGCTCGACCAACACCGTGCTGCATCTGCTCGCCGCCGCGCATGAGGGCGGGATCGACTTCACCATGCGCGACATCGACCGGCTGTCGCGGCGGGCGCCCGTGCTCTGCAAGGTCGCGCCGGCCAAAGCCGACGTGCATCTTGAAGACGTCCATCGCGCCGGCGGCGTTATGGCGATCCTCGGCGAACTCGACCGCGCGGGCCTCATTCACACCCGCGCGCCCGTCGTCCATGCGGCGAGCCTTCTCGATGCGCTGGAGCGCTGGGACGTGCGCCGCACGCAAAGCGCCGCCGCGGCGGAGTTCTACCGGGCCGCGCCCGGCGGCGTGCCGACCCAGACCGCCTTCAGCCAGAACGCGCGCTCCGCCGAACTCGATCTCGATCGCGAGACGGGCGTCATCCGCGATGCCGACCACGCCTTCTCGAAGGATGGCGGCCTCGCCGTTCTCTATGGCAATCTCGCCGAGGACGGCGCCATCGTGAAGACGGCCGGCGTCGATCCCTCGATCCTCGTCTTTTCCGGCTTCGCCCGGATTTTCGAAAGCCAGGAGGCCGCCGTCGAGGGCATCCTCGGCGACAAGGTCCGGCACGGCGACGTCCTCGTCATCCGCTACGAGGGACCGCGCGGCGGCCCCGGCATGCAGGAGATGCTCTACCCGACGAGCTATCTGAAATCGAAGGGCCTCGGCAAGGCCTGCGCCCTCATCACCGACGGGCGCTTTTCGGGCGGCACTTCGGGGCTTTCGATCGGCCATGTCTCGCCGGAAGCGGCCGAAGGCGGCGCCATCGGCCTCGTCGAAGAAGGCGATTTGATCGAGATCGACATCCCCAACCGGCGCCTCCACCTCGCGGTCGACGACGAAACGCTGGCGCATCGCCGCGCCGCCATGGCGGGGAAGGGCAAATCCGCCTGGAAGGCCGCCCATCATCGCCCGCGCAAAGTCTCGCCGGCGCTCAGAGCCTACGCCGCGATGACCACAAGCGCCGCGCGGGGCGCCGTGCGGGATGTCAGCCAGGTAGAGAGGTAGCTTGGCCCGCCGCGGCGGGGCGATGATCGACTCGCGCGGTACACGAGATCGTTGCTATGAAACCAATAGGATAGTTGCTAGAGCTTGACGCGGCTTGTTAAAGAAGCTCCTGACGATGTGTCTGAGTAACTCACGAGGAAGTCATATGAAAAGGATCATCGCGCTGAGTCTGTCAGCCGCTCTCATTCTGAGCTCAACTTCAGCATTCGCTTTTCATAGAAAGCCGAAAGCGCATCTCGCTTATGCGCCGGAACACGTTCTGGTCGTGCACCGGGCCAATCAAACGCTCGTTTACATTCCGCTGATTACGCCTCTGTTTGAAGGTCTCGTCTTTCCCGTCATAAATGGGGTCGCGGTTGGAATCGTATCGGGAACCACCGCCGTTTTTGGCGGAGTGGAATATGTTCTGACCAATCTTACGAATCCCCCCCGTTCCTGCGTAGCACAGGATAGTTCGCTGTATCGTTGCTAAGAGTACGTCCAACGGCGACACGCAGGATGAATCGTCGACCGATGAAGTGAGGCGAGGGAGAGACCGCGTTTGATTGGGTGATGCTCTCGGCTGGCGCGGGATTGCGCGCCGGCGCGTTCCGAGTCATCTCTTCGCCATGCTCGAACAATTGAGGCCGCCTCCGGATCCTGAGCTTCCCGCGCCGTCAACCGGCTCTCGGGGCCGTTTCGGGTCGCATTTCGATCAGGGCGCGTTGATCACCAATGTGGTCGGTTTCGGGCTTGCGGTCGTTTGCGGCTTTGTCGCCTGGATCGCTGGACCGGATCCGGCTTTCGTAATCACCTTGCTGATCTTTGGATGGCTGGTCGCGCTGGTATCGCTGTTGGCCTCGGAGGTCGCATTCAAACTGCCAGTTCTTGTGTTGGCGGGTCTGGCATTCGGTTCCGAAGGGGTCGTGCTAACTGAACATTCCCACCTGCCGCCGCGGCCCATCGAATTGAGCAACGGTGACTTAAAGTTGTATGTCAATTTTTTTGCTCAACGATTGCGCGGAAGCGCAATACAATTCAAGAGTAAATTCGACGACATAGATCGCGGATTTCGCAATACGGGCGTTTCACAGGAAGAAAGCGATCGCGCAGCTCGGGATAGCGAGGACTATAAGAAGCTATTTCTGGAGGAGACGACCGAATTTAAAGACCAGTATTTAGTCCAGGCCAGGATGCTCCAGGACGATTTGCTGAAAAGACTGGGGCCGAAATTTCCAGAGGCGCTGTTCCCGTCTGGAGACAGCAGACGAGAATCAATCGAGGCCTCCAGACTTATGCTCGCGGATGGCGCCCTCGTCGGCTCAGATCCGATTTCGCATATCGCCGATTACCTCGAAGCTCTGGCGAATAGCCTCCCCTAGTTCGCAAGCCCGCCGCAAGTTATCGCAAAGCGACTGCGCAGCTGTGGTCGAGCAGGTTTTCGGCGTGGGTCGCCCCATGCGGCGCCTTTTCCGCAAGCAGCACGAAGCCGGGCGCGCCGCTGGCGGAGCGCGCGCCGATGACGGCGAGCGAATCGTCGCGCAAGGGCGACGACCGGCTGTCTTCGGCGAGCAGGCGGAACGGGTCGGGGTCCGGCTCCTCGCCGCTGACGCGGCGCGCGCGATAGATGTGGCCAAGCAGCGCGAAATCGGCCCATTTGTCGCCGATCTCGCTGGCGCGAGCCTCCAACGCCGCGCGTACGTCGACGCGCACGCAATCGACGTGGATGTGCAGCTGATCCTGCGTGCGCGCGCCGGCGCCGTTAATCGCCATGCCGATGTCGTCGCCCGGCAGGTCCTTCTGCGCGTTTTTCGATACGAGGCCCCGCGCGGCCCAGGCGGCGCGCCAGTAATTCGGCAGCGCCCCCGTTCCGACCAGCGGATCCTCGATGCCGGCCAGCCGCCGCGTCGGGATCAGCAGGAACTGCGTCTTGCCGACGAGATCCTTCAAAACGGCGGAGCCGCCTTCTTCGCCGCCTTTGAGATCGACAGCGACGCAGGGCGCCGGCGAGTGAAGATGCATTTCATCAACGACGCAAAGGCCGTGGACGATCTTCCACAGCGCGTTTTCGTCAACCGCCGCGGCGACGCCGAGAGCGGCGAGCGAAACCACGCCGGCAAGGGCGGCGAAAGCCGGCAGACGCCAACGCCGCCGCTCCGCCGCAGCGCCGCGCTGGTCTGCGAGGTTCTTGATCGGATCAGCGGGGGGCTTGATCGGCATGAGGCGTCGGTCGTTCCTGTCGCCTCTGCTCTAGCCCGGCCCGCCCGCTTCGTCCAGCTCAAGCAATCATGTCCGCCGCCGCAGCTCAGCCGGCCAGCGCGCGCTCCATCCGCTCGCGCTCCTCTAGGCACTCCATGTCGCGCCCGATCATCAGCGCCGCCATGACGCGCCCGTTCAGCAGGTAGCGCGCGGCGCAGTCGTTTTTTGCGGGATCGCCGTCGATCCTAATCTCGTCCCATTCCTTCGCGTGACCGAGGTAGGAAGGCAGAAAATCGAATTGCATGCTCCAGAAGAAGGGGACGTCGGCATAGGGCGTTCGCCCGCCCAGCATGTTCTTTGCGGCGATCTGCCCCTGACGCACCGCGACGTCCCAGTGTTCGACGCGAAGGCGCTGGCCGCTGTGAGGATCGGGCCATGCCGCGATATCCCCGGCGGCGAACACGTCGCCGTCGCTCGTTTGCAGGAACCGGTCGACCACCACGCCATCCTCGACTTGGAGCCCCGCGGCCTTGGCGAGCTGCAGGCGCGGCGTAACGCCTATTCCGATCAGCAAGAGGTCGGCCTCAAGCCTTGCGCCATCGTCAAGCGTGACGGCGGCGCCGTCGAAGGATGCGATCGCGCGTCCAAGGTGCAGCCGCACGCCATGTTTTTCATGCAGGGCGATAATGACGCTGGCGATTTCGGGTCCGAAGATCCGCGCCATCGGCGCCTTGTCCTGACTGACGATATCGACCTCGAGACCACGTTGGCGCAGGCTCGCCCCCGCCTCAAGGCCGATGAAACTCGACCCCAGCACGACGACGCGGCGCGCCGACTTCGCGGCGGCGACGATGGCGCGGGCGTCGGCGAGCGAGCGCAGAACATGAACCTGCGGGTGCCCGGCGCCGGGAAAGTCAGGCCTGCGCGGTTCGGCGCCTGTGGCGAGGAGCAGTCTGTCGTATCTCAGTTCGCGGCCGTCCGTCAGCGCCGCGATATGCCGGCCGCGATCGAGGCGCGCGACTTCCGCGTTGAGCTCGATCCTGACGCCGCGTTCATCGAGCGGCTCGGCGCCGAGGCCGATGCGGGGATCGTCCGTGCCGCCGTCGAGATAGTCCTTAGTGAGCAGGGTGCGCTCATAGGGTTTTGAGGAATCGCTCGAGACGAGCGTGATCCCGCGTTCGACGCCCTCCCGGCAAAGCATGTCGGCCGCCGCGAAGCCTGCTCCGCCGCCGCCGACGATGAGAATGGATTCCTCGCGCGCCGGCGCGCGCGGCTTTCTCCGTGCGTCCGCCGCCTGCGGTTTCGCCAGCCGCACCCTGCCGCCCTCGATGTGGACGCTAAAACGCGCGAGCGGCGCAAAGGCGGGCGCGGCGACGGCCTCGCCGGTTGCGAGATCGAAACAGGCCTGATGCCAAGGGCAGCGCACCGTGTCGCCAACGAGGAGGCCTTCGGCCAACGGTCCGCCAAGATGCGTGCACTTGCCGCGAAAGACGCCGATCCTGTCGCCGCGCCGCAGCGCGACGAGCGGCTCGCCTTCGAACACGCCCTTGAGCAGCCGCCCTTCCGGGATCGCGTCGATCGCGATCTCGCGGTTGAAGTCGAGCGTTGCGTCTTCGATCTCGCCCTGCGTCGTCATCTTGATCACCCGATTCGCGGATAAGGAGCCGCGCGCATAACGCGCCGGCGGCCGCGGCGTTTCGGATCAATCGAAGCTTCTTAGCGCTTGCGCGCCGATCAAGGTCGTGAATATTATTGCACCGCGGTCGCAATGTTGCGTTGCGTCGCCATCCTCTCGCGGCCCATCGCATGTCGCCGATTTCAGACTATCGTCCGAACCATCGTCAGAAGGCTGCAATGGGAGTCTCCTTCGCGGCCATCGGCTCAATGGGGCCGCGCCGGATCCGCGAGGCGTCGTCCGCCTCTCGTTATGCGGTCTATACCTCGGTCGCCGATCTCGTCGCGATGCATGCGGTCGCGCGCGATTTCGCCGCGCCGCCGCGCCAGCCCGTCCAGGGCCTGCTTTCCGCCCGGCGGCCCGGACAATTCCGCGGCGAGGACGAGGCCGGCGCCGTGGACTGGCCGCGCACGCCGGGCGCAGACCGGTCCGCCCGGCGCGTGCGGGGAGCCGATCGCGCGCGCCCGGCGCTCATCGTCGTCGATCAGCGCCTCAATATGTTTTTCGGCTCGCGCCGCTCGATGAAGTCCGTGGCGGCGGCCGAAGCCGCCGCGCTCTGCGCCTGGCGCGTTCTGGATGGCGGCGCGCCGGTCGGCGGCGTCGTTTTCAACGACGCGGTGATCGAGACCCTCGAGCCCGATTGCAGCATCGGGGCCGCGATGCGGCTGATCGAGGCGATCGCATCGCAGAACGCGGAACTCAGCGCCGATTCAACGCACCCAAGGGCGCCCGGCCAGCTCGACGCCGCGCTCAAGGCGGCGGCGGGCCTCGCGGCGCGAGATCATCTCATCGTCGTCATCAGCGACTTTCACGGCCATGGGCCGCGCACCCGCGAGCTCCTGATCAAGCTCGCCGCGCGCAACGACGTGCTCGCCATCCAGGTCTACGATCCGTTTCTGATCGACCTGCCGAAGGCCGGCGCCATCATCGTGACCGGCGGCGAACTCCAGATCGATCTCGATTTTGGCGGCGGCCGCATCCGGCGCAGTCTCTACGAGTTCGCCGAGGCGCCCGGCAAGGAGATCCTCGCTTTCGAGCGCGAGCTTGGCGTGCCCGTGCTGCCGCTCTCGGCGGCCGAGGAAACCGCCCCGCAGATCAGGCGGCTGCTCGACCGGCCGCCCTGGCGCCGCATCGACGCCTAGAACATCGATAGCACCGTCAGGCGGCGGGCGGGCCGAAGGAATAACTTCATGGGAGCGTTCAACGGGAAGGTCGCGCTGGTCACCGGCGCCGCGCGGGGCCTTGGGCGGGTGACCGCGCTGGCCTTCGCCCGCGAGGGCGCCCGCGTGATCGTCGCCGACATCGACGAGCCCGGCGGCCAGGAGACGCTGGCGCTTGTCCGCGCGGCCGGCGCCGATGGCCTATTCGTCCGCGCGGACGTGCGCGTCGAGGCCGACGTCGAGGCGATGGTGGCGAAAACGGTCGAGGCTTACGGGCGGCTTGACTGCGCGGTGAACAATGCAGGCGTCGTGCGCTTCGCGCCGATCGTCGAGCAGACGGCGGAGGGCTTCGACTTTCACGTGGATACGAACCTGCGCGGCGTCTTCTACTGCATGAAGCACGAGATCCGCCAGATGCTCAAGAATGGCGGCGGGGCGATCGTCAACCAGTCCTCGATAACCGGCAGCCTCACCGGCAACCCCGGCGAGAGCGCCTATGCGGCGACGAAGGGCGGCGTCGACGGACTGACGAAAACCGTCGCGCTCGAAGTCGCGCAACAGAATATCAGCGTCAACGCCATCGCCGCCTGCGGCATCGACGCGCCTGGCGACGTTTTCCACCAATGGATGGAAAAGGAAAACATAACGCCGGAACAGGCGGGCAAGCTGTTTCCGATCGGCCGGATGGGCAAGGCTGACGAGCTGACGGCCGCTGTGCTTTTCCTCTGCTCCGATCAGGCGCGCTTCATCGTCGGGCATCTCCTCGTCATCGACGGCGGGTGGATCGCGCGCTAGCGCGTCAACGAAATCGTCGGGGCGACGCTCGAAACCGCGAGAACCCCCGCGGTGCCGCACATTCAGTCCGGCTTATTGTTGCAATGCACGATATTTCCAAAGATTCCGCACTGAATTTTGCTGCAATGCAAGATTTCATCCTGGAAGTTAGGCAATTTTTGATTGCCATAGCTGCATCACCTCAACCAACGCGGCATCTACACTCTCAGGACAGCTCTAGCTTGGTCGCCGCCGGCGAGTAAAAACAAAATTTTATTGTTTTTTTTGATGCAATTTCTTGCGGATCGGTTGTATGGTTTTCAATAGAGGATATTTTATTATCGAATGCGCATTGGCGATCGCATTCAGTTTTTTTGATTCGATCATTTCGATCTTCTGGCCGGGACTCGCCAGAGGCTCGGCTCCAAGGCGCGGTTCGCGGATTATTCTGGAGACATTTCGATCATGGCTTTTGCTCTGGACCACAGGGAGCTGCCCGAACCCCGGACCTCCGCATTTGCGACGATGCAAAGCACCCGTGCGCGGCCGCCGCGCTCGCTCTGGAGCCGGCTCGTCGCGCGGTCCGAGCCGGCGCCGGCGTCAAGCCCCTGGGGCGCGATCGCTGACGCCAATGAAATCGCCCCCGGCATCCTTTGGTTCAGCACGGCGGCCCGCAGCGGATATCGGCTGTCGGCGAAGCGCCAGCGCGCCCTTCCGCAGTCTTTGAGGACTGAGGATGGATGGTATGAGGACAGCTCCGAATGGGCCGCCGTCGCCGTCGTCTTCGACCGCATCTTCGACCTGATGCCGGCTGGCGACGTGAGCGGTTGTTCGCTCTACCAAACGGCCAAGGAAACGCTCAGGAACTGGCGCCCGGAGGAATATGAGAGCTGGTTCCAGACCACGATGGACGAGGACGAGATCGACGCCCTCGCCATCACGAAGTTTCATCGGCTGCACGCCGACCGCTGGATCGTCCTCGACGTGTTCGACGATCGCGCGCCCTTCGTCGCCGGCGGCTGCCTTCATGCGCGGGCGAGACTTGGCGGCGATCCGCCTTTTGGCGCCGCAAGCCGGCGACCGCTGGGGCCGAGCCGCTGGTTTCTTCTCGAGGCGGGGGAATTTAGCCACGGACGCGGCAAACCTTTCCTGATCGACCCGGAGAGACACCACGAAATCGACGAACCCTGCGCGGTTTGACGGCCACCTGATTTCGTCTTGCATCCACGGCAGCTTCTAAGCGCCAATCCGACTCCATTTCACTGACAAAGCCAGTTCGGCGTCGCCGCGCTTCGCCGTTTCGCGCGCGCGAAACGGCGATACGCTCCAAAGAACCGCCCAGGAACCATTGACGGATGGCCAGCCTCGCCCAATCCTCGATCGGCGGACCCGCCGAGCGGATCGTTTCGGCGCCCGTTCTGAGCGGCCTTGTCCGCGTCGGCGACTTCGCCCTCTTCCTCGTCGCGGCCTTTGTCGCGGCGGCCGGCGTCGCCGCCTGGTTCGACGCGCCCTTTTGGCATGAGGCGCCCTTGCGCGGCGCCGCCGCGCTCGCCGCCGCGATCGGCGCGGCGACGGGATGCGCAGTCCTCGACTCGGCTGGCGCCTATGCGATCGAGCGCCTCGGCGCCCGCCGCGCGCAGATCAGACTGACGCTGCGGGCGGTCATCCTCGCCGCAGCCGCCGCCATCGCATGCCTCTTCCTCGTCAACGCCGACACGCCGCCCTTGCGGGCGTTTCCCTTCGCTTTTGGCGCAAGCGCGCTCGTGCTGGAGGGCGGTTTCCGTCTCTTTCTTCAGGCGCTGATCCGTCGCTGGCGCAAGGCTGGCCGCTTTCGCCGCCGCATCGCGGTCGTCGCGGCCAGCGACGTCGCCCGCGAATTCATCGAGCGGCTGCGCGCCGACCCGGACGCCTTCGAAATCGCCGGCGTTTACGACGATCGCCTGCGCTCCGGCCGCGTGCCGCCGACGCATGCCGGCGTCGCCGTCCGCGGCTCGGTCGCCGATCTCGTGCGCGACAGCCGCGACGAGCGGATCGACCTCATCGCGGTCGCGCTGCCGCTCAGCGCCGTGCAGCGCATCGCCGACACCCTCGAAGCGTTGCGCAGCACGGTCGCGGATGTCTGCCTCACGACCGATCTCGCAGGGCTCGCCTATCGCGGCCATCAGTTCGGCGCCGTCGGCGCCAATCCCGTCATTTCGATTGGCGAGAAGCCGCTGAAGGACTGGCGCGCCGCCAAGAAGGCCTGTTTCGATTTCGTCGTCGGCGCGCTCGCCCTCGTTCTTCTGTCGCCTCTCTTCGCTTTGCTCGCGCTCGCCATCCGCCTCGACAGCGCCGGGCCGGTGCTGTTCCGGCAGCCGCGCCTCGGCTTCAACAATCGCCTGTTCGTCTGCTACAAATTCCGCACCATGCACGCCGATATGACGGACCTCATGGCCGATCGGCAGACGGTGCGCGGCGATCCGCGGATCACGCGCGTCGGACGGTGGATGCGCAAGTTCAGCCTCGACGAACTGCCGCAGCTCATCAATGTGATGAACGGCTCGATGTCGCTGGTGGGGCCAAGGCCGCATGCGCCGAACACCAAGGCGGCCGATCGCCTTTTCGCCGAGGTCGTGCGGGAATATGCCCAGCGCCACCGCGTCAAGCCGGGCATAACGGGCTGGGCGCAGGTCAATGGCTGGCGCGGCGAGACAGCGACGGTCGAGCAGGTCGAGAACCGCGTGCGCTGCGACCTCTACTATATCGACAACTGGTCGATTTTCTTCGATCTGAGGATTGTCGCGATGACGGTTCTGCGCGAAATTTGCAGCCAGCACGCGTTCTGAGCAGAGTCTACATAAGCAGTAACAAATGACAGATTAAACCGCCGCGTTAGCATCTGCATCCCAGTTATGGATTACCGTGTTGGCTGATACGTTGTCATACAGACGCCTGACACAGTAAAGTTGCGGCTAGATGCTGTATCTCACCGCGAAAATACGGCAGGTCATGAAACGTAATATTTGTTAAATTTTAACTCTGTGCATTCAATATTAACAGCCTTCGTAATTCATTGCCCATTTTTTTGCGTTTTTTCTTTTATATTTTTACGAGAACACGTAACATTTAATTAGCATGATTGAAACAATTGACTTTCACTGCGTCGGACGCGAACGGCGGCGGGACAAAGGGCGGTGCGTCCCTCGCGTTGGCGCCGGCGTCGACATCGCGCTTTCGTCGGCGCCCCATCAAAACAAGAGCGCGAAAAAATTCTTGCGCATTAGCTGGCGAATGCGCAAGAACGAGAACATAATCAGGTTATTGATTAAACTTACGAGCCACAGGCGCCAGCATTCGCGATTAATTCCATGTTGTCGGATGCATACCGAATTCCGAGGCGCCGATCCTGGATGGATCCCTGATTCGACCCCCGCGGAATTTTTCTGATGTGCCCCCGCCGAGGCCCGGATGGCCGCGTTCTGATCAAGTATACGCCACGTCTTCGCTTGCGTCCCGAGGCTCAGCCTCGGGAATTCTTAGTTTTTTCTTAAGATTAGCGTCGAGCGCGCATCCAGAGGGTGAAGCGAACGCGCATAGAGGATGAGATGGAGGGAAAGGGGAGCAGGCTCACGTTCGGCGGCTTTGTCCTTGACTGCGATAACGTCCTGCTCTGGCGCGGCGAAGATCGCGTCGCGCTGGCGCCAAAGCCGTTCGGCGTGCTCTGCCATCTCGCCCAACGCGCCGGAGAGCTTGTCGCCAAGGACGAGCTTCTCGAGGCGGTGTGGCCCAATCTTCACGTCACCGAATCGAGCCTCACCGTATCGATCAACGCGATTCGGCTCGCGCTTGGCGACAATTCGCGCGCGCCGCGCTATGTCGAGACGGTGACCCGGCGCGGCTATCGCTTCATCGCGCCGGTCAGCAGATACCGCCAAAGGGACCAAAAGGGCCAAAGGGCCCTAAGCGGCCGGGCCGACATTGACGCGGGCGCGCGAGCGGATCAGGGGGAGCCCGGCAAGGCGCCTCCGGGCCCGCGCGCCGACTGCCGGGTCGGGCGCGAGTCGGCGCTCGCGACGATGGAGCGCTGGTTCGAGGAGGCCGCCCGCGGCGAGCGCAGGCTGGCCTTCGTCGCCGGCGAGGCGGGCATCGGCAAGACGACCTTCGTCGAGATGCTGTTCGAGCGGATGGCCGGCCGCCGCGTCGGCATATTGGTCGGCCGCTGCATCCAGCATTTCGGCGGCGACGAGGCTTTTCTCCCCATTAACGAGGCCTTCGCCGCGGCGTGCGGCGGGCGGGACGGTCCCTTGCTGCTCGCGGCCCTGCGCCAACACGCGCCGACCTGGCTCGCCCAGCTGCCGGGCGCCATCGCCGGGCGCGATAGCGCCGCCCTCAAGGGCGAAACCTTCGGCGCCTCGCGCGAGCGCATGCTGCGCGAATTTTGCGAACTCCTTGAGGCGCTGAGCGCCGAGCGGCCCTGGATCGTCGTCATCGAGGATCTGCACTGGGGCGACTACGCCTCGCTCGACGTGCTGTCGCGCTTCGCACATCGCAATCAGGGGGCCGCCGCCCTGATGATTGCGACCTACAGGCCGGCCGACGCGCGCGCTGGCGGACATCCGGTCCGCACGCTGCATCAGGAACTGCAGATCCACGGGCGCTGCGTCGAGCTAACCCTTAGCAAGCTGTCGGTGAGCGAGATCGGGCGCTATCTTGTCCTGCGCTTCGGCGCGGCCGATCTCGCCTCGGCGCTGGCGCCCGCGCTGGCGCGCCGAACCGGCGGCAATCCCCTGTTCGTCGCGTCCCTCGTCGATTATTTCGTCGCGCAAGGAGAGATCGTCGAGGGCGAAGGCGGCTGGCGGCTCGCGCCCGGCGCGAGCGGCGCCCCGGACGGCATGCCGGAGGATCTTCACGAAATGATCGCGAGGCGGATCGATCGCCTCAGCCGGATCGAGCAGCGCCTGCTCGAGGCGGCGAGCGCGCTTGGAGCGGACTTCTCCGCCGCCGCCGTCGCGGGCGGCGTCAAGCGCGACGCGGCGGAGGTCGATCAGGCCCTTGAGGAGCTTGCGCGCAAGGGCGAGGTTCTCAACGCCGAGGGGGTCGCCGAATGGCCGGACGGAACCCGCGCCGGGCGCTACGCCTTCGCGCACACACTGTACCAAGAAGTGCTTTACGAGCGGCTGGCGCCGGTCAGGCGCGCGGTCCTGCACCGCTTGCTGGGCGAAACGCTGGAGTGGGGCTACGAGGGGCGAACATCGGAAATCGCGGCGGCGCTCACGCTGCACTTCGAGGAGGGCGGCGAGTTCGCCAAGGCCGCGCACTATCTCGCCGAGGCCGCCGACGCCTCGACGAAGCGATTCGGCGCACGGGAGGCCGACGCCTATCTCAGCCGCGCACTCGGCCTCGTCGAACGTCTGCCCGCCGGCAACACGCGCCTGACGGCGCGCATGAAGCTGCTTCACCAGCGCGGCTGGGCGCGCCGCGCCGGCGGCGATCTGCCCGGCGCATTCGCCGACATCGCCGCCACGGTCGCCTGCGCCGAGGAGGCCGGTGAGCCTCTCGTCGAGGTTCACGGCTTACTGGATCTCAGCCGATTCAGCCTCTACGTCGACCGCCGCCGCTGCCTCGATTACGCCGAGCTGGCGCTCATCCGAGGCGTCGAGGTGGAGGATGAGATCGTCAAAGCCCTGGCGCGCGGCAATATGGGGAACCTCAGCCTCCTCCTGCGCGGATGGAGCGGCGACGACGCCGAGAGATGTCGCGAAGCCTTGAGGATCCTGGCGAATTCGAACGATCCGCTGATCCAGCGACGGGGCTGCTCGATCGAGGCGGTCGTTCAGTTCCTTTCGTCCGATTATCGCGCGTGCCGCCTCGCCACGACGCGCGGGCAGGAGCTGGCGCAGGCTATCGGCGATGTCTTCTACGCCTCCCTCCTCAACGTGGTCGAAGCTTTCGCCCATCTCTACCTCGGCGAATGGCGCCTGTTGCTGACCAGCGCCAGCGAGGCGCTGGCTATGGCGGAAAGAAACGCCAACAGCCAGGCCGCGGTCCTTTGTCAGCTCTCGATCGCCTGGCTGCACGCACAGGCGCTCGATTACGCGGGCGCCAAGCGGCGCGCCGAGGCGGCGCTGAACCCCGCGATCGAACGAAATCCGTTCAACTTTTTCTTCGGCCGCGCCTTGCTCGCCAAAACGAGCATTGGCCTGCGCGACTATGAGGGCGCGGACACGCAGTTCCGGCAGATCGCAGACAAGATCGAGATCGAGGGGATCGCCATGGACGCGACCATCTATCCCGAGTATTTTTTCGATCGGACCGAATATTTCATCGAGACTGGCGATTTGCCGCGGGCGCGGGCGCAGGCGCTCGAGCTTCACCTCATCGCCGCACGGCCGCCCGAGCGCACCTATCTCGCGCTGTCGTATGGACTGCTCGCCAAGATTGCCCGCCGCGAAGGCGATGTCGAGGAGGCGCGCCGGCGGCTGGCCCAGGCGATCGCCATCGTCGAGGCGTCGGAGACGCCGCTCGCCGCCTGGCGGATCTTTGCGTGGGCGGCGGCGTTTTACGAAGGGGTCGGCGAACTGGCCGAGGCCGCCGCGGCATGGGCGCGCTGCGAGGCGATCATCGCCGGCCTCCTGCGCGGTTTCGACGACGCCGATCCGTTGCGAGGGTCGCTGCTCGAAAACTATGCGGCGGAGGCGCGCCGCGGCGCGCCGGCGGTTCGCGCTACCCGAAACGACGACGCGCCTCCGTCCGGCGATGAAAACCCTTGAGGCGCATGGCGAGGAGCAGGCAATGGTCAAAGCGGTATGGAACGGCGCGGCGATCGCGGAGTCGAGCGAGACGGTGATCGTCGAGGGCAATCACTATTTTCCGAAGGACGCCGTCGCGGCGGAGCTGCTCAAGCCGAGCGCAACAACCACCATCTGCCCCTGGAAAGGGGTCGCCCATTATTATTCGATCGTCGTCGACGGCGCTGAGAACAAGGACGCCGCCTGGTGCTACCCGGAGCCGAAACCGGCGGCGGCCGAGATCAGGGACAGGATCGCCTTCTGGAAGGGCGTCAAGGTCGCCTGATTGGCCAGCGCAGAGCCTACCGGGAGATGTGACCACAAGGCCACACTCAAGCGCATAAATAAGAAGTATTGCCTGAGATCAACTCTGATCCGTCTATTTGTCCGTATCATGAGTTTGCGTGACGAACCGAGACCTCCCGGGACGGTGGCCGATCCGAGGCTGCGCCGTGCAACAGGTCTTGCTCCCGCTTGAGAAAGCGCGACGCGTTACGCATCGGGGGCCTTCATGACAACGGTATTGCATTCGGCGTTTCGCGCCAGACGGACCGGTTCGAGCGGATCGCCGAAGCTCACTTTGACGCCCTTGCTGTTGTCGTCCACGGCGATCGTCGCCTTGTTCGCCGGGTCCTCATCGGCCCTCGCGCAGTCCCCGCCGACTCCGAGCCCGCTTCAGTACGGGCTGTCCCTCATCGGAGCGCCGATCGCCTGGGCGGCCGGCTATACGGGCGCCGGCGTCACCATCGCGGTCGGCGACACCGGCATCGCCACCAATCAGACGCCCGCGGGGTTCGCCGGCGCCGGCAAGATCGATCCGCGCAGCAAGAGCTTCGTGGTGACCGCGCCGGGAGCGCCCTATAATCCGACGCAGTTCGTCGACGTCGACGGTCACGGCACGCATGTCGCCGGCATCGCGGCGGCTTCGGCCGGGGCAACGACGCCGGGCGTCGCCTATGGCGCGAACCTCGTGGTGCTTCAGGTCTTCGCCAGAACCGCAGCCTGCAAAGTCACGGGCGCGGATTGCAGGGCGCCGGGCGTCTACGATCCCATCGACAGTTCGCTCGCCTATTTTGCGACGCTCAGCAACGTCCCCATCTACAATGCGAGCTATGGACCGACGGTGACCAAAACAAATCTGCTGACATGGCCGACTTCCACCCTCGATGACGAGCAAGAAGCGTTGGCGCTCGCCGCGCTCAAAAAAGGCAAAATCATCGTCGCCGCGACTGGCAACGACCGCGACGACGATCCAATCGCGGGCAAGAACCCCAATGGCCTTGCGCTCTATCCATTCGTTCAGCCCGGCGTCAACGCCAATGCGGGCGTCTATGACCCCGGCGCCAAAAACTACAATTTCTCCAGCCTGTTGCAACAGAGCGGCCTCATCATAGGGGCGACGTCGATCGGGGCGAACAAGACGATCGCCTATTACGCACAGCAATGCGGCGTGACGGCGAGCTGGTGCGTCGCGGCCCCCGGCGGCGACATGAACTCGGACCCGCCGGCGACCTCCGGGATCTACTCGACCATTCCGGGCGGGTACGGCTTCAAGCAGGGCACCTCGATGGCCGCGCCGATG
>Ga0181530_10001013_pt1 | contig 35794 bp, 31 predicted proteins | sample PEATcosm2014_Bin_42_FD_119769 | JGI IMG/M metagenome (GOLD analysis project Ga0181530, IMG submission 119769) | Peatland microbial communities from MTU Mesocosm Facility, Houghton, MI, USA - PEATcosm2014_Bin10_60_metaG | ecosystem: Environmental > Terrestrial > Soil > Wetlands > Peat | place...
ACCAGCATCTTCAACCTGATGCGCAACATCGGCGCCAGCTTCGGCATCGCCGCCGTCACCACCATCGTGGCGCGGCAGTCGCAGACCCACTTCAACGTGCTCGGCCGGCACGTCAACATCTACGACCTGAGGAGCCGGCAGATGTTCGAAGCCATGCGCCAGGGATTCATGGCCCGCGGCTCCGACGCCGTCACCGCCGGCAAGCAGGCCTATGCCGCGCTGTTCGGCATGGTCGAGCGCCAAGCCGCCATGCTGTCGTTTATCGACGCCTTCTGGATCCTGGGCGCGGTGTTTCTCGCCATGCTGCCCCTGCTGCTGCTCATGCGCCCGCCGCGACACCATGGCGGGACTGCGGCTATGCACTAATCGCGAGGCGCTGATGCGCCCCCATCAGATTTGCTCCCAACTCCCTGCTGCCGATTTGACGCCGTGCTTAAGGAACTCCGCGGCTATCTTCTCCACTTGGCTAATCGGCTGACAGAACCGCCCGGGCATCGGCGTCGGCGTGTTTCCGGCAAGGAACTCGACGGACTTTCCATCGTCTACTGCGTTCTCTGCTACCGCCATTAGGTACGGCGGTGCGCCGTCATCGGGACTGTATTGGACGCTGCCACAGTTGGCCGCAAAGCCGATGGTCAACATGAAGTCATTGTCGCCGCGAAGCTCAAACAGGAACGGCTTGCGGCTACTCAAAGACCGAAAGAGTCCGGCAAGGGCGGCCTCGCTCTGAAGGCGTATGCCGTTCATTGGATTGTCAAGCTGCTGTAGGTCTTGAAAGGTCACACTCATCTTTAAACCCCTGTGAATAGCATCCGGCATGGCGTGGAGGCGCCATATTAACGAGAGTTCAGCTTGGATCAGAAGGGTGGCCCGAACGGGCCAATGACCCGGCCCTAATTACTTCCTTCCTCACGGTCACCTTCTCGATCACATCCTCGCGCACCCTATATTGGGTCTCGGAGTCAATGAATCCCTCGCGGCTGACCTCCACTTCCGGCTCGATGATGTCTTCCTTCCAGTAGCGCTTTGACGCCGACACATCGCCCGGCAGGCTGAAATTCGCGAGCGTGGACATGGCGATGTTGTGGGCTCGGCCCACGCCCGATTCCAGCATGCCTCCGCACCAGACCGGGATGCCACGCGCCTGGCAGACATCTTGCACCCGCCGCGCCTCGGTGAAGCCGCCCACGCGTCCCAGCTTGATGTTGATGATGCGGCAGGCGCCCAAATCGAGCGCTGCGTCGGCATCGCGAGCCGTACGGATGGATTCATCCAGGCAAAGCGCCGTCGCCAATTGCTTCTGCAGCCGCGCATGGAAGTAGATGTCGTCGGACCACAGCGGCTGCTCGATCATTAGCAGCTTGAATTGATCGAACTTGCGCAGGTGCTCCACCTGATCGAGGGTGTAGGCGGAGTTGGCGTCGCAGCTCAGGGTGATATCCGGCCAGCGGCTGCGGATGCGTTCCAGCACATCCAGATCCCATCCCGGCTTGACTTTCACTTTGATGCGGCGATAGCCAGCGGCGAGTTCGATGGCGATCTTCTCCAGCAGCTTGTCGATGGTTTCCTGGATGCCGATGGAAACGCCGCAAGGGATCTGGCGGCGCGTGCCGCCGAGCAGCTTCCATAGGGGAACATTCTTCTGGCGCGCCTCGGCGTCCCAAAGCGCGTTTTCGAGCGCGGCTTTCGCCATGCGGTGCTCGCGCACCTGCGCCATCAGCGGCACCGCGTCGCGAGCGCTCCCAAGCGACCGGCCCAGCACCGCCGGCGCGAGGTACTTCGAGAGCACGTACCACGCCGTCTCGACCGATTCTTCGTTATAGAAAGGATGCTCGCCGGCCGTGCACTCGCCCCAGCCGTCCACGCCCTCCGCGTGCGCGGTGACCAGCAGGATGCGCCGCTCGGTGGTGCGCCCGAAGCTGGTCTCGAAGAAATGCACCAACGGCATGCGGATTTCGCGGAGGGTGATGGACTCGATCTTCATGAGCGGTCAGCACAGCCCTAAAATTGAGTCATTGATTCATTGAGTCATTGAGCCATTGCTCCGGTGCCCTCGTTTTTCAAGGGCTCAATGATTCAATCGCTCAATGGTCCAATGACTCAATTCTTCCCACTTCCCCAGCAAAAACGTCCCATTGCCGATCGCGTCGCGCTCATACCCCAGCACGGCCAGACCGCGCGAGAAGCTGTCCAGAAACTGCTCGCGGTTGCGCGACTGCACCTGCTCGGCCTTGTGGCGATGCTGGGGCGCCGATTTCCAGGTGTAAATCTCCGCCGGGACGGCGATGGTCATCTCCGCCCGCACCGGCGGATGCTTCCCCGTCTTCAGAAGCGTTTCCACGCGGTCGGAGCGCAGCCACCACTCGGCCACCAGCCGGTCGGTGGGCAGGCCACCTTGCAGCGGCGACGACGAGATGCCGTATTGGTTCAGGGTGTAGCGGCGAGCGATGGCGCCCAGCCGCTCGATGTTCAGCCAGGCGTTCTTGATTTCCAGCGGATCGAAGGTCCACTCAATCAGTTCGAAGCCGCGGCCGAGCGCGTCTTCACGCTGGTAGAGCTTCAGCCGCCGCCCGATGCCCGTGTTGCGGTAGCTCTCGCGCACGGCCAGCATGTGCGAGTGCAGATACGCTTTGCCGGCGCGCGCCCCCGGAATGGACATGGCGAAGCCGACCAGTTGGCTGGCGTCGAAGGCGCCAATGACCTGTCCGCCAATCTTCTCCGCCACCACGAACAGCCGCAGCGGGATGAGGTCGTAGTCGGAAAAATTCCAGACTTCCTTCTGCAGGCCGACGCAGGCGTTGAGCTCGTCGAGTCCTTGGCACAGCCGGACTTCAACCCCCGCCGCTACCGCTTTTCCTGCGTCTTCGATTGCTGCCAAAGCGCCTCCATTTCGTCCAGGGTGGCGTCTTCCAGTCGCCGTCCGGAGCGCCGGATTTCCTGCTCCAGCCACTGGAAGCGGCGCTTGAACTTGCGGTTGGTCTTCTTGAGCGCCGATTCGGGATCGAGCGAGAGATAGCGCGCGATGTTGACCAGCACGAAGAGCATGTCGCCGATCTCGTCCTCCAGACGCGCTTTCAGCTCTTCTCCGGGCACCACCGCCCCGGTGTGCGAGCCTGCGATGCCACGATGCGCCGGACGCGGTCCCGGAGCCGGGAAGCGCTCCAGTTCGTGCTGGAGTTCGGTGGTCTCTTCCGCGAGCTTGTCGAAGAGTCCTTCGACGTTCGGCCAATCGAAGCCGACGTGGGCCGCGCGCGAGCTGAGTTTGTAGGCCTCGAGCAGCGCCGGGATCGCCGACGAAACCCCCGCCAGAACCGATTCGGGCTTCGCTTCTTCTTTCGCCAGCTTGCCGCCGCTCGACTCGAGGCGCTTCTTCTTTTCTTCCGCTTTCAGGGCTTCCCAATTGCGGAGAACGTCGGCGGAGGTTTCGGCCTTCACGTCGCCGAAGACATGCGGATGCCGGTCGACCAGCTTGGTGGAGAGCCGCTCCAGCACGTCGTCGATGGAGAAGCGACCGTCTTCCTGCGCCATCTCGGCGTAGAACAGCACCTGCAGCAGCAGGTCGCCGAGTTCGCCTGGCAGCTCGTCCCAGTCGCGGTTGTCGATGGCCTCCAGGACTTCGTAGGCTTCTTCCAGGGTGTAAGGCTTGATGGAGTCGAAGGTTTGCTCGCGGTCCCAGGGACAGCCGCCGGGGGCGCGCAGCCGCGCCATGATGGAAACCGCACGCTCGAATTTTTCGCCGGTGGACATGGAAGGACTAATCTAGCAGACGGGGAGTCGGGAGTCAGCGAACCCCTGACTACTGACTCCTGGGCAGCTATTCCATTTCGGCGCTCCGACCGCGGCCGAAACCCCTTGCCCACTTGAAACTTCCCGCGCCCGCCACTACAACTGACAACTGGCAACTGTTCTTATGATCCGCGTCGTCTTTCTCTGGCACATGCACCAGCCCTACTACAAGGATCTGGTGAGCGGTGAGTACCGTCTGCCTTGGACGCGCCTGCACGCGCTCAAGGATTATTACGGCATGGTCAAGCTGCTGGACGAATTCCCCAACGTCCACCAGACCTTCAATCTCGTGCCCTCGTTGATCGCGCAGATCGAGGACTACGTGGCCGGCACGGCGCAGGACCCGTTCCTCGAAGTCGCGTCGAAGTCCGCCCTCGAACTGGCGCCCGCCGACCGCCGCTTCGCCCTGCAGTACCTGTTCCAGGCCAACCCCATGCACATGATCGGGCGCTATCCTCGCTACCGCGAGCTGTTCCAGCAGTTCCGCAGCATAGGCGAGAACCTGGACCGCGCCGTGAGCTCCTTCCGCCCGCAGGATTTCGCCGACCTGCAAGTGCTCTCGCAGATCGCCTGGTTCGACGAATTCTTCCTGGAAGATAAAGACGTGGCGGCGCTGGTGCGCAAGGAGCGCGGCTATTCCCGCGACGACCAGTTGCTGGCGTTGCGCAAGCAGAAGGAGTTTCTCGGGCAGGTGCTGCCGGCGTACACGGCCGCGGCGCGGCGCGGCGGCATCGAGATCTCGACCTCGCCCTTCTACCATCCCATTCTGCCGCTGGTGTGCGACACCGAGCAGGGCCGCGTCTCCTCGCCAGGGCTGCCGCTGCCCGAGCAGCGCTTCCGCCACCCCGAGGATGCGGAGGAGCAACTTCGCCGCGGACTGGACCTCCACGAGCGCGTGTTCAGCGTGCGCCCGCAGGGGGTATGGCCGTCGGAGGGCAGCGTCTCCGAGGAAGTGGTCGCCATCGCGGACAAGCTCGGCGTCAAGTGGATGGCCACCGACGAAGGCGTGCTCGGCCGCTCCACCGGCTACTTCTTTAATCGCGATGGCGATGGGCGCCTCCAGGGCGATGGCGCCGACAAGCTCTACAGCCTCTACCGTTATCAGAAAGCCCAGGCCGGGATGTACATGCTGTTCCGCGACCACACGCTCTCCGACCTGGTCAGCTTCGTGTATTCGGGCATGGCCGCCGGCGACGCCGCCAATCACATCATCCATCGCATTAAGGATTGCGCGCAAGCAGTTGGCGGCAAGCGGCGTGACATCATGGTGCCCATCATCCTCGACGGCGAAAATGCCTGGGAATACTACCCGCAATCGGGGCGCGAGTTCCTGCGCCGCGTCTATGACGCTATCCAGCGCGACCGCGACATGGAGGCGGTCACCGTGAGCGAGGCCATCGCCCGCCAGGGTCCGTTCCCGCGCCTCAATTCGCTGGTGCCCGGCTCCTGGATCAACGCCAACTTCAACGTGTGGATCGGCGCGCCCGAGGACAATCGCGCCTGGGACTATCTGAGTTCCGCCCGCGATTTCTACGCACGCACCGCCGCGGGCGCGAGCGAACCGGCGCGGCGGCTGGCCTTCGAGGAGGTGCTGATCGCCGAGGGCAGCGACTGGAACTGGTGGTACGGTCCCGAGCACCACTCCGCCAACGACCGCGATTTCGACGAGCTCTACCGCAAACACCTCTCCAACATCTACCAGGCGCTGGGGGCTTCGCCGCCCGACCACCTGGCGCAGCCCATCGCCGGCGCGGAGGCGCGGCCTTACTTCACGCCCCAGACGGCGTACATCCATCCCCGCATCGCCGGCGCGGTGATGCGCTACTTCGACTGGATCGGCGCCGCCATGTACACCGCCGACCGGCGCTCCTCGGCCATGCACGGCAAACAGTTTCTGCTGGACTCCGTTTACGCCGGCGTGGATGAAAAATTTCTCTACGGGCGGCTGGACTTCATCGCCGCGGTTCCGGAAGGCAGCTTCGAGCTGGTGGTCAATTTCGAGCGGCCACCGCGCGCCGCCAGACAAAAAGGACGCGAGCTGCGCCTCGACGTCAACATCGCGAACCGCGCCATCACCACCTCCAAACTGACCTCCGGCGAGCAAGGCGCGGCCCTCACAGACCTGGCCCAGGTGCGGCTGCTCAAGGTTTTCGAATTCAAGCTGCCGCTCTACGCGCTCGAAGCCGTACAGGGCGACCGCGTGCGCCTGCGCTTCAGCCTGTGGCGCGACCGCCTGCCCATCGACGCCTTGCCGGTCGAAGGCTGGATCGAGCTGCAACTCATGCCCGATGAAGAACTCAGGGCGGCAGCGTACTGACAAAGCAGGGAGCACTCAGCGATCAGCAGTCAGCATTCAGCCGGCAGGAGCTGAGTGCTGACTGCTGAGTGCTGATTGCTGATTGCTGATTGCTGATTGCTGATTGCTGATTGCTGTGAAGGCTACTGCCACTGCGGTTTTTAGTGAATAATCATCCCGTGCTCCGCGCGCCCGGATTCCTCTACCGCAACCAGGAACTCTACTGCGAACGCGTGCCGCTCACCGCGCTGGCGGCAAAGTTCGGCACGCCGCTCTACGTTTATTCCGCGGCCACCATCCGCGAGCGCTTCCGCGCTTTCGACCGCGCCTTTGGCCGCGCGCGCCACACCGTCTGCTATTCCGTCAAGGCCAACTCGAACCTGGCGGTGCTCGGGCTGCTGCACCGTCTGGGCGCGGGCTTCGACGTGGTCTCCGGCGGCGAGCTGGCGCGAGTGCTCAAGGTGGACCGCCGCGCCGGCGAGGATGTGGTCTTTTCCGGAGTGGGCAAGACTGCCGCTGAGATCGCCGCCGCCCTGCGCGCCGGCATCTTGATGTTCAACGTGGAAAGCGAGAGCGAGCTGGCGGTTTTGGCTCGCACGGCTGCGCGCGCCAAGAGGACGGCCCGGGTGGCGCTGCGCGTTAACCCGCACATCGAAACCGAAACCCATCCTTACATTTCGACCGGACTCCGCGAGCACAAGTTCGGCGTGGCCATCGAGCAGGCGCGCGAGATCTATGCTCGCATCCGCGAGGAGAAGTACCTGGAGGCCGCCGGGATCAGCGTGCACATCGGATCGCAGATTACCGATATGGAGCCCTTTCGGCAGGCCATGCTGCGCGTGGCGGAACTGGCGCGGCAACTCACGGCTGACGGCCACCGCATCCGCTACGTCGATGCCGGCGGCGGTTTGGGAATCTCCTACCAGGGCGAAGACGATTTCGCGGATCGCGTGCAGGCCTATGCGCAGGCGGTGCTCGCTCCGCTTCGCGGCTTGAAGGTCCACCTGCTGCTTGAGCCCGGACGCGCGCTGGTGGGTACGGCGGGCGCGCTCCTGACGCGCGTGCTCTACCTCAAGACCAACGACCACAAACGCTTCGTGGTAGTGGACGCGGCCATGAACGACCTCATCCGCCCGGCGCTCTACGCCGCCTACCACGAGATCGTACCGGTCGTGAACCGCGACGGCACAAGCCGCGCCGAGGTGGATATCGTTGGCCCGGTGTGCGAGACCGGCGACTTCCTGGCCCGCGACCGGCAGATGCCGACGCTGAGTGAGGGAGAGCTGCTCGCGGTGCTGGACGCGGGCGCCTACGGCATGTCACTGGCTTCGAACTACAACACGCGCGGCCGCCCGGCGGAGGTGATGATCGAGGGCGCGAAGGCCCGCCTCATCCGGCCACGCGAGACGGCAGCAGACATGATGCGGGGGGAGAGAAAGTAGTCAAGAGTCGGGAGACATCGCGGCGCTACCGCCTCCGCTATAATCTCCTTAAGTTGAGACATCCCATCGTCATCGCGGCGCTCATGGTGGCAGCGCTCGCGCTTCCCTGCCGGGCCCAGCGCGAAGCTCTCCCGGGCAAGACCCTGCTGGTGCTGCCCTTCCAGAACAACTCCAAGGTTCCCGGGCTGGATTGGGTAGGAGAATCCTTCCCCGAGGTGCTGGGCGGGCGCCTCACCGGCTTCTTCGTCATCGACCGCCGGGATCGCCTGAACGCCTTCGACCGCATGGGGCTGCCCGCCAACCTGCGCCCCTCGCGCGCCACCGCCTACCAGATCGCGCAGGCGATGGAAGTGGATTACGTCATCCTCGGCAGCTATGTCTATGACGGGCAGAGCTTCACCGCGCGCGCCCAGGTGCTGGACATGGAACACCTGCACCTCTCGACGCCGGTAGTTACCTCCGGCTCGCTGCCGTCTCTGATCCAGATCGAGACCCTGCTGGCGCTGGACTTGATGCACCTGCTCGCGCCCACCCGAGCCACCACGCGCAGCGAGTTCCTCTCGGCCCAGCCCGCGCCCCACCTGGATGCTTTCGAGAACTACATGCGCGGCCTGGTGGCTACCTCGCGCCAGGAGAAGATCGCGCGCTTTCGCGACGCCGTGCGCCTGGACCCCACGTACAGCCAGGCCATTCTCCAGTTAGGCAAGACCCTCTATGAAGGGCATGAATACGCGCCCGCCGCCGCCTGGCTGGAACGCATTCCCGGGAGTGACCTGCTGGCCCGCGAGGCCAGCTTCTATCTCGGCATCTGCGAGTTTTACCTGGGCCAGTACGAAAAAGCGCAGAACGCCTTTGACTTCGTGGCCGCGCGCCTGCCGCTCATTGAGGTGTACAACAATCTGGGCGTGGTGGCGGGACGGCGCGGGCAGAAGTCGGCGGTCCACTACTTCGAGCGTGCGGTGGAGGCCGATCCCAGCGACCCCGACTACCGTCTCAACCTGGCCATCGCCCTGGCGCGTAACGGGGACTCGGCCGCCGCCGCCCACCAGTTGCGCGAACTGCTGGTGCTCAACCCCTCGGACGGTGAAGCCAAGGCCTTGCTCGAGGCGCTCAACCGCCCGTCGGTGATCCACCCCACCACGCCAACTGCGGGCGTGTTGGGGACCCCGGTGGCGGGAACGGCCACCACTGCGGCCGCTATCCGGCCGGCGGAGGTGAAGCTGCCGCTGGAGCGCATCAAGCGCAATTACGATGAGGCTTCGTTCCGCCAGATCGCCTTCGAGCTGGAGAGCCAGCGCGAGATGAAGCTGGTGGATAAGCCGGCGCGCGAGCACGCCCAGGTTCACGTGGAGCGCGGGCACGATCTGCTGAACCAGGGCTTTGTGGGCGAAGCTGAGAAACATTTCCGCGAGGCGGTCATACTCGATCCCACCAATGCGGCGGCGCATCTGGGCCTGGCCAGGATCCTGGCCGCCGACCATCCTCCCGACGCGCGCGCCGAAGCCCACAGCGCGCTCATCCTCCAGCCCTCCGCCGAAGCCTGGCTGATTCTCGCGCAGCTCGATTTGAGAGACAATAATGCCGAGGCCGCGCGCCAGGACGTGGAACACGCCCTGGAGCTCGAGCCCGCGAATGCCGCCGCGGCGGCGCTCAAGCGCGATATCGCAGCCCGCCTCGCCGACAAATCGCCCACGCTGGCGCCGCAATAGAAATGAAAGCGCCATTCAAAGCCGCCGTTCTGTTGGTCGCTGCGCTCTTGCTGGCTCCGGCTCTGGCGCGGGCGGACGTGCTGAAGATCGAAGTCCGCGACACCATCCAGCCCATCTCTGACGAATTCATCGGACGCGCCCTCGACCAGGCGGCGCGCGACCACGACGAGGCCGTCATCATCGAACTTTCCACACCCGGCGGCCTGCTGGATTCCACCCGCTCCATCATCGAGAAGATCCTGGCCTCGCCGGTGCCGGTGATCGTCTATGTCGCGCCCAGCAGCGCGCGTGCGGCTTCGGCGGGCTTCTTCATCCTGGAATCGGCGGACATCGCCGCCATGGCTCCGGGCACCAACACTGGCGCTGCGCACCCGGTAGTCTTCGGCGGCGAAAAAATGGACGACGTGATGAAGGCGAAAATGGAGAACGATGCCGCCGCCTTCATGCGGTCGTTCGTCTCCAAGCGCGGGCGCAACTTAGAGGTGGCGGAGTCGGCAGTACGCCAGTCCAAGAGTTTCACCGATCAGGAAGCGCTCAAGGAAAACCTCATCGATGTCATCGCTCCCGACGTTCCCGACCTGCTCAAGCAGCTCGACGGCCGCAAGCTGACGCGCTTCAACGGCTCGACCACGGTGCTGCACCTGGCCAATCAGCGGGTGCAGACGCTCGAAATGTCGCTGAAGCAGCGCATCCTCGACTTCATCATGGATCCCAACGTGGCCTTCGTCTTGTTCGCCATCGGGATGCTGGCGCTCTACGTCGAGTTCAACCATCCCGGCGCCATCGTGCCGGGGGTGGTGGGCTTTATCTTTGTCCTGCTGGCCATCTTCGCCTTCAACATTCTGCCCACGCGCCACGCCGCGCTGATCCTGATCGTGGCCGCGTTTGTGATGTTCATCCTCGACGCCAAGTTCGCCACCCACGGCGTGCTCACCGTGGGCGGCATCGCGCTGATGATCCTGGGCGCGCTGCTGCTGGTGGACGCTCCCATCCCGGAAATGCGGGTGCGCCTGGTGACGGCGCTCGCGGTGAGCGTGCCCATCGGATTGATCACCGTTTTCCTGGTGGGCCTGGTGATCAAGGCGCGGCGAAGCAAGGTAGTCACCGGTTCTCAGGGATTGATCGGCGAAATCGGCGTGGCGCAAAGCGCCCTTCAGCCCGAAGGCAAAGTGTTCGTCCACGGCGAGCTGTGGGACGCCGTCTCTTCCGCGAACGTCGCCCCCGGCGAGCGGGTTCTGGTGAAGCGCATCGACGGCTTGCGGCTCTCCGTCGAGCCGGTGAAATAAGAAACCAAGAGCAGCCACGGATTTGCACGGATGTTTACGGAGATTGTTCTTGATCCGTGTTCATCCGCGTAAATCCGTGGCTTGCTACTCCCTACTCGCTACTCCCTACTCCCTTCTTAATCGAGACTATAACCCACTGAAAACACGCGATGTTCTTTGGTACAATGTGCCGCATTTATTATGGCATAATGTACACATGGCGACCAAGATGACCGCGCCGACTGCCAGGAAACTGAACCAATACTTCGATGACTGGCTGGGAGCGCAGGCTGGCTCCGAACGCAACCTCATCCATCTGATTGAGAGCGGTTTGCCGCTGAAGGTCATCCCTCGGCTTATCCAACGGGGTTTGTCGAAGGACGAGGTGTTCAGCATCATCGTCAATCCCCGCACTCTGAAGCATCGCCGGAGCAAGAGCCAGCCTCTTTCCAAGGAGGAGTCCGAGCGTGCCATTCGTGCGGTGCGGATCCTGGCGCGCGCCCAGGCGGTTTTCGGCGACGAAGCCTCCGCATTGCGCTGGCTGCGCGCACCCAAGAAGCGCTTCGAAGGCCGGGCCCCCATGCAGATGCTCCCCACCGAGCCCGGCGGCCGGCTGGTGGAAGAACTGCTCATCCAGATCGACGAAGGCATGTTTGCCTGAATGACGCTGTGGCGGATCAGCCGGCATTCCACTCTCGAGGGGTACGGCGGGTTGTTGGCATCCGCGCGCTGGCATACCCAGGGCCGGCCTGTCGTCTACCTGGCAGAGACTCCGGCCGGGGCGCTGCTGGAAGTCCTGGTTCATCTTGAGCTCACGCCCGATTCTCTGCCCTCGCATTACGGCCTGCTAAAGGCGGAAGCCCCGGATGCGATTTCGGTCCGCACCCTCGGGCCAGCGGACTTGAGCGGTGACTGGGCGGGCGACGTGATTTCGACCAGGACGATAGGCGATGAGTGGCTGGCTTCCCGTAGCACTGTCCTGCTGCGAGTCCCGTCGGCGATCGTGCCCGAAACCTTCAATGTGCTGCTCAATCCCGTGCATCCCGACGCTGGCCGCCTCCAGGTACTCTGGCACGAGCAGTACCCATGGGATGCACGGCTGCTTAAGTGACGGTTGCTCGGAACAATCTCAATCTCGCTGAGCGACTGCGGATTATCCCACTCCCTACTCGCTACTCCCTACTCCCTCCTCCCCGCCTTGATACAATCCTCTGTTCCTCTGGAGGTTCCCATGCCTGAAGGCTTCGGAGTTATCATCATCATCGTCATCGTCGGACTCTACTTGCTGAGTTCGGTCAAGATTCTGGCCGAGTACGAGCGCGGAGTGATCTTCCGTCTCGGCCGCCTGCTCCCCATCGCCAAGGGCCCGGGCGTGATCCTGGTGTTCGCGCCGGTGGACCGCATGGTGCGCGTCTCGCTGCGCCAGGACGCGCTGGAGGTCCCGCCGCAGGACGTCATCACCCGCGACAACGTCACCCTGAAAGTCAACGCGGTCATCTTTCTGCGCGTCATCGATTCCAACAAAGCGGTGGTCGAAGTCACCAACTACCTCTACCAGACTTCGCAGTTCGCGCAGACCACGCTGCGCTCGGTGCTGGGCGAAGTGGAGCTCGATGAACTGCTCTCGCACCGCGACAAGCTGAACACGCGCATCCAGTCCATCCTCGACCAGCACACCGCGCCCTGGGGCGTGAAGGTGGTGAACGTGGAAGTGAAGCAGGTGGATCTGGACGTGACCATGCTTCGTGCAATGGCCAAGCAGGCGGAGGCCGAGCGCGAGAAGCGTTCGAAGATCATCCATGCGGAGGGCGAATTCGCCGCCGCGCAGCGCCTGTCGGATGCCGCGCACGTGCTCGCCGCCGAGCCCATGACCATCCAGCTTCGCTACCTGCAGACGCTTACCGAGATCGGCGTGGAGAAGAACACCACCATCGTCTTCCCGCTGCCGCTCGATCTGTTCACCGACCTGGGCAAGCTGATGCAGCAGTCGCTGAAGCCGTCCAAGTAGAGCAGTAAAACGCGGCCACGGATTTACAGGGATCAAGAACAGAATCCGTAAAGATCTACGCCGATGAACACGGATCAAGAACAATATCCGTGAAGATCCGTGTAAATCCGTGGCGTTTTGTCCGCAGCCCACTTGCTATACTGCTCCGTCCATGCTCAAGGAGACACTGGAAGAAGGACGGCGCTTGGCCGACGCCGCGCTGGAGCGGCTGTTGCCGCCCGCTGCCGACTATCCTTCGATCATCCACCGGGCAATGCGGCACAGCGTGTTTGCCGGCGGCAAGCGGCTGCGTCCCATCCTGGCGATGGAGGGCGTGCGTTTCATCGCCGGCGCGCTGCCGGAAGGCGTGGAGGAGCTGGGCGCGGCGCTGGAGATGCTCCACACCTACTCGCTGATCCACGACGACCTGCCGGCGCTCGACAACGACGACCTCCGCCGCGGCCAGCCCACGTGCCACAAGGCCTTCGGCGAAGCCATGGCCATCCTCGCCGGCGACGCGTTGCAAACGCGAGCCTACGAAGTGCTCGCGCGGCTGCGCTGTGCCGCCGAGCGCCGCGTGCGCATCATCGAGGAGATCGCCCGCGCCACCGGCACCCTCGAGGGCATGATCGGCGGACAGGTGATGGACCTCGAAGCCGAGCACACCCGGCCCGATGCCAATACGCTCGAGTACATCCATCGCTCGAAGACCGCCGCGCTGATTGCCGCCAGCGTCCTGAGCGGTGGCATCTACGCCGGAGCTTCCGAAGCGCAGGTGGACAAGCTGCGCGAGTTCGGGCGCGCCGTGGGCGTCGCCTTCCAGATTGCCGACGACGTGCTCGATGTCACCCAGTCCTCCGAACAGCTCGGCAAGACCGCGGGCAAAGACGTGGCCAGCGAAAAAGTGACCTACCCGGCGCTGTTCGGGATCGAAGAGTCGCTCCGGAAAGCTGACGAACTGGTGGATTCCGGCTGCGCCGCGCTGGACTCATTCGGAGCACGCGCCGAGACGCTGAAAGCGCTGGCGAGATTCTTGGTGGAGAGAAAAAAATGACTTTGCCGATCGCCATCCTCGCCATCGCCGCCCATCGTGACGACGTCGAGCAGACCTGCGGCGGCACGCTGCTCAAAATGGTGGAGCGCGGCCACGCGACCGGCATCCTCGACCTCACCCAGGGCGAGATGGGCACGCGCGGCACCGCGGAAGACCGCGCGCGCGAAGCGGAGGCGGCGGCGCGCATTTTGCGCGTGGGGTGGCGGCGAGCTCTCGACATCCCCGACGGCCGGGTGGAGAACACCTGGGAGAACCGCCTGAAGATCGCCCGCGTCATCCGCGAGACCCGGCCGCAGGTGGTCATTCTTCCCTACTGGCAAGGCCGCCATCCCGACCATTACACGACTTCAGTTCTCGGCTACGAGGCGTGCTTCCTCGCCGGACTCGCCAAGCTCGATATGGATGGCCTCGCGCCGCACCGTCCGTTCAAGATCGTTTATGCCACGCTCTACTACGACGTCCGGCCGACCTTCGTGGTGGACATCACGGAGCAGTTCGAAGCGCGGCTCGAGTCCATCCTGGCCTACAAATCGCAGTTCACCGACCAGGAGGCCGGACGCGGCCTCTTTCCGGCGCAGGCCGAAATCCGCGAACGAATCGAAGCCATGGCGCGCTTCTACGGCCTGATGGCCGGCGTGAAGTACGCCGAACCCTTTGTGCAGAAAGAAGTCGGGCTGGTGGAGGACTTGGCGGCGATCCCGGTGAAATCGATCTAGCGAAACCACTACAATCGCTGGCGTGTACTCCGCCAAGCTGCTCGACCATTTCGAGCACCCGCGCAACGTGGGCGAGATCGCCAGCGCCGACGCCTCCGCGCGCGTGGAGAACCCGGCCTGCGGCGACATCATGCAGCTCACCATCAAGCTGGCCGCCGGGCGCATCGCCGAGGCCCGCTACCGCACCCGCGGATGCGTGGCCTCCATCGCCTGTGGCTCGGCGCTGACGGAGATACTCCTCGGCCTGACGCCGGCGCAGGCGGCGGGGCTTCAACGCCAAGCCATCGTCGCCGCGGTGGGAGGCCTGCCGAATGAATCGATGCACGCCAGCCATCTGGCGCTCGACGCGCTCAAGGCTGCGCTGAAACAGCTTGGCTCGTAGCTCTCGCGCTACTTCGGCGCCGGGCTCTCCGCGAAGTGCGCCAGGTCCTTGAGCATGTCATAGGGGAGGCTGGTGACGCCGGCGATTTTGCGGCCGTTGATAAATACGGTGGGTGTGCCGGTGACGCCCACGGCCTTGCCCAGATCGAGCGAATCGCGCACTGCCTTGGCAGTCTCGGGGCTGGCGGCGCAGGTGGCGGCGCGCGCGGCGTCGGCGTCGGCGCCGGCGGCGGTGGCGTGCTCCTTCATCTTGGCATCGGCATTCTGGGGATCGATGTTGAGCTGGTCGTCATAAACTCCGTTCACGAATTTCCAGAAAGCCTCGTTGTTCGCCCGCCCGATGCACTGCGCCCAGGTAGCCGCCTTGAAGGCCCAGGGATGCGCCGCTTCGAGGGGAAACTGCTGGAAAACGAGACGCGCGTTGGGAAAGTCGCCCATCAGCTTGTCGATGACAGGTTGCGCCTGCTTGCAGTGCGGACATTCCAGGTCGCTGAACTCGACGATAATCAGATTGGCGCTGGCCGGTCCGCGCGCGATGCCAGAGGTGCTGGCGGCCAACTCCTTTTGCGCGGGTGCGAACGGGTCGGCGCCGAAGGGGATGACTTCCCCGCTGAAGGCGTGTTTCTCGTCGGGCGTGATGTAGAGCACCATCTGCTGCCGCTGCCCGCCCTTTTCCATGGCCACCACTACCTGCGCGAAGCCGGGCACCTCCGAGGGCTGGATCTGCGCCACCTGCCAGGTGATAGTAGAGTCGTAGCCAAACCAGTGATGCATGAACGACTCCACGGACTCCTTGGAGGGCATCTTCTGCGAAGTTGGCGCCGCGGGCAGGTTGGTGGTCGAGGCGGTCTGCTGGCCCCAGCTCGTTGCCGCCAGCAACACGATCAGTAGGAACAGCGCACGCTGCATGATGTCCTTTCTCACACGTCGGATTTCTGGGCGATGGGGAAACGCCGTCCCATGCCGAAGGCTTTCTCGGTGATCTTGATGCCGGGCGCGGCCTGCTGGCGCTTGTACTCGCTGCGCTCGATCATGCGCGCCACCTTGCGCACCAGCGCCAGGTCGTAGCGCCGCTCCGCCGCGATCTGCTCTGGAGTCTTCAAGTCTTCGATGTAGTCTTCCAGGATGGTGTCCAGCACCTCGTAGGGCGGCAGCGTGTCCTGGTCGGTCTGGTTGGGACGCAACTCCGCCGAGGGCGGCTTCTCGAGCGTCGCCTGCGGGATCACCGGCCGGCGCGAGTTCACGTAGCGCGCCAGGCGGTAGACCAGGGTCTTGGGCACGTCGGAGATCACCGCCATCCCGCCCACCATGTCGCCGTAGAGCGTGCAGTAGCCCACCGCCAGCTCCGACTTGTTGCCCGTGGTCAGCACCAGCGCCCCAAACTTGTTGGAGAGCGCCATCAGCAGCGTGCCGCGAATGCGCGCCTGGATGTTCTCTTCGGTCACGTCCTCGGGACGCCCGGCGAAGGCGGACTTGAGCGTCTTGCGAAAATCGTCGAACACGTCGCCAATCGGAAGGGTCTCGAAATGGATGCCCAGATTTGTAGCGAGCGAGCGGGCGTCGTCGATGGAACCGCGCGAGGAGTACGGTCCCGGCATGCCGACGCCAGTGACGTTAGCCGCGCCCAACGCGTCCACCGCGATGCAGGCGGTGAGCGCCGAATCGATGCCCCCGCTCAGCCCGACGATCACCCGTTCAAAGCCGCACTTGCGCACGTAGTCGCGCGTGCCCAGCACCAGCGCGGCGTAGGCGCTGGCCTCCGCGCCCTCCACCTGCGGGTGCAGGTCGCCGGCCAGAGCTTCGGTGTCGAGGAAGACCAGGTCCTCCTCGAACGACTTGGCCTGCGCCACCACCCGGCCGTCGGGCCCGAGCGCGAGGCTGGAGCCGTCGAAGACCAGTTGGTCGTTGCCGCCCACCTGGTTCACCATCACCAGCGGGGCCTTGTACTCGCGCGCAATGGCCGCCAGCATGCGGGTGCGAAACTCGCGCTTGCCGATGTGGAAGGGCGAGGCCGAAATGTTGATGACGAAGTTGCCGCCCGCGCCCATCAGCATCTCCACCGGATCGATGCCGTAGAGGCGGCGGTCCCAGAAGTGCTTGTCGTTCCACGCGTCCTCGCAGACGGTAAGCGCCAGCTTGCGTCCGCCGAAGGGCATCACCTCCTGGTGTTTGGCGGGGGCGAAGTTGCGCATCTCGTCGAAAACGTCGTAGGTGGGCAGCAACATCTTGGACTGAAGAAACTCGATGCGGCCGTCGCGCAGCAGCGCCGCTGAGTTCATTACGGATTTTCCAGTGTCGGATTGCGCCGGCGTCACCAGGCCGCAGATCACCGCGATGCCGCGCGTGCTCTCAGCGATTTGCGAGGCCGCCCGGCAGTTCGCCTGGACGAAGGAGGGCTTCTCCACCAGATCGCGCGGCGGATAACCGCACACGCACAACTCGGAAAACACCACCAACTCCGCTCCCCCGTCGCGGGCGCGGCGCGCGAACTCGATGATCCTGGCAGCGTTGCCCTCAAAGTCACCGACGGTGGGATTGATCTGGCCGAGTGCGATCTTCACCTGAATAGTGTAAAAGGGCGCGCGGCTCCGCGCCAACTCAGGCGTGCGCTTCTAGGCAACAGCCTCCGAACTTCATGCCGAGACGCAGCCTGCGGCATTTCTACAACAATGCTGGATCCACCCACCGTTCGGTTGGGTTGGGATCGCCGGGCGGAGCGGGATTCTGTGGTGGAGGCTGCGTCGCGGGCGGCGGATTGCGCGGCGGGCCCAGCGTGGGATCGGTCTCGTTAGGATCCACGGGCTGGGGACCAGACGGCGCGGTCCTGTGCGGCACGGCTGGATCGTCTTCTTCCCCCGGACGCCGCAGCGTGGGACGGTTCGCCACCGGCTGGGGCTTGCTGGCCTCCTGCTCTTGCTTGCGCGCCGCCGCCTGGCGGACCTCCTTCAGGTCCACTTCTTTTTCGGTGCGGACGATCTTTTGCCCGTCCACCTTCATGATCTTCAACTGCACCACCTCGGCGCCGGAGAAGCGCACGAACTCCACGTCCTGCGGCGGTTCGCCGTACAACCATTCCTCGTATGGCTTGCCGCGCTCGTCGGTCTCGCGGATCTTCCTCAGCGGCCGCCCCTTGGCGTAGATCACCATGTCCTGGCTCATCCCCACCAGCACCTGGTGGTTCTGGATCGCTTCCTTGGCTTTGGGCGGGATGGTATCCAGATAAGCTTCGGCGGCAGACTTGCTGCTGAAATCGAGCACCGGGTACAGCATCTGTTTGAGCGCCTCGGGCGCGATCTCCGGGACAAAACCCTTAAAGGCCAGTATCAGCAGTGTGCCCCGGGAATGGTCGGGAGCCTGCTGTGGCGTTTGCGTTGCGGTGGGGGCGCCCTCCACGCCCACGTCGATGTGGTCATACCACTTCTTCTTCCGTGTGGGACCGCCGTTGAGCTCGAAGAGGATGAAGTCTTTGGCGATCCGGATGTTGGTAATGGTGACGCGGTCGCCGGGACGGACCGCGATCACCCCCATCTCCTTCGCCAGTTGGCCCTCGGCGGGCGTGGTGGTGCCGTCCTCGTGCAGAGTAATGCCCTTGGCCCCTTGGGGAAACGGCTTGCGGGCGAAAGCGATTTCCGATTGCAGGCCGCGGATGACGTAAAGGCGCGTCTTCTGCGTCATGGGCTGGCGCTTGGACGCAGGCGCGGATTTGGCGTCCGTGGGCTGGGTATCCGCCCATGTGCTCACGGCGAGAATCAGCAAGACGGCGACTCTACAATGGCCACGGGTCACGGGAGTGTCTCTGCGGGGGCTGCTCCTATGATTCGCTTCCGGCGCCATTTTTGCAACTGCTGCCGGGCTGATTATTGGATGCCGCCGAGGGGAATCCGGTCAGGGCCAGGGGTGATTCGCGGCGGCCCGTCCCCGCCGACGATGACCTGCGGCGCCGGACGCGGCTTCACCAGCGCCACCAGGACAACGATCGCCGCCAGGATGACTACCGTCGCCGTCGCGCTGGCTTCGATGCCGTACTCGCCACCGGTCAGCCAGCGCGGCCCCTGAACCCTGCCCACCACGGCGGAGGAGAACTCCGAATAGCCGCTCACCACCAGCCCGTATCCCAGGCCCAGCGCCACGTTCCAGCCCAAGTGGATCCCCCAGGGCAGCCACAGCGAGCGGGTGCGCACGTAAGCCACGGCCAGCAGCACACCGATCTCCGCCGTGTTCAGCGCTCCCCACGGCGAGGCATGTGGGTTGCGCAGGTGGGCCAGCCCGAACAGGCAGGAAGTCGCCGCGACCGCCGCCGGTGCGCCCACGGCTTCCATGAGCCGGTGCAGCGGGTATCCGCGGAATACGACCTCTTCCACCATGGCCGCGGCCACCAGCGCCCACAAGCTGAGCAGCAGTGCCGCGGAGTGTGCGCCGGCGTACTCCAAGCGCACGCGTCCCGCGAGCGCCACTACCGCTACGACGGTTGAAACCGCCGCTACGCCGAAGACGATACCCAAGGCTGAATCCCGCAGCGCCTCCCCGCCGCAAGGCAGACCGGCGGCCGCGAGCAGCGGACTGCGCACCTGGTCGAGCCAGAACAGCAGCGTGGTAAAGCCCCACAGCAGCATCACCAGAAGAACGCTCGCATACAGCGCGCGCCCCAGCGGGGTGAATCCCACGAGCCCAAAAACGGACCCCGCCAGCAGGAAAGCGGCGATGACCAGCGGCGCCGACACCAGGAAGCGCACGATCGCCGGCGGTCGCTTCGCCGAGGCAACGACGATCGTCGTCACACGAGCCTCAGGCCCTGACGCGCCACCTGGAACGCCAGGATCTGCCCGCCGCTGGCGCGGATGGCCTCGGCCACGCGCAGCTTCGCCTCGGGTTCGACCATGAAGATGACGCAGCCTCCGCCGCCGGCGCCGCACACCTTGGCCGCCAGGCCGCCGCTCTTGCCGGCGACCGCCATCAGCTTGTCGATCAGCGGGGTGGTGATCCCTGAAGCGTTGGTCTTGCGCAGCTTCCACTCCGCGCGCAGCAGGCGCGCGACTTCCTCCCACTTCGCGGCGGCTAGGGCGGCGTGCATGGCGCGCGCCACCCCGACGATCTCCTCGAAATTGCGGAAGACGCGGCGATCGCCGTTGATGTGCGCCTTGAACACTTCCCAGTTGTTGATGCCCGATTGCCGCGGCGCTCCGGTATAGACCAGCAGGAAGCGGGCGTCGATCTCTTCCGCTGGAACCGGCACCGCCTCGCGATGAATGCCGTCAGGATCAAGGTGAATAGCGCTCACCCCGCCGTAGAGCGCGGGATAGTAGTCCTGGCAGCCGGTGGGAACGCGGATCAGTTGCGCCTCCACGTTCTGCGCCAGCACCCGGATTTCTTCCAGTCCCAGCTTGCGGCCCGTCCAGCGGGCGAGTGCCGCCGTGGTGGCGATCATCAGCGCCGACGAACCGGAGATGCCCGCGCCCGCCGGCGATTCCGAGTGCGTCTCCAGCTCGAATCCCCCTTCCGGACAGAAGAAGCGGATCAGATAGGCCGCCAGCGCGTGGCGGACTTTCTTAGCGGAGCATAGCTCGCCGCAATCGGCGAAGCGGTCCTCGGCGCCGGTGTCCAGCGACTTCAGATGGATCTTCGTCCCCGCCAGCCGCCGGATGGTGCAGCGCGTCAGCACGCTGACCGCAAAGTTCACCGTCACCGCTCCGGGATGGAACAGGTAGAGCGGCCAGATATCCACCGTGCCCCCGGCCAGGTCCACCCGGCAAGGAGCGTGCGCAGTCAGAGAATCAGGTTGTGCCATAGGGCTTTTGTACCACGGCGGAGGATTTGGAGAGACATGGCACGCTGTATCTGCCGGCTTCAGCGAGCGGTGTCATTCTTCCGCCGACCGACGGGAGGCGGGAGAATCTGACGACGAGGCTTGCGCCACCATTGCCGGTCGTGCAGCCCGCATCGTCAGATCCTCCGCTCGGCTTCGCCTCGCGAAGGATGACATCGTAGACTCCAGACACACTTAATCGTTGGATTGGCACGGATTGAGCACGGATGAAGACCATATCCGTTAATATCCGTGTAAATCCGTGGCGTTTTGCTATCCAAGGCGCCGTTGGTGCGTCTAAACGTCTGCTCCCGGGGGTAAACTTTCGGGGCGCCGGCTGCGTACTAAACAACACTGATTTTTCCGCGAGAGGAGAACCGGATGCGCTCTGTCCTGCTATTTCTGCTGCTGTTGATGCTGCTTCTGCCGGCGGTGGCTGCCGCGCCGCCCGCTGCTGACCTCGAGGCGCGCCGCAAGGCCTTGAACGACCTGCTCGCCGAGCAATGGGAATACAGCTTGAAGACCAGCCCCGAGTTCGCCTCCATCCTGGGCGACAAGCGCTATAACGACCAGCTCTCCGACGTCTCCTTGAAGTTTGTCCTCGATGACCTGGAGGTGACGCGCAAGTTCCTGGCGCGCTTTGAAGCCATCGACACCAGCGGCTTCCCCGAGCAGGAAGCGCTCAACAAGGCGCTGATGGTCCGAGACCTCGAGCAGCAGCTCGACTTCGCTCCCTTCAAAGAATGGGAGATGCCGGTCAGCCAGATGAACGGGCCCCATCTGCAGATGCCGCAACTGGTCGCCCTGCTGGCCTTCACCAACGTGAAGGACTACGAGGATTACATCGCCCGCTTGCGCAAGTTCCCCAAGGTCCTGGACGACACCATGGACCACATGCGCCACGGCATGGCCGACCACCTGATGCCGCCGCGTTTCCTGCTGGAGAAGGTGGCGACGCAGTCCGACAACATCGTCACCGCCGACGTGGAGAAGAGCCCCTTCGCGCAGCCCTTGGCCAAGTTCCCCGACTCCATCTCCGAGGCCGACCGCAAGCGGCTGCACGATGAGACCATCGCCGCCATTCGCGAATCGATTAACCCCGCATACACGAAATTCGCCAAGTTTGTGCGCGAGCAGTATGCGCCCCAGGGCCGCACCGAGCCCGGTGTGTGGTCGTTGCCGGACGGCAGCGCCCGCTATGCCGCCATGGTGAAGCGCAGCACGACGACCAACCTCACGCCCGAAGAAATCCACCAGATCGGGCTCAAGCAGGTGGCGGAAATCGAAGCGCAGATGCTCGCCGTCGCCCAACAACTTGGCTCCAAGGACCTGAAGGCCTTCAACGCCGACATCGAAAAAAATCCCAAGCTGCATGCTCACTCGCGGCAGCAAATCCTCGATCTCTATCGCAGCTACACCGACGCCATGTGGGCGCAATTGCCCACCGCCTTCGGCCGCCTGCCCAAGGCCAAGCTGGAAATCATGCCCATCGAGGAGTTCCACGAGAAGGAAGACGCCACCCACTACAACCAGGGCACGCCCGATGGCTCGCGGCCCGGCCACGTGATGGTCAACACCAGCGACTTCGAGCACCGTAAGCTGATCAGCATCGAATCCACCGCCTATCACGAGGGCGTTCCCGGGCACCACATGCAGATCTCCATCGCCCAGGAGCTGCCCGAGCTGCCGCCTTTCCGCCAGCAAGCCTTCTACGGCGCCTACCTGGAGGGATGGGCGTTCTACTGCGAGAAACTGGGGAAGGAGATGGGCTTCTACAAAGACCCGTACAGCGACTACGGCCGCCTGCAGGATGAGATGCTGCGCTCCATCCGGCTAGTGGTCGACACCGGCTTCCACTCCCAGCACTGGACCCGCCAGCAGGTGGTGGATTACTTCCACGCCCACTCCGCCATCGACGAGCCCGAGGTGCAGTCGGAAACCGACCGCTATATCGCCTGGCCGGCGCAGGCGCTCAGCTACAAGATCGGCCAGCTCAAGATTCTGGAGTTGCGCGAGCGCGCCCGCAAGCAACTGGGCGACAAGTTCGACCTGCGCGCCTTCCACGACCAGGTGCTGGGCGCCGGCGCCCTGCCGCTTAACGTGCTGGAAACCAGGATGAACGAATGGGTGGTCGCGCGGAACCAGGGTACGGGCGGGACGACGGTGGCGAAGTAGGACGGAAGCCGTCAGCCATCAGCACTCAGCAGTCAGTAAAACCAGCCGCTGAGTACTGATGGCTGACGGCTGATTGCTACTCCAGATTCAGCGCCCGCTTCAAGCTGCCGCGCTCCTTCATGATTTTGTCCTGGAGCAGCATGATGGCATAGATCAACTGCTCCGGGCGCGGCGGGCAGCCAGGCACGTAGACATCCACCGGGATCACCTGGTTGACGCCCTGCACCAGCGCGTAGTTGTTGTACACGCCGCCGGAGGTGGCGCAGGCGCCCATGGAGATCACCCACTTGGGTTCCGGCATCTGCTCGTACAGTTGCTTGATCACCGGCGCCATCTTCTGCGAGACCCGCCCGGCGACGATCATCAGGTCGGACTGCCGCGGCGACGGCCGGAAAACCTCCGCCCCGAAGCGCGCGATGTCGAAGCGCGACGCCCCCATGGACATCATCTCGATGGCGCAGCAGGCCAGGCCGAAGCTCATGGGCCAGAGCGAGCTCTTGCGCACCCAGTTCACTGCTTTGTCGAGCTGGGTAAACAGCACGCCCTCGGGCTGATCGTAGCCGAAGGTTACGGCGCGGATACGCTGGCGGTCATGCTCGGAGCCGACCAGGTTGTCGAAGCGCTCTTCCCCGCTGGCGCTGGGGATGGGATCCGTCTGGCGTGCCATGACCTTATTGTAGATGAAGGCGGCGGTTTGTAGTGGGTGCCCGGTACTGGTCCCAAGCGCAGCGAGCGACCTCGCGAGTGAGTGGTGGAGGCGGCGGGAGTTGAACTTGAGGCGCTTAGCGGGCGTGAGCGGAGCGGGAGCCCGCTGCCGAAATCCCCAGCGCAGTGAGGTACCTCGAAAATGTGTGGTGGAGGCGGCGGGAGTTGAACCCGCGTCCGAAAATGTTACTGGCCAAGAGCCTACATGCTTAGTCGAGTTCACGCTTCCGGCCTTCACCGGAAACTTTCGCAGCTCGCGCTCAGAACCGACAAGAAACGCGAGCCACTAGCCCGATGATCTCACCCACGGCACACGGGCCGAGCGCCGCAGGCCAGTCCGCTGTGTGACGTCCTTCCGCAACCCGCGGACGTGGCCACGGAGGACGGCTACTTAACTAATTAAGCAGCGTATGCCAGTTGTGTATTGGCAATTATCGTTTTGCACGCGATTACGGGTGTGTGCACCCCGGCATGCCTCTTGACCGCAAGCATCTCCGTCGAATCCGTGGCGCCCCCACGGTCTAAATCCGGTGCGGAATGGCGCATCTGCGCCCTTGCGGCTGGTCAAAGAACTACTTCCACGTTAGGAGCGAAGTCGCGGGAAGTCAACTGGATATTAGATGCTGCACCGGCGGCCAGGGACTCCTACTGCCGCCGGTCGATGGGCACATACGGCGCCGGGTACTTGGGGCCGACGTACTCGGCGCGCGGGCGGATGAGCCGGTTGTCGTCCAGTTGCTCCAGCACGTGGGCCGTCCAGCCGCTGATGCGCGACACCGCAAACACCGGCGTGAACAGGTCAATATCGATGCCCAGCGTGTGGTAGGTGGATGCCGAATAAAAGTCCACGTTGGCGTTGAGCTTCTTGTCGGCCTTGATGAACTCCTCGATCTTGTGGGAGAACTGGAACCACTTGGGCTCGCCCGCCGATTCGCCCAGCTCGCGCGACATCTGCCGCAGGTGGGTGGCGCGCGGGTCTTCGGTGTGGTACACGCGGTGGCCGAAGCCGGGAATCTTCTTCTTCTGCGCCAGCATGCCCTTGATGTAGTCCACCGGGTCGGCGCCCGAGCGGTCGATGGCTTCCAGGATCTTGAACACCTCTTCGTTGGCTCCGCCGTGCAGCGGCCCTTTCAGCGCGCCGATGCCGGAGGTGATGGCCGAGTGCATGTCCGAGAGCGTGGCGGCAGTGACCCGGGCGGCGAAGGTGGAGGCGTTCAGTTCGTGGTCGGCGTGCAGGATGAGCGCGATGTCCAGGGCGCGCTCGGCGGTCTTGGGAGGCGGCTCGCCCTTCAGCATGAGCAGGAAGTTCGCGGCGTGGGAGAGATAGCGGTCGGGCTCGACCAACTGCAGGCCTTTGCGGATGCGGTCATAGTAGGCCACGATCATCGCCAGTTGCGAGGTCACGCGGATGACCTTGCGCATGTTGGCTTCGCGGGTGTTGATCCGCTCTTCGGGATCGAAATAGGCAAGGGCGGAGACGGTGGTGCGCAGCACATCCATGGGCAGCGCGTGTTTGGGCGCCTGCCGCAGGTAGCTGATGATGCCGGCATCCAGCTTGCGCTCGCGCCACAGCAGCGTGCGCAATTCCTGCAGCTCCGGCCGCGTGGGCAGCTTGCCGTACCAGAGCAGGTAGCAAACTTCCTCGAAGCTAGAGTTGTCGGCCAGCTCGTGAATGTCAATGCCGCGATAGGCCAGGACGCCCTGATCGCCGTCGATGAAGCAGATGCTGGAATTACAGGCGATTACGCCTTCGAGCCCTCTGGGCGCCGCCGTGCTGGTGGACATGTTGGCCCTCTCCGCAGGCTGCGGGACCAAGTTCGGGCCCCAGGAATCGCTCACCCCGCCAGCCGCAATCCCTTTTTATACTCCAGTTGCCGGCGCTTTTCCAAGACAGCAGGGCCCTCCGGAAGACCTGCCTAGCCCCTGACCTTCACCGCCACCACGGTCTCGTCATCGAAGTGCGCCACGCCTTCCGAGTGACTGGCCACGGCGTCAAAAATCGCTTTGACGATCTCCTCCGCCGAGTCGCGGCAGTGCGCGGCCACCACCTGGTCGACGCGCTCATCGCCGAAGGAGTGGACGGTGCGGTTGCGGGCGTCGCTGATGCCGTCGCTGTAAAAGACGAACACGTCGCCCGCCGCGGCCTGCACCGTGATCTCGTCATACTCGGCGTCCTCGAACAGGCCGAGCGGCAGGCCGGTGGTGTCCAGGCGCTGGACCTTGCCCTCGTGGCAGAAAATGGGTGTAGGCACGCCGGAGTTGGCGATGTGCATGAGGCGGTGGTCGTCGTCCCAGACCGCGTAGAGCAGGGTGAGGAAGTGGGATTCCAGGCGGCGCTCGTTGAGCGAGGCATTGATGGCGGAGAGCATCTCCGCCGGCGACGGTTCCGCCCCCGCGGTGGAGCGCATGATGCCGCTGGCCAGCGCCGCATATAACGCCGCCGGCGCGCCCTTGCCGCTGACGTCGCCCAGCGCGATTCCCTGCCGCCCCAGCGAGTACTCCAAAAAGTCGTAGAGGTCGCCGCCGATGGTGTGCGCGGGGACGAATTTGGCCGCGATCTCGGCGTGTTCCAGCACCGGACGCGTCGGCGGCAGCAGGCTGCGCTGCACCTGGCGCGCCATCTCCAGCTCGCGCTCCATGCGGCGTTCCTCCCGCTCCAGGCGCGCGTAGAGACGGGCGTTCTCGATGGCAATGGCGATCTGCGCCGCCAGCGTGGTGAGGGTGCGCATGTGGGATTCGCGAAAATATCCGCGGCGGGTGTGCTCCAGGTCGAGCACGCCGATCACTTTTTCCTTGTAGATGAGCGGCACCACCAGCTCCGAGCGCGTCTCCGGGTTGAGCTTGATGTAGCGCGGGTCTTTGGTGACGTCGGTCGCCAGCACCGGCTGCGCCCGCTGGGCGGCGTATCCCACCAGCCCCTGGCCCAGCTCGATCTCGTGCTTGATCTGCACCTTCTCGTTGAAGCGCAGCGAGAAGCGGTGGCCCAGGCGCTGGCCGCTCGCATCCAGCAGCAGGATGCTGAACATGTGGTAGTCGATCACCCGGTTGAGCAGCTCGCCGATGCGCTTGAACAGCGCGTCCAGATCGAGGATGGAGGTGAGCTCGCGGCTGATCTCGTTGAGCACGGTCAGCAGCTTGGCCTGGCTCGAGGCGCGGCTGTAGAGGCGCGCATTCTCGATGGCGATGGCGATGCGGGAGGCGATCAGGGTCAGCAGGCGCGCGTGCTGTTCCGAGAAGTAGCCCAATTCGGGGGCCTGGATGTCGAGCACGCCGATGACGCGCTTCTTCACAATCAGCGGCACCGCCAGCTCGGAGCGCACTTCGGGCACGCTGCCGATGTAGCGCGGCTCCGTGGTCACGTCGTTCACCAGCACGGCTTCGCCGCGCTCGGCCGCCAGGCCGGCGATGCCTTGGCCTACGCGCATGCGGAAGTTTTGCGCCATCTCCTGCGGGTGCCCGAGGGCAAAGCGGATGCGCATCTCGTCGCTTTTCGGCTCCAGCAGCAGGATGGCGAAGATGTCGAAATGGATGACCTTCTGCAGCAGCCGGGCCACGCGCTGCAGCAGTTCGTCCAGGTCGAGCGTGGCGTTCACCACGTCCGCCACCTCCAGCAGCAGGAAGGGATCGAGCGGGAGGTTGGCGTCGCGCTCACGCGCGCCCTGCGCCGGAACCGCGGATTTGGAGCCCGAACTCATGACTGCCTTCATGATAGCAGCCGGGTGCGGACCGCCGATTCCCGATTCCTGACCCCGAATTGCACGCGTTCCCACCGGCGACTAGAATTTCTTGGCTTCATTAGAAGGTGAACTCATGAATCTCAAAGGCATCAAACTGACCTGGCTGGGACACTCGACCTACCGTATCGAGACTCCCGCCGGCACGACCGTGCTGGTCGATCCCTGGGTGATGGGCAACCCCATGTGTCCCGAATCGGAAAAGAAAATTAAGAAGGTGGACGTGATGCTGTGCACGCACGGCCACTTCGACCACATCGGCGACGCAGTCGCCATCGCCAAGCAGCACAATCCGACCGTGGTTGGTATCTACGAGCTCTGCGCCTGGATGGAAAAGAAAGGCGTCAAACAGATCTCGCCCATGAATAAAGGAGGCACGCAGAAGGTCGGCGACCTGCGAGTCACCATGGTGCATGCCGAGCACTCCTGCGGCATCCAGGACGGCGACCAGATCATCTACGGCGGCGAGGCCTGCGGCTACGTGATGGAATTCGAGAACGGGGTGAAGATCTACCACGCGGGCGATACTTGCGTGTTCGGCGACATGCAGATCATCCGCGAACTCTATGCGCCGGAGATTGTCATGTTGCCCATCGGCGACCATTTCACCATGTCGCCGCGCGAGGCCGCCTACGCTTGCCAGCTGCTGAAGCCGAAGACGGTGATCCCTATGCACTTCGGAACGTTTCCGCTGCTGACCGGCACGCCCGGCGACCTGAAGAAGCTGGTAAAAGACGCCGAGATCCTGGAGATGAAGCCGGGGCAGACAGTTTCTTAGCATTTGGGTTGGAGAAGAATTTGGTGTATTTGAGTGTGAAGGGGCACGCCGCAAAAAGATCTAGCACCTGACTGACACAGGTGAAGGGGCACGCCTTCAGGCGTGCCGTCAGAAGCCTTTCATGTTGTCATTCCGAGCCCGCCCGAGCGAGCTTTGCGAGTGAGGGCGAAGCGAGGAATCTTGGTTTTAAAGAGAAAGAAGTCTTTTCAAAATGTAACACCAGGATCCCTCGACTCGCACTCGGGATGACATTCTTGGGATGACCGTGGCGGCACGGCTGGAAGCCGTGCCCCTTCACAAGGCCCCGACAGGCGACGACCGACGACCATGACCAAGCCCGCACCCAAGCCTCCTTCGCGCGCTCACTGGATGATGTCCAGCATCAACCAGGAGCCCGTCGAGCAGTACATCTACGATCTTCTTCCGCCGCGCGACGAGGTGCTCGTCGAGATGGAAGCCGAGGCCGCGCGCCGCAAGATCCCCATCGTGGGGCCGGCGGTGGGCAGGCTCTTTTACCTGCTGGCGCGCATCTCGGGCGCCCGCACCGTGTTCGAGATGGGCTCGGCCATCGGCTACTCGACCATCTGGTGGGCGCGCGGCCTGGGCAAAGAAGGGCGCGTCGTTTACACCGACGGCGATCCCAAGAACGCCGAGCAGGCGCGCAGCAATTTCCAGCGCGCCGGCGTGGCCGAGCGCGTGCAAGTCCGCACCGGCGAGGCGCTGGAGATCCTCTCGGAGCAGAAGCCGGAGTCGCTCGACATCATCTTCAATGACGTGGACAAGGAAGACTACCCGCGCGTCTTCCGCCTGGCGGTGCCGCGGCTCAAGCCCGGCGGGCTGTTCGTCACCGACAACGTGCTGTGGCACGGGCGCGTGACCGAGAAGCAGCCGGAGCTGGCTTCGACCCGCGCCATCCAGGAGTTCAACCGCATGCTGTACAGCTCGCACGAATTGTTCCCGGTCATTATTCCGCTGCGCGACGGCGTGGCGGTGGCGGTGAAGGAATCACACTAAAGCTCGGCGGTGGAGTGACCTGTGTCAAAGCTATCGACAGCTCTCGTCTAGTGCTGGAACCCCGCGCTCGCTTCGCGTAAAGTACGCCCGTGAAGCAGAAAACATTTACCTACCAGTTTGGGGACGAGTCCCCCAAAGCCGTTAGTTATGAGTGTGGCGAATCTGAACGGCTGCGTACGTCTGTTCACGACGGCGTCCCCTTCGTGTATGCAAATCGTGCAGGAATGCTGGCACTGGCGAAACTGCTAGTCAAGTTGAGCTTGGGCGACTATAAGGACGGCTTCCACGTCCATCTACGGGCCGACTTCGGCGGCGATGCCGCAGAGCCTGATGTTCTGACCCTATTACTCGATGAGTCGGTTGCCGAAGAAAACGCTGGATAGCTGCTGGTAAATCGCCTTTATACCGGCGAACCTCTGCGCACCTATGAACGTAAGTTCTAGCGAGTGCTATCCCGTTCCGGCTCGTACACCGTCCAGCCGCGCTCGCGAGCGATGGATTCCAGACCGGCGTCCGGGGAGATGGCGAAGGCCCGACGGGCCAGTGACAGCATGGCCACGTCGTGGACGGTGTTGCCGAAAGCGGCGTCGATCGCGCCGTCAGCGAAGCGCTCACGCAGCGCGACTGCCTTGCCTTCATCGGTGGGCACCATGAGCAGGCGCGACGAACAGCGGCCGTCTTCGATGGCGGCGCAGGCGGCGAGCACGTGGTCCGGGGAGATGCCGAAGCGGCGCGCGCCGGCGCGTACCACCCACTCGTTGGTCGAGGAGACGGCCCACACCTCGCAGCCGCGTTTGCCCAGCTCCAGGGTCAGCTCCTGCATGGGCGGGAAGATGTGCATGGCGATCTTCTCTTTAAAAAACTCTTCGGCCCCGCGCTCCAGCTCCTCGACCGAGAACCCGGCGTGGATGGTGACCATCTCGCCGCACATGGTTTCCTCGTCCACCTTGCCGGCCTTGTAGTCGCGATAGCGATAGACCGCCCAGGCGGCGACGTCGGGCGTCATCAGCCCGTGCTCCATCGCCCAATAGAAGAAGGCTTCGCCGGCGTCGCCCGCCCACAGCGTGCCGTCGCAGTCGAAGACGGCGAGGCGCGGCTTGAGATCGAGCACGGATTGCACGAAGGCCGAGCCCGCCGGCTTGTTGCACGGATCATTCATCGATATCTAGTTTTGGGTTTCGGGAGGGCACGACTTCAGTCGTGCCGAACGTTGCCCCCAATGACTCCGGCTTTAGCCGCTGGGGGCAAAGCTGGTCCGACGCAGTGTAGTAGCGCTTCCGGATGAGCCTCAGGGGCTGAAAGCCCAGAATTAGAGCGGCGGGATCTGCGGCACGGCTAAAGCCGTGCCCTCCCGCCTTTTCGTAACAAATGGTCCGGTTGCAGGAGCTCGAACTCAAGGCGTCTGCACCCGCGCTTGCGCCAGACGTTCGTAGTCTTCCGGCGTGTCCACGTTGGCGACCACGTTGGGATCATCCACCGGCACATAGAGGATGCGCGGCTCGAGCGAGTGCTCGACCTCGCGCGCGGTGGAGGTGGCGGGCGCGCGCAGGAAGGCCTCGATCATCTCGCGGCCGATGAGGATGGGATGCCCGTGGTGGCCGCCGTGCTCGGGGACCACGGCCCACTTGCCGCTCTCATAGGCGTGGCTGAAAGCCTCGCACAGTTGGGCGAGCGTGGCTGGCTGCGCCGGAGGGCGATCCACCAGCGCGACCATAGCGGCATCGCGTCCGTGGTTCAGGACTTCCTGCAATCCAACCTGAAGCGAGCTGAACTGTCCGCGCTCGGGGTGGGGGTTTTCGACCAGATAGCCGGCGGCGGCGTCCACGATGGGCCGCAGCGATTCGGCATTCTTGCCCGCGACTACGATCACCATGTCGCTCGGCGCCTGGAAGAGTTCGATGGTGGCGGAGAGAAAGGTCAAGCGCCCGGCCGGGCCAGGAGGCCACGGGAGCAGCGCCTTGTCGCGTCCCATGCGGGACGATTCTCCGGCCGCCAGGATTACGCCGCAAAAGCTGGGAGAACGGGCCATAGGATTTGTGATTTCTGATTTGTGATTGGTAATTGAAAATCGCAAATCACAAATCGCAAATCACAAATTCTCCGCCTCCGTCTTTCCCGCGTATCGCATGGACCGCACACCAACGTCCGCGTGCCGCCGCACCGCGATCATCTCCGCGGTGATGGCCACTGCGATCTCCTCCGGGGTGATCGCGCCGATGTCGAGCCCGACGGGCGCGTGTACGCGCTCGAACTTCTCTCGCGCGATGCCTTCCTTCTCCAGCTCCTGGTAGATGGCAATCACCTTGCGCCGGGAGCCGATCATGCCCAGGTAGCGCACCGGCTGCTCGACGGCCCAGCGCAGCACCCGCATGTCGTCGCGGTGGCCGCGGGTGACGATCACGATGAACGACGTCTCCGCGGGCGCCAATTGCGCCATGGCCTTGTCGAAGTCCTCGGCGTAGATGTCGCGCGCCTCGGGGAAGCGGACGCGGTTGGCGTAGCTCTCGCGGTCGTCGATGACGGTGACGTCGAAGCCGGCCAGCCGCGCCACCTTATATAGGCTCTGCGCCACGTGCCCGGCGCCGAACAGATAGAGGTTCGAGACCGGCAGCACGGGTTCAACGAATACTTTAAGGGTACCGCCACAAACCAGTCCGGAATCGTACTTTGGATTGTTGTTCAGGTTGAAGGTCAGGGTGCGGGGCTTCTCCGATTCCATCACCTCGCGGGCGGCCTGCCAGACTTCGGCCTCGACACAGCCGCCGCCGATAGTGCCGGAGATGGAGCCGTCGTCGCGCACCAGCATCTTGGCGGTCTCGAACGAGGGGATGGAGCCGCGCACGTTGACGATGGTGGCCAGCGCCCCGCGGCGTCCGTCGCGGCGGAGCTTGACGATCTCCTCGTAGATGTCCACGGGGCTATTGTAGCCGAGGGTTGGCGGATGAGGCCGGCAAAAGCCGTCCCGCGCGCCTTGGTGGTGGGTCAGCTTCCGAAAAGTCAACCACACGTGCTTTTGGACGGGAGGACTTTCGAGAGTGCAATCCGGGTCGGTTGTGCAAAAGCCTGTTCACGCCAACGACCCACGTTTGTGAAGCCGAAGCGACGTAGAATATGGTGTTAGTCTGTGTCCCCCATGCCGATTGACCAAAAGAAACGGATGCTGGTTCCGCTTGGAAAACCACGACAACCCAGCGTATCGGCGCGTTTGCTTGTTGCTGTCTTGCGCCCACCGCTTCTCGTGCTCGGCTTCATCTTCGGCAATTTGTATAGACTCTGCTTCGGTTGGCTTGACAGGCGCGTGGCGAGGCAGAATGAACAGCGTTTTGCGGACGATATACGCACTCAGCTTTCCTTCTTGTTCTCAGAGCACGGGGCGCAAATCATCCCCAATGAAGGTACTCCCTTCCCGCCAGGGTTTGACGGGGCATACGTCACCATTGCTGTTGGGACGCTTCGGCTCAGATTTGTTCGGGGTCGTGATGATTTTGGGGTCCGCGCGGCCTCAGAATTTGCCCCGCAGGATTGGGAAGATTTCCGCTTGGTGGCCGACAACATCGGTGAATGGGATACGTCTCAACCTCGGCCTGATTCATACTCATTGGAAACGTTTGAGAGTGTTCTGCGGCCCCGACTAGCCGGTTTACAAGAAGCATTGACCAAAGACCGATTCGAGGCGACCCTGAATCGTGCTGTCACGACGCACAACGAGAGCGTTGACGAATATGCCGCCAAACTGCGGCAATCAGGCATCGTTCCGAAGTTTATTGACCCACCGCGCCGCTAGTTGTTGATAAATCGCTTTTACACACGTGACCCCCCAGGCCGTGCAGCAGGTTCAACCGGAAACAACCCACCACGCGCTCTTTGCCCGATTGACTTGTCCCCCGCCGCGCACTAACATCCGATTTCCAACACAGGGGGCTGAGGCGCCAATTTGATCGGCCGGACGATCGCGCACTATCGCATCATCGACAAACTGGGCGGCGGCGGGATGGGCGTGGTCTATAAGGCCGAGGACACGCGCCTGCGCCGCTTCGTGGCCCTCAAGTTCCTGCCCCCCGAGTTCGCCCGCGATCAGCAATCCATCGACCGCTTTCAGCGCGAAGCCCGCGCCGCCTCCGCCCTCAACCATCCCCACATCTGCACCATCTACGACGTGGGCGAGTTCGAGGGCGAGCACTACCTGGTGATGGAGTGCCTGGAAGGCCAGACGCTGAAGCACCGCATCCAGGGCAAGCCCATGCGGCTGGAGCAGGTGCTGGAGCAGGCCATCGAGATCGCCGACGCGCTCGACGCCGCCCACTCGGCCGGCATCGTCCACCGCGACATCAAACCCGCCAACATCTTCATCACCAACCGCGGCGTGAAGATTCTCGACTTCGGCCTGGCCAAGCTGACCCGCCACCTGCAGCCGGTGGCGGAAGCCGCGGGCGCTTCCGCTATGCCCACCGCTTTCACCCAAGCCCACCTCACCAGCCCGGGCAGCACCCTGGGGACCGTCGCCTATATGTCGCCCGAGCAGGCGCTGGGCGAGGATCTGGACGCGCGCACCGACCTGTTCTCCTTCGGCGTGGTGCTCTACGAGATGACCACCGGCGTGCTGCCCTTCGGCGGCAACACCTCGGCGGCCATCTTCAACGCCATCCTGAGCAAGCCGCCGGAGTCGCCGCTGCAGCTCAAGCCCGACCTGCCGCCGGAGCTGGAGCGCATCATCAACAAGGCCCTGGAGAAGGAGCGCGACCTGCGCTGCCAGACCGCGGCCGAAATGCGCGCCGACCTGAAACGGCTGAAGCGCGATACCGATTCCTCGCGCTCCGCCGTCGCCCGCGCCGTGCAGCAAGCCGCGCCGCAGGCCGTCGCTGCGCGCGATTCTTCCGGGAAGATCGCCGCCGCCGTCCGGCCCCGCGTCGGGATCTGGCCCGTGCTGGCGGTGCTCGCCGCCGTCGTCGCGCTCGCGGTGGGCGTATGGCTCGGCAAAATCTGGTTCGAGGCTGCGCCACCTTCGCCGCCGCTCTACCGTCAGCTTACTTTCCGCCGCGGCAGCATACTCGCGGCGCGCTTCGCCTCTGACGGCCAGACCATCCTTTACAGCGCGTCGTGGCAGGGAAATCCCGCGGAAGTGTTCACGGCGCGTCCCGAAGCTCCCGAGTCGCGCTCCATGGGACTGAGCCATACCCAGCTCCTGGCCGTCTCCTCCACCGGCGAAATGGCGGTGCTGCTCGACAGCCGCTCCGTGGGTACCTGGGTCAACGAAGGCACGCTCGCCCGCGCCCCACTTTCCGGCGGCGCCCCGCGGGCGGTGGTCGAACACGTACAGTGGGCGGACTGGTCGCCCGACGGCTCCAATCTGGCAATCGTTCGCGACGTGAACGGCAAGAACCGCTTGGAATATCCCGTGGGCAAAGTGCTCTACGAGACCGGCGGCTGGATTGGCCACCCGCGCATCTCCCCGAAAAGTGATCTGGTCGCTTTTATCGATCACCCGATCCAGGGCGACGACGGGGGTTCGATTGCTGTGGTGGACCGGAACGGCAATAAGAAGTCTCTCACCGGCGAGTTCTTCTATACGGCGCAGGGGCTGGCGTGGTCGCCGGAGGGAAAGGAAATCTGGTTCACCTCCAGCAAGACTGGCGCGGATAGGAGCCTGTACGCGGTCACCCTTTCGGGTAGCGAGCGGTTGGTGGCCCGCATGCCGGGCACGCTGTTGCTGCTCGACATCTGGAAAGACGGCCGGGTGCTGCTCACGCGTGCCAGTTGGCGGCGCGAACTCATCGGACTGCTCGCCGGCGAACGGCGAGAGCGCGATCTCTCTTGGCTGGATTACACCTATCCCGCCGACCTTTCGCTCGACGGCAAGACGCTACTCTTCGACGAGGAAGGCGGTGGCGGCGGCCTGGCCTACTCCAAGTCCGGAGGCCTGAACTATGCCGTCTACATCCGCAAGACCGACGGATCGCCCGCGGTGCTGCTGGGCGCTGGCGGCGCGGTGGCGCTCTCGCCCGACGAAAAATGGGCGATCGGACAACTGCAAGCCACCCCCGCACAGTTCGTGCTGATGCCCACCGGCGCCGGCGAATCCCACCAGTTGACCCAGGATGACATCAATCACAACTGGGCCCGGTGGCTTCCCAATGGCAAACAGTTCGTCTTCACTGGCAACGAGGGCGACCACGGGGTACGCTTCTACGTGCAGGATATTACCGGCGGAAAACCGCGGGCCTTCAGCCCGGAAGGGGTCCACGCTACCGCCTTTGCGGTCTCGCCCGATGGCCGCTCCGTGGTCGGCATCGGACCGGACCAGCGCGGTTATCTCTATCCCGTCGCCGGTGGCGAGCCCCAGCCGGTGAACGGATTTCCAGCCGGCGAGCAACCCATCGCATGGAGCGGCGATAGCCGCTTCCTCTACACCTACCGCCCCGGCGACCTCCCCACCCAGATTTCCAAGCTCGACATCAACACCGGCCAGCACACGCCCTTCAAGCAGCTCATGCCCTCCGATCCCGCCGGGGTCGAGACCATCGGACCCATCATGCTCACCCAGGACGGCAAAATCTGCGTGTACGGCTACCACCGCACGCTGTCAGATTTGTATCTCGTCGAAGGGTTGAAGTAAGGGTCAAGACCTCCTTCCTGAGGGATCACGTGTCAGGGCACGACTTTCAGTCGTGCCGGCAGCTCAATTCCACAGCTTCCACCGCGGCCAGACTTCGCTTAGCTGGGCCTGTCGAAGGCCAGAATCGAGACTCAATTGCCTGGGAACAATATCGGACCTACATGCTGCCGCAAACGGTCAAGCTCGCCTGCATTATGCCGAAGTAGACGGTGCCCCCAAGTCGTGTCAGTCCCGTCGCGACAATCTTTGGCCATGTCCGAACCGATTTTTTCGTACGGGCCGAGATCTGCCCTGAGGGCTTCCGGTTCGCTCCAGGCGCCGAGAACAAAGACCCTG
>Ga0181530_10001018_pt1 | contig 35724 bp, 26 predicted proteins | sample PEATcosm2014_Bin_42_FD_119769 | JGI IMG/M metagenome (GOLD analysis project Ga0181530, IMG submission 119769) | Peatland microbial communities from MTU Mesocosm Facility, Houghton, MI, USA - PEATcosm2014_Bin10_60_metaG | ecosystem: Environmental > Terrestrial > Soil > Wetlands > Peat | place...
CGATGGCATAAGCATCGTGAGCTCAATAGCAGGGTCCGGCAGCGGCCAATCATCGACATAGAAGAACACACCTCCCGAGCTTACATCTCGAGCAACCCCTCGCATTTTTCCGTACCGGGTATTGATGACGATTGGGAGGTGATTCGGAAATCGCTGCCTCGCCCTTCTTTCGTGTTCCAACATATCGGCTGGCTCCCTCGCTGGGGCGGCTGGCGGCGGCAGGCCTGCGGTCCTATGACTGAAGTTGAGGTGTATTACATCCCCTATAAGAATCAGAATCGCTATCGCCTGATTAAGCCGGTCGAGGATGAACATCGAGCATCTGCAAATGGTGCCTGCTCGCAAATCGCCGTATATCTTTGGTCGTATTCGCCTTGTATCGTGTGGGGGAAATGTCATCACTGCGCCTCCCGTCCAAAAATCGTCGCTAGCGCGAAGTTCGCGGCGTTGTGGAGAACTCCCTTGTCAGCAATGTGGCGCAACCCAGGCGATTCAGGAGCCGTCAGCGTACGGATGCCAAGAGCAACCTGATCGCTCTAACTGTCGACCGGCAGGTTAGTGGGCGATAGGTCGCGCTGCCAGTCCTGCGGCTGCCAAGCTGCTCTTACCCTCCTGCCCAAACCATCTTTCCTCAATTTGCCGGATGCGTTCGTAGCACTTCACAAACTCCTGCAGCGGCAATCCGTGCGGATCCGCAATCTCCAGCGGTCCCTCCACTTCCAGAGCTCCCAAATAATGCACCTTCCCTTGCAGCCCGGAAAACTGCGCCCGCAGATGGTCGCGGTTGTCGCGGTCGAAGATCAGGATCACATCGGCGCCATCAACATCGGCCTGGGTTATCACGCGCGACCGGTGGCCCGATAGATCCACTCCCAGCCTGCGCGCCGCCTCCAGCGCCGCGGCGGGCGGCCGCCGTTCCGCCTGGGGAAAGCAGCCGAACGAAGACACAGCGAAATCAGGCCGCAGGCGTGCAACCGTGGCGGCGGCGAACGGACTCCGGCAGATGTTGCCGTGACAGACGAAGGCCACATTCCGCGCCCCTCCCACGGCTTCGGCCGCCCGCCGGCGCTGCACTCCGCGGAACCATCCCAGCCGCTTATTCAAGGCGAAGAGTTTTGCCTCCAGATACGCGCTCAGATCCGCCCACGCCGGCCTCCAATCGTCCCACGAAAACGTGTCACTCCGCTCGCGTAACAACAGCAGATTTGTGCATTCCGCCGCCACCCGCGGCAGCGGCACCGTCATCAAATTCGTATCCCTGCGGTCGGCGCGCAGATTCGCCAGCATCCATTGCAGGTCGGCGGTCAAATTCCGGCAATACCGGTTGATGGCATACTGCTGTGGAAACCGCTCCTGTCCCTCGCACCACATCTCATACAGGTACCGCGGGAAGTCCATGCCCGCCGCTACGGCAAGCGGCAGCGAACCCCAAAAGCGTGCATTGATTTCAATCAGCACCCACCCGCCTGTGGCCGGGTTGTACTTGTACTCCGCCATGGCAACGCCGGTATAGCGAAGCTCCTGCATCATGCGCCGCGTCGCCTCCAGCATGCCCGGGTGGAGGGGGACGCTTTTGCGATACGAGCTGCCGGCCCCTTGCAGCGGCTCGTGCACGCGTTCGTGTTGGAAGGCCGCCAGCACCCTCCCGTCTTTGCACAGCACTTCCACCCCAACGCCCTTCCCCGTGACGTTCTGCTGTACCAGGATCTCCTCCTCTGCTAGCATCGCCGGCGCTTGCGCCTCCAGATCCCCCGGCCCCGCCACCTTCCGAACTACCCGTCGCGTGGACGGATTCAGGGTCGAACTCGAACTTCGCGGTTTCAGCACCAGTGGGTATCCAAACCGGGCAGCCGCCGCGCGCACGTCGTCGAGCGTCGACGCTATCACCTGCGCGGGCAGTGGAATCTCCAGACGTTGGGCGAGCAGATACGTCTGGTCCTTGCTGGCACACGTCCGGTAGACATCGTCCGGCAACAGGCAGATCCGCCCCGGGCAAATCAGCGCTGCGCGATGCATTTGCAGCGGCAGAATGGTGTCATCGGAGCACGGAACCACCAGATCGAATTGCTGCTCCTGCAGAAGATGGTTAAAGGCCGCAAGCCACTCGTCGCAATCCGCGCGATAGGCCGGCAGCCGGTGGAACCTGTTGACGTACTTTGAACTCAGCGCCGCCGAAGTGCGCGAACACCACCCCACGTGGACCTCTAACCCCGCCCGCCCCAGCGACCGCACCACCGTGAGAAAGGCCCGCGTGTCTTCGCCGAGCACCAGTACACGCCGGGTCAGCTCGCTCATACCGCGACCGCCTGATAGCTTTCGGCGAACTCCGCCAGCGTCCCGCCACGGAAGGACTGGCTCGACAGCGCGAAGAGTTCTTCCAGGTGCGCGTACAAGTTTTCGATTTCATGCTCGCCCGGGAAGGTGGGGCTTCCGCCCGGCATGAGCTCGGAGGAGTGCAGCATGAACTCGACGCAGGGCCGTGCTTCGCGCACCGCCCGCCGAACCAGTGTCAGCATCGCCTTCAGGTTCTTCCGGGTTGGCCGCAGCCATGCCACCGCCGGACAGATTCGATTCAACACTCTCCCTGGCAGCGACCGCCGCGGAATCCCCGCTGCCCAAGGCGGCCGCAAATCCATGACGGTCACCGGGACCTCCAGCAGCACCGACTCTCCCGGCCGGCCTATGTCGGAAAGATCCAAGTAGTAGGGCTGCTCCGGAAAGCGCGTATAATCCGGGCCGCCCTTTCCCTTGGGGTCGCCCTTGTGGGCCGTGTACGACACCTTCGGCGCCACCGAGCAATCCACCCAGTATCCATTTTCCAGCAGAATTCGCGCGTAGGTTTCATTGAACCCCCACCGCCCCGCGCGATGGCTGCGTTGCGGCGCCTGAAACTCGTCTTCAAGCAACGCCGTGAGCACCCGGATCTTCTCTCGCATCACCGCTTCCGGATATTCGATCAGATACGTGCAGTACGCGTAATCGTCATCAGTCAGCGGCAGAATCGGCGGGGAGTTCCACGCATGCAGGTGCATTCCTACTTCGCCGGCGTGCCGTTTCAACACATCGTGCGCGAAGGCGCAGTATTCCGGAGATACCGCCATCTCGTAGTCGGTCAGATACGTAGGCTTGAATCCGTAGCGCTCACAGAGCCTCTGGAATCGACCCAGGTACTTGGCGTTTTCCGTGGTAATGGTGCGCGGATGCGCCCACAAATTGTCGCCCTCGGTGTCGATCGTGATCAGAAAGACCGGCTTGGAGGGTAGCCCGGCAGAGGACATAGTTTTTGTGCTCCTGTATTGCTGGCTCGCATGCTGGCGGCTAAGCTGAGGGAGCCAGGGGTCTCAAGATGTCTTGCACACCCCAGCGCCGTGGACGATAGTTCTAGCGGCCTTATAATTTGAAGCTTAGCTGAGCTGCGCACGATTATAGTTCGCGGCTACAACGCTTTTGCGGAGTGTCCGTAGGATTCCGTGATGGCGCAACGATTTATTGAAGGCGGGGACAATTAGCCTGATCAGCGATATGGGATCACTTTCTGAGATCCTATTCAGCCAATACTAACTAAAGCGGCGGCTAGCAAGCCTGCCTAGCAGGCGAACCTGTGGAAGCTTCCTGCCCAACCAGGATACTCGCCGGTCGAGCCGACATCTGGACTTTCCCACCTACCGAATGATCGGGAAAATTGCGGTGCCACAGCTCGAACACCAGTAGCATCCAGATCTCGCCGGCGTAGTTACGTACGCCGGAAAAATGCTCATCCAGCAACTGGCGTACCCTGCCAGGCCGGAAGTAACCGCGTTGAAGAGCTCGCGAATCAAGCAGTGTTTCTTGCGCAAGCTCGCGAAGTCCGGCGCGGAACCAGTGCTCGAGGGGCATCGCAAAGCCTCGCTTGGGACGGTCGATCACTGTGCCCGGTACACCTAGCTTTTTTGCGAGACGCTTTAGCAGGTACTTGCTTTGGCTCTTTCGCAGCTTGTATTCCGGAGGCAAGCTGGCTGCCCATTCCACCACACGATGATCGAGAATTGGAGGTCTCACCTCGAGCGAGTTCAGCATGCTCATACGATCTATCTTGGTTAGAATGTCGCCGGCAAGGTAGGTCTTAGTGTCAAGATAGAGCAGTCGGCTTAGTAGATCACCAGCCGGGGCATGATCGAAGTAGGCGCGAAACCGTTCCAACGGCTGCAGGGGGTCGATCTGGCGCAGAAATTCCGGGGAGAAGATGCCGCAATCCCGCAGCCCGGCTGGGAACACCGCGATGGAATCCAGGTAACGGTCAAGGAAAGGCAGGGAAACATTGAAGCTTAACTTGCGGCCGAGCAAAGTTCGTGGCAGGTGAGGGAAAATGAGTTCTCGGTATAGTTTGCCAACAGAGGAAGGGATCAACCCGAAGATCCGGCGCCTCATATTGACGCGGTAACGGTCATACCCGGCAAACAGCTCGTCTCCGCCATCCCCGGAAATGGCCACAGTGACATGGCGGCGAGCCATCTGCGAAACGCAAAATGTCGGGATCATGGAGGAGTCTGCGAAGGGCTCTTCCAGTGATGACGTTAGTTTGTGGGTCAGATCGACGATATCTGGATCGAGCACGAGCTCGTGGTGGTCTGTCCCAAAAACCTGGGCAACCTCCCGCGCATGGCATCTCTCGTCGAAGTCGCTGTGTGAGAATCCGATCGAGAAAGTCACGAGTGGCTTGCGAACCGCCCGCGATGCCAACGCGACCACTACTGAGGAATCCACTCCGCCGCTCAGTAGCGCCCCAATGGGAACGTCGCTAATCAGGTGGGAATTCACCGTCTCATACAGAAGATGCTCCAATTCTTCCAGCAACTCTTCTTCGCTGCACTTGCGATGCGTAGCGTATTGCGGAATGTCCCAGTATTGTTCGATCCGCATTCTGCCCCGCTGGTAAATGAGCCTGTGCCCCGGGGGCAGCTTGAAGATATTACGGAAGCAGGTGTTGTCGTCGTCCGGGATATATCCGAAACAGAAGTAATCAACCAAGCTCTGCGAATTCACTTCCTTCAGCTCGGGAAAGACCTCCAGAAGGGACTTGATTTCAGAGGCAAATGCGATCCCTTGCGCGGTATGGGCATAGTGCAACGGTTTGATACCCACGCGGTCGCGCGCCAGCAGCAGCAATTCCTGTCGCTGGTCGTAAAGTGCAAATCCGAACATGCCGCGCAGATGCTGCACGCAGTCGCTGCCGAATTCCTCATAACTATGGACGATAACTTCAGTATCGCTGTGGGTATAGAAGCGGTGCCCCCGCGATTCCAGTTCCCGGCGCAACTCGGGGAAGTTGTAGATCTCTCCATTAAAAACCACCCAGACAGTTTGGTCCTCATTATGGATGGGTTGTTGTCCGCCTTCCACGTCGATGATGCTGAGGCGTCGCATCCCCAGGCCGACGTTGCCGGCAACCATCACCCCCTGATCGTCCGGTCCCCGGTACGCGATGGCGGCGCACATCCGCGCCACCAGGTGCGGATCCACTGGATGGTCAGGACTTCGATTTACGATTCCTGCAATTCCGCACATGAGCTCTTGGCCTTCCAATCTCTGCGGCAGGGTCGACCAGGGACTTCCGGCGCAGCGCCTCGCGCTCCGCAAAACCTCGAGCGCCCATCCGCCCTAAGAGGATGACGCCTGCCGCCTGTAGTAGTAGTCTGGTATTTCACTGCGCTCCCAGGGTGGATGTCCTGTTGTCCGATGGTGGGACGAACTTCGGTAACCTGTGATTTGAACTGTAGACCGGTTACCCTCTAAATGCGCGCCTGCGTCTCTTGGACTTACCTCCGCAAGACTAATACGGGAGTCATACATGAAGTTTGTGTTCGCGGTACTGTTGCTAACGGGCCTTGTAGGTTTATCGAATGCTCAAATATGCGGACTGACCGATTCGGGGGTTCACATTCCGCCTAGCTACACCACGCTCGCGCCTCCGGCCTACGGTCAAAGCTATACCGATCCCGTCTTCGGGTGTCAGATCACTCGTCTGGTCAATGGAACCCACGAATACTCGGAGATGTCCGCGTTCAATGCCAACGACACCAAGATCATCGTGGGCGTCTATGGTACGAGCGGTCGGACAATTATCGACTTCAGCGGCAACACCATTTGCTACGCTTCTGCCATTGGTGGCAATGGCGAGCCACGCTGGGACAAGACCGATCCCAATAAAATCTGGTTCCACGACATCGGTGGTAACCACATCTATACCTTGAACGCCACCACCTGCGCCGCCACCCTGTACGACACACTTGCCCCTTATGCCTCAACCGGCTTGTGGTTCTGTGGTGGAGAGTCAGACATCTCAGCCGACGGCGACCACTTCTGTGTCAGCGACCCCGCTACCGATGCCAATAGCATCCGACGCTACACCATTAGCACCAAGACACTGGGCACCGCAATCAGTGGCGGTTCTTCGGCAACGTCCAGCGTAGATTTTGCCGACATCACTCCGGTCAACAACAACATCTTGGTCAACTTTGGCAGCCCGCGCAGCTTTGAAATCTACAACGGCACCACCGGAGTCTTTGACCACCAGATCGCCAACTGGAGTAGCCACAGCGACCGCTTTGTGGGGCTCAATGACCATGAAATGCTGTTCACCGGAAATGGGAATAACCCTGCTCCGGGCTCCTGCTCTGGGACCTCGTATGTAGCTTTCGATCTGGCCAGCAGCGGCAACACCCCGTTATGCACCGGCATCGACACCGGGCAGTACCTAAGCGCCCACCTCTCGGTCAACAACGAATACACTGCACTCCCTCCTTCGCGGCAGACGGTAGCCATCTCCATCGACAACGACAATGCCACGTGGCCATCTGAAGACGCAAACTGGCAAGCGAAATGGACGGCGTTTACCAACGAGATCATCGTCCAAAACACGGACGGCACCGGACTGCGGCGGCTGGCCCACCACCGTGCGATTAATTCTGTTGGCTACTACTGGAACCAAACCCGCGCCTCCATGAGCCGCTCGGGAAACTGGATCGTCTACGACAGTAATTTCGGGCGCAGTAGCGCGAGTCCAGATGACGCCTCTATCGACGTTTACCTGCTCAAGCTGGGTACCTCGCCGGCCCCGGCCGTCGCAAGACCAAGTGCGCCTATCGGACTGACAGTGGTAGTACGGTGAACATCCCTGCTGTCGACATTTAGCCGGGCATCCGCTTACGCCTGCCCCCCATCGGCTGTCCCAAGAACCGGGGCGGAACCCAGCTCTTGGTGTGCCCGGAAAATGGTAGAGTAGCTCGGTAATCATCTCACAACCCTAGTCTGCACTGGGTGCGGCCGCCGGCTGAGTTTGCCAGGAGTGGCGCACTCGCCAGAGAGCATTCAGGACGGCATTGCGTTCCTCAACCCTAGGAACGCCCAGAAGAACAACGACAACGATATACACCACGAAGAACAGAGTTCCACAGCCAGCTAGCACAACCAGGGGCTTCTGGCCAGCGAGCTGACTATGCAGAACCGCAGTTACGGCGCCCGCAATGGCCGAGGCGATGGCGAGTTTTCCGACATCGTAAAGCAGCCCCAGATCATCCGCCTTTACGCCCAGAACCCGAGCCATCTTGGTTGCCGTGACTAGCTTTTCGGCCAGGACGGCGATGACCACAGTTGTAATCGCACCTAACATTCCGAACCACATCGTCGCGAACCACAACCCCACCAGCAGCAACACCGTCACCAGAATCCGCAGCCGCAGCACAAAGAAGCGCACGTGAGCGAACCCCCTGCAAAGCGGATCCAACATCAAGCCGCAAAAGGGCAGCACGGTCAAGTTAATGGCGAAGATCGGCCACGCGGAGGCGTACCGGCTGGTGAATAGAAACGCGATGAATTGGGAGCCCGTGATCATTAACAAGCCGTACAAGGGAAAGTACACGGCCGACAATTTCCGCAAGGCATTCGCTGTCAAGACAATAATGTCCCGATGGCGCGCCTCTTTTTGCAGCAGGCTAATCTGCGGCATGGCGACCGAGGAGACTGACTCTGTAAGGATGCCGATCAAAGGCAACTCGAAACATCCGATCGCGTAAATCGCGAAGGCTGACGGTCCGAAGCGATGCGAGACGAAGTAGCTGTGCAAATCGGTCTGCATTGAAATCAGCAATGCTGCCGCTCCGATGGGAAGGGAATAGCTGATCTGGGTGCGCATCAGCTTCCAATCAAACTCGCGCCAGAATCCGGGGAACCGGGTACTTAGATACTTCCACAGAACTACGAACTGGCACAGGGCTTGGATTCCAGCAGCCACAATCAAGGACTTTACGGTTCCGATGAACCAGACCGCACCCACCATCAGAAAGGTCTTGGACAACTGTGTGGTCACGATGAAAATGCCGGCGCGCTTCAGATCCTGGCTGGCGAGCGCAGCGATTTCCAAGAAACTGGATGTGATCCAGAGTAGTGCGACTACGCCCATCAGCGCCGAATAGCGTTCCAGTTGGGGCGAACCACACAGCACCGCGACCCAGTCAGGCTTCAGGACAAGGACCAGGCAGGCTATAACTCCGGCAATGAAGTTGTACAGAAAAACGTTGATAATCACCGCACCGCGCCGTTCGCGCTCCCGGGGCAGGAAATACATAAGGTTCCATGCAAACCCTAGCGGGAGCAAGATGTTTGCCGACCCAATCACCATAAACACTTGCTTGTAGAGGCCGAAGTCCACCTGCGAGAGTCGTCGTACAACCACGAGCGGCAAGCAGGTACTGAGGGCGAATGCGGTCAGTTTCGCCGCACCCACCCACGCCGCCCGGGAGCTAAGGGAACGCGTCTTCATAGTTACCAGGGGAACGGCAGAAATGTGCGTCTGCTTTGCTCCGGTTTCCGCGCGGAGGGATATGCGGTCCGAGCTTGGGGCTTGAGTGGAACGCTATCGAACCTGGACTTTAACCGCAAGATGGGTTGTTCGAACAAGTACCAGGAAGCGGAGGCGGTGGCCAACACCACTATCCAAAATCCAGCTAGCACCAGCGATTTCCTCAGCACTTGATTGTCGAGGGTAAGGATACCTCGATATATCGGCGTCGCTCGAAACATCCTGAAGGCTACCGGGTGCAGCAGATACAAACCATAGCTGATTTTGCCGATGTAGCGGAGCCCCGGCGTGTTCAAAATACGCCCGTAAGCAGTGGATTGATCCAGTTCGCACAGGGCAAAGCCCAGCAATCCGCCGAAACCGGCCGCGTAGGCGCTGCACTCAAAGAGCTGCTTAGCTACAGGAAGGAAATGCAATGCGACTGTTCCACAGCAGCCAAGTAACACCAGCGCCGCAGATAGTTTGCGCAGATTACTCCAGCAGAAATCGGGCGAGCGCAGCCAGTATGCGATCAACGCCCCGATCGCCAACTCGTCAGCACGCGCCAGAGTCTTGATGAAACTGGGGTTTCCGTTCGCGAACATCACTAAACGGTACAGCGCCGAAAGAAAAAGTACTGAGATCGCGACATTGCGAAACGTCCGCCTTCCGGTGACGTGCACCACCATTGGCCAAATGAGATAAAATTGCTCTTCAATCGCAAGCGACCAGGTAATTGCGAGCGTGAACGAACCCATCTCTTCCCGGGTGTTGAATGCCACATTTTGTATATAGGCGCGAAGTACTCCCATCGAATATTCGAAGGGAGCACAGGCGTGCCTGGGATGTGCGGTGCTAGGACGAACACCAGGAAAAGAAACGCATAGTACAACGGCCAAATCCTGAGGCCGCGGCGAGCATAGAAGTTAAGGAAGTAGTACTTTGTTCCTTTTTGGTCCAGCAGAATACCCGTGATAAGAAAACCGGATAAGACGAAGAAGAGGTCCACCCCTAGAAATGCGTATTCCTCCAGTGCTCCAAGAATTGCGATTCCATGACTGGAATGACCCACCAACACGATGAGAATGGCAAACGCACGCAGACCATCCAGTTGGGGAATAAACTTCGGAAGGACCACCCCTGTGGCGCCTTGGTTAATCCGATTTGGGCTGGGATGCCCCATTTGGGACCGACTTCCCGAATTAACAGATGCGCGATCTGCGGCTGTAAATGGCTAAATGTTACAGAGCGGCACACGAGTCGCATCCGCGGCTAGAGGGGCTAACTCGCACACCGCTACCATCCCTCGGGTATTTCACGACCCACGCATTGTCGTACGATCGTTTCGAGCTTGGGGGGCAGTTTGCGAACGGCTTCTCTGCCCCGATCGCGCACAGCCTCTCCAAAATCGTGCCGGCGTAGCCAAGTACGATCCAGACGATATCGAAGAACCGGGACAATCGACCCACCCGCATTCCGGTGGAAGCGATGGGAGCCACCCAGGGAATGGCAGGGAAAGCCCTCACTGCAGGCCCACTCGATGGCCCTCCAGCAGACAAGGTCGTTAGCTCGCAAGTGCAAGAACTCCTCCAAGGAGAAATTCTCCGAGGCCTCAAGCAAGCCGTGGGGATAGAATCGGAAGGCAGTACATGCCACGATTTTTCCGGAATGGCGAGCTACGAACAGTCGCCGGTTCCCCGTAAGCTGGTGCATGCGCGCGAAAACTGCAAAGGGAGTTTCCACTCCATGGAGTTTTTTCCTTGTAGTCTTGTGGTACCAGTTGTAATAGACGTCATAGGCCTCCCGCACATCCTCCGAGGTTGTCGCCTGAGTGACCTCGACTCCATATTTAATGGCGCCGCGGATGTTCTTTCGCCGCTGGTGGGAAAACTGCTTGAAGAGTGCCTCCGGCCCCTGCGTCAAGTCGAGCACCACATTGCCCTGTAGCTGCCGCAAACGGAAGCCGTAGCGATGAAAGGCATCCAGCGGAAGTGAAGGCCAGGTGTAAACGCTGAGTAGTTTTGCCGGGCCAGCTTCCATCAGTAGGCCCCTCGCCAGCGCGTCTAACGCGGTGTCAGCATTCTTGGTGCTATCAACCCAAATTTGAGGTCGCGAAGGAAGCCCGCCGCTGATCTGATCGCCTTCGTGAATCCCGGTCAAGACTCCGGCCACAGCACCGTCGTCGAGCGCCAACACCGCAAAAGCACTCTTGCCTTCCCAAATCGGCTCTCTGAAAAATTCCGGAGCATCGTAATGAGACGGTACTTCGACACGCGTAAGGCCATCACGCCATGCCTTCTCCAGATCTGCGGGAGGAAACTCGTGGAATATCATGAAGTTCATCGGGTCGAGCTGGACCTGAGGGTTGCCGCGGGTCTCTTGCCCTTTCAGAACGGAATACATACGTGTCGCCGCCGCCAGCATATTGATATTTCTACTGCTTGAACGTCGGTGTTCCTCCACGCACCCCAACCCCCAACGTTCTCAACTGGTATTCGAGCTCTTGAAACCGCCGCACGGTGGTGTGGAGAATCAGGCCCACGGCCATTGTCAGCATCCCTGAGAGAACGAGTCCCACAGCTAACACGGCAGAGGGCAGTCGTGGAACCAAGCCAGTTCTAAAGAATTCAGAAATTACGGGGACACCAGTAACCAGTCCTGCTGCCATAGCAAACAGACCGAAGCTACCAAAAAACGTCAGTGGCTTGTAGTCACGAAAAAGAGACAGAATTATCTTCAGAATCAGCATTCCATCCTGGACGTGCCGGATCTTTGAGAAGCTCCCGTCCGGCCTCGAGCTCAGGTGGATGGGAACCTCGACGATTCGATAGTTTCGCTCCAGGGCCTTGATTGTGAGCTCGGTCTCAATCTGAAAACCGCCCGCGAAAAGCGGGATGTTCTTAACAAACTCGCGGCTAAACACGCGGTAGCCCGATAGAATGTCTGTAAGCCGAACGCGAAAAATGGCATTCAGGACGCCGAGAAACATACGGTTGCCAAGCCGGTTGAATTTCTTGAATTCACTCTTCGAGCTGTTATGAAGCCGCGAGCCGACGACCATTTCCGCTTCCTGGTCGAGGACCGGCTGGAGGAGTCCATGAACCGCTGCGGTGTCATAGGTAGCATCACCATCGACCATGACATAGACATCCGCATCTACACGCCGGAACATCGACTGAACGACATACCCCTTGCCCTGCCGTCCTTCTCTCATGACAATCGCGCCGGCGGCACGTGCGTGCTCGGTGGTTCGATCTACCGAGTTGTTGTCGAAAACGTAGATCTCGGCATCCGGTAGTTCCGTGCGGAACTCGCAAACCACGGTTCCAATCGTGAGTTCCTCGTTATAGCAGGGAATCAAGATGGCAACCCGCGGTTTGGGAAGCGCTGCGGGCGATTTGCTCTGAGCGTTGTCGGTTAGAGTTGTTTTTGGATTACGATTCATTACGCCTAAATCCTCTCTTCCACGAAGCAACGTAAATCTCTCTTCGCATCGCTTCGTACATTCCGAAAGCGATATGTCGTGATAGGCAAGCGTGCTTGAAAACGGCGAATCAATGGGCGATCTGCCCCGACATTAGTGTGCGCGTGAGCAGACGCGCTGATGTTTCCGTGCGAATCAGTTGCACAAAACCGTCGTCTCCGCCAATGGAGTTGCCGGTATCCAGCTGCGAGAAGAAGCGATCGAAATCGCTCCATCCGACGTGCGCATCATCTCCTTCGACCCACTTACACGGTCCGGGAACTGAAGTGCGCAAGCACTTGACCAGCCACACATCCCCGCCCCGTTGCCACGTATCCAGCGCCATAGCAGCAAAATCAGAACGCCACAAATAGGAATTGCGATTGCCAATCTCGACGACAGGATAGAAATCCAACTTTTCCGCAGCACTATCAAAGAACGCATCGTTCTTGTACGCCCGCAGTGCGTTATGCGGTTCGACAACTAGGCGGCTCTCCGGACGTATCAACTCCGTAAGAAGCTTCGCTTGCCGCGCCGGCTGTTCATTCTTTCGCGCTAGGGCCTTCCGCGAGAAAGCGACCGTATTCGTCACTACCGTCACTGCCACCAGCAACGCCAATGCAAACGATAGCACCGGTCGAGGTGCAACCTGATTCGCAGCGACCGCCAAGGCGAGCACGAGTATCGGGTACAGTGGCAGATAACGCTCAAGATCTCCCCCCTGCCAAAACACTCCGAATCCCAACACCGGCAGCCCGGCGAGACACAACAGCACCGCGAAGGGCCGGCTCTTGGCTCGTCTGAGCAGCACAACGGCGGCAAAGCCCAGAGTCCCGTAAAACAAGCCCAGCTTCCACAGTGAACTGCGAATCAGCTCTGAAAGCGGGACTGGACTGATGGGATCGTGGAGCAGGAATCGCTTGAAAACCGATCCATCCGATCCCATGTCAATCACGGATCTGGCAAATCCGAAGCCCATTCGCGAAAGCCCGTTTATTCCATCGATACCATGGCTCGAGGCGGAAACCCATGCTCGGAAACCGGCCAAGCTGCCAATGGCCAGATAAACCATGACACTGCCCAAAGCCGCTGCCACAACGAGACCGCAGGCCACACAACTTTGAAGCAGACCACGAAACCTCTGCTTCGACGGTCCGAACAAGACTAATGGCAAAAGCAGCACAGCGGGAACACTCCACAAATAGACGAGCCAGAAGCAGATGCTTAGTCCCGCAAAAGTACCGCCAATCCACATACGCACGGTACTGCCGCTTCGCTCATCCGGTACTGCCAGAAAGTACAAAGCGGCAGTCAGACAAAATAGTCCAGGAACATAAGCGTTGCCGGTCCGGTAGTAGTTCAGAAAGGCATTGCCGAACACGAATGCGCAAATCGCTGCATCTGCAACCCTCCTTTTCGCGAATCGCAACAGGACAGAATGCATCAATAGCGCCGCCCCCAATCCTGCGATCCAGTTAACGCCCACGAGCAAATACACGACCTGACGCGCCGCGTCGGAACCTGGCAGCCATTCAGGCAGGGAGGGGACCATTCGGAACAAAACGTATCCGAGCGGCCGCCAGAGCAAGTGCCCAACATCCCAAAAGTCATGCAAACGACCTTGGCTAAATTCGATCACGTCCTTCGCGAAGGTATTCGTGTCGCCGCCATAGTGCGGGCCAGTAAGAATGCTCGCCAGCACGAACACGGCCAGTGCCACAGCGTGCCGCCGCAGGAATGCATTAAGCGCGATAGTCGCCCCTCGTACCACAACTTGAGAACCAGATGTGCCAACTATCGAGCGGGAACTCTCAGCAGCAGTCGAGGGCGTCATCACAGGGCCTCCTTCCCTGCTGCATACGTCTTCCAGTTCGCTCCGCGTCCATATGCCACGCGACAATACCCGTGAGTGATTGTGGCTCTATGTGTCACCTTCTGCCGCATGCGGTTCACTCAGTTGGCCCTGAAGCTACGATTGCGACACATACAGATGCCCCCGGCACGCGAAAACGTAGTCGTCCAGGACTACCCTCCGCCCTGTCTCAACGTGTATGACGTCTTCATACCCATAGTCGTGCAGCAGACGAAGAATTTGTCCAACGTTGCTTACTTTCTCTGATTGGGTCGCGCCGTGCATCTCGAGATACAGCCGGGGATGACGTTCTCGAAGAAATGACTCCCCACCCCGTAAGGCAGAGATTTCCATGCCTTCGACATCGATCTTGATGAAGTCCGGCTTCGCCAAGCCTCTCCTGATTTCATCGTCCAAGCGGGTAGTGTGAATCTCAACGGATAGGTGCCGGCGCGCAGTGTCGCGGATCTGCCCGCTGATACTCGGATCCGCACTTCCGGCGCCGGGCATCAACGGATCGTATACCAGAGTCATGCACGATTCGCTTTCGCCGATGGCTACGTTACGTACACGCACGTTGGTGATGTTATTAAGCCGAAGATTTTCCAGGATACGCGCGTAGTTTGCGGGATTGGGTTCAAACGTGACCACTTGTCTGGCACTTCGGCTGAAAAACAGCGTCAAGACACCCACAAAACCGCCGATGTCATACACCACCGCACCGTCCAGAGCAAGCTTAGAAAGGAAGGTGAGCTCAGGAGTGTTGTCCGCCGAACCCACAAGAAACGAAGGCAGAAAACCCAATCCTCCCTTTCGGCGCATCCCCTTGATAAGACCGTGCCGCGATGTGTAGACGGTGTTGCCGAAACAGCGACTGAGTGACGCCATCATGGTATGCCGCAGTGTGAAGTGCAGTTTGTGGTAATTGTTGGCCACGATTTGACGCTTCTTCCATGCAACCAGAGGCCACTCGGCTACTGGTTTTTTCCCTTTTGGTTTCTTGGCGTTATACTGCCCGCGAGATTCCGCTTCCTTCACTATGTGATGGCCGGCGAGCGCTCGCGGGAAAGATTCAGCGTATGCCATGACTTTCTCCCTGGCCGCCGCACCAGTGATCCGACTCCTGAAATCCAAGTCTCAAATTCGATTTGTGTCTGCATGGATGTATCGACAAATCGGGGAAGCAATAACGGATCCCCGTCGGGTGCCGCGATGCCCGGATCGCAGGTGGTAGCCGATGCGATGCCAAGCGACTTCAACCAGAGTCGCGCTTGTGCCGTGTATTCGCCACTGGGATAGCAGAAATGTACCGGATCCTGTTTTGTGATATTTCGTATCCTGATCCGGTTGTCCTCAATCTCTCGAACAAACAGGCTCTCATCCTCCGGCAATCTATGCCGATGGGTATGCAGTTGGAAATCGACGCCGCGCGCCGCCAGTGCCGCGACTTCTTGCGGGTTCATAATGTGAAGCAATCTGTTGTGGATTATTTCATCGTAGTCGAGCTCCAGAAGTTCGGCTAGCCTTCTGGCAAATTCGCACTCGTCGGAGGCTCGATAGCCTTGAACTACAAAGTCGATTCGTCTAAGAATCGCCCACTGACTCGCAGCTGTCCTAAGATCCAGCCTGGAACCGAGTTCCAGCTGAGTTCCGAGCGAGCTCTCCAACAGGGCTCCGGAGCGCTTCCACAGCATGTAAGAGCACAAAAGACGGAACACCGGACGATTGTGCTCGCAATAGTACGTTGTCAGATAGACGGTTGCGGGATACCCATACTCCGCCAGGATTGGGGAGACGACAGCAAAGAAGTCATAGCCGCCGTCATCAAACGTGAGCACCACGCTGCGCGGGGGTAAGTCACCTGCATAGAGGCCGGCGAGAGCTTCTCCTAAAGGCAGTACCGTGTAGTTGTTGCGCTGCAGGAACTGCATGCGCGACTCGAAAATCTCGCGCTGCATGTAGAGAGCAGGCCGCCACCGATACTCGTCCCGAAGAGCGATGCCATGGTAGCAAAGAATTAGCACACGTCTGTGTCGCCACTTTGAATTGCCGACTGCCTCCGCAAGAGAACAGGCATTCAGTCCTGCATAAATGCCGCGTTTAACAAATTTGAGCATTGGGCTGTCGCTATTTACTTCAGGATATCCAGGGTCAAACGATCTGCCGCCTCACAGAGTTGGTGATGACGATACCAGTTCGGCTCCATCTTGCTCACGCTGGCCCCCGGTGCTCCACGAGTACAGTTGCTCCAACCGCCGTGTTAGACGCTCAAAGGTGAACTCGTGACGTGCTCTTTCCCGGGCCGCGAATCCCAGGCGGCGCCGGGATTCTGGATCTCGCAGCAATCGGATGACTGCAGTTGCTAAGGCGTCCGAATCCGCAGGTGGAACCAGAATGCCGTCGTAATCATTCGCGATCAGTTCCGGGATTCCGCCCTGGCGCGTAGCAATGATGGGCAGTCCCGCAGACATATACTCCAGCACCGAATTGGGCAATCCCTCCGCCAACGAAGGCAGTAGGGCAATTTCGCTACAAGCCAGCAGTTCTGCTACATCGCTCCGGCATCCCAGAAACAGAAACGCCTCACTCACTCCACGATCGCGCGCCTGTCGTTCAAGTTGCACCCGCAAGGATCCGTCCCCCACAAGAACGAAGCAGGCTTCGGGAACGGCTCGCAAGATTCGCGTTGCGGCATCAATGAGGTAGCCGTGCCCCTTTGTCGCGGAGTACATGTTCGCCACAACGACAACGATTCTCCTGTTTTCCGTGCCGGGCAACAGATCCGTTCGCCGCGCGTTAACATTTGCAAATCGTTCCCACTCCACGCCGTTATGCACGACCTTAACCTTCGCGGGCGATAACCGGTCCCGCGAGATGAGCAGATCGCGAACCGCCCCAGCATTAGCAAGAACCAATGTGGCCCGCTTCTGAAGAAATCGAAAGATTCCCCCTCGCCAGGTCGAAAACCACTTCCCGTCACCCAGATTGCGCTGGCTGACGATGACTGGTATCCCCGCAGCACGGGCGGAGGGAACCGCCAGCAGGTTGGACCACAAGTCGTGCGCATGGACCAAGTCAAAGTGATGGCGTCGCAGAAACAGCGATAACCTCACTGCGCGGGCAAGACCAGATAAACCGAGCAGGCGTCCCTTCGACGACAGGTTCATAACCGGCACGCCAGCCTGATAGAGCTCCTTTAGGAGCGGTCCTTTCATGGACAGGGCGCCAACCGTGACGTCATGGCCGCGGCGATGCATCAGAACGGCAACCGCCACTGCTTGCGATTCCGTGCCACCGACCTGAAACGAGTCGACGACATAGAAGATTCGCTTCCTGTCGCCCCTCGAGGATGATATCCGAGACGTCATCGCAACGTCCGTGGACCGAGGAGGGGCGCCGGCTCTTGGAGAATACTCGGAATTGTTCCTCATCCTGGAGATCATGTCAGACCGTTTTTATAAGGCCTCGGCTCAGTTTGCGCGCACCAATATTCTCGTTCCCGACCAAAGGTAATTTCAGGCGCATCTTCCCAAAGGCCCGGAGGTCGCCATCACGGCGGCCATATCCCGCGGTGGAGCGTGCGATTTGCCTAAGAGCGACGGAATACGCGATCAGCAGATACGGAAAGAAGTGATATGCCACGCTGGCAAAGAACGCGCCCACTGCGAACGCACAGAGACTGGCCTGGCTCGCACCTGCGATTAAATAGAGGGAACCGTTTCTTGTACAGATTCTCCGCACTTCTTGGTTATCCCTAAAAGCGCGTTGCAATAGCCATAAAAAAATAAATAAGGCGGGCAGCCCCGCTTCGGAACTCAACTGTGTATACGTGTTGTGGGTCTGTCGCCACACCCCAGAAAGCGATTCGAACATGCCTGGGCCGACACCCACAAGCGGGTGTTCCAGGGTCACCTCAATACTCCTGTTCAACAGAAACCGTCGTTCCTGTGCCGAACCTGTGTCGTCCTGATCAGGATGAACAATCGTCGCCAGCCGTCGGCCATACCCCGTTGGCGAAGCAAAGAATACGATAACCCCGAGCGTAGCGCATAAAATGATCAGAGTAGGCCGTCTCATCAGGATCGACCGATAGTGATAACAACAGGCCACCGCAGCAGCCAGTAGCGCGAGAAATCCAGTACGTGAATAGGTAATCAGCGCCGTATAGACGAGGACTACAGAGGCTGCTCCCCAAATCGCCCGCCCGAGGAGGCCGCGCGCGGTCAGGAAAAACATGATGGCAAATGGAATGGCGAGTACCAGGCACAAAGCGAAGTCATTGGGATTAGAAAAGTCTCCCTCCACTACGCCGCCGGCGCGGCCGCCAATGTAATTCCAGCTTGAGAATACCGCCATTACGCCCATAGCAATGGTTTGGACCAACAAGAGTTTCCGCAGTCGGGACTCCGAGTTGACCGTAAGCATCACGACCAGACTGACGAGCAGAACTTTTAGGAACACCCCCGTTACAACTTCGAAACTGCCTGTGCGATAGTATGCGAACGGTATAGCTACGCACAATTGCCCGAAAAGCCCTAACATCAAAAAGGCCTCTTGGGGTATTGCGGACACTTTCAACTGGCGAGAAGCTGAGACGATGAAACTGAGAATCGCGATCCCGCCCGCGATCTTGGCCAATGGAACAGAGTGCAGACCCGGAACCCAGTCTTCCGGACGGCCAAAATAAATGCCGACAAATAAAAGGAGTCCTGCATAAGCAAGCGCGGTGTGCCGCCTGGTAGCTCCATTGAGCCGCAGTCTAGTACGAAGTGTCCGAAATCTTCTATCCCCCATCTTAACTTCATACCCAGATGGGGGAAAAATAGCGTCCGTCAGATTTGCTGTTCTAGCCATTGGCTCCTTCGGCTAATTGTGTCTGTCGCCGTCTAAATTCAGCCGCCTGGCGCGACTTGAACTAAAAAGCACGGCTGAGCAGCTCAACAAGTGGGGGTTGGGTGTATGCGACTTTGTTTCGTGTCACAGCCGGCCGGATTAGCTTATGCTGTTGCCAGCAACCTAAGATCCAGCACATTACTCGCACCGACATCCAGCGAGCCAGTCAGATCAATGACCACTCGCTCGCCATCAGATTCCTCAAGCAGGGTCTGCTCCTCCTGCACCAGATTGTGACCTACCACGATCAGATCTGACTGCTCTAGAAGGTCTCTAAACGAAGGCACGAGGAGCTGAGAAACGTGAGGAAGATGTCGTGTAAGATACTGCAGATTGCTACCGTAGATCGATGCTAGCGAAAAGTGCCGATCGTAGATGGCCAAGTGCAAGCCTTTTCCATAGATCGCCTCCGCCAACTCCACGAGAGGACTCTGGCGCAAGTCGTCGGTGCCCGGCTTGAAAGTGAGACCGACTAGACCGATGCGCTTCTTCCCACTTGCCAAAATGGCATTTAGCCAAATCTTGAAGTGGTTTTCGTTGCTCGGCAGGATGGCCTCCAGCAAGGGCAGTCGCAGGTCGTCCCGCTTTCCCTCATAGATGAGTGCCTGCAAGTCCTTGCACAGGCATGAGCCTCCGAAGGCGAAACCCGGTCTGAGATAAGCAGGAGAAATATTTAGGCGGTGGTCTTTACAGACTGCCTCCATGAGACTGAAAGGATCGATTCCCTGCAAGCGGCACAGGTTGCCGATTTCATTGGCAAAGGCAATCTTCAGCGCATGGAAGCTGTTGCACACGTACTTTATGAGTGCCGCTGATCTCAGATTGGTCTCGATGATCGGCGCCTCAATACCTGCATAGACTTGCCTGACGAGCGTGCGGCAACGGGAGTCCTCACCTCCCACCACAATCAACGCGGGCGAATCGAAATCGCGGACGGCGTTGCCTTCCCGCAGGAACTCCGGGTTGTAGACAAAGCCCACATCTTCTGGAACCCGTTTCCCGGAGGCCCGCTCCAGCTCCGGCAACAGTTCCTTCTCCACCGTTTCCGGCAACGCTGTGCTGCGGACAGCAACCACGCGGTAGCCGTCGAGATTCTTGAGATGCCGAGCCACCTCCCTGATTGTCTCCAGCAGGCCGCGAAAATCCGGACGGCCGTTCCAGCGTGCGTATGTGCCTACACAGATGAAAATAACTTCGGCATTTCTTATGGCCGCTTCGGCGTCGGAACTGCAACGGATCAGCCGATATTCGCAACCGACTCGCAGCTGTTCGGCCAAGCCCGGTTCGTGAAACGGGCTCCGGCCGGCGTTGATGGCGTCGACCTTGTAGGGGTCGACATCCACTCCATAGACAGAGTGGCCTCGGGCGGCAAGGCCGCCGGTTAATACCGCACCGACATATCCCAAGCCGAAAACCGCTATTTTCATCGCTTCACACCCTCTTCCTTGTCGCTCGGACGGCTTAGAGCAGACTCCAGGACCGCCGACAGCTCAGCGCCCACGATGTCCCACGTGTGGTAACTTCGAATTTCCTGCAAGGCGTTATCTGCGAGGTGTTGCCGCAAGCCCGGATTCTGCAGCAAAGTTATGCAGGCATTAGCAAAATCGATGGGGTCATCTGCCAAGATAATGTTCTCACCGGATGTAACCTTGAGACCCTCGGCCCCGATTGTCGTGGACACCACCGGCACGCCACTAGCCATTGCTTCATAGATCTTCAACCGGGTGCCCCCGCCAATACCAAGAGGAACTACGAATACGGTTGCGCTATGAAGAAACGGGCGCACATCTTCCACGGAACTCATCAGTTTGACTCCGGCTTCGCTGCGGGCCAGAGCGCGCAGTTGAGCTCCAGCATTGCGCCCCACGATCAGGAATTCAGTTTCGGGAACAGCGGCCCGGATGTGCGGCAAGATGTGCCGGTAAAAGTTCACGATGGCGTCTTCATTGGGCCACCAATCGAGGGCTCCCAAGAACAGAAGCGTGTTGGGGCTGCGGAACGCTCCGGGAGGGCGCTGGAAGAACGAAGCATCTACGCCGGTTCGGATAACCTGAATCCGGTTCTCCGGCAGGCATCTGGCAAAGTATTGCTTGTCCTCTTCCGATACCGTCCACAGGTATTCGAAGCGACGCACCTGCCGCTGTTCGCAGCCACGCATTTTCCAAAATTCGATTTGGGCGATAGCCCGCTCCATCCAATTTCCAGCCTGTCTCCGCCGCTCCCAGATTTGTGCCTCGACGTTGTGAGCAAATAACACCCAAGGACATGTTTTCCGGGCCGGCAGGTTGAGAACCGGGGAAAGAAAATCACACACGGCCAAATCGAATTGTTCCTGATTCAGCAGTTCCGCGATTCGCCGCGCAACTCCGACGTTCCGAAATCGGCGTAACTGAAAGGGAGTGCGGGACCACAAGCTTTTTGCATAGCTAATATAGAACGCAGCAGTGGAATGAGCTGGCTCACTGGAAGGTATTGCAATCACGCGGCTCAGCAGCTGTTTCAGCGAGGCATCACAGGCGGCCTCACCTTCACCGAACCGGTGGTAGCTGACCAATGTGACCTCATGGCGCTGGGCCAGATACCTCAGCAGGTTGTAGGTGCGGATCTTGCCCCCGGAATTCTGTGGGTGCAATCCCCCGGCCTTAAGCCAGAGAAGTTTCATAGCTCGTGATTTTCCCCAGGGACATGTTTGTCTTCCCTAAGCTGTCATGCCACGAATCGTGGATAAGCTCAGAGTCGCCGTCGAGAAAGATCCGGCACCAGAGCTCAAAATTCATCAGCGTCCAGAGCCGGTCGGTGTTGTCGCGGGTGCCATCCCGGTGCTGTGCGAGGAGGGTGCGCACGTATTCCGCGTTGAAGTAGCGCCGGCTTAGAAAGGCATCGCTCAATAGAAGTTGCTCGAGCGGTTCGTACATTTGGCGGCGCAGCCACTTCCCCAGCGGAACAGGAAACCCGCGCTTGCTGCGTTTTCGGATCTGCGGGGGGATCATGGATTGAAAAGCGGAGCGCAGCAGGTATTTTGTGGTGGTCCCGCGGACCTTCATGCGGACAGGCAGATGCCATACAAAGTCTGCCCAAATGTGGTCCAGGAAGGGTACGCGAGACTCCACCGAGGCTGCCATGCTCATCTGGTCCTGCTTCATCAGCAATTCCACGAGGTAGGTCTTCAGGTCCAGATAGAGCAACTGGTTGAGCAGCGACTCGTCCTCGCCGCAGCCCTTCAAGAATTGCCACTCGTCCCGGTAGGGTGGATAGCTTTCGAGAAGTTCACGGCCATAAGGCGAGAGAAGCTTTGCCTGCTCGGCCCGTGAAAAGGTGGCGAAATTATCGAAATATAGGCTGTCGAGGTGCAGGTCTCGGGCAAGAAACGTACGCGACAAAAATCGGGTCGCACCGTTAGTTCGGCCCTCCATCCGCTCGCGGATAAAGCTTGCGGCTGCTTCCGGCAGGATTGCGTTGTAAACCCGCCCCAGCCGTCTGTTCCACAGGGTTACGCGATAGCGATTGTATCCCGCGAAGAGTTCATCACTGCCTTCGCCGCTCAGCACAACCTTCACCGAGCGCTGTGCCAACTGGCTGACAAAATACAGCGGGATACTGGACGGGAAAGCAATCGGTTCGTCCTCGTGCCATAGCAGGCGAGGCAGGGCGCGGAAGAAATCCTGGGCCGTGACTACCCGTTCGCTGTGCACCGATCGAAAGGCACGCGCGGCGATCCGAGCGTAAGGCAATTCGCTGGATTCGGCTTCTTCGAACCCCACCGCAAAAGTCCGCACCGGCTCTTTCATCAGCCCACTCATCACGCTCAGGATGATGGTGGAATCGATTCCTCCACTCAGAAATAGTCCGACGGGCACGTCGCTGACCAAGCGATAGCGGACGGCGGTTTGCAGTTGGGCGCGCAGCTCTTCTTCTAAATCCTGCGCAGGATTCCAATCCCTGCGGGATTCTTGCCGCAGGTCCCAGTAACGCCGTATCTGGATGGCATTCTCCAGTTCCTCCGCTCCGTGATGAAGATCCTTTGCGCTCAGCGTGAGGCAGTGACCTGGCATCAATTTGCGGATGCCGGCGAACAGGGTCTCATCGCTGGCAATGAACTTCTGCGCCAGGAATTCAGGGACCTGTCGCTCGTTCAGCTTCTTGGCAACGCCCGGGACTGTCAGAAGGGCTTTGATCTCGGATGCGAACAGGAAGCGCGAGCCGGCGATGGTGTAGTACAAGGGCTTGATGCCGAATCGGTCCCGCGCCAGGAAGAGCGTCGCCGAACGCGTGTCCCAGATCGCAAACGCGAACATCCCGCGGAACAGCGCCAGGCAATCGGCGCCATGTTCTTCGTACGCATGGACGATGGTTTCCGTATCACTCTGAGTGCGGTACCGATGGCCTTGCCGGATCAGGTCTGCCCGCAGTTCCAGATGGTTGTAGATCTCTCCGTTAAAGGTGATCCACAGGGTTTCATCTTCATTGCTGAGCGGCTGTTTACCGGTGACGAGGTCGATGATGCTCAGCCGGCGATGAGCCAATCCGGCTCCCCGGTTCAGGAAGATTCCGGCATCATCGGGGCCACGGTGGTGGAGAACGTCCGCCATGCGCCGGAGGATTTCCGGCTCCACCGGTCCACCATCTCCACGGATGATTCCTGCAATGCCGCACATGGCTATCGCAACTCCGCACAGCCCGCTAATGGATTGACGTATGTGAGTGGATCCATCGGCACCGCACCATCGTGCTGCCCGTGCGGCGCAACCCACTTCCATCCGTCTTTTTGCAGGGAGGAAAGACCGATGCCGTACGCACGCCTCATCCCGTCCGCCTGCTCTGCTACCAGCGCAAAATCTCCTTGCAGCGACCAGCCCTTCCAGGTGAATGGTTTGGCGCCGAAATTCGATAAAAGCACATAAGTTGTCTCTCGATACACGAAGCTCGCGCTTTGACTGCAAGTTAGGGTGGAGCTGTTCCACGTCTGGCGCCAAGCTGCCGTATCCACCACTCCCGTGGCTGGCAGCAGCACAAACCCCATGTGCGCGGGCAAGCGTGTTCGTCTCTTGTAACTGAGGACCGGGGCTGCTTCCCGCAGCCCGTATTCCGCGGAATACCAACCTTCTCCGGTCTTGTCGTTTCCGTTTGCGCAGGCGAGTTCCCAGCCGTCTGCGCACAGAGGGATTACGGTCAAACGTCCGCCTTCAAGCGTGTCGATCTCGGTGGCGTTTGAGCCGGGCAATACTCGCGCGTGGCCGGGAGCGCAATGAAACAGCCATTCCAGCGTGTGCTCGCTCGGCCCCTCGAGCCAGTCATGCACGAACCAAAAACCGCCCTTGAGAAGAACCACCCTTCGGCGATGCCTAAAAGAAAGGCTCTTGGATCTCGCGATCACACTCGCCTGAGCGTAGTCCAGTTCCGGACCAAGATGGATTTTCTCCGTGTGCGGCTCGGCTCTGGTCTTCCAGCGAAATGGCTGGCGGTTAGGCTGGGAAGAACCGAAACCGTCCACCAGGACGACACTGTGGTTTCCGCCTCCCCGAAAACGGTTGCGCCAGTCGCCTGCAACCGCGTAACAGCACGTGCCCGGATCGACTAAGGCCGGGATGCCCTCGGCGGCGACAGCGATGCTGAGCTCATCGGCATGAGCATGGCCAACCATGTGCGGCTGCCGCGTACCCACGTTGAACAGCAGGAAGTTTGCGTCTTCCCGATTGCTGTCGCGGAAAGCATAAAAGCCGCTTTGCGGCAGACCCTGGGAGCAAATAGGTGTCGTACTTTCCCCCGCCCGCCAGAACGCTGAAGCCGCTTCCGCACCGAGCAGCCACAAGGTTTCTTCGCGCAGTTGTCCCGCCCGTGAATGCAACAGGGCGTCCTCGAACAAGGCTGCTCCGGTGGAAAGCAGCGGACGCAGGTCGTCAGGCTTCTGACCATCCAGATTCAGGAGCAGTCCGCCATCGCTGTCGCCGCATTTCACAGTCTCGCCATTGGGGAAGACGAAACAGGTTGCTGCCTGCATCAGGCCGCGCAAACGTTGCAGAAAGTCCGGCGGAATGGCGACACCGTTTCGACGGGCCAGAAGATACGCATGCAAATAGAAACTGGCGGCGTATTTCAGATAACAAGCCGAGCGCTCAAAATGCATGAAATCCGCCATCACCTGGCGGCGGGATTCCTCGACCAGGATGCGCCAGCCCAGGGTCCGCCACTCCTCAGACCCGGGCAGTTCCGGAAACAAGGTGCCAACGTAGAAAAGGCCGAGCGCCTCTCCGGTAAGGTGCGTATTTGGGCTGAAATGATAAGAAAGATGCGTAGCGACGTGCCGCATTTGTTGGAAAACAGACTTCAGGAGGGCGAAATTCACCGCGGCGGAGTAGGCAGAAGCATCGCACAAAAGATGCACCGCCCACGACCAGGAGATGCAGCGCAAGGCGAGTTCAAGAGAGCTCGTCCAATTGACACCCAGGTACGGCGGGTTGTTGTGGATCCAATCTACCAAGTGCCCGGTGAACACTCTGGCGTATTTTTCGTCGCCGGTGAGCGCATACGCCTTTCCCAGCACTGGAAAGTGGAGATGCCGATTCAACTCCCAAATAATTTTGGAGTCGCCCGGAGCAGCGCTGGAAAGGGGGTCGATTGCCGCCCAGAATGTCCGCGGCCATTCGCGCCCACTGATGGGATCGCGATGCCAGCGCGGATGACTCCCAACATCTACGTCGGCAAACCCGAGCAGGTCGAGCTTCCCATCGGCGGCCCGGTCGGCCCGCTGGCGGCTTTGTTCCACTGATTCCGGAAATAGCCGCCGAACGGACTCAGCAATTTCCAGCAACTCATCTCGGGAAAGGAAGAAAGATGCGGTGCGTCGGCGGCGCCACGCCAAGAGCTCGGAAGCGAGTGAGTCGATATCTTTCCCCCGCCATACCGGCCGTGACCCCGACATATAGGCAGCAAAGGTCTCGTCGGACATAGGGCGCTGCCACCGCTCCCCCCACGTAGCCAGCCGTTGGGCGCCCCGCTCGCGCAGTTCCCTGGGAGGCATGCGCAACAGGCGACCAAATTGATGGAGATTGCTCACACGGTCACGCGGTCGTCTTCTGTAGATTGCGGTGCGAGTGTCGTAGCCGGCACCGGGCCTCCCGGCTGGGCTGTCAGCAATTCTCGATATAACCGGAGCCATTGCTGTTCCACCGTGCTCCATGAGTACTTCACGCACTCAAGGCGGGCCCGCGAAGCCAGCCTGCTAGCCAGCTCAGGATCATCCAGCAGCCGGATTATGTTCGTGGACAATCGGGTCACATCCCCTACGGACGACAACAAACCGGTGTTCTGATCTTCCACGATGAAGGGAATGCCGCCGGCGTTCGTGCTCACCACGGGAAGCCCGGCTGCGAACGCCTCCAGAATGGATACCGGCATGTTATCGATCGACGAAGCATTGACAAAGATATCGTGGCGGTCGTACCAAGCGGGAATCTGATCGTGCGCCACTGCGCCGACGAATGTGACATCTCGCAATCCCAGTCGCAGCGCCAGCGCGCGGAGCTCAGCCTCCTGCGGGCCCGTACCCACCAAAGTGAGAATGGCTGCCGGGTACCTCGCTTTCAGATACACAAATGCCTTCAGGACGTCCTGAATTCGGTAATGAGGTTCAAAGCCCCGCGTGCACAGCAAGCGCGGAGCGAGAGGCGCGCGCAGCCGAAAACGAAACTGGTCGGTATCCACCAGGTTTGGAACCACTTCCGCCTGCTTGTCGAATTCGGCAAAGCTTTGGCAGAGATAGCGGGAGCCCACCACAATGCGGTCGGTGTAACGAAACACCCAGCTCACGAACCTCCTCCACCGTCGGAAGTGATCGTCCGCTTCGCCACTGCGGTAATTAAGCAAGACCTTCTTCCGAAACAGGTGTGCCACCAGGACGGCTGGCGCCGGCGCCAAGAGAAAAGACCAATAAGAAGCCGAGAAGATATGCACCACATCGGCCTGGGGCACTTCTCTCAAAAGGCTGGACAGGTAAACCAGGGTACGTACAAGAGTCCGCAAGTATCGGACTTTCAAAGTCCATCGCATCGAGCGCGGAACTTGCGGGTCTACCGGCAGGAACTTCATCGCGATGTCTTGGTTGCCCTCCCAGCAGCGACAGAGTGTCTTGGCCTGGACGGCTTGCCCCCCCACATACCTCGACGTCGGCGCCACCAGCAGGACCCGGATGGGCTGACGACCGGTCGTCCTACCTTGGACAGTGACTGCCGTTGCAGCGGTGACTTCATCGCATTCGCGCGTGCCCGGCGCTTGCATGTCAGCGGTCATCGAATCGCGCGACTCACCCAATCCTGGTACGAGTCGGGATCTGAATTGGCCGAATTCGGGTCTGGCGTCTAGCGGCTCCACACAGACTTCCTTCCAATAACGAAATTCAGAAATGCCACTAGCGCCGCTGCATTGAGCGTAAGGAAGGTAAGCACGGCATTCGCCGGACGACTTGCGAACCCAAGCCAGGGATGCATTAACCCCAGTAGCCCAAAACCGTAGAAGAGGAGCTGCGCCAGCACAGCCACCTTATAAAAGCTGGCATGAAGCAGCAGCGAGCTGCAGAAAATTCCCGCCAGGGCAAACGGAACCGCCAGCCGCAGGAGTTTGTGGCTGACGAACCGAAAGAGCACCGGATTGGATGGCGAGAGTAACCAGGACACCGACTGCAGCATCTGGTAGTTGCCGGTCAAGGTTCGAGTCTTCCGCCGGAACTCTTGTCCGAGGCTTGCCGGCAGGGTATCCCACACCCGCGCTTTCGGCTCAAATACAACTCGTGCTCCTTGGCGCGCCACGTGCATTGGAATGTACACATCGTCCAAGAGAGTGCCCTCAGGCAACGGCACAACCAAGCTCCGACGCGCGGCGTATAAGGCTCCGGAGGCCCCGACCACCGAACCGCTCAGCGACTCCCAACGTCTTATTTTCTTCTCCATCCTCCAATACAGTCCCGCACCTTCTCCGAGGTCTTGTTTAGCTGTTGCAAATATTAGCTCACCGCTTACACAGCCTACCTCGGGGTCGGCAAGGTCCGCGGCCAGGCATTTGAGAGCATTGGCCTCGATCCTTTGGCGCGCGTCGGTGAAAACCAGCACTTCGCCTCGCGCCGCCTCAATTCCGTGGTTCAGCGCGATCGCCTTGCCCTTGTGCTCCGGGAGCACAAACGCCCGCAGCTTCCCGTGGGCGCATTGGCGGAGCAGTTCGTTCGTGCCGTCGGTTGATCCATCCGAAACAATCACGATTTCCAAGTGATCCTCGGGGTAGTCCAGTTGCGAGAGGTTGTGCAGCTTATCGGGCAGCGCATGAGCCTCGTTGTAAACAGCCATGATGATCGAAATGGTGGGTAGATTTGCAGCCGTCCGCACCGGACGTGCGCTCCATCGGCTTTGCACGTAGAGTATGAGTGGGTATCCCAGGTACGTGTACAGGATGGTTCCAACGGAAATCCAGAACACCCATTTCATAGCGCTTCTTCCTCCCGGATGAAACTGCGAATCATCCGGCTGTCAATGACGCACGCTGGGTGCTGTCATTGCCGTCATCAATTGATCTCCCGCCTTCCGCCGCGGGCGGCTCCCTTTGGCGAGCAAGATCGTCTTGACGGTTTTAAAAATGATTAACAGGTCCAGTGGCAGCGACCTGTGCTTGATGTAGTACAAGTCGTATTGCAATTTTTCTTTGGCGTCCTCGACCGAGTTGCCGTACTGGTACCGCACTTGTGCCCAGCCAGTTATACCCGGCGGGACCGTATGCCGCAGGTGATAGTAAGGAATTTCTCGATTCAGCCATTCGACGAATTCCGGACGTTCGGGGCGAGGACCGACAAACGCCATGTCGCCACGCAGCACGTTCCACAGTTGCGGGAGTTCGTCCATCCGTGTCAGCCGGAGGAGACGCCCGATGCGTGTGATACGAGGGTCGTCGTCGCGAGCCCACGTCGGTCCAGTATCGGCTTCCGCATCCTTATGCATGGTGCGGAACTTGAAGCATGTAAAGATCTCTCCATCTTTTCCAACCCGCTTTTGCCGATACAGTACTGGTCCCGGCGAGAAAGCTTTGATCAATAGCGCAACCAGCGGGAGCAGCGGGAAGGACAGCGTCAACAAAACCAACGAAGCCAGCGCCGACACCGCGCGGTGCAGGGACAGGCGCGCATTAAAGCCCTCACAGAAGATAAGCCCGCTGGGGTAAAGGCCATCAATTCCGATTTTCCCGGAGGTCTTTTCAAGAACTTCGGTGGCGTTCTGGACCTTGATTCCCTTCAGCTTGAGCTCGAGCAGCGCTTGCACAGGGATGGTTCCACGCCGATCCGACGGGGCCACGATCACACGATCAACGGTGCGGTTCCGCATTCGTCCGGACGGCCCCCTGGCCAGATCGAAAGTCAGGTCCGAAGTTCCGAGGGTATTGCTCCACCCGACAATGTCCAGTCCCAAGTCACATCTGTCACGGATACTGTGAACCAATTGCTCGGCCAGTTTCCCCGTACCCAAGATATACACACGTTCTCTGAGGACAGGCAGTTGCAACAGCCAAGAATATGTCGAACGCCAAACGATCAATGACGCAACCATAATCAGCAACCCGGCGATCAGGGATCTTTTGCCGAGCATAAACCTAGGAAACAAATACCCCGCGGCGGCGAGAAGAATGGAAAGCCCTCCAAGCGCGGCAAGAAGACGGAAGTAAGTTTCCCGGTTTGTACGCAGTTGCTCCGGCTCATAGAGGTCGAAGTAGTGCGACAACAGTAGAACCAGCCCAGTAATAACAACAACCTTCTCGAGACCGTGTTTATAAGTTAAGACCAGGTAAGAGTCATGACCGTAATTGAGGAGTATTCCAAGCAGCAAGGAGGCGCAGACGAGAAATAGATCGCTGGCCAGCAGTATCAGTATCCGTCGCGGATAGTAGACGTTAAAAAGGCGAACAACCATGACCCACTTCCAGGTTTATCAGAGGTGCGCCCCAACAAGAAAGGTCAGTTGCTGGAAGATCACGCTGGGTCGGAACTACAAGCCAGCTTTCAGCGATGAGTTGCGCAGCGGTTGAGGCATCACGGAAAGGTGCGGGTTACCCAGACTAAAATTCCAAACGCTGCACTGAAAGAGAGGCTGATTAACCGGATGGCTTCACCGGACTCGACGTGGTCGGATTATGCCACCCACCAGGACCAAGCCAGAACCAAACAAAGCCAAGGTAACAGGTTCCGGCGTGTCATCGTCCCTCTTATCGGCAACGGCCGTAACGACTCGGTTGGCAAGAATGGAGGGCTCGGTTCTGTCTGTGCCAGCTACTCGCGCCGAGCCAGTGTTTAGTCCGAGTAATCCACAGAGGACACCTGCCCAGAGCAGCGTTCTCCGCAGGCGCCGCATTTTACGATCCATGGTGGCGGTTTCCCTCCACGCCGTTCAGCGCGGGATATGGGCGTACATTCCATAACCAAAGCATGAGTTGCTGATTAATGTATGGGGGAGATCATGTTGCCTATCTTTCCGGGGGATAGGTGATCAGGACTGGGGCTTTTTAATTCGAACCACATCCCCTGTTTTTTGCTTGACAGTAATGCGTCCTAGCTCCTCTTCGCCTCGTAAAGATAGGAGCGATACCCAGGCGCGCAGCCAGTCTTCCTTGGGTCCCATTCGTTCAAAACCGTTCCCAGCACCCGCGTTCCGTCTTCCATCAGCCGCTGGCTCGCCACCGCCGCCGACTGCCTTGTGGTCTGGGATGAACGCACCACCAGAATCACGCCATCCGCTAGCCGCCCGAGCACCCGCGCGTCCGGCATATGCAGCATGGGGGGCGTATCGATGATGACCATATGGAATTCCTCCCGCACGCGCTTCAGAAACTCCAACGCCAGCGGTGAGTAGAGCAGAACTGAGATGCTTGAGGCGATTGATCCGGCGGGCAGCAGATACAGGTTGGGATAGCTTGTGCCCATAGCCTTCTCGCCATCTTGGGGTGGCTTTTTCCCTTGGAGCAGGTCGCTCAGTCCCCAGGCGTTGGACACCTGGAAGATTTCGTGCAGCCGCCCCTTACGCAGATCGGCGTCGATCAGAAGGACAGGCCGGCCGATCTCGGCCAACGCCAGCGCCAGGTTGCTGGCCACGGTCGTCTTTCCCTCCCTGGGGTTCGCACTGGTGAGCGCGAGGACGCGCGGCCTGTCTCCGTTCTCCCCAGAGCACAGAATCGAGGTCAGCGTGGCTTGGAAGGAGTCGGCCAAAACGGAATGTTTTCGCGAGGCGATCAGTTCCACCTGCCCGTTACCGTTCTTCTCTTCCTTGCCCTCGATGGCCCTTCCCTTTTGGTAGTAACTGAAATACCGGCTCCGTTCCGCACCCGCCGAAGGGATCACCCCCAGTTCCGGCACGTCCAGGTATTGGGGCGCCTCGCCCGGAGTTCGAATGCTTCGGTCGGCACGCTCTCGCATCACCACAAAGACCATGCCGAAGAAGGCTCCGCCGAGAAGTCCAAGCGCCGAATTCAAAATGAGATTTGGCTTGTAAGGACGTGTTGGGGGGTTGGCGGAATCAACCACGCGGATCTGACTCGCGCGCAGGGCGGAATTCATGCCGGCTTCCTGGACGTTGCGAAGCAGAGAGTCGTAAAGCTGGCGGTTGGTATCCACCTCGCCTTTCAGGATGTTGTAGTGCGCCACCTGAGCCGCCTGCGCGGACATAAGACGGGCCTGGGAGGAGTAGTTCCCAGCCAGCAGATTCTCGCGGCGTTGGGCGGACTTGAATTCATTCCAGATGCGCTGCATGATGCTGCTACGTTCCTTCTGCAGGGCCGATTCCAGGGTTAACACCTGTGCCTGGACTTTCTTTACTGTCGGGTGGGTCGGGGTCAGGGAAGATGACAACTCGGCAAGTTGGCGGCGCAGGTCGGTGAGCTTGACCTGGTACTCCTTGAGGGTTGGATCATCGAGCACTTCGGGGAGGGACTCGGGAGACGCGGTTAAGGCCAGCTCGTATTTCGATTGTTTGGCGATGCGGTCTGCCTGGGCCTTGGAGAGTTCCTCCTGAAGCTGCCGGAGCTTCTCCTCGAGGACGTTGTTTTTCTCCGAAGTAAACAGCAGGCCGGAAGCATTAGCATAGCTTTGGAGCTGGTCTTCAGATTTCTCGAGCTTGATCCGCACATCTTGCATTTGGCCGGCAAGCCATTCGCCGGTTTGCTGGGAGGCCTGCCGGCGGACCTCGAGATTGTTTTGAATGAACTCTGAGGTCAGGGTATTGACGACGTCGGCAGCAAGCTGCGGGTCGGTGGAATCGTAGAGAATTTCGACAAGCCGCGTGTCGTTCTCGATGCGAACTTTCAGGTTCCTGGTAACCACGCTCAAGGCCTGTTCGCGGGTCAGGGGGGGCAGCGACTCGCGCAAACCTAGAGCGCTGCGCCAGGCAGAGAGTCCGGTCTGGTTCTCCGGAGCGAGCCTTTTCGCGAGATTCAGCTTGGCGATGACCCGCTCCAGGACGGATTCGCTTTGCAGAATCTTTACCTCTGTCCGCAGATCAGATTCGGGCGAAGAACTCCCTTCATTTGCGGTGGGGCTCACGTCGTGCATATTCAGGAAATTCTTATTGAGGCTCTGGATTTCGAGGGAAGCACGGGCCTGGTAAAGCGGGGTCTGCGGAAGGGTGAACAGCAGTGCGGCGAGCAGGCCCAGGAACGCGATCAGGACGACGGTGCCTTTGCGACGTCGGAGGATGTCCCAGTATTCGAGCAGCAGGCTGGAGTCCGGATCCTCGATTACCTCGGGAAACGTTGCTTCTGGGTACTGCGGCCGCACCCGCAGACTGGTCCCGGCGTTCCTTCCTTGGTGCGGGTCCTCGCCGGGGCCGGCCAGTTGTCGTTGGTTTTCCATAAGACCCTCAGTGGATGTAGATCGCAGCGGCCACCGCGGAGCCCACCGCTGCGGGAACGAAATAGGTCGCGAAAGACTTACGGCTGCTCGTGGGTACGACCAGAACGTCTTGGGGCCGCAACCCGATGTCTTCAGCATTTCCCGTGAATATCTTCTTGATGTTCACGGCGATCTCCTGACGCTTCAGCTCTCCCGGAACATTGCGAACGATCCTCGCCTTCTCCGGCTTTGCCGTACGTCCCAGTCCGCCCGCCAGGGACAGAGCGCTGAGAACGGAGAGGCTTTGCCGCCCGCCGAGAGTGAACCCACCCGCGCGTAGCACGTCGCCCACCACGTAAATCATGTTGGAGTTGGACTCAGAAACGGAGATAACGTCGTTCGGCTTGATCTCGATATTTGCGGCCGGATTCTTTCCGGCAAGTATCTCCGGCACGTTCAATTCAACGACGCTGAATTGTCCGGTGGGATCGATCGTGGCGCCGGGTAGCGGAATGTCGCCGTTTTCGCGGCGGCGCGTGACCGTGAGGCTTGCGCCGGCGGTGTCGCGAGGGCCCCCGGCCATCGAGAGGACTTCATAGAGCGTCTTGCGGCCTTGCAGTTGGACCACTCCCGGCTTGTTGACTGCACCGAAAACCGAGACCGGGTGGCTCCGACTCTCGACCACCGTCACCGAGACCTGCGGATCCCGCAGGTATTCCCGGAGACGGGTGTTCAACTCGGCTTCGAATTGCTCGACGGTCAGGCCGCCCGCCTTGACTCGTCCGATCAGCGGCAGGGTGAGGTTCCCGTTCGCTCCGATGAGCATGGGCTTGTCCGAAATCTCCGGGGCATCGATGGCACGGATCACAATCTGGTCATCCGGCCCGAGGACATACCCAGAATCGGGCTGCGCAGCGGTCTGCGCTGGCTGCTGTGCGGCCGCGCACAGGGCAGCCAGCAGCACCATGAAAAATCCCGCTCCGGTTTTCTTCAATGCGCTCTTCATGCTAGTTCTCCTGATGACCGACCTCATGGGAGGGCCCGAGAGGTCTCCACGCCAGTTACTTGACGCGGCATTGAGTCCTTGGACTGTCCCTTTGAGTTCACGGATCGCTCTCGCCAGTGATACACCGGCGGCGCCATTGCCGACGAGCCATCCCGGGATGGGCGCCGGGCTAAATCGCCATGCGTTCACCGCGTCAAGTTGGGGGAGAGTTAAATAGCTTCTACGTCGTAGCCGTCAATACGGAGGATCAGCGATCGCTGAATTGCTTCAATGGAAACAACGAGGCTGTGATCCTTGTTCTCGGAAATCAGGACTCCTTCCAGCCCGTCAAGGCAGCCGCCGCGGATTCGAACCTTCTGCCCGACTTTGAGAAAGGGATACCCTCTACAGGAAATCTCGTTGGCGAGGAGGAGCCGCACGTCCTCGAGTTGCTGCCCCGGAACGGGAACTGGAACGCCATTAAACATCACGAATCCGGTTACCCCGACGGTCTGGAGGACTCTCAGCCGACAAGCCGGAGAATCCGAGAGGCGCACAAAACCGTAGCCGGGAAACAGCGGTACTTGAACAATCTGGCGCCGGTCGCTCCAGCGGTGGATCTGCTTCACCAGGGGCAGGAAGGTCTCGACCCCCTTGTTTTGCAGCTGAGTGGCAGCTTTCTGCTCGAAGCGGCAGCGCGTCTGGATCGCATACCAGCAAGATTCTTCCGCGGTGTTCTCGATGAAAGGTACGCTCGGCTCAGCCGTCCACTCTACTCGTGCTGTCGACATAGCTCCGCCCGTTGAGTCCCATCCTGACTTCCCAGGAATTTTGTACTCATCATTTCCCGCCGACGAATCGGACAATTACGTCGAACTATAGCTTCCGGTACAGCTTCTCCGCGATGGGGAAGGTGCGGTTGTTTGAGGCAACCGGATCATCCAAAAGTATTGTTTGGCCATTACTGAATCCCCTCTGGACCGAGAACGGTAGCGGTATCAGAACTCTCGGGGTGGAAGATCACTGCGGCAGCGAAGCCTGATGCCGCGGCCCCTGGTCCGCTTGTCCGAACTACAGTACCTTCCCCATGCAACTGCGCTGCTCGGGCTGTCCCAGTACCTCCGGGCAGGTGCACGTCCAACTCCACGAACTTGCCAACGGGAGGCAACTCCCTCGCAACGATAAATACACCCCGGTCGCTGATGTCGCGCGTGATCCCCTGTGCTTCCTGCAATGTTCCGTCCGCACGCTCCCAGCAGTAAAAAGCAGGTGCGCTCAGACGATAGCGCCTGGTTTTTCTAAGCTCCATGGGCGTACCTCTTGCCAACGTAGTTGTGAGCGCGCTCGGCATGATGTTCACCGACTGGCGAACAGTAGTTCTGTCCGGTTTTTCGCACAAGAGACACAACGTGCCTTACCTAAATATCCCCCTCAAGGAACGAAGCGCAGAGACCGGCGTGGAAGAATCGACTCTCGCAAGGCTGTTGCCCAGCGGCGATCCATAGAGCAGGGGGTTAGGGAGACTTTCTTCTCTACTGGAATGGAGATGTCGATATGGAGACTAACAAATGTCTGTCGAGAAGCGCGACTGGCAGGAACTGTGCAGGGCGGGAAGCAAAGAGCATAATCTGACCATTTGGTCGCGCTGGTTTCCGAGTTGATGAAGGCCCTGGATGAACACAAAGCATTCCCCGAACGCTCTCCCGAGCTTTAGAGAAAGAAATGGATTCCGTTGCGACCCAAATCCCCAGGTGTGTCCAGACTTTTGTGTAAACGGCCAGGTTTTGTTTTTGGGATGGGGGGCAGGGGAAGGGTGTCCCTTCCCCTGCCCATCGATGTAGAAGCGTTCCGCGTTGTCATTGCGCAACTC
>Ga0181530_10001019_pt1 | contig 35714 bp, 31 predicted proteins | sample PEATcosm2014_Bin_42_FD_119769 | JGI IMG/M metagenome (GOLD analysis project Ga0181530, IMG submission 119769) | Peatland microbial communities from MTU Mesocosm Facility, Houghton, MI, USA - PEATcosm2014_Bin10_60_metaG | ecosystem: Environmental > Terrestrial > Soil > Wetlands > Peat | place...
ACTTTCATTATCTTGCCATGTGGCTCTACGCGCTCGCCGTGATGGGACGGCATATCCCGCGATACCGAGAGAAAGGCGTCGATCTCGTGCGTCAGGTACACGACGCTTTTCTTGTACCGGGGCGCGGCCTGATTTGGAAAATGAAGGAAGATCTGAGCGGGCCCTATCCCGGTTACGGGCTGGGTGCGCTCGACGCCTTCGACGGGTACGTGTCTTACCGCATGCTCGATGAGAAAGCGCTCGTCGGAGAGATCGCCGATATGCGAAGGCTTGTCGACCAATCCGCGCCCAACCTTGTGATTACTCAGGATCTGGGGCTTGGCAGGCTGTTGTGGATGACCCAGTTCTTTCCCGAGGAGCACTGGGCGCAGTTACAAAGAAAACGTTGCCTCGTCGTGCTCGATCATATGTGGCGCCAAGAGGGCTATTTCTGTCGGGAGCCGAGCCTTCCTGACAGCAAATTCGCCTTCACCAATTATGGTGTTTCTATCGGTTTGCAGGCCGTTGCAGCGATGCCAGAGCGGGTGGAGCGGCTCAATGATTTTTTCGACAGCTACCGCTCGGGCGATGAATATGATCGGGCGGCCATCACGCATGTGATGGCATGTTGCTCGCATTTTCCCGGCTATTTGATCCAGGATTACGCCTGACTTTGGGGTCGGATGGCGCCGCAGTCCGCAATCCTTCCCCTCGGCAAACGTCCGCTTAGGCATGAGAGACCGCCATCGCTGAAGGAGGGGGTTAATCTTCGGGGGTAGGGTTATGGGGCCGGCACCCCGATCGACTTCAACCGGGCATGCGCACGGCTTGCGCGCGCTTTCATCCCGTCAAGATACGTGCTCACATCGTTCCCCGGCAGGTTCAGCACCTTGCACCCGAGCTGCCAATATTCCTCGATTTGCGCCTCGGTCTCGGCCGATCCCCGAGAGAGCTTGCCGTGTGCATTGCATGCCGCCGCGATCCGCCGCACCGCTGCTTTGAAAGTCGGGTGCTCAAGATCGAGGTGAACCCCAAGCTGCGCGCTCAGGTCGGAATGCCCATAGGCGATCATGTCGATCCCTTCGACCGCCGCAATCTCCTCGACATTCTCCAGGCCCTCGAGCGACTCGATCGACGGGAATATGATGATGTTCTCGTTGGCCCACGGCGCGTATTCGGTGGCGTGGCGGGCGCCGTAGCTCTTGTATCCCGTGTGCGGCCCCTGGCCGGAGATGCCTCGGTTTCCGATCGGTGGATACTTCGCCAGGCGGACGATCGCGCACGCCTCTTCGGCGGTTTCCACCTCGGACACCTGGATGCCCATGATGCCCTGATCCAGGATGCCGGGAATGAGATGCGCGAATGACTTGTGGATCCGGACGATGGCTGTGACGTTCGTGGCCTGAAACCAGCTCGCCAGATTCGCGATCGTTTCCATGTCGAACGCCCCGTGTTCGTGGTCGATCGCGCAGTAATCGAAGCCGGCCGCCTCGATGATCCAGGGAACGCCGCGCGAGGCGAACTCCTTGAGCCCGGTGCCCAGCGCCGCCCGTCCTTCGCGCACCGCCCGCCGTATGCTGTTTTCTTTCATGGCTCGCTCCCGGCATTAGTCTCTGTAGGATGGGCCCAGACGCTCGGCCATTCCGCGGTGCTCACGATCTCCCGGATGGCTATTCCGCTGCCGCCAACATCTTTAGCTCTTCTGCCGCCGATAGGATCGGCACGCCCTCTATTGATTTCGATGGCTGCCCATCGACGCCGACCAGCGGCTTGCCGACCAGCGTCACCCGGTAGAGCTGGCGGTCGAAATCGGATTCGAAGATGTCGGTCGGCGCGAGGTGCACCGTCGAGCGATTGTCCCAGAACGCAATGTCGCCCTCGTTCCACTTGAAGCGAACCGTGTATTCGGGGCGCGTTATGTGCTCCCACAGGATTTCGAGGATTTTCTGGCTTTCGCGCGGCGTCAGCCCGACGATCGATTTGAGGAATGACGGGCTGACATACAGGATGCGCTCGCCGGTCTCGGCATGCACGGTCACGATCGGGTGCTCGCTTTCGAGCGCCCGCCGCTTCACGCGGTCTTTGTATTCGTCGCTGCGACTGGTGTCAGCGCGACTGCCGAATTGGTGGATCCCGCGGAGCCCGTCGACAAAGCCGCGCATGGTCGGCGACAGCGCCATATAGGCGGCGTTCAGGTTAGTCCAGAACGTGTCTCCGCCATAGGGCGGGATCGTGACGCCGCGCAGGATCGAGGCCATCGGCGGGTTAACCGCGGCGGTGATGTCGGCATGCCAGCCGGTCCACGGCGTCACCATCTGCGCCTTGCGGTTTTCGTTGGCGAGCCGGTTCTTGGCGACCGAATAGATTTCGGGATAGTCGTCGAGATGGCCGAGCACGGCGTGACCGATCGTCGGCTCGCCGAATTGCCGCGCCATCGCGACGTGCTGCGCATGATCGAGATCCTGGTTGCGGAAGAAGACGACTTTCCATTTCAGGAAGGCGTCGCGCACCTCCCTCGCCTGCTGCTGCGGCAACGGCTTGGTCAGATCGACACCGCGGATTTCCGCACCGATATGCAGGGTCAGCGGTACGATTTCGATGCTTCGCGGCGTCTCTTGGGATAGCGACATCCTTTGTCTCCTCCACTCGCGGGGGGGCTGGCTTGGCGTTGTGGATAGAGTGCGCAATCAATCCGCTCGTGCACAATAGGCTGAAGGCTGGAACAGGGTCGAAAACCGCCGCAAGACGAGCTCGGGAACCCGCCGCCAGATAGCTTGCGGTCGCCCGAGTCGCGGGAGAGTATCCGCAAACGGGTCGGGAAGAGGATTTTCTGATGTTGGTAGATCGCTTCGGGCTCCCGCTGTCCACATCGTCGGGCGCCGCACGCGACGCATATGTCGATGCCAGCGAGCGGGCGCTGACCTTCTACCCAGGTGCGCTCGCGGCCTATGACGATGCCCTTGCCGCCGACCCTAATTTCGCCCTGGCGCACGCCGGCAAGGCACAGGTCTTGATGCGGGAAGGCAATGTCGCGGGCGCACTAGCGGCCCTGCTCACCGCCAAGGAGCTGGCCGTCGGGCTTACCGCGCGCGAGGCGAGCCACATCGCAATTTTTGACCTCGGTTCGAACGGACAGACTGAGGCGGCAATCGCCACGGTCCGTAACCACCTGGCGGCGTGGCCCCTCGACGCGCTGGTGATCTCGATCGCCGCCAACCCGAACGGCTTGATCGGTGGTTCCGGCCGTCTGGGGCAAAAGCACCAGATCGCCGAGCTGATGGACAGCGTCGCGTCGCATTACGGCGATGATTACTGGTTCCTGTCCTACCATGCGATGGCGCTTTCGGAAGATGGGCGGCTCGCCGAGGCACGGCCGAAGATCGAGCGATCGGTGGCGCTAAACCCGAAAAACGCACACGGCGCGCACGGTTTTGCCCATGTCTGTTACGAGAGTGGCGAACCCGATACGGCACGGTCCTTTCTGTTGCCCTGGCTTGCCGAGTATCCGCGCGACGGATTTTTCTACGGTCACTTGAGCTGGCATCTCTCGCTGGTCGAAATCGCGCTCGGCCACTGGGCAGAGGCGCAGGAGCGGTATCGTGACGCCATCGAACTCGGCCGCCACAGCGGCGGACCGCAGCAAAAAATGTCGGATGGTTGCGCGTTCTTATGGCGTTCGGAGCTTGCCGGCCATCCCCGCGACGCCACCGCCTGGCGCCTGATGTACGATTACGCAGGCGAGGCGTTGCCGCGACCGGGTAGTGGGCTCGCCGACTTGCACGTCATCTTGGCGCATGCCGTGATGGGCGACGATGTGTCCCTCGAAATGCGCAATCGGCAAATCGAGGAACTCGCCGCGGCCGGGCGTTATCCCTCCGGCTCATACCTGCCGGCGCTGGCGCGAGGCTTCGCCGCGTTCGAACGGCGCGATTTCGCCGCGACAATAGAGGCGGTCGCTCCCCTTGCCGGTCAGAACGAGCGTATCGGCGGCAGCCGCGCGCAGCACGATCTGATCGAGTTCACCCTGCTGAAGGCCTATCTCGGCGCGCGGCGCCTGGAAGAGGCCAAGGGGCTGCTGAGCGCACGCCGTCCCGGCGCTGCCGGCGTTCCGGTCGCGGGGATCGCGGCGGTCCAGTGATCATCGGCACGGCCGAAGCATTGCGATCGTTCGAGGTCGATTCCCGGCGGAAAGGCGTCAATCGCAACGCCGCGGCTGATCGTTATATGCTTCAGTGCGGACCCACGGAGGCGAACGGCTCGGCTCTATCCAACGGAGACCCCCATGACGATCGATGTAGCGACCGGCATTAGTCGTATTCTCAAGCAGGAGGGTGTGGGTTGGGTTTCGACCTTCCCGGTCTGCCGGGTGAACAACGCGCTCGGCCGGGAAGGAGTGCCGATGCTGATGATGCGCGACGACCGCTATGCCGTCGCGGTCGCCGACGCGTTCTCGCGCATCACCGCGGGCTCACGGATCGGGGTGTGCACCTTCCAAGGGGGCGTCAATGCCGCCGGCATGCAGTACGCCTACGCCGGGCTGGCGCAGGCCTATGAGGATGGCTCGCCCGTTCTGTGCATCACCGATGGCGTGCCGGCCGGCAGCTCGGGCAACAGCCAATACGATGTCGCCTCGGCCATGAAGACGGTGTCGAAGTGGTTCGGCTATCTCGACAAGCCCGAGCGCACGCCCGAGCTCATGCGCCGTGCCTTCACCATGCTGCGCAGCGGCAGACCGGGCCCGGTGATCCTGGCCATCCCCAATGCCACGGCCACGTACGACGAGACCGCCGACCCCTACCGTCCTGTGAAAGGCTGGAAATCGGCGCCGGATCCGGAGGATGTGCGCGCTGCCGTCGACCAGCTCCTGGGAGCCCGTAACCCGCTGATCTACGCCGGCGAAGGGGTCATCTACGCGGACGCCTCGGAAGAGCTGAAAGCGCTGGCGGAGCTCGTGAATGTGCCGGTGATCACGACCCTCAAGGCCAAAGGGGCGTTTCCGGAGGACCATCCGCTGTTTGTCGGCGTGCGCGGCGATCAGGTGGCGCACTACCTGAACAAGAGCGACCTCATCCTCGCTATCGGCTCGAGCCTGTCGCCGGGCCGCTTCAGCCACGCCATTCCCGATGCGGCGAAGAAGACCATCATCCACTGCAACGTTGACGAGCTGCACATCAACAAGATGTATCCGACGGCGCACGCGGTGATCGGCGATGCGCGCTTGACCTTGCAGGCGCTCCGCCAGGAAGTATCCGACCGTACGTCCGGCGCCGGACAGGTGGCGGGTGATGTGGCGGCGGAAGTGAGAGCGGCGCGCGACGAGGCGCTCGCCAGATACCGGCAGGTCATGAACTCGGACGAGAAGCCGATCAACCCCTATCGGGTGTATGGCGATCTCATGCAGGCGCTGGATCTGCGCAATTCGTTTGTGACGCACGAATCCGGCAACACGCGCGACCAGCTTAGCACCGTCTTCGACACGCTCATCCCTCGCGGCTTCCTGGGCTGGGGCAATGTCTCCACGCTCGGCTTCAGCCTGGCTGCTGCTATTGCCGCCAAGAAGGCGTTTCCGGACAGGGCGTCCGTGGCGGTGACCGGCGAGGCGGGCCTCGGCTACATGCTCGGCAACCTCGAGGTCCTGCTGCGCGAGAAGCTCGGGATCACCGTCGTGCACATCAGCAATGGCGGCTTTGCCGGCTACGGGCCCGGCTTCTGGGGGCCGGGACACGATCCCTTCACCCACCAGGTGCTGGGGCCCGACGAGGTGGATATGTCAAAGGTGATCGGCGCCCTCGGCTTCCACACCGAGCGGGTGACCGAGCCGGCCGAAATCATCCCGGCCCTGCGGCGGGCGCTAGACTTCAATACGTCAGGCCGCCCGGCTTATATCGAGTTCATCTGCTGCCAATACCCGGTCTACGGCCAGTGGGTCGGACGGGGGGAGTAAAACGATGCCGAAGCTGATCCCTGTCGCCGACGCCTTGAGCAAGCCCTTCTGGGATGCCGTCAATCAAAAGCGGCTCATCTTGCAGCACTGCGCTGCCTGCGACAGGCTGCAATACCCGCCGCAGCAGGCCTGCCAGGTCTGCAACTCGGCCAACGGTCTGGCCTGGAAAGAGGTCGAGGGAAGAGGCCATATCGCGAGCTACATCGTGATCGAAAATGGCCGCCTCAACCGGCGCATGCCCGATCAGCCCTATAACCTGGCAATGGTGACGCTGGACGCGGACCCGCGGGTCAATTTCTATTCCAACCTCCCGGGCACGCCGCCCTACAAGGTGCCGGTGGGCGCCGCCGTCGAGGTGACGTTCGAGGAGGTGGCCCCAGACCAGCTCATCCACGAGTGGCGGGTCGTCGCCTAGTTCGAACATAGAGGAAAGGTGGAGCCATGACCGCGCCAGACCGGTATCAGTGGCGGCGAGACAAGGACGGGCTCGGCGTATGGGAGCACCGCGGCAAGGTCGCCGTGGCCGGTTTCGGACATTCGCCGGTCGACCGTCGCTGGGACGAAGTCTCGATGGACAAGACGCTCGGCGCCTACTCCATCCTGGCCTGCCAGAAGGCGATGGACGAGGCCGGCGTGACGGCGGATCAGGTCGACGGCGTCATCTGCTGCGACAGTCACATTGCCGGCGGCAGCGGCGGCTCCGCGTCTCAGTGGGCGCCACGGCCCTACTTCGCCCCACCCTACGATTCCGAGCTGGGGCTCACGCTGATCAACGCGAAGTGGCTCGTCGAGCAGATGGGTCTGCGCAACGTCAAATTCGCGCCGACAGGAGTGCCGACCATCGGCGAAATGGTGGGCATGGCGGCACAGGCGGTGGGGGACGGCGTTTGCAGCACCTGTCTTGTCATCTACCCGACGGGCAATCTCGAAGGCCGCTATCGTCGCGGTGGCGAGAACGCCGACGATTACGCCCGCGGCGCCCGCCAATGGACGGCACCCTGGGGCAATCACGGCGGCAACGATTTCATCAACATGTTCCCGCACGAGCAGTATTGCCGGAAATACGGCGGCAAGCACGACGACCTCGCCCCCTTCGTCGTCAACCAGCACCGCAACGGGCTGCTCACGCCGTGGGGTTACAATGCCAGCCACAACGTGCCGCAGCTCACCATCGAGGAGTATCTCAACTCGCGCTACATCCTGAACCCGCTGCGGCTCTGGGACTGCGACCGCCCGGTCAATGCGTCGACAGCGTATCTGTTCGCGACGGCCGAGCGCGCCCGCGATATGCGCCAGCCGCCGGTCTATGTGCTCAATCACTCGCAGCACAACTTCAGGAAACGCAGCACACAGGAAGATCTGGACGAGATCGAGGACTGGACCGACCGCGCCGCCAAGAGGATGTACGAGGGTGCCGGGCTTGGGCCCAACGACGTCGACATCTTCAATCCGTATGACGGCTATGCCCCGATGACGCAGTTCTTCTTGGAGGCCTTCCAGTGGCACGGCGTCAAACGCGGCGATGCCTTCGCGTTCTACGCGGGCGACATCAGGGTCGAGGGCCCGCACCCGCTCTGCTCGAGCGGCGGCAATCTGGGAACCGGGCGCCTCCGCACGGCCATGTACACCGACAGCGTCGAGCAGCTCCGCGGTACGGCCGGCGCCCGGCAGGTCAAGGTTCGGGCAGAGACGGCGCTGGCCGCCTTCACCACGCCAAGCAGCGGCGGCTGGATCATGTTCGGCAAAAACCCGAGCTGACAGCATGTGGTCGAACAAGCAGGAAGACGGCCATGCCAGTCATCGACGTTCAGGTTCATCCCTTCGATCGAAATCATCCCGGCCGGCCGTGGGCCAGTCCCTCGCACGGGCTCGACTCCGCCACAGGCGAAGAGATGGTCGCTGCGATGAACAGTGTCGGCGTCGACGGCGCGATCATGGTCTCGTCGTTCAGCGCCTATGAATACGATCCGAGCTACGCGCTCGAAGTTTACAACACCTATCCGGACAAGTTTCGGGTGGTGACGCCGGTCGACGCGACCGATCCGGCGATTGACGATGTGGTGGCGAAATGGGCGTCAACGCCAGGCGCGCGCGGCATTCGAATACGGATGCGTGACGGCCTGCCGATGGACGCGGACCATCCCGGTTTGAACCGCGCTTTCGCTGCCGCCGCCAAACATGGTTTGCCGGTCAATTTGCTGTGCTGGGGCATCATCGACAAAGGGCTGCCGCACATCCAGCAACACCCGGATACGGTTATCGTTATCGACCATCTCGGGATGCTGCAGCCGGCTCGCCCGCCGGTCCCCGCTGACGTTTGGGCCGATCTTCCCAAGCTGCTCGCCTTGGCTCAATACAAGAACGTACGGGTGAAGGTCAGCGGCGCCTGCACGATGTCGCACCGACCGTTCCCCTACGACGATATCTGGGAGCCGGTACTACGGGTCATCGATGCGTTCGGGCTGGATCGTTGCATGTGGGGCACCGACTGGACCCGGACGATCGGCATGCTGACCTATGAGCAGGGCGTCGCGCCGTTCCGCGACGATACCAAGCACCTGTCCGCGAGCGACAAGGCAGCGCTCATGGGAGGAACGCTGCAGAAAGTTTACAAGTGGTAGTGCGACCGTACCGGTTCGGGACCGCCGGCCCCCGCCAGGTCAAGGTCCGCGCCGAGACCGCGCTGGCGGCCTTCAGCACGCCCAGCAGTGGCGGCTGGATCATGTTCGGCAAACACCCGAACTGATAGGTACAGCTTTAGAACGACGCAGGAGGGAGCCGAGGTCTGGAAAAGCGATATTTGTATGCGGGCATCGGGGGAGCGACCTTAGAGATCGACGACTTTGATCTCGGGCATGGCGTTTTCTTACGCCAAACATATGCCCACCTAATGTCCCCATTTCTCATGGCGTTTTCACCCGCCATGCCGGGGAAGCTCCATCCTCGGCCATGGCGCGCAGCCCGGGGTGGGCTCGCTTACGACATCACCATGGATTTGTGCATCCCGGAGGAGGGCACAAGTCTTCCGAGTGGTCTAACTGCCGAGGAGACCGCTTGGTGGATAGTGGCGCTCCTTCGGTTGGCTTATTTTCCGTTTTTGAATGTGCCGGTCTTGTCAGATCAATCATTCTCAACAGCCGGGGCTTCTGAGATTGAGCCTAATCTGCGTCCCTTTGAGACCGAGCATCGGATATTCAGGGCACCCGATGATACGGCTTCGACGGTAAGCCAGGATCATCTGACGTGGTTGCGTTCCGCGTGGAGCAACAGCGCTAACCTCATCAAAAATAGCTCAAAATTCGAAACTGCGTTGCGAGCAGTTGATGCCTGTTCGGTTGGCGGTCGAACGTCGGCTTCGTTATTAGCTGTATGGGGAGCGTTGGAGCAGTTGTTTTCGCCTTCGTCGAGTGAACTTCGCTTCAGAGTTGCTGCCAACATTGCAGCCTATCTCGAACCAATGGGCGAAAGCCGAATCGCTCAATTTCGTCGCGCAATGAACCTATACAATCAAAGATCAATTGCTGCCCATACGGCAGCAGATGTCGATCAGAGATACCTTCTTGAGAGCTTCGTCATCGCCAGAAACGCCCTAATGAAGATGATCGATGAGGATCGAGTGCCTTCACAATCCGATCTTGAGGACATGCTTTTTGGCGTCATCGCAACGAGCGAAAAGTGGTCTTATGAGTCGATGAACCGGCGAGAGGGCAAAGCACAGGCCTAAGGCAAGTACCATGCTATGTGCCGCGAAACACAACGAGGGCGTCTACCGCCTTCACGCCCTGACCTGACGGCAGCACCATCAGCGGATTGATGTCCAACTCTGCCAAGTGTCCTTCGAGGTGCATGGCGAGGTGCGACACGCGCACCAGGGTATCCGCGAGCGCCTCGATATCCGCCGGCGGCCGCCCGCGAAAGCCCTGGAGCAACCGGGCGCCCTTGACCTCGGCGATCATCGCCTGTGCTTCCGAGCGGGTGATGGGGCAGCGTCGCAGGGCCACGTCGTTGTAGACCTCGACCATCACGCCGCCGCTGCCGAACAGGAGCACCGGGCCCAATTGCGGGTCGCATGACACGCCGATGATGACTTCGACGCCGTCTCGCACCATCTCCTGCACCGAAACGCCGCTGATCCGAGCCTGCGGCGCATAGGCCTTGGCGCTGGTCAGGATCTCGGCGTAGGCCGTTCGCACTTGCGCCGCATCGCCGAGGTTTAGCCGAACGACCCCGGCCTCCGTCTTGTGCAGGATATCCGGCGAATCGACCTTGAGAGCCACCGGAAACCCAAGCTGCTCGGCGGCCGCGACGGCGGCCTCGGCGGAATTTGCCCGGTGCTCGCGCGCGCTCCCCACACCCCAGGCCGCCAACAGCTGCTTGCTCTCGGATTCCGAGAGGGTCGGACGCCCCAGCGCAAGAGCCTGGGCGATCGTCTCATGCTGCGGCGCCGTGCGCGACGGGGCCGTGGCAAAGCCATCGGCCAGGCGACGCTCGCGCCATGTGTGATAAGCGAGGCGGCTCCGCAGACCTCGCGCCAATTTGTCCGGCGTGTAGAAGATCGGTATCCGGGCGTCCCTGAGCTGCGCCAAGCCAGCTTTGGCGTCCCGGCTTCCGGTCCACAAGAACACCACACCCTTGTCGGTCCGGTCGCGCTGGCTGATGACCTGCTGCGCCTGCGCGTCCGCCCCGGCGCTCGCCACGACGAGCGTTCCCATCCGGGGATCGTTGATCATGTGCTCCATAATTGGCGGGAACGAGTCGCTGTTGGCAAAGCCCGTCACATCGGCGGGGTTCGCGGCCCACCCGAAGCCCTTCAGGATCCCGTTGATGCCGTCGCGCGCCTCCGGCCCGAGCGTCGGCAGATCGAGACCGGCCTGACCGCACATGTCGGCGGTGAGCGAGCTGATGCCGCCCGAGTGCGATACCACCGCGATGCCGGGCACGGCGGGCTTGGGGGTGTGGGCCAGGAGGTGCGCGACCTCGATGAGTTCGTCGTAATCCTGGACCCGGATCACGCCGTATTGGGCAAAGATCGCATCGTACCGGGCATCCGCGCCGGTCAGCGCCGCGGTATGCGAGCGCGCGGCCCTCGCCCCGAGTTCCGAACGCCCGATTTTGATGAGGACGATCGGCTTGCCGCGCTCCGCTGCGAGCTTTGCCACTTCGAGAAACTTATCGGCCCGCTTGAAGCCTTCGACAAAGCCGGCGATGACCCTTGTGTCCGGATCATCCAGCAGATAGCGGGCGAAATCCGTAAAGTCGAGGTCCGCCTCGTTCCCGGTCGAGATTATATAGCTGAAGCCGATGCCGTTCTCGACCGCCCGCACCAGGAACGGGCCGAACGCCGTCGCGCCGCTTTGGCAGACGAGGCCGATCGGCCCGGTCAGACCATCCGCCCCGCGCGAGGAAGAGGTGGCCCAGATGTCGTCTTTGACATTCGCGAGCCCGAGGCAGTTGGGGCCGCTGATGCGCAGGCCGAAGGCGCGGGCAAATTCACCCAATTCCCCCTGCAAATCACGCCGGTCGTCAACGCCGCGCTCGGCAAAGCCCGCCGAGATCACGATCGCCGATCCCGCCCCCTTGCGGTGGCTCTCTCGGAGGACGTCGAGCACCTGGTCGTAGGGCACCACGATGCCAACCACGTCGGGGGGCTCCGGCAGGTCCGTCACACTCGGGTAGGACTTCTCCCCCATGATTTCGTCGTAACGCGGGTTCACGGCATAAACCCGCACCCGGTCTTTGGCCTTCAGCGCCGCAGCCAGAAACCGCCCGCCATACTGCATCCGCGGCGTCGCGCCCACGATCGCAATGGAGCGCGGGTTGAGCATTTTGTGGATCGACGCCATCTGCGGTTCTGTCCAGAACACCATGAGGCCTTCCCTCACTCCAGCGGCGCCACGATCAATCCACGCCAAGTGCTTAACGCTCTACCATGAACCGGTGTTGGACATGCTGGTCCAGGGTTCGGCGGGCGGTAGCGCTTCGCCGGCCTGCAAGATCTCGATGGAGATGCCGTCCGGTGTGCGGATAAAGGCCATACGGCCGTCACGCGGCGGGCGGTTGATCGTCACGCCGTGGGCGATGAAGGCGCTGCAGGTGTCGTAGATATTGTTAACGGCGTATGCGAGATGTCCGAAATTGCGGCCGCCGGTGTAGGGCTGTGGATCCCAATTGTAGGTGAGTTCCACGGCAGCCTCCTCGTCGCCGGGGGCGGCGAGGAACACGTTGGTATAGCGGCCTTTCTCGTCCGGACGGCGGCGGATCTCGCGCAGGCCGAGCACCTCGAAGAAGGCAATGGTGTCCTCCAGCGAACTGACGCGGATCATGGTGTGCAAATATTTGGTCATGGGGTGTCCTCCGGTCAGCGTGTTCATGGCAGCGCGGCAACCGCGTCGAGCTGTGCGATCACCAGGATTATCTAAATCGGCTGATACCACAAAGCGAAACGCCCGCTTTGAAGAGAGGCGAGGTTCGGCGGACTACAGCCTTGGGCGCGAAGATGGCATCGACCTGCCGCGGTCACCACGCCCTCTCGCCACCCAGCGCGGTCCCGTCTCAACCTCCCCGTGAATGACCGGAGTGGGGCAAATAGAGCCTATCCGCCCCGAGCGACTCGCCACCGCTAGGTTAAATACCGAGACGAGCCGACAAGGTCCGCTGACCGGCCTTGACCCGCCGTTGAGGCGAGGTTGCTCGCCCGTCGCCCCTAATCTCTGTCACGCACGACGCCTTCGCGCCGGAAGCGGACACGAACGTCTGTCTAACTTAATGCATAAGCATGTGTCCGCGGATGGGTTGAATGAATTGGATAAGCGGGTTGCAGAACCCGACGCACACCGCTCTACAACGGCCGGAGACGGCACGTCGGTCAGGGGGTTCCAACCCAGGGCGCGGCGGCTTTCGGTCCGCTGCGGCGGATTAGGTAGGGGGTGAGGACGCCGACGATGCCGCAGCGGAAGGTGAGGACGCAGACGACGAAGATGACGCCTTCGATGATCGTCACCCACGAGCCGGTCTGTGCCAGGTAGTTTTCCATCGTCACGATAAAGAAGGCGCCGACCACTGGGCCAAGCGGTGTGCCGACGCCGCCGACAAGAGTCATCAGAACGACCTGGCCTGAGGTCGTCCAATCGACATCGCCGAGCGAGGCGAATTGCAGCACTAGGCATTTGGTCGCGCCGGCAAGACCGGCCAGCGCCGCCGACAGCACAAAAGCGAGGATTTTGTAGCGCTCAGCGCGGTAGCCGAGCGAGATTGCGCGCGGCTCGTTCTCGCGGATCGCCTTGATCACCTGGCCGAACGGCGAGTTGATGGTCCGCTGGATCAGCGCAAAGGCGATCAGAAAGATCGCCAGCACGACATAATACATCACGTAGGTATCGTTGAGCGGCAGAAGGCCGAACAGATGGCCGCGCGGCACCGCCTGGATGCCGTCTTCGCCGCCGGTGAACTTCGCCTCCTGGGCGAAGAACGCGACCATCTGCGCCAGCGCCAGCGTGATCATCGCGAAATAGATGCCCTGGCGCCGGATCGCCAGCCACCCGAACACCAACCCGAGCCCGGCCGCAACCGCGACCCCGGCAAGAAGGCCGAGTTCAGCTGGAAAGCCCCAGCTCTTGACTGTGTAGGCCGTGATGTAGGAGGCGCTGCCCATAAACGCGGCGTGGCCGAACGACAAAAGGCCGACATAGCCGAGCAGCAGGTTGAACGAACTGGCGAACAGCGCCAGACATAGCGCGCGCATCAGAAATACCGGGTAGAGAAAGAACGGCGCCACGAGCGCCACAGCGAGCAGCGCCGCGGTCCAGATCAGCGTGTCGCGACGTCTCGCGAAACCTGGCATCGCGTCAGCTCGCCCGCCCGAACAGCCCGGCGGGCTTGACCAGCAGCACGAGCGCCATGATCACGAAGATGATCGTGTTCGACGCCTCAGGATAGAACACCTTGGTTAGCCCCTCGATGAGCCCGAGCCCGAAACCGCTGATGATCGCGCCGAGGATCGAGCCCATCCCACCGATCACGACGACCGCAAACACGACGATGATGATGTTGCCGCCCATAAGGGGGCTGACCTGGTAGATGGGCGCCGCCAACACTCCGGCGAGCGCCGCGAGCGCCGCGCCGGCGCCGTAGGTCAGCGTCACCATGCGGGGCACGTTGACGCCAAACGCCTGCACCAGCGCAGGGTTTTCGGTCGCCGCGCGCAGAAACGAGCCGAGCCGGGTGCGCTCGATGATGAACCAAGTCGCGAAACACACGGCGAGTGAAAAGACAATCACCCAACCGCGGTAGATCGGCAGAAACATAAAGCCGAGATTGCGCCCCCCTTCTAGCGCCGCGGGGATAGTGTAGGGCAGCCCCGAGGCGCCAAACCCTTGGCGAAACACGCCTTCGATGATCAGCGCGAGCCCAAAGGTCAGCAGCAGGCCGTAAAGGTGGTCGAGCCGCGCGATGTGGCGCAGCAGCAACTGCTCGATCGCGATCCCGACCGCGCCGACGACGATCGGCGCGATGACTAGCGCCAGCCAATAGCCGATGCCGAACCAGGTCAGCAGAAACCAGGCGCAGAACGCACCCAGCATGTACTGCGCGCCGTGGGTGAAATTGATGATGTTGAGCAGACCGAAGATGATCGCCAGCCCAAGACTCAGCAGCGCATAAAACGAGCCGTTAATCAGGCCGATCAGCAGCTGCGCGAACAGCACCGGCGCCGGCGGCATCGCGAGATGACCCCGGGTTTACGACCCTCTCCGCCCATTGGGGGGCGGAGAGGGAGTGGGCTTGGTTGCGGCCATCAACTCTTGACCAGCGGGCATTCGTTGCCCTGCGGACGCTTGTAAGCCTCAGCGCCGGGGATCGTCGCGATCAGCTTGTAGAGGTCCCATTCGCCCTTCGACTCGCTCGGCTTCTTGACCTCGTAGAGGTACATGTCGTGGACCAGCATACCGTCATCCTGGAGGTGCCCGTTGCGGATCAGGAAGTCGTTGATCGGCTTTGACTTGAGTTCCTTGACGATGGTCGCCGCATCGACCGTCCCGGTCGCCTTGACCGCGTTGAGATAATACATCGTCGAGGAATAGACCCCGGCCTGCAGCATCGTCGGTTCCTTGTTCATCTTGGCGAAGAATTTCTTCGACCACTCTCGCGTCTGATCGTCCTGGTCCCAATAGAACGACTCGGTCAGCTGCAATCCCTGCGCCGTCTGCAGGCCGAGGCTGTGTATATCGGCGACAAAGGCGAGGAGCGCGGCCATTTTCTGGCCGCCGGCGACGATGCCGAATTCGGCGGCCTGCTTGATCGAGTTCTGCGTGTCGCCGCCGGCATTGGCGAGACCGATGATCTTGGCCTTCGATTGCTGCGCCTGCAGCAAGAAGGACGAGAAGTCGGCGGTGTTGAGCGGCACGTTGACCGAGCCCAGCACCTTGCCGTTATTGGCCTCGACGACGGCCGCGGTGTCGCGTTGCAGCGCATGGCCGAACGCGTAATCGGCGGTGATGAAGAACCAGGTGTCGCCACCCGCCCTGACCACCGCCGCGCCCGTGCCGTTGGCGAGCGAGACCGTATTGTAGACCCAATGCAGCGCGGTCGGCGCGCAGGCCTTGCCGTCAATGTCCGACGACGCGGACCCGGAATTGATGATGAGCTTGTTCTCGGCGCGCGCGACCTCCTGCACCGCGAGCCCGACACTCGACGTGCTTAGGTCGCCGATCATCTGCACGCCCTGATCGTCAAACCACTGGCGCGCGATGGAAGCGCCGAGATCAGGCTTGTTCTGGTGGTCAGCGCTGATCACCTCGATCTTCTTGCCGAGCAACGTGCCGCCGAAATCGTCGACCGCCATCTGCGCAGCGACCACCGATCCCCTCCCGCCGTTATCGGCATAAAGGCTCGACATGTCGCCCAGCACTCCGATCTTGATCGTGTTCGGCAAGTCCTGCGCAGGGGCCGTCCCGACCATCAGCAGGGAGACGGCCAGCGCCGCGAGCGCAAGCTTCATGCTTTCTCCAGCGAATTGGGTTATCGATTTAGCCCTTCACGGCCGGGCATTCGTTGCCGTGCGGGCGCTTGTAGGCTTCGGCACCGGGGATCGTGGCGATCAGCTTGTAGAGGTCCCATTCGCCCTTTGACTCTTCCGGCTTCTTGACCTCGAACAGGTACATGTCGCGAACAACCATGCCGTCATCCTGGATATGGCCGTTCTTGGTCATAAAGTCGTTGATCGGCGTCTCCTTCATCTTCTTGACGACGGTCGGACCGTCGAGGCTACCGGAGGCCTTGATCGCGTTGAGATAGGCTAAGGTCCCACCGTAGACGCCGGCCTGCGCCATAGTCGGCTCCTTCTTGAACATCTCGAAGAAGCGCTTCGACCAGGCGCGGGTGTCGTCATTTAGGTCCCAATAGAACGATTCGGTGAGCTGCAAGCCCTGCGCGGTCTTGAGGCCGAGCGCGTGGACATCGCTGATGAAGACGAGGAGCCCAGCGAGCTTCTGGCCACCGGCAACGAGACCAAATTCGGCCGCCTGCTTAATCGAATTGACCGTATCACCGCCGGCATTAGCGAGGCCGATCACCTTGGCCTTCGAGGCTTGCGCCTGGAGCAGGAAGGACGAGAAGTCGGGCGTGTTGAGCGGCACGCTGACCGAACCTAGCACCTTGCCGCCATTGGCTTCGACCACTGCGGTCGTGTCGCGCTCCAGCGCATGGCCGAACGCGTAGTCCGCGGTGATAAAGAACCAGGTGTCGCCGCCGGCCTTGACGACGGCGGTGCCGGTGCCGTTGGCCAGCGCGACGGTGTTGTAGGTCCAGTGGATCGCGGTTGGCGCGCAGGCCTTACCGGTGAGGTCGGACGACGCCGCGCCGGAGATGATGAATACCTTGTTGGTGGCGCGCGCGACTTCCTGCACCGCGAGCGCGACACTCGAGGTGGGCACATCGACAATCATGTCGACTCCCTGCTCGTCATACCACTGCCGGGCGATGCTGGCGCCGACATCCGGCTTGTTCTGATGATCGGCGCTGACCACCTCGATCTTCTTGCCGAGCACCGAGCCGCCAGAATCGTCGACCGCCATCTGCGCCGCGACGACCGAGCCCGGACCGCTGAGATCGGCATAAAGGCTCGACATGTCGTTGAGCACGCCGATCTTGACCGTGTTCTTGGCGGTTTGCGCGTGCGCGCTGCCGGAGGCGAGCAGAGCAGCGAGCCCGGCGATGATGAGCGATCGTCTCATTGTCCCCTCCGACTTTTCTTAGACCCCGAGGTATTCGTGCAGCTTGTCGACATTGGCCGCCAGCGCGGCATTGGCGATCGTGTCGATAACACGCCCGTTGTCGACGATGTAATGGCGGTCGGCGATGGTCGAAGCAAAGTGGAAATTCTGCTCGACCAGGAGGATCGTGAACCCCTTTGTCTTGAGCGCCCGCAAGACCCCGCCGATCTGCTGGACGATAACCGGCGCGAGGCCCTCGGTCGGCTCGTCGAGCAGGAGCAAGTTGGCTCCGGTGCGCAGGATGCGCGCGATCGCCAGCATCTGCTGTTCGCCGCCTGACAGTTTCGTCCCCTGGCTGCGCCGCCGTTCCAAGAGATTGGGGAACAGCCCATAGATTTCGTCGAGACCGAGTCCGCCTGATTGCACCACCGGCGGCAGCAGCAAATTTTCTTCGACGCTTAGGCTGGCGAAGATGCCGCGCTCCTCGGGGCAGTAGCCGACACCATGGCGCGCGATCTTGTTTGACGGGAGCGCGATCAACTCGGTCCCCGCGAGCCGCACCGAACCGCTGCGCCGGGCGATGATCCCCATAATTGCGCGCAACGTCGTCGTCTTGCCGGCGCCGTTGCGGCCGAGCAAGGTCACCAACTCGCCCTTCGCGACCGCGAATTCCATGCCGTGCAGCACGTGCGACTCGCCGTACCAGGCGTTGAGGCCGGCAACGTCGAGGAATTCAGGCATGGGCCGGCGCGGCGGCATTCCCGGTGCCCATATAGGCCTCCACGACTTCGGGGTTGCTCGAAACGGCGGCGTAATCGCCCTCGGCCAGAACGCGGCCGCGGGTCAGCACCGTGATCGTGTCGCAGAGATCCGCAACGACCGACAAATTGTGCTCGACCATCAGCACCGTACGCGCGCGAGCGGCGTCACGGATGAGTTCGGTGATGCGTCCGATATCCTCGTGCCCCATGCCCGAGGTCGGCTCGTCGAGCAGCAGCATTTTCGGGTCGAGCGCCAGCGTGGTCGCGATTTCGAGCGCGCGCTTGCGGCCGTATGACAGCGACGCCGCTGTGATTGCGGCGAAATCGCCCAGCCCGACCGAGTCGAGGAGGGCCATCGCGCGGTCATTGAGGCCGTCGAGCGCCCGTTCCGGGCGCCAGAAGTGAAAGGAGTTGCCGAGCGCCCGCTGCAGTGCGACGCGAACATTGTCGCGCACCGACAGATGCGGGAAAACGGCGGAAATCTGAAACGAGCGAACCAAGCCGCGGCGCGCGACCGCCGCGGGCGGCTCGGCGGTGATATCGACGCCATCGTAAAGAATCTGGCCGGCGGTCGGTTCGAGAAACTTTGTCAGCAGGTTGAAGACGGTGGTCTTCCCGGCGCCGTTGGGACCGATCAACGCGTGGATCGTGCCGCGGCGCACCTGCAGGTGGACGCCCTGCACGGCGCTGAAGCCGAGAAACTCCTTGGTGAGACCGCGCGTCTCAAGGATCAGATCAGACAACGTGCCAACGCTTTCCACGCGGACTCGCAACGGCGGCCGCAACCGAGCAGCCGGAGCTTGCACACCCTAATCCGCGGCGACGCACGATGACAAGAACACCTCCCGAGTTATCGAGACGCCGCCTCAGCCGGGTCTTCGGGTTCGCCCACAAGATTGAAATCCTTATCGTTGAAATGGCGTTGGAGTAATCAGATTCGTGCGTCGAAGGTGTCCGAGGGGTCGCCCGCAGAGCAGAAATGCTCTCGCACCCCACGGGGTTCCGAGCCGTGCCGCGAGTAGCCAATGTATGTACGCGCGTTCTCGCCGATTTCGATGGAGGTCCGCGTTCTCGCCGCCAGACTGTCCGGGAGCGTCCGCATCGGGGGCACGAACTGCCGCGGTTGCCCATGGAAGCAAGCCGGTGGCCGCGAGTCCAATTAGCCCGTTGGCGAAGGTCAGCTCACGAATGGTAAGTCGTCGCCGCCAGAAGGCCCTGACGGGTAGGGCGGCGCGTCATTCCGTCTCCGTGCCCGTTGGCGCCTCTGCGCCGATTCCGGCCATCCGCAGGACCAGGATCAAACCAATGATCGACCCCAATGCGAGCGTTCGCCACTGGAGGTGATGCATGCTCTCAAATACCCAAGACGAATAACCAGATGACGTTGAGAATGCCAAGCGACCAGACTATCGACCTCAAAGCGGCTTGATCCGCGAGATACAGCACCGTGTAAATCAGGCGTAACAGCACAAAAATACCGGCGAGCAGATCGATTCTGGTCTGTGGCGCGTGCGTCAATTCCGCCACGATCACCGCGGCTGCAAAAGCGGGAAACGCCTCGAAGTGGTTGCGATGCGCCCAGTCCGCGCGTCGGCGCCAGCCAGTCAGGCTTTCCAGGCTGGGACGCGGGGCCTGATTATCGACCCCACCCGACTTGGCCAAGGCAATCGTTAGATAAGGCATCAGCGCCGTCGCCAGCAGCATCCAATAGGCAAAGGTCATCGTCTCCGCCTCGGGAACGTCAACTGCCGCAGCATGTGCATGCGGCGGTTCGTGACGATGCGTCGGAGGTGATCAAGCCGGGAACGGTGCGCATCTTGCCTTGTGTCTTCGCGCTTGCGCCATGCCGGCACCCGCCTGTCGTTTGCCATTTGCCGGGTCTCTTGGCAGTGGCACGCCATACGCCTTCGTGCGAGCAGATATACTCGAGTGCCGCGTCGAGCGCGCCGATGCGATGCGGCTGGCCGGAGACGAACGGGTGAACCGCGATTGCCATGACGCGGGGCACGGTTTCGCCCTCGCGATACAGCGTGTCGAACTGGCGCCTCAGCATCGCCTCGAATTCGGGCACCGACATCTTCATCTCGAAATAGGCCGGAACGTCGTTGGTCTGTACCGAGTAGGGCAGTGACACCAGCGGCGGCGTACCAATCTCGAACAGGTAGGGCTGGTCGTCGTTGACCCAGTCGCAGACGTAGCGGATGCCGGCTTCCGCGAGATAGTCGAGCGTGTTCCAAGTCTCCGCCAAACCGGCACCGAGCCAGCCGACCGGGCGCGTGCCGGAAGCCGCCTCGATGCGGTCGATCGTCGCTCGTATCGCCGCGCGCTCCTCGGCCGGGTCCATCTCGGTCAGGCGCAACGCATTGGTCTGGTTGTGACCGATCCATTCCCAACCGAGCTTGCCGCCCTCCTCGATGATTTGCGGGTGATGGTCGCACACTTCGCTGTTCAGCGCGGCGCTAGCGCGGATGCCGTAGCGGCTCAACACCTCCATCAGCCGCCAGATGCCGATGCGGTTCCCGTAATCGCGCACCGCCCAGTTGCGGACGTTGGGGATCTTGGCCTGTCCCGTGGCACGCGGTCGTTGAGGTTGCTCGGCATCACGTCGTCGAGGCTGAAGAACTCGACATTCGGGTTGACCCACAGCGCCACCCCGGCGCCGTTTGGCCAGCTCAGCGGCGGGCGACGGTTGATCGGCACATAGGCAAGGGGACCGTAGCGGCGCGGCGTCATGGCAGGACTCCCGATGCTGGCGGACGGCGTGTTCGACCGCATGTGAACCGGCGGACGGCAGGGCCGCCGGTTATGGAGCCGGACGCGCTCGCCGAGACGGCCGGCGTGCCCCAGGCTACGACAAAACGCCGGGGGTGATACCGTCTAGTTGAACGACGATCCCCGCGATTTTTAGCGTAAACTACCTCGCTGCCTGGGCTGGCTGGCGCCTACGCACTCGCAACCTGCCTTCCACTTATTGCAGAAATCATCTCCGTGGATGAAATCACCCAAACAACCGCGCCTAGCAATGCAGGAACAAACCGGCCGCCGAACCCGCCGTTCGTCCGCTCCGGCCATCTGACCGCACCGGGATTTTCGGAGCATCGGATCTACTGGGAAGAATACGGCTCGCTCGCCGGCGAGCCGGTCATCGTCATGCATGGCGGACCGGGTGCGGGCAGCCACAGCTCGTTCGCCCGGTTTTTTGATCCGCAGCGGTACCGCGTCATCCTTTTCGACCAGCGCGGTTGCGGCAAGAGCACGCCCAGCGCGAGCGACGATGACGCAACGTCGGCGCTGACCGACAATACGACCCAGCACCTGATCGACGACGTGTTGGCGCTGCGCCACGAGCTGAGCATCACCGGCAAGATGCATGTTTTCGGCGGCAGCTGGGGCAGCACCCTCGCCCTGGCTTACGCCATCGCGCATCCCGAAACGGTACAGACCCTGATCCTGCGCGGCGTCTTTTTGTGCCGAAGAGCAGATGTCGATTATTTCTTCCAGGGCAATGCCGCTCAATTCGAGGCAGACCCGCTCGCCATGCCGGTGCCCGGGGCCTATCTGGATTTCCCGACGGCTTGGCGGCACTTCGTCGACGCCATTCCGCCGGAAGATCGCGGCGATGTCGTCAAGGGGCTGGCCAAAACATTCTCCGCGCCGCCGCGGACTGACGAGGAACGGGAGCGCCTCGTGAAAGCCGCCTCGGCCTGCGTCGCCTGGGAAGGCAGCGCCAGCCGCCTCAACCGCGATGAAAATAGCCACGGCCAGCCAAACCAGAAATACGCCCTGACCGCCGCCAGGATCCTGATCCACTACATGATCAATGGCGGGTTTCTCGATGCCGGCGGCGAAGCCGGTCGCGACAACAACTATATTCTTGACCATGCCGCCCGACTGCGGGACATCCCTGTCCATGCCGTGCACGGGCGTTACGACCGGGTGTGCCATCTCTATCAGGCGGAAGCCCTGGTGCGGGCCTTGCGCAACGCCGGCAATAACGCGGTCAACTATTTCATCACGACAGCCGGGCACAGCAGCTTCGAGCCCGAAACCGACACTCGGCTCCGTACCATCATAAACGGACTGCCACCGATGGCCCCGCCCGAGATGGTGTCGCTTTGGGATCGGAAGACCGGCTGATCGCATTTGCGGCTCTCATTCCGGGGCCTGGATGTGCGCTAGATGTCCGGACTTGACCCAGACGGTACAGCCTCCGGCCGGGAACTGCGGGCAATGTCGCTCCGTCGGGAAGCCGCAGCCGGCCGTAAACGCCGAGGGTCCGCTGTGGGGCAACAGTAATTGCCAACTAAACCGAGCGGCCGTGGTGGGTCGATTTTGACCCGTTCACCCACGTGCATCCGAACGGCCGGAGATGGCCGCATAGGCGACAGCCGAGGTAGAAACGGTGGTCACCCAACCGATCTGCGCTCTCCGCCGAAGTTCGAGAAGGTCGAGTGATGCTTCTGCATTGGGCGCGTAATCCACAAGTTCACTCTTTGCGGTACCCGATGACTCTCCGTGAGCCTTCCCACCTATGAGTGGTTGACGCTCGGGGGTGTTTCGGTGGGCACGCCAATAACCGGCCGTAGCAAAATCGGGGCGCATGTCCTCATCGGCATGCTTGCCAGCGGTATGCCGGTCGAGACGCCGCAAGCCGAGGCTCACACATCATACTGCCGAAGCCCTCTATACTGCCGAAGCCCTCTCTGCCGCCGGCGCGGCGATAGGAGGACAATCCCCCTGACAACCGAAAACGACACCCAGGAAGACTGGTCGACTCTGAACCAGTGGGAGCGCAGCCAGGCCGCTCATTATCACCAGCTGAGCCCGGCACAGCGCGCGGCATTTGACGCCGGGCGGCCGGCGCGGCAAGCCCGAGCCCGCGCGGCAGCGGCTCCCACAGCGCTCGCCCAAGCCTTTGAGCGCGATGTGGCGCGGCGGAAGGTGAAGCTGGCCGCAGTCGCTGCGCAGTTCAAGGCGCGTGGCGTCGACATGGCGCGATCAGCTCTTGGGACACACACTTCGCCGCGGCGCGAGCGAAAGCGGCCGCGACCCCGGCCGGACAGAACGTCGCCGGCGATAGCTGGGCCGATGCCTTTGCGGCGCACGCGCTCGCGGTCGATGATGAGCTTGCCGCGGTGGGAGGGCGGCGAGCGTGTTATCCTCCCTGAGCGCCTCTGCGGTCGCCGACGCGCCGATTGCGGTCATTCGATCCTGATAACCGCTTCGATGCGCTGCGGAAGGCGGGTTAAATCACGCCCTCGGCCCGCAGCGCCGCGATCTCCGTTTTGTCATAGCCCAGATCGGCCAGGATCGCGTCGTTGTCCGCCCCCAACTCAGGCGGCGCGGTGTCCAGGTGCCCGCCGCCATGCGCCAGCTTGAAGCCCGATCCCATCAGCCGCAGCATTCCGTACTGGGATCGTACCGACTGCATGACCGCGCGATCCACGATCTGCGGATGTGCGATGACTTCCTCGATCGTCCAGATGCTCGCCGACGGCGCGCCGGCCGCGTTCAGTTCCTTTTCCCACGCTTTCGCGTCCCGCCTGGACAAGGCGGCTTCGATGATTTCCCGCAGAGCCCGTTCGTTTTCCTTGCGCAGGAACCAATCGCCGAACTTCGGATCGTCGAACACATCCGCGCGGCCCAGAGTGGTCATCAGCGCGCGATATTGCTTTTCGTCGTTAACGGCCAGCAACAAGAAACTATCCTTGGCACGGAACAGATTGGCGGTGACTTTCCGACTGATCGCCTGATTGCCCGACTGCTCCTGATGATGCCCGGCGACGGTGAAGTCCGCGATATGGGTGGACAGGAACGCCAGGCTCGCCTCCAGCATCGACACGTCGATGAACTGGCCTTTGTGTGTGTGCGTGCGTTGATATAGCGCCGAGGAAACCGCGAAGGCCGCGGTCATACCCGAGAGCACGTCGCAGACCGCGAAGCCCGCCCGTGTGGGCCCATCTCGGAATGACCGGTGATCGACATGATCCCCGACAGAGCCTGGATTTTTCCATCGTATCCGGCTTCATGGCTGTACGGACCGGTTTGCCCGAAGCCGGAGATGCAACAATAAATCAGGTTCGGATTGATGTCCGACAATGCCTTATATCCGATGCCCAGGCGGTCCATCACGCCACCGCGGAAGTTCTCCATGACGACATCGGCTTTGGCCGCCAGCTTTCGAACAATCTCGACTGCCGCGGGGTTACGAAAGTCGAGAGTCAGGCTTTTCTTGTTGCCGTTGATCGCCAGCCAGGATGGCGCCATCCCACGATCCGCCCATTCGCGGGACAACGGCGTGCGGCGCATGTCCTCGCCACCGGTTCGTTCCACCTTGATCACGTCCGCGCCGAGTAGCGCGAGTTGGTACGATCCATAAGGTCCCGCCAGAACCTGGGTGAAATCCAGAATCCGGACGTTGCTGAAGGGACGGCTCACGCCGCTTTCTCGACGCGGTTCGGGCGGGCCAGTTCTTTCTGCCGGTCGAATTCAGCCCGGCGACGTTTCAGCTCCTCCGCGCCGATTTGTTCCAGATTGAGGTAGTCCAGCTTCCACAGTCCGTCCGCGTCCCAGCGGATCGGGTTCTGCATCGTGGTTTGCGGACCGGCCGCGGAGTCCAGCAGCGTCAGTGCCGCCGCCAGTGTCTGATCCTGCGACGCGGCGTCGTGCGGCTTGCCCGCGCTGTTGCCAAGAGGAAAGTCGCTGAATAGAAAGCGGGCGACGGCGGCGTGTTCGACGATATCCTTGGCGCAGCCCATCAGGACGGTGGGAATTCCATTGGCCTCGACATGCCGGGCGACGAGGCTGGAAGTCTGGTGGCACACCGGGCAGTTTGGCACCACGATGACAGCGTCCACCTTGTCCTCGCGCAGACGCGCCAGGATCTCAGGCCCGTCCGTTTCGATCGTGACGCGGTGGCTGCGATTGGTCGGCGCGCCATGAAATCTTGCCGCGACGCTGCCGATGCGGCCCGAAGCGGCGGCTCGCCGCAGCGCCGGCAACGGAAACCAGGTGTTGCTGTCGGTTGCCGTCGTGTGCGTGCGGTCGTAACCGATGTGCGAAATGCGCAGATCGTGGTCGCGGCTCGTATCGCCGGAATAGACCTGGTAAAACTTGGCACTGCCGTTATAAGCCGCGCCTGGCCCCTGATCGCCCTTGTCCGGCTGAAAGGGCGCCGCCGTGGTCACGATCGCGACGCTGCACTGGCTCAACGGTTTCGTCATTTTCGTGAACGGTGCTTGAAGATAATGCGCCCACCGGTAAGGCGTCGTATAGCCGATCGCTTTATAGTATTCGCGGGTCTGATGCATATAGCGCACGGGTGCGTCATAATCCGGCGCGAAGCCGAACATCGTGTCGAGCTCCTCCTGATCCATCTGCCTATCTCCTCCGGCGGCTTTCGCGAAATTGTCCGTGTGGCGCGATGGTGATGCTCACCCCATACGACGTGATTTTTGGTCGACGCACTAGTGAACAGCGCGCATCCTCACCCGGATATCTCGGCGCCGCCGCCTTAAACTGCGAGAGGAAAATCCCATGAGCGCGCCTGTCGCCCGGAGCACCGTCGATTTTAAGGCCGAGGCGCATCGCGATCCCTGGTCTGTGCCGCTGCACGAGATCGACGTCAGTAATCCGTATTTATATTCCGAGGACACGTGGCAGGGCTTCTTCGCTCGGCTGCGGGGCGAGGATCCGGTGCACTTCGTCGATAGCCCTTTATACGGTCCGTACTGGTCGGTGACCAGGTACCGGGACATCATGACCGTAGACACTTCGCACCTGGTCTACTCCTCCGACGCCACCCTGGGGGGCGTCACGCTGAAAGATGTCCCGTTGTCGTTCAGGAAGGAGAGCTTCATCGCGATGGATCCGCCACGGCACGACGAACAGCGGAAGATCGTCTCGCCGATTGTCGCCCCGCCGAACCTGACGAAAATGTCCACCACAATCCGCGAGCGGGCGATCCGCATCCTGGAAGACCTGCCACGCGGTGAGGTGTTCGACTGGGTTGATCGTGTCTCGGTCGAGCTGACGACACAGATGCTGTCGACGTTATTTGATTTCCCGTTCGAGGAGCGGCGGACACTGACCCGCTGGTCGAACGTGGCCACTGTGAACACGCGCGCCGGCACGGAAATCGACTCGGAGGAAAAGCGCGACATCGTCATGCAAGAAATGGTCAGCTATTTCGCCGACGTCTGGAAAATAAGGCAAAAGCAGCCGCCGAAATTCGACCTGATCTCGATGCTGGCGCACGGGGAGGCGACGCACGATCTGCCGTCACGGCCGAATGAGTTTATGGGCAATCTGCTCCTGCTGATCGTCGGCGGCAACGATACGACGCGCAACTCGATCAGTGGCGGCCTGTGGTTTTTGAACCAGTTCCCCGAAGAATACGCGAAGCTGCGGGCCAATCCTGATCTGATCCCGAAAATGGTGCCGGAAATCATCCGATACCAATCGCCAGTTGTCCACATGCGCCGCACGGCGTTGTGCGATACCGAGTTGAACGGGAAGCAGATCCGCAAGGGTCAAAAGATCGCGATGTGGTACATATCGGGCAATCGGGATCCGGAAGAGATCGAGGACCCGGATCGCTTTATTATCGATCGCGCGCGGCCCCGTCAGCATCTGTCCTTCGGGTTCGGTATTCATCGCTGCGTCGGCAACCGGCTGGCCGAGATGCAGTTGACAATCCTGTGGGAGGAAATCCTGAAACGGTTCCCGCCGATCGAGGTGGTGGAGAGACCGAAGCGGGCTTACTCGAACCTGATACACGGCATTACCGAGATGAAGGTGCGGCTTCCGACCTGACGGTTTGTCTCGGCGCGGCCGTGTACACCCGTTGATCCATGCTCTAGGCTCGGTGCAGGCGGCGCGTCGCGGGAAAAACCGGACGGATTGCCGGCAGGGAGGCGATGGCGACGGCAATAACCATTTACGACCCGAGCGAAGCACGCGATCCGACGGAACGCGAAGCCGCGCTCATGGCAGCATTGCCGCAGATCGTCGCCGCGGCCCAGCGCCATGCACCGGCCTATCGCGAGCGGTTGGCCGGCATCCGCGCCGATGCTATCGACAGCCGTCGGGCGTTGGCGGGTTTGCCGCTGACCCGCAAATCCGAATTGATCGAGGTGCAGCGGCGGAACCCGCCATTCGGCGGCTTTACGACGGTGCCGACCGCTCAGGTGGCTCGGATTTTCGCCTCACCCGGCCCGATCTATGAAATCGAGGCGCGGCGACCCGATTTCTTTCGCATGGCGCGTGCGCTCTATGCCGCCGGGTTTCGCGCCGGCGACCTGATCCACAACACCTTCTCCTATCATTTGACCCCGGCTGGGGCGATGCTCGAAAGCGCGGCGCTGGCACTCGGCTGCCCGGTAATCCCGGCGGGCACCGGCCAGACCGAGCAGCAGCTGAAAACGATCGCCGATCTGCGCCCCGTCGCCTATGTTGGCACGCCGTCGTTTCTCAAGATACTGCTCGACCGCGCGGTAGAAACCGGCAGCGACATCGCGTCGTTGACCAAGGCGCTGGTCGGTGCCGAAGCCTTCCCGGCGGCTCTGCGCAACGAGTTCCGTACGAGGGGGATCAATGCGTTACAATGCTACGGCACTGCCGACCTCGGCCTCATCGCCTACGAGACCACCGCGCCGAACGGCAGCCCGTGCGAAGGCATGATCGTCGATGAGGGGATCATCCTCGAACTCGTCGAGCCGGGCAGCGGCACGCCGGTTGCACCCGGGGAGGTCGGCGAGGTCGTGGTCACGACGCTGACCCCGGAATACCCGCTGATCCGCTTTGCCACCGGCGACCTGTCGGCGCTGCTTGTCGAACCGAGCCCGTGCGGACGCACCAATCAGCGCATCAAGGGATGGCTCGGCCGCGCCGACCAGTCCGCCAAAGTGCGCGGCATGTTCGTCCACCCGGTGCAGGTGGGCGAGATCGTCAAGCGGCATCCCGCGGTGCGGCGCGTCCGGCTTGTCATCGAGCGGCCGGCGAGCGCCGATGTCATGACGCTGTTGATCGAGACCGGCGCGCCCGATGAGGCCGACGCGGTCGCCGCGACGGCGCAGGCGGTGACCAAGCTGCGCACCGTCGTGTCCTGCGTCGCTGCCGGAAGCCTGCCGGAAGACGGCAAGCTCATCGACGACCGCCGGCCGATTGGCTAGCGATCCTTGCGACGTCGACAATTCATTAAAACGCCGGGAGGATTCCGCGAGTCTCGCTCACGGCAACAAGCTGCGACCGTGGCGCCGCCGTCGCACCGGATTGCTTTATCGCGAGCGCCTTAGCATCATGCCGGCGGCGACAAGGGCCGCCGAGCCCGCACCGGGAGGAAGCAGAACCTGATGGCTCTAGCGGCCGCTAAGCGATCCGCGACCGTCGCGGACGGGCCTCAGCTCGTTGTCGCCGGAGTGTCGAAGCGATTTGGCGGCGTTCGCGCAGTCGACGATGTGTCGATCTCGGTCGATGCCGGGCAGATCGCCTCGATCATCGGCCCGAACGGCGCCGGCAAGACCTCGCTCCTCAACATGATCAGCGGTTTCTATAGGCCCGATAGCGGTTCGATCACCTTTGAGGGTCGCGACATCACCCACAAGCGGCCGGCCGAGATCGCCGCGCTCGGCATCGCCCGGACGTTCCAGAACATCGCGCTGTTCGCCGGCATGACCGTGCTCGACAACATCATGCTCGGCCGCCACGTGCACATGCGCTCGGGCGTCCTGTCGTCGCTGATCTATTGGGGTCTGGCGCAGAGGGAAGAGGTCTCGCACCGGGCTCGCTGCGAGGAGATCATCGAATTCCTCGAGCTCGAGGATCTCCGCAAGCAGCCGAGCGCCGGCCTTGCCTATGGACTGCGCAAACGCGTCGAGTTGGGCCGCGCCCTCGCGCTCGACCCCAAGCTGCTTCTGCTCGACGAGCCGATGGGCGGGATGAACCAGGAAGAGAAGGAGGACATGGCCCGCTATATCCTCGACGTGAACCAGCAGTGGGGGACGACGATCATCCTGATCGAACATGACATGGCCGTGGTGATGGACATCTCCGATCATGTCAACGTGTTCGATCGCGGCCGCAAGATCGCCGAAGGCACCCCTGCCGAGGTGCAGCGCGATCCCGCCGTGATCGACGCCTATCTCGGTGCCGGCCATGCGCGGGTCAGCGAGAAAGCCGCATGACGATCGACACCACCCTGCCGCAGCTCCTGCGCCGCAACGCGGCGACGACGGGCGCGCGTCCGGCGATGCGCGAGAAGGATCTTGGCATCTGGCTGCCTTACAGTTGGCAGCGTTATTGGGACGAGACCCGCGACCTCGCGGCCGGCTTGGCCGCTGCCGGGTTCCGAGCCGGCGACAAGCTCGCGGTCATCGGCGAGAACCGGCCCCGGCTTTATTTCGCGCAGCTCGCGGCGATGTGCCTCGGCGGGATCGCGGTACCGGCCTATCAGGACGCGATCGCCTCCGAGATCGCCTATGTGCTCGGCCATGCCGAGGTCTCGGTCGTCGTTGCCGAGGACCAGGAGCAGGTCGACAAGGTGCTCTCGGTCAGGGACCAGCTGCCGCACCTGAAGCTCGTCGTTTACGACGACCCGCGCGGTCTTGGCGACTACGAAGAGCCGATTCTCAAATCCTTCAAGGCGGTTCAGGAAGCGGGACGAGAGTTCGCCGCCACCAATCCCAACCGGGTCGACGCGGCGGTCGATGCCGGCAAGCCCGGCGACCTCTGCCTCTTCTCCTATACCTCAGGCACAACCTCGCGACCGAAGGGCGTGATGCTGTCGCACGCCAATCTGTTGAGCGCCGCCGATGCGCTCGCCGCGGCCGAGGATATCCGCCCCAGCGACGACCATCTCGCCTATCTGCCGATGGCATGGATCGGCAATTCGCTGTTGTCGATGGCGCTGCATCTGCGCATCGGCTTCACGTGCAACTACCCGGAAAAGCCGGAAACCTTGCTGCGGGACCTGCGCGAGCTGGGCCCGACGATCGCCCTGGCGCCGCCGCGCTTCTGGGAGAACACGCTGACCGCGGTGCTGGTGCGCGCGGGCGATGCGAGCAGGGCGAAGCGCGGCCTCTTCAACCTGTTCCGCCGCATCGCCGAGCGAGCCGAGATGCGCCGTAGCGCCGGTGAGGCGGTGCCGTCGGGCCTGCGCCTCGGCCTCGCGCTGGGCGAGGTGCTGGTCTATGGGCCATTGCGTGACCAATTGGGGCTGCGCCGCGCCCGCTGGGTCTATACCGGCGGCGCACCCTTGGGCGCCGATACCTTCCGCTTCTTCCGTGCTGTCGGGATCAATCTCAAGCAGGTTTACGGCGCGACGGAACTGGCCGGACTGTGCTCGGCGCAGGCCGATGGCGAGGTTGATCCCGACACAGTCGGCCGTGCCTTCGGTGGCACCGAATTGCGGATTGCCGAGAACGGCGAGGTTGAAGTCCGCTCGGAGTCGGTCTTCCAGGGCTATTACAAGCAGGACGAGGCGACTCGAGCGGCGATGACCGAGGACGGCTGGCTCAGGACCGGCGATGCCGGCTTCATCGACCGGCGCGGCCATCTCGTGATCATCGACCGGGCGCGCGACATCGGGAGACTCGCCGACGGCTCCGCCTACGCGCCGCAATTCGTCGAGAACAAGCTGAAATTCAGCCCCTATATCGGCGAAGCGATAGCATTCGGCGACGCGCGACCCTTCGTCACGGCGATCGTCGCGATCGACCCGACGACGGTCGGCAATTGGGCGGAGAGTCACAACCTCGCCTACACCTCGTTCCAAGACCTTTGCAGCCGGCCCGAAATCGTCGATCTCGTCCGCGAGGAGATCCGCAAGTGCAATGCGGTGCTGCCGGAGGCGGCGCAGATCCGCAGGTTCCTCGTCCTCAATAAGGAATTCGATGCCGACGACGACGAGATCACGCGCACCCGCAAAATCCGGCGCGGTTTCGTGGCCGAGAAATACGGCGCGGTGATCGAGGCGCTCTACGGTGGCGAGCACGAGGTCGAGTTGTCCACCGAAATCACGTACGAGGACGGGCGCAAGGCGATGATGCGCTCGACCCTGGCGATCGCCGACATCGACGAGCCGGGGGTCCCGGCGCCGCTCGCGTCGCGCCCCGGCGAGCCGGCCCTGTCGGCGCCGCGGGCGTTTCCCGAAAACGCCGATGCCTGAGTTCGATCTGCGATTCACCCTGTTCCTGTTAACCAACGGGGTGATGATCGGGCTGATGTACGCGCTGATCGCGCTCGGTTTCGTGCTGATTTACAAGGCGACCGACGCGATCAATTTCGCTCAAGGCGAGTTCGTTATGTTCGCCGGGTTTATCGCCGCCGGCGCCGCTGAGTTTGCGGGCGCGCCATTCTGGGTCTGCGCGCTCCTGGCGGTCGGCGGGATGATAGCCCTCGGCTTCGCGCTCGAACGCGTCGTGCTGCGTCCGCTGATCGGCCGCCCGGTGATCGCCGTGGTGATGGCGACCATCGGGTTGGCGGCGGTGTTGCGCGGCACCGCAGTATTGGCCTTTGGTGCCGGCACCCGGAATATTTCGATGCCGATCCCGGACGACCCGATTCCCTTGGGGCCGGTGACGCTGCCTCCGGTCGAGGTGGTTGGCGCGGCGGTCAGCCTTATTTTCCTTGCCGGCTTTACGTGGTTCTTCCTAAAGAGCCGGACCGGCATCGCGATGCGCGCCGTCGCCGACAGCCAGCAGGTGGCGATGGCAATGGGCATCAACGTGCGGCGTTATTTCGCCTTTGCCTGGGCGATGGCGGGGATCGTCTCGGCGTTGGGCGGCATCGTCTGGGGCGCGATGCTCGGGGTCGACAACCAGCTGGCGCTGGTCGGTCTGAAGGTATTTCCGGTGGTGATCCTCGGCGGGCTAGATTCGATCCTAGGCGCTGTGATCGGCGGGCTTATCGTTGGCGTCGTCGAGAATCTGGCGGCCGGTTATTTCGATCCGCTGGTGGGCGGGGGGACCAAGGATTTCGTGCCCTATCTGCTGATGATCATCGTGTTGATGGTGCGGCCCGAGGGGATTTTCGGCCGGCGCCGGATCGAACGCGTCTAGCGGCGAGGCGCCACCCGATGTTCCACCGCGAATCCGGCGTCTTCAAGACCAGCTACGCCGCCGACATGGCGCTCTACCCGCTGCCGATCGCGCGATGGACGGTAGCGGCGTTCGCCGGACTGTTCATCTTGATCGTGCCGCTCATCTGCGGCGATTATCCGATATCGATCCTCAATCTGATCCTTATCGCTATCGTCGGTGCGCTCGGCCTCAACATCCTCGTCGGCTATACCGGGCAAATCTCGATTGGCACCGGCGCGTTCATGTCGGTCGGCGCCTATACCGCAGCAAACCTGGTGACCCGGCTCGGCGCGCCGTTCTGGCTCGCACTGCCGGCGGGCGGGCTGATGGCGGCCCTCGTTGGCGCGATCGTCGGCATCCCGTCGCTGCGCATCAGGGGCATCTACCTGGCGATCGCGACGCTCGCGGCGCAGCTGATCATCGAGTGGACGATCAACCACGTGCAATGGATCTCGGGCGGCGTACAGGCCTCGGTCATGATTCCTCGGCCAAGCGTCTTCGGCATAAGGCTCGTCAGCGAGCGGCAGTTCTATTTCTTTCTGCTGTTTTTCGTCGTGCTGGCGCTGGTGGCGACGCTCAATCTGGTGCGCAGCCGTGTCGGCCGCGCCTTTATCGCGATCCGCGATCAGGATATCGCCGCCGAGATCATCGGCATCGACATCTTTCGCTACAAGCTCTACGCCTTCGCGATCTCGTCGTTCTTTGCCGGCGTGACTGGCGTGCTTGAGAGCTATTATCTCGGCATCGCCAATTACGAGCAGTTCCAGATCGACGTGTCGATCGACTACCTGGCGATGGTGATCATCGGCGGGCTCGGCTCGGTCCTCGGATCGGTATTGGGCGCGATCTTCGTCACGCTGTTGCCGATAGCGACGCGGCTGTTCCTAGAATCCTTCGGCGGCTTGTTCTTTTCCAACGCCAATCTGCTCAACGTCATCCCCAATCTGCGCCTCGTGATTTTCGGCGGGCTGATCATCTTCTTTCTGGTGGTCGAGCCCGACGGGCTCAACCGCCTGTGGCGCAACATCCGCAATTATTTCCGCGTCTGGCCATTTTCCTATTAACTCGGAGCGGCAACGGGAGGAAATGCGAATGACAAGACTATCGAGGAGGGTGCTGACGCTCGCTGCGTGCGTGGCGGTGGGCTTGGCGTATACCGGGCCGGCGGCGGCCGCGGACAAGGAGCTGTTGATCGGCGACCAGTGCGACCGCACCGGCGCGACGCAGATCGTCGGCACGGTGCTGTGCCCGGCCGAGCAGGATTATTACCGGCTCGTCAATTCGAAGGGCGGCATCGACGGCTGGATGGTCAAGGGCGACGAGATCGACAACGGCTATAAGGTGCCGGAGGGCATCGAGGCTTACGAACGGCAGAAGCAGATGGGCGTCCTACTGATGACCCTCTACGGCACGCCGCAAACGGTCGCACTGAACCAGCGGCTGGAGCAGGACCATATTCCGACGACATCGCCCGGCTTCGGCATCTCGGCGGCAGCCGACGGAGCCCGCTTCCCCTATCTGTTCCCGGTCGCGGCGACCTATTGGTCGCAGGCCGCGGCCGCGGTCAAGTTCGCCAAGGACCAGCTCGACGGCGACCTCAAGGGCAAGAAGATCGCCTATATCTATTACGACAACCCGGCCGGCAAGGAGGCGATGCCGATCATCGAGGCGCTGCAGAAGACCGAAGGCTTCGACATGCGCAGCTTCGCAGTGCCACCGCCGGGGGTAGAGCTGGGCGCACAGATCATCGATATCACGCAGCGCTACCACCCCGATTTCATCATCGCACATCTGTTTGGGCGCTCGCCTTCGGTGATGATCAAGGGATTGAAGGGCGCCGGCTTCCCGCTGAAGAAGGTGGTCGGCCTCGTCTGGGCCTCCGCCGAGGCCGACATCATGGCGGCGGGCGGCTGGGCCGTTGCCGAAGGCTACCACACGATCCAATTCGCCGGCGCCGGCGACGACTATTCCGTCCGTGCCGAAATCAAGGCGATGTACAAGAAGGATGGCAAGGACCCGCCCAAGGAGATGGACGACACGGTCATCTACAACCGCGGCCTACTGCAGGCGGCGATCCAGGTCGAGGCGCTGACCAATGCGCTGAAGATCAGCGGCGGCCAGAAGCCGACCACCGAGCAGGTCAAGGCCGGAATGGAGCAGATCCACGACTTCACGCTGGGCGGCCTCGTCCCCCCGCTCAAGGTCACCGCGACCGATCACGAAGGCGGTGGTTGGGTCCGAATCTTCCAGGCGCACGACGGCAAGTTCGTCCCGGAGACCGACTGGATCCAAGCCTATCGTGACGTGGTCGAAAACGCGGTCAAGACCGCCGAGTAAGCGATCTTCACGCATACCGGGGTCGTTCGATGCTGGCGCTCAACAACATCGAAGTCGTCTATGACGGCGTCATCCTGGTGTTGCGCGGCGTATCGCTGGTGGCCGGGGAGGGGCGCATCACGACCCTCCTCGGCGCCAACGGCGCCGGCAAAACGACGACGTTGAAGGCGGTCTCCGGCCTATTGCAGACCGAACGCGGCCAAATCACCAAGGGCAATGTCGAGCTCGACGGCGCCCGCATCGACAGCCTGTTGCCGCACGAGGTCGTCAAGCGCGGGGTGGTCCAGGTGTTCGAGGGGCGGCGCGTCTTCGAGAACCTCACGGTCGACGAGAACCTCATCGTCGGCGCGCATAGCCGCAGGGATTTCAGCGCGGTCCGGCGTGGCATCGAGCGCGTCTACGACTCGTTCAAGGTATTGCGCGAGCGGCGCCAGCAGCCGGCCGGCTATCTTTCCGGCGGCGAACAGCAAATGCTGGTGATCGGGCGCGCGCTGATGTCCGAGCCCAAGGTGATCTTGCTTGACGAGCCGTCATTGGGCCTCGCCCCGCTGATCATCGAGGAGATTTTCGGTGTCATCCGCCGCCTGAAGGAGGAGCAGGGGCTGACCGTGCTGCTCGTCGAGCAGAATGCGGCGCTGGCGCTCGAGGTCGCCGATCACGGCTATGTGATGGAAAATGGCCGCATCGTGCTCGAGGGTCCGGCCGACGCGCTGCGCCAGAACTCCGACATCAAGGAGTTCTATCTCGGCCTCAACGAGACCGGGACGCGCAAATCTTACCACAACGCCAAGCACTATAAGCGCCGCAAGCGCTGGCTGGCGTAGCTAGACTAGGGGTTCTGCACCTGCCGTACACCGCGCTGCTGGTGCGCCGCGCCCGGATTCAGGCGGAGTTTGATGACGCCGGCTCGATTATCTTTCCGCCGCTGGCCTTTATCTGCGAGGGCCACTTTCGGGCGCAAACCGGCCGATGCCGCCGCTCTGGCCAAATCCCGAGTAAAAGTATTTAGAAATATTTGAATTGTTTTGAAATACTTAACGACGTTTGCAGGTCACGGATTAAGAAAAGCCGCTTAGGGTTGGCGTAATCGGGGAGTTTGATCCGGCAGGAGGTGTGGGTATGGCACGCGGTCTCTTCTTGGCAATGGCTGCCGCTCTTACGATGGTCCTCGGTGTCGCGCCGTCGCGGGCCCAGAATGCCTACATTACGAGTTCTCACGCCAATACCGTCTCGGTGATCGATACGGCGAGCAATTCGGTGATCGGAACCATCCCCGTCGGCAGCTATCCTTTGGGCGTGGCGGTGTCCGCTGACGGAAGCAAGGTCTACGTCGCGAACGTTGGCTCCAACGACGTCTCGGTAATCGCGACGGCGAGCAACGCGGTGATCGGAACCATCCCCGTCGGCA
>Ga0181530_10001021_pt1 | contig 35670 bp, 28 predicted proteins | sample PEATcosm2014_Bin_42_FD_119769 | JGI IMG/M metagenome (GOLD analysis project Ga0181530, IMG submission 119769) | Peatland microbial communities from MTU Mesocosm Facility, Houghton, MI, USA - PEATcosm2014_Bin10_60_metaG | ecosystem: Environmental > Terrestrial > Soil > Wetlands > Peat | place...
GGTCGCAGGCCAGGACCAACCTGATGTCCACCCGGGCCGGCAACCAGGACGCGCGCCGAACCGTGGCGCTCTTGGCGGCGCGCGCCTACCTCGCGGTCATCGCACAGAAGCGCCAGCTCGACATCAACGCGCGCGCGCTGGCCACGGACCGCGCCCACTACGACTACGCGCACACCCGCCTGGTGGGCGGCGTCGGCAACAGGGTGGACGACGTGCGGGCCGCGCAGCAGGTGGCCTCCGACGAGGCAGTGCTGTCCGCCAGCTACACGGCGCTGGCGCGCGCGCGCGAGGCGCTGGGCATGCTGCTGGGCGAGGACCGCCCCATCGATGTGTTCGACGATCTCGATTTCCCGAAGATCCACGCCGATCCCGCGGAAGCGGTGGCCGCGCGCGCGGACGTGGTCGCGGCCAAGACGCGGGTGCAACTGGCCGAACAGACCAAGAACCAGGGCTGGGCCGACTACACGCCCACGCTCCTGGGTCAGTTCATGCCCTTCTATCAGCACCCGCCAAGCCTCACGGTGCCCGAGACCGGGTGGCAGGCCATGCTGGTGCTGACGGTGCCGTTCTTCGAGGGCGGCATCCGCTGGGGTCAGAACAGGGAGCGAGCCGCGCTCCTCGACGAAGCGCGCAGCCAGTACGACGCCCTGCTGCGCCAGACCCGCTCCGACATCCGCATCGCGGTCGAGGAGGTCAGCCGCGCGGACGAGGCCATGCAGTCCGCGTCCAGCGCCGCCCGGCTGGCGCGCGAGGCGCTGGACCTGGCCAACCGGGCCTACCGGGCAGGCGCCACCTCCAACCTGGAGGTCATCGACGCCGAACGCCGCGCGCGCGACGCGGACTCGGCGGCGGTGATCGCCGAGGACACCGTTCGCCAGGCGCGCCTCGATCTGCTGGCCGCTGCCGGCCAGTTTCCGTAGTCGGGCGCGCTAATTCCCGCCCGGGCCGGCGTCGCGGTATGGGGTGCCAGTCTGATAAAGCGCGATCTGCGCATGCAGTCGGTTGGCCAGCGCGCTCCGGTGCTGGGCAGTGGCCAACTGCAACGCGCGCTGGGCCGCGCCCAGAGCTTCGGGAAATCGCCCGGCTTCGGCATAGGCGGCGGCCAGCGTGGCAATGAACGTCGGATTGCCACCGCCGGAAAGCCGCTGCGCCTGCTCGGCCAACTCGACGGCCCGAGTGCCGTTGCGAACCGAGGCTTCCGGGCTGGTCGCCAGGACCCAGGCCAGACTGCTGGCGGCGGCCGCAAAGTCGCGACGGATCTGCAGCGCCCTCTGGTAGTGAGTGATGGCTTCGCGTACCTGCCCAGCCTGCTGGAAAAGATTGGCGAGGTTGTAGTGGGCCATGGCGTAGTCGGGCTGAATTTCCAGCGCCTTCTGGTAATGAGCGACAGCCTCCCGCACCTGTCCTTTTTGCCGGAGAACATTGGCAAGGTTGTTGTGGGTCTCGGCGTGGTCGGGCTGAATTTCCAGCGCCCTTTGCAAGTGAACCATCGCCTCATCCACCTGCCCCTTTTGGTTGAGAGCCCTGGCAAGGTTGCTGTGGGCCTCGGCGTAGTCCGGCTGGATTTCTAGTGCCCTTTGTAAGTGAACCATCGCCTCATCTACCTGCCCCTTTTCCAGAAGACTGACGCCGAGGCTGTTGTGGGCATCGGCATATTCGGGCTGGATGTCCAGCGCCTTCTGGAAATGGGCTATCGCCGCATCCACCTCGCCCTTTTGACGAAGAGCCTCGCCCAGGTTGTAGTGGGCCATGACATAGTTGGGCCGGATCTCCAGCGCCCGCTGGAACTCGGCTATTGCCTCATCCACCCGACCCTGCTGGCGAAGAACCCCGCCCAGGTTGTAGTGCGCCGTCGCATAGCTGGGCCGGATTTCCACGGTCTTCCTGAAATGGGCCAGCGCCGCATCCGGTTTGCCCTGTTCGAGAAAGAAATTGCCGAGGTTGTTGTGAGCTGCCCAGGAATTTGAATCCGCGGCGAGCGCTGTGCCCCAAAACGTTCCGGGGTCCGCATAGATCCCGCACTGCCTCCAGGTCAATCCACCCAGCACCGCCAGCAGCGTCGCGGCCAGCGCCACTGTCGGGACCAGACGTCTTGCCCCAAGAAGGCCGGAACCTGTGGTGATTGCTGTTGCGGCCAGCGAAAGTGGGCCGATTATTGCGAAGTATTGCCAATGGTCGGCCACCAGCGATACCAGCATGAAGCCGATGTTGAGAAACCCCAACACCGGCAACAGCATCACCACGAAATAACCCAAGGCCAGAAGCGGGGCCTGGCCCCAGCTTCGACGATAGCGCGCGCATGCCAGGAATACGCCCACCAGCGAGAGCCCCGGCAGGTACACCCACCACTGTGCCCCGTCGATCTGCCAGCGCGGATAGATGGACCTCAGACCGAAGGGTAACGCCGCCTTGTAGAGATAGAACCAAACTGCCCATCCGGCTCCTGCCAGCCGCGCCCAAAAGCTGTCCGTGCGCACGATGTCTGACCCGATCGCCCGATGTGACTGGAACCACAATGAAGCCAAACCCACTGCGACGGCGGCGGCCACAAAGGGCATGATGCGCACGATGTCTTCGCGCTCGACTGTGCCTCGCCGCCACCAGGCCAACCCCAGCAGCACCAGTGGCATGGGCGCCACCACCGTCTTGCTCAGCAAGGCCAGGACAAATGCAACCAGCGCGAGCCAGTACCAGCGCCATTGCACGCCGAGCCTTGGGTTGTCAGCATCCGGCGACGAGTCGCGAGGGCCAGGGTCGAAGCGCAGGTACGACAGCAGGCCCAAGAGGTAGAAAACCATCGCAAGCGTGTTCTTCCGCTCGCTGATCCAGGCAACAGATTCCACGTTGACCGGATGCACGGCAAAGAAAGCCGCCGCCAGCCAGGATCCAGGAACCTTCAGGCGCGACAGCACCCGCCACAGCACCACCGCACTGAGCCCGTGCAAGAGCACATTGACCACGTGGTAGCCCAGCGGATTGGCGCCCCACAGTCGCCATTCCATCCACCACAGGGTCGAGGTAAGTGGGTAATAGTCCACCGGCTGGGTGCTGAACCAGAATCGGTACAGACCATCCGCCCGCCGGATCAGGCGATTGTTGAATACGAAGCTGCCGTCGTCCCAGATGATTCCGGCGTGCCACACCGGCAAATAGGCAATGACCGTCACGCCCACCAGCAACAGCGCAAGCAGCCAGGGTTGCTTCGCCACTATGCCAAGGAATCCCGCCACACTCTCGGCCGGAGGATGCGACAACCCTCCACCCGTGTCGCAGACGCCGGCTGCTTCGGGCTCGACGGTCCGGCGATGTCTTGCCCGCCTCATCCCGCACTAGCCTACGGCATATCTCCCAACGAGTCCGCTGCTGAGCGTACCTCTCCCCGCCGGATGATGGTCTTGCGGATGAAATGCGGCCGTCGCTTGGTCTCTTCGAGAATCTTCGCGATGTACTCACCCACGATGGCAATTCCCAGCAGATTCAGCGACCCGAAGAAGAGAATGAAGAGAATGATGGTCGTGGCGCCCCGTGGCGCCAGCCCGGGGAAGAGCAGGCGGGATGCGATGTGCCCCACGCCCAGCAAGACGCTCAGCAGGAAGAACATCGTGCCAAAGAAGCTGAGCGCCAACAGCGGCGTATAGCTGAAAGAAAGTATGCCCTTCTTGGCCCAACCCACGTTCTTGAGAAAGCTATTGGTGCTGCGGCCGAACATCCTTTGCGGGCGAACATAGTCGATGCCGGCCTGCTTGAACCCCACTGCGGCCCGCACGCCCCGCAGGAAGAAATCCCGCTCCGGATACTGCAGGATGGCTTTGACCGCACGGCGATCAATCAACGAAAAATCACCGGCATCGTGCGGGATGGAGAGATACGAGAAGGCATCGAAGAGCCGATAGAAGAGCTTGTAGGCCAGGCGCATGAAGAGAGACGCCTCACGCTTGACCCGTCGCCCGTACACGATGTCGAAGCCCTCCTGCCACTTGCCCACGAAATCCCCGATGATCTCCGGAGGATCCTGCAAGTCGCCGTCGAGCAGCACGCAGGCGTTCTTGGTTGCAATCTCCATGCCGCTGCGAAAGGCGGACTGCGACCCGAAGTTGCGGGAATGCGAAATCCCCACCACGTGCCGGTCGCGGCTACTCAGTTCGCGGATGACCTCCTCGCTGTTGTCGGGGCTGTTGTCGTTGACGAAGATGATCTCGTGATCGATCTTGAGGTCGGCGAAGGTCTTCTTCAACCGTTCATACATGATCGGGATGGCCTGGGCGTCCTTGTAGCAGGCCACCACCGCGGACACGCTGCGTTTGCTGTCCAGCGCGAATTGCTTGGACGAGCGATAGTAGCGTTGCTTGTCTTCCAGGCTGCGGTACCAATCGGCGGTCCGGCGCAGACCCTCGCGGAATTCCGTACGGGCCTTCCAGTGCAGCACCTCCGCCGTCTTGCTCTGGTCAGAGAACCAGTTGACGACGTCCCACTTGCGCCTCTCCATTGTGCCGTAGGCCGGCTGCCCGGAAATCGAGAACAACTCGGCCGCGGCCTGGGCAACCTCGGCGATGGTAGTCTTGCGGCCGCTGCCGATATTGAAGGAGTCGCCGAAAAAGGGCTCGCGCAGATTGAGCGCAGTGTCGACGTAGGCCTCGCAGATGTCGTCGACGTAGACGAAATCCCTTGAAATCGCGCCGTCGACCAGAGGCGGGAATTTCCCCTCCAGGCCGCACCTGACCAGCGTGGGGATGAGCCGGGAAGCGTCTTCCTGCGGACCGTAGGCAGAGAAAAGCCGGAGATTCGCGCACGGCAAGGACTTCTTCTTGCCATACAAGCGCAAGAGGTTGGCGCACGACACCTTGGCGACGGCGTAATCACTGTTGGGCTGCGGAAGATCGTCCTCCTTGGGGCCGGCCGCCCGGTCGCCGTATTCCGAGGAACTTCCCGAGTGCACGTAGCAAGAGATGCCGAGGGCCTCCAGACGCTTCAGCAATTTGGCCGTGAGGTTGAGATTTGTCTCGTAAATCAGCTCGCTCTCGCCTTCGAAGGAATAGCCGCCGTAGCCAACGCAATTGAAGATGGTGCGTGGCTTGCAGTGATCGAGGAGCTGGTCGCGGTTGGCATCCACCAGCAGGTCGACGACGATGGTGTTGCGCTCGCGCACGCCCGCCAGGCGCCAGGCCGGGGTATGGAAGATCGTGCCGTACACATCGTCCCGATGGGCGAGCAGCATGCACAACAAGTTCGCCCCGAGGAAGCCGCTGGCGCCAAGCACCAGGACCGGTCCTTGCAAGCGGCAAATCTTCTCTTCCAGTCCGGGGTCAGTCATTGGGTGTTGGTCAGCAGTTTAAGGATGGAAGCTGGGTCCAGGCCACATTCTTGTCGGTGGTAGAGTTGCGAACCATAGTGGCCCGAGGGATAGCCGCGCGCAAACCGATGCGTGAAACGGCGCGGAGTCGTCCCGGCGCACAGAAGTGCATGAGCCAAACTCGCGCCCGCGCTCCCCTGCGCAACATGTTCCTCAACCACGATGAGGTGCCCGCTTCGCCCAATATCGGCAGCAAAAGCAGCCGGGATCTCGGCAGCGACAATGGGCAGTTCTGACACGACCCAAAGAGCGGGCTGTTGCGATTCCGGCAGGGTCTGCGCCGCCGCCAGGATGCCGCCCGCCATAGGCCCGACCACCAGCACCGCTGCGCCCCGACCTGAGAGAATTCGCCGCCAGGGGCCGTAGGCGGGCACGACAAAATCCCCGGGCGTCTCGTCGCGGCCCAGACGGAGGTACGCGGGTCGCGCCGCCGCGGTCAGGCGCGAAACCGCCTGGGGAACATCCGCGGCAAAGGCGGGAACGCAGACGGTAAGGTTGGGCAACCCGAGCAGGACGCCGTAGTCTTCAATGGCGTGGTGGGTGGGGCCCATGACCCCGTAGGCATATCCGCCGCCGTTGCCGACCAAGAAGACCGGCAGATCGTGCATGCACACGTCGTTGCGGATCTGCTCGAAGGCCCGCGCGTAGAGAAAGGGCGCAATGCTGTAGACCCATGGCCGCAGGCCGGCGCGGGCCAGACCGGCTGCAACCGACACCATGTTCTGCTCGGCAATCCCGGCGTTGATGAAACGCTCCCTGGCGGCGTCACGCAACGGCTCGAGGGCCATGAAGCCCAGATCGCCGGTGAGAAACACGAAGTCCGATTCCCGCGCGCGGGCCAGCAGGGTTCTGCTGAAGATGGCTCTCACAGGCGGCTCACTTCCTCGATGGCCATCTGGTACTGCTCTGCCGTCATCGGCAGATAGTGCCACTCCATCTTGTTCTCCATGAAGGAGACACCGCGGCCCTTGATGGTCCGTGCCACCAGAGCAACCGGACGATCCGCGAGAGGCGCTTTCAATGCCTGCTCGATGGCGTCGGTGTCATGGCCGTTGACTTCGCGGACCTCGAGGCCAAATTCCTTCAACTTGTTGCCCAGCGATCCCAGATTGGCCACCTCGGCGGTGGAGCCGAAGCCTTGCAGACCGTTGAGGTCCACCAGCAAGACAACTTCGCGCAGGTTGCGATGGGCGATGAAGGTCAATGACTCCCAGTTTGAGCCCTCGTTCCATTCGCCGTCTGACAGCAGGCAGAACACCCGCCCCGGCTGACCGCGCAGCCTCTTGCCCAGGGCCAGACCCGCGGCCAGACCAAGCCCGTGCCCGAGACTTCCAATGGCAAACGGGATGTCAGGGATGCCGCGCGGGACCGGATGCCCACCCAGCTTCGTGTGATCCTTGTGAAAGGTCGCCAGCTGTTCCTCGGTAAGCCGGCCCAGCGACCAAAGTGTGATGTACAGGGCGCCGGCCGCATGTCCTTTGGAAAGGATGAACTGGTCGTCGCGCCCCATGATCCGATGGTGCAAGGTCAGCAGCATGTCGAGCGCTGACAGGTTTCCCCCGATGTGACCCACTCCGCTCTCGAAGTGCATCTTGAGCAAGCGCAGCCTCGCTCTTCGCAGGATGTCCCTCACAGAAATCCTCCGTCGGCACATGCCACGCGGGTCGGATCACGCCGGACGCGGAATCCCAGCACAATGACGCCACCTGCCCGTTCCCGTGCCGGGCCTAGCAGACGTACGCGCATCGCGCCAGAACAGCCCTTGACGCCATTTGCGGGTACTGATGAGGCCGTATCGACCACTCGGGACAGTCTACCCCATCACGCCCGGTCAATGTGGTCGGCAGTTCAGTCTCCACCCGTTGCACATCTCGGATCGGGCAAGGTGACAAGAAGTAGACGGTCACTGAGATGGGAACCCTGAGAGGGTTCGCTTCGCCCTTCGGCCCCCCCACCCGCCACCTCCTCCCCGCTCGCTTCGCTCGGCCTCGCCAACCCCTCCCGCGCTCTGGCTCCGGCGGGCCAAGCCCGCCTTCGCCTACGCGATCCAGCCGGAACCACCGCCGTTCTTTATCACCAGCCTGGCTCGCCCAAGAGGCTGCAGGTCTTACAGATTTCCGGCGGATCGCGCTCGGGGTCCAAGAGTTGCTGCCGCATGGTCACCAGGGTTGGGTGGTTGAAGACGACGTCAGGGGCAGCATCGAAGAGATTGCTGTCAGGGCCCCGCAACATCATATCCGTGCCGCAACAGAGCCCCAGGTTGCCCAAGCTGTCACAGCTGATACGTTGCCACAACTGCGGACAGAGTTTCCTGAATCCCCCCTTCGGGATGGCAACCGGCCAGAGGCAAAAGCCAGGAAGCGCATCCTCCATTCGCCTGCGAAATTCAACATAGGCGGGAAGCGCGTCGTCGATGACCTCATCGGGCTTCGGGTCCACACCCACGGGACGATAGATCCAGAAGCGAAGGCTGCGGCATCCCACATCACGGATGAACCGCGCGGTCCTGAGTAGCTCATCCTGATCCCCCTCCACCTTGCCGCGCGAGAGGACGATGCTCATGTGTACGGGGAAAACCCGGTTGATGCTTGAAAGATCCCGCTCGATGACCTTTCGATTGGCATCATAGAGCGAGACGTTGATCCTGGAAATCCCGGCGCGCTTCAGTCCGGCAATGCGTTCGGCCAGCAGCAAGCCGTTTGTCGCGGTATTGACGATGTGCCCGTGTTTCACCAGATAGGAGACGATGGCTTCAAGATCGTCAACCAGCAGCGGCTCTCCCCATCCGAAATCGACCAGCAGGCAATTCTCAAGCAACGGGTTCGCGAAGAGACGTTCGATCTTCGCCAAAGTCGCCTCGCTCTCGCGCCACGCCGCTCCCTTGTTGAGGACGTTCCCCGCATGGCAATAGCCGCAGTTGAGGTTGCAGCGCTGGGTGAGCATCACAGCAGCGATCTGCGGCGCGTACCTGCGTATCGATGTCCTGGCCGTCCTGGGCAGGCAGCGGTACTTCAGATAGTTCCAGACCTTGGGCGCCGCACGCAATGGGTGCACCTGGCGGCTCATCTCGTAGTAGTAGGCCACCTTCTGTTTCATGCGAGCACGGGGTCGCGGTGGGCTCCCTTCCCGCAATTCCTCTGTCGCCACAACGGTGGGATCAGAAACCCTCCCAAAAAGACGATGAGACTGCCGAGCGATACCCAGAATCCGACGACCACGGTCACTGGCTGGAAACGGAAGCTGACCCGGTGGTCGCCGGCTGGAACCATCACCGCCCGCTGGGTGACGTTCGCCCGATAGATGGGAGTTGCGCTTCCGTCAACCTTGGCAATCCAACCCGGATAGTACGAATCGGAAAATACCAGCATCGCCGCCCGCGCAGTGTGCACCCTCATCTCGGCCTGGTTGGTCGTGTAGCGCACGAATTCCACGGTCCCGCCGGTACTCTCGCCCGGCTGGTAGTTTGGTGGCTCCGCATCGAGCAGCACCGAGTGCTCCGGGTCAAATGCATCAGAAGCGATCATCCTCAACGCAAGCCTACCATCCGGCACCGGCACAATCCCGTCCACCAGATACGCCCGCGGCAGGAAATCGTCGTATTGATACAGGTACGCGCCACCATACACGCCCAGCGCCCTCTGCTTCCCGGCCGGAGAGAGGGGCCAGAACGACGTGAGATACTTCACGTTGTACATGCGCATCAACTTCCAGAACAGCGAGGTCGGCCGAAAATTTTCGTCCTGGACCGACCCGGTTTGCGTGATGAGGCCGGCACTGTTCTGGTCACCCCAGATATCAACGATGTAGCTCGGCGTCAGATTGGCATAGCCATTGGGCGAAGACAGCCCGTACAGCACGTTGCTGCTCGGCTGGAGGAACTCACGCTGCTCGACGAACGGCTGCAGATCCCCTTCCCAGCCGCGTGCCTGCGCGAACATTTTCCTGTGCGATCGATTGCCGCCCAGACAGAAAATGCGAAAGAGCGACGGATCCTGTTTGAGGATCTCGACCGTCCTGGGCGGCTTGATCCACTGTGCCATGTCGACAATCGGGTTCTGGCGAAGCTGGAAATACAGCAGGTCGCAAATGATGAGCGCCAACAAGATCGCCTGGACCAGCAAGGACCGACGGGACTGCACAAGAACGGGCTGCCTTGATCCCAGAGTACGGGCGCCGAGCTGTTGCGCCAGCCTGGTCAATCCCAGGCACGCCAGTGCGACAAGCGAAACGTCGGTGACAAGAAGCAGCCTGGTCGGAAAGCGAAAGTAGTTCATGCCGGGAACGGTGTTGAATACGACCTTGTACAGCGGAGTTCCCGGGCCCAGCACCAGCAGGAAGGAAAGCACGGCGCTGGCGGCAAAGAACCTCGCGTGCCAGTTCTTCCACCAGCGCACCGGCGCAGAGACCGCGAGCACAAGCGTCAGCAGGCCGACGTATCCGGAGTTCTCCCAGAAAATACTCTTGCCGGTATATGTGAAATTGCCGATGTCGCCATTGCTGTAAGGGTAGAAGAACGTCCAGACGCTCTTCAGGTCATAGGCGTACTTCGAGGCATACTCGAATGTGACTCCGCCCGAGCGCTGAGAGAGGGAGACCATTTCGTAAGTGGGGATGAGCTGGACTGCGGCGAGCAGCGAACCTAGGATGAGCATTCCGGCAAACGACCAGGTGAGTTTGTTCCTGAAGACGTCGATCGCGGCCCTGACAGTGTTCGACTGCTTGGACGCCGCCCGCACCTCCCCTTGCCGGTTGAAGAGCCGCAGCGGAAAATAGAACAGATAGAGCACCCCCGAGTAATACGCGGTCTGCGCATTGCCGGCGAGATGCTGCAACCCGAACACGATGCCAAACCACAGCAATGGGCGATGGTGATTCCGCCTGACCGCGCGCTCGAGCAGGGTCAGGGCGAGCGGCAGCCAGCAGGCGGCGTTGGCCATGCTGAGATGTTTCAGGTGGGAAATGAGGTATCCGCTGAAGCAGAACGCGATTGCCCCGACCAGGCCCGATAGGGTGCTGCCCCCGATCTCGCGCGCGTAGAGGTACATGCCAATGCCGGCGATGACGAGGGTCAGGAGGATGGTGAGGTTGAGCGCCACGTAGGGCGAGAACAGGCCGAAGAGGACGAGGTTGAAGGGGTAGCAGACCCCGGCCTCCGCCCGGGCGAGAAGGGGGAAGCCCCCGTAGATCTCGCGGACCCACAAGGGCCAATGGCCCGAATGGAGAGCATTGCCCAGCGAAAAGCGGTAGGGGAAATTCTCGTTCATCAGGTCGCTGGCGAAGATGTCGTCGGTGATGATCAGACCCTTCATCGACGTCAGCTTCCAGAACGCAGCGAGCACTACCGCGGCAATGAATGCGAATGCGACCCGCGTCTGCAGTCGTGGGTCTTGCTCGACCTTCATCGCGAGGGCAGGAAATCTCATTGGCCCCGCTACGGCAGTTCGACTGCGGCGTCGCGCGCGGGCCGAGCCAGTTCCTTGTCGATCGCGTCCTTGAACACCGAGAAAGGCTGGGCCCCCACGATCCAGTAGTGGTCGGTGGCGAAGGTTGGCGTGCTGTCCACGCCCAGGGAGGCTGCCAGAGATTCGTCTTGCTCGACCTCGTCGGCAATCTCGGGGCTGGCCCGATCGGTATCGAATTGCGCGACATCAAGACCGATGATCTGCGCATACTGGTCGAGATCCGCGTCCGTCAGGTCGTCCTGATGAGCGAACATCTGATCGTGCATCTCCCACGCCTTGCCCTGGAGGGCCGCGGCCAGGAAGGCATCGGCCGCGTGCAAGGCATATTCGTGAATGCTGAGCGGGAAGTTCACGAAGGCCAGCGCGACGTCACTGGGATAACTGGCCAGCACGCGCCTCACCGTGGGCTCGGCCTCCCCGCAGTACGGGCACTCGAAATCCCCGAACTCCACCAGAGTCACCCGCGCCGAGTCCGGACCGCGGCGCGGAACGTGTGCCGGAATGTCGATCGGCCCGGCGTCATACGCCGTGAGGGTCTCGGGCACCTCCGTCGCATGCACGCAACCAAGCAATACGACGGACATGCCCATCATGCAGATGGTGCCGAACCGGAGGGCCATCAACTCATTTATTAGCAGGCAAGCAAGAAGACCGCCACCTCCCAGTCAGACCAGCTTGCCGAGCACGCTCTCCAGCGTGGTGGGTCCGCGCACGTGCCTGGAGTCGCCACCCTGGAAGCGCATGAGCCCGGTGTCCAGACCGTGCGCCATCTCCTTGAACAATCCCGCCATGTTCTCCGACAGCCCGCTCTGCAGCAGCGTGGGAATCACGCCCTCGTTGGGCACGCGCACGGCCTCGACCGGCCGGCCCAGGTGCTTGGCCAGGATACGCGCGGCATCGGCGTAGCTGGATTCCTGCAGCGCCTCGAGCTCGATGATCTCCTTGTGCGCAGGTGGTTCCAGCAACGCCTGGGCTGCAGTACGGCCGATGTCCGCAGTGGCGATCATCGCGATGCGACGGTTGGGTTCGAACAGGCAAGGCAGGACGCCCTGAGCGCGAGCCACCGAAACCAGCGAACCGATGTTCTCCATGAAGTACGCCGCGCGGACGAAGGTCACGCGGGACGCGCGCAGGCTGCCCAGCCGGATCTCACCCTCGTGCAAGAGCGCCACCGGCCCTGTTCCCTTTTCGTGCTGCGCCCCGATGGACGAGAGAAACACCGCGTGCGGAACACGGGCGCTCGCCAACGCCTCGGTCATGGCCCCGAGCAAGTGGCGGCCACGTGCCATGAAATCGGTCGCCGCAAAGTCGGGAGGAACCAGCAGATAAGCGCCTTCGACCCCCTGCAAAGCGCGCGTCAGCGCCGCTGCATCGTCCAGCGATGCCACTGCCACCTCGGCGCCCTTCTCGCGCCAGGGCAAACCCTTGTCTTCGCTGCGCACGAGGACGCGTATCGGCTGTCTCTTCTCCAGCAGCGCTGTGGCAGCCGCGGCGCCAGTCTTTCCAGATACGCCCGCAATCAAGTACATCACGTCCTCCTTGCTTGGGTCACTCCAGGTGAACGGTGCCCTCGGCCAGGATCTGATCGCGGGCGCCTTGCGCCTGAACCACGCGCACGAGATAGGTGTGCGATGGCTCGAATCCCTCCTCGGGCAAGAGCAGGAAGCGCATGCCAAGGTCGCGGCCTGGATTCATGCTCACCGTCCACAGTGCCTTCGCCTCCTTGTGCTCGATGCTCTCCTGATCGTCGCGGTCGAACACCGCCACGACGATCGGCCCGTGATCGGATCGTGCCTTGAACCGGGCTACCATCTCAACCTGCCACGGCTGGTCAGCGCCGGCAGCGCCCAGACCTCCTTTTGCCGCTAGCTGGATGCCTCGCGCCAGAACCGTCACGTCGGGTCGATTCTCCGAAACCTCCACGCCCCCAACGGTGGAGCTTCCTCCCGGGGCCACGCAGACCGAGCCGAGCCGCGAACATTCGCGCTTCTGGTCGCGAGAGACCAGGAAGACCCGTGGGGTTTCGTCCATCACCTCGACGCTGGGAACCTCCCAGGGTTCCAGCATGGACGGCACTTCGGTTTGCGCCAACGTCATCAGGATGACTTGAGCCAACATGAAACACCTCCCGCCCTGCTTCGCTTGCTGGGCACTCGCCTATTCAGATGCCAGGTACGGCAAAGCGGTTCGCCGTCAGACGGCGGCAAGGCCTCATGAGTCGACGCAAAAACTTCGCGTTTCTGGCGGATCGGTCAGCGGTAGAAGGCCACTTCGACGTTGTACGCTTGCGTATCCGAGGTGGTGCCGTCGGCCGAGGTCGCATAGTAGATGAAGCTGGAGGCGCCGAAACCAGAATCGGCAGCCGCAACCACCGGGTTCCACGCCCGCAAGTTTGCCCTCTGACCGAGCTGGACCTGAGGCTGCCACGTCGCACCTTGCAGGCGGCTGGCATAGGCACCCCAGGTCGTGTCATTGACCTGCTTGGACCAGACCACCAGCACGTTCCCTTGCGCATCAGCGGCCAAATTGGGATACGGCATCTTGGTGACGTCCAAATAAGACGCCACGTTGTCGGTCTCCAGCGGGGTGATGTCGCTCCATGTCCCGCCCACCTGGCCATGGATGGCCACGGCGTTGTAGCCGCTGGTCGAAAGCGACTGGGCCCAGGCCACAGTGAGGTTGTCCTGGTCATCAAGAGCCGAGCCGATATTCGTGCAATCGGCGTTTCCCTTGATCTTCTGGGGCGAACTCCAAGCTCCTCCGGTCTTGTAGGTTGAGACCCACAAGCCGGTACTTTCGCCCCAGGACACCACCGCATCGCTGTTTCGATTCATTGCCACGGTCCGGTATAAGATGTCTTCCGTCAGGTTGGTGTCCAGGATCTGCGGCGCGGTCTTGGTCTGGCCGGTCAGGTTCACGACGCCGACGCTGATGTTCTGGTCGGCATCGTATTCGTCGAACACGACAACCGCGTCCCCGGTTCCGCCGACGGCCAACACCGGTGGCGAGTAAGCGTTGACCTGGGGGTTGCTGGGGCTGTTGACGTCGAGCACCGGGGCGGGGTCGGCGGTCCACGAAGTCCCGTCAAAGTAGGCGACGTAGTGATCTTCCTGGTTTGAGCCTGGCTGGCCCGAGTAGACGATACGCGCAATCCCGTTGCGGGCCACGCCCAGCTGCACGTTGAACACCGTCCCGCTCGCGATCAGCACTGGAGGCGACCATGTCGCGGCGACAGAGGAGTCGGCACGGCTGGCCCACACGCCCGCCACGGATGTGGTGCGGTCCATGCCCCATACCACGCTGACATGCCCCGCGGCATCTGCCCCAATCCCGATTTCACCGGAGGTCAGGTCACGGTCATCGATCACCGTGGTTGATCCCCATGTGCCGCTTTGCCAATCCCAGCGCTTGACCTTCACTGCGTAGTCCTCGGTCCAGGCGACATAGACGTTCTCGGTGATCGGTTCAACCGCGACGGCGAAGGTGTATGACCGGTCGATGATGTCGTTTTCCACGTTGCTGGCGGGCTGCCAGGTCGGAAACGGCGAGGCATCGGTCTCAGTTTCACCGGTGTCAGATCCCGCGTCAGCGATCGGGGCGTCGACAGCGGGCCCGTCACTGGGAGGCAAAGGAACGTCGGGGAGGTTCACGTCGACTGCGGGGACATCAACGTTGCCGCCGTCGGGAGTGCCGGGAGCCGATTCGGCGCCACCCGCGTCAACGGCCAACAGATCAGCGCTGCCACCCTCTGGCACGACCGGCGCAACATCCGAAGTCGCCAGATCTGGTAGCAGGACATCAGGCGAACCCGCGTCGAGTCCAGGAGTAACGGTGCCGGTGGCGGGCTGCAAGGTCAATGCGTACGGCCCATTGGTCTGCCCGGCCACGATACGCTGATTACCTAGGGAGGCGGTCGCCATCTCCCCACCCTGTGTATCCAGGCCCGCCGCGGCTATGTCAACCAAGTGAGGCGCGCCATCTGGCAGATACACTCCGGCATACAAGATGTTTCCCTGGGCCTTCGACCAAGGAAAGCTGCCCGAGGCGACCGGGGCACCGTTCGACGTCACCGTCACTGTCACAGTGACAGGAGGAGTTTGGCTCACTTGAGAGTCTAACGACACATTGACCTCGACCAGCGTCCTCTTGCTGCTGGAGCATGCGACAGCCAAAGCCATGGCCAGAACAATCAGCGCCGGCTTTTCCGCGATTCCACGCAATAAGTTCATGGGTCGTCTCCTGGTATCTACTGGCAAACGTAGGGGGCTTTGCACTGGCTGGCCGGCTTGAACACCCCGGCCGCCCAAAGGCCGCCCACTACGGCGACGGCTGCCACTCCGCCGACCACACCCCAAAACCAGCCGCGCGTGTAGAAGGGCGGGGACGGCTCCGGGCTGGGCGTGGCGGGCGTCTCGGTCAAGCTGGCGGCTGTCGCCCCCTGCGACGCTTCCACCGGGGGCGCGGCCGGCACAGGGATGGTGGGCGGCGGCGGCGACGGCGCAGCATTCGCAGCCTGCCCGTCTTCTTGCTTCTTCTTCAGAGCCTCCATCTCGGCGATGTAGCCCTCGACTTCTTTCTCCTCGGCGGCCGAGACATCCTTGGCCTGCCTCAGGTAGTCGCGGAATGAGTTGATGGCCTTGTCAGGCTGCTGCAGATTCTGATAGCAGCGCCCGATGTTGCGCAGGTACGTGGGGTGCAATTTCTCCGCGTACAGCTTGGCAAAAAGATCCAGCGCTTCTTCGTAGCGTCCTTCGGCGAACGCCTCGCGCGCCTTGATCTCGCGCTTGTCTTTACTCTTGGGCGCCGCCTGCGTGGCTATTGCCGGTGCGAACGCGCAGCAGAGCACAGCCCCGGCCAGCAGAGCACGAATCGCCCGCACGCCACGCGCGCGACGAACGACAGGTTGGTTCATCAGCGTCGGCAGTTTCACGTTGTCCTCATGGGCTAACAGGTTCCTGGGAAAAGATACGGCACTGCGCCAGTCCGGAACCGATATGACCGAACGCAGCCGGCTTTGGCGGGATACTGTAACGCCTTCGCGCACCGTTGACCAGCGGGGATCCTCGACGGACGCTGGGCCCTTTTCTGCGCAGCCTGCACCTCATCCTCCAGATCTTCGCAGTCCTCGGCGTGGCTGGGGTGTTTGCTTCCCTGACCCGCGGGCGCATGCGCTAGCGTGACTCTTCCTGTATCGCCGGCACATCCTGGGATGCGGACAGGGCGGCAAGGTTGCGCCGTGCCTGGGGATAATCGGGCCTATACTGCAGCGCCAGAGCATAGTGCTTGCGCGCTTCTTCGAGACGTCCCAGCCGGCGCAGAACGGTAGCGAGATTATTGTGGGCTTCCGGATACTCGGGCCGGTATTTCAATGCCGCCTGGTAGGCGGCGACAGCCTGCAAAAAATCCCCGGTCCGCGCATATGCGTTCCCCAGGCTGTAGTACGCGACGGGATCATCCGGTTTGAGCACGATGCCTTGGCGGTACTCGCCAATCGCATCGGTCAGACGTCCCGCTCGCGCCAGTGCCACGGCATGGTTGCAATGCGCCTCCGCGGAGTCGGGCTCCAGTCGCACCACCGCCGCAAAGTGCTCGACGGCCGTCTTCATCCGTCCCAGCTTCAAGTACGCATAGCCGAGGTTGTTGTGCGCCCGAGCGTCGCGAGGATCCACACGCAAGACGGCTTCAAACCGCTCGATTGCCTCGGAAACCCGTCCAGTATTGAGCAGAGCGATCCCGAGGCTGCGGGCCGCCTCGGAGTCATCCGGCTGCAGCTTGAGCGCCTCTTGGTATAGTGGAATGGCCGCATCACCCCGCCCGACCCGCACCAGTGCATCTCCTTTTCCCCTCATGGCCTTGAAATAGGCTGGGGCGATGTGCAAGGCCCGATCGAAGAGCTCGAGCGCCGCAGGGTCCTGGCCCATCCACAAAAGAGACTCGGCCTTGTTATAGTAGGCCATTGCGTAGTCTGGTTTCAATTGCAGAGCCTTGTCATAGCTCGCCAGCGCTTCCGACCTCCGTCCCGCGTTGTCGAGTGCGTTTCCCAGGTGGTTATGGGCCCGCGCATTCCCCGGACGTCTGCTAACGGTATCGGCCCAAAGGCTCAGCTCGCTTCGGTAGACCTCATTACGCCGCGCGGTGCACCAGGCGAGCAGTGCTGCCACGCAAACGGCCAGTGCAAGCCCCACATTCTTGTTCGCCTTGGCAAAGAGTCCGACCCCCGCGACCGCAACCACGACAATCAATGGCAAGTACATTCGATGCTCCGCCATGGTCTGCGTGGTCAGTGGAATAACAGTCGAACTTGGCGCGAGAATTCCGAAGAACCAACAGCCCGCAAATCCCAACTTCGGCTGACAAACCGTTGCGTACGCGGTTGCCCCCAGAAGTAGCAAAAGAAGCAACGCTTGCGGCCACACAGCGGTGAGCTTGCTGACCACCTCTTTGCCATAGTCGAAGACGAGGTTCTGCGGCCAGACAGACAGACCGAGGTAGCGAACGATGGCCTGACACTGGGTCAGCGCATAGGCCCACCAGGCCACGCCATGCCCGAACCCGACGGTTGCGTTGCGATCGCTGGCGACGAAGATGAGCAGACCCAGCAGGATCCAGGTTGCCGCCAGGCCGAGATACAGCGGCCACCGTTGCGACAGCGACTTCTTGAAAGAGCCAGAAAGGAAGGCGCGGTCGTAGAGCAACACCATGACCGGCGCGGTGGCCATGACTTCCTTGCTCGCCATCCCCAGCAAACAGGCTGCGACGGCCGAGCCGTACCAGAAGACCTTGTTGGCCGAGTCGCAAGCACGAAGAACGCTGTAGAGAGTGAGCAGGTAGAAGAGGCCCACGATCAATTCGTTGCGCTGGATCACGGATGTGACTGACTCGGTCAGCAGCGGGTGAACGGTCCAAAGCAGGGTGATTGCAAGCGCAACAGGTCGCGCTTTTCGTTCGAAGCGTCCCTGCAGTGACGGCAGCCGCAGGGTTCGCAGCAGAAGGCTGAAGAGCACCAGCGCGACCGTGACATGAAGCAAGAGGTTGGCGACGTGGTATCCCACGACGCTGGTTCCGCCCAAGGCATAGTTGATTGCCAGAGACAGGTTGACAATTGGTCTTCCCACCGCCCCGGCGGTGCTCAGCGGCGGAAGCATGACCCGCGTGATGGGCCACAGGTGCCTGATGGATGGATTTTCGACGATGGCCGGGATGTCGTCGAATACGAAGGGACCGGCGAAACTGTTGTGATAGGCGGCGAAGGCCGCCAAAATGATGAGCAGGAGGCAACCCGGCGCGGCCAAGGGCGACTCGTGACCAGGAGCTTGTGGATCGGCCATCAGCGCACGGCTGGGATGGGCCTTGTGCAGCGCCATTTGCGGTGTCGTCAATCCAAGCACGTACGACTGCGAAAGGGAAGCGAGTCGTCGATTTCCACCGCGTGGTCGATGGCCTGAACCACCGGCCGGGGAAATCTCCCCCGACTACTGTTTCTGCACCGGATCGGCTCCCAGCGCCTTCGCCACCGTCTCTGCCAGTGACTCCATGGTGTAGGGCTTGGCAAGCCAACCCAGTCCCCGCGCCATTGCGGCGTGCACCCGGTCATTGGCAGCGTGCCCGCTCACCAGCAGAGCGCGCTGGTTGGGAAATAGCTGACGGATGAGCTCGAATATCTCGATCCCATCCCGTTCTTCGAGCAGGCTCATGTCCAGGATGACGAGGTCGCAGGGACTCGTGCCCGCGGCTGCGGCTTGCGCAAACCGCTGGTAGGCCTCCTTCCCGCTTTCCAGGGTCTCGACCTTGTAGCCCAGGTGTTCGAGCACCCGCCGCCCGGTCCGCAAGAGGATGGGAGAGTCATCCACCAGCAGAATGCTGGGCCGACCCAGCGGCGCGGGCGTCGGTGTGTGGGGAGCATCGGCCCGTCCCTCTGAAGGAAGGCAGGGGAAATACAACGTGAAGGTCGTGCCCTGACCGCGCACGCTGGTGACATCGACGAAACCGCCATGTTCCTTCACGACGCCATGCACAATAGCGAGGCCAAGACCTGTGCCGCTCGATTCGCCCAGGGGCTTGGTGCTGAAGAAGGGCTCGAAGATCCGCCCCAGATCTTCCTGGGTAATCCCCCGGCCGGTATCGCTGATGGAAAGAACCGCATAGTCGCCGGGTTCGATATGTTCAAATCCAACCACGGCTTCGGTCAAGCGGCGCTGCCCCGCGGTCATGGTCAACTGTCCATCTCCCGCGATGGCCTCGACTCCGTTGTGCATCAGATTGGAGATCGCGCGGACCAGGTGCGCCTCGGACGCCTGCACCGCCAGCGGCTTCGACGGCAACTGAGCCACGATCCTCACCCTCCGGCTTGCGTCCGAGGCGATCCAGGCGGAGTTCTCGGCGATGCATCGAGAAACCACCGCAACCAAGTCCAGGGGTTCCTTGCTGACCTGGCCCTGACGGCCCAGGGTCAACAGATCCTTTATGGTCTGCGAAGCGCGCAGGCTGGAAGCCTTGATACTCTCCAGGTCAGCGCGCATCTCCCTGGCCCGGCCATCCGGATCTAGCTTTTCCAGCTCGGCCAGAATGACCTCGGGCAACGCCACCAGCGGTCCGAGCGAGTTGTTGAGGTCGTGAGCCACGCCGCCCGCCAGGGCGCTCAAGGATTGCAGCCGCTTGCTGGTTGCCAGGCGTTCCAGCTCATCGCGCTCGTGCAGACGCGTCCTCTCCAGCAGTTCCTGGTGAATCTGGATGCTCCGCAGCGCCACATTAAGCTGGTCGCGCAGAACGTGGTAGCCGTGGACGTCCGGCAACCATTCGAACGCCGCAATCCCCAGGCGTTCGGTTTCGAAGGCCAGTGGGAACACCAGCAGGATGCCTCTTCGCGACTGCGGATAGGTATTCGGGGGAAACAGCAGTTGTGCGGGAAACGGAAGCGGCAAGGGAGATATGGGCTGGCCCTCAAGCATACAGAGGAAGGGCTGCAATTCTCTGGCGCTGCCATCGGTGAAGCGCGACAAGAATGCGGTTTGAACGCCGGTGTCAGGAAGGACCTTGAGCAGCAACCGCTCGAGGGACTGGTAGTCCAGCGCGACTCCGATCTGCTCGCCCACAAAGAACAGGTTGCGGTAGTTCTGGTCGATTGCCACGCGGTGCTGGACCTGAATGGCCGTATCAGCCGTTGCGATCAAGGCAAAGGAGTCCGCCCACAGCCGTTCAAGGTCCAGATTGGCAAAATCATGCAACTCATCGCGCAACCATTCAATCGCTCCCTGAAGCGCTCGATACTGTTGGTAGCTCTCGCCCGCCTGATCGAGAAGCGTCTCCACGGCATGAGTGAAGGACTGAGGTTCTCCATTCATCTCGGCCTTCAGGGCCGCAATGAGTGCGTTGGCGGCGTGCTCGCGATCCAGGCCGGTGGCCTTGAGGACACACGCGAGCCTGCTCGAAAAATCGGCGCCACAACCCTGCACGTACTGCAATGGGGAAACGGCGGTGATATCGGGAGGCGGCGTCTTGGTCCGTCGCACGCCTGGGCGGCAGCCACACGACCGGCGCACGACAAAGTTGGTTGCCAGCCGCGAGTGGGGAGCAACCGGTCGACCCGCCGCTTGATCGAGGACAATCTGAATCGCCCTTTCGGCCATGAGTTCGAACGGCTGAGCCACGCTGGTCAAGGCTGGCTTGCCCATACGGGAAGGGGGCAAGTCATCGAACCCGGTAACCCGAACGTCGCGGGGCACGTCGCGCCTGTGTTTGCGCAGGGCCGCGACCGCGCCCATGGCCATGTTGTCGTTGGCTGCCGCGATGGCGTCGAATTCGATTCCCTGCTTCAGTAGCGCCTCGACGCCATCGAACCCGTCGCCAGGCCGGAAATACCCGGGCACGATCAAGGCGGGGTCGATGTCGATGTGGTGCTGCTCCAGCACCTCTCGATAGGCTTGCAATCGCGTCTGGGCCTCGACCTTGCCAGGCGTCCCTGCAAGAAAAGCGACCCGCCGGCAATTGTGGTCGCGTATCAGGTGCTCGACCGCCGCGCGCATCCCCGGACCATCGTCGACCGTAAGACTCGGGGTGTTGGGAAGCTCGGCGCCGATGCTGCAGACGGGCATCTTGTCATAGCGGCGAGCCAGACGCAGAAGTCCCTCGGGACCACAAAAGCCAGAAAGCAGCGAGGAAACGATGATGACTCCGTCGGCGCGTTCATCGCCGATCAGCTCGAAGATCGCATTGTGCGCGGCACACCCGCGACGGGGTTCGTCCAGCCCGCGCCCGAAGACCATGAGCAGGTTCAGGTCGAGCGTCGTGGCCCGGTGGGAGAGTGCGCTCTGGATCTGTGAGCTGTACCCCACTGAAAAGAAGTCCATGTAGTCGAGCAGCACCGCAATCGTCTTGCGGCCGCATTGACCACGGCTGGCGGGTGAATCCAAGACGGGCGTCTCCCTAAGGTCAAACGGCGCCGAGCCTGGCAAGGCGCACGTTCCCTAAATTGAAATACGGCCGATCCGCTAAATTCTTGAGTTGTGGCCGCAATCACAGGGGACGAAATGCGCCGCAGGCGAAACCACCAAGTCGGGGGTATGCTCCCCACATGAAAAGGCGCAGGCTGACCCGGTTGCGAGAGCGCCTGGGCCAGGCTGTATGCAGCATGGCGGTGCTGGGCATCGGGGCGGTGGCGCAGGCGGAGGGAGCAGGTCCGCCTGCTGCGCCAGCGCCGGTGTCCCCGCCGGTCGTGTACACTCCCATGCTTCCCGCGCCGGTCGTTCAACCGCCGCCGGTCGTTCAACCGCCGCCGGTCGTGTACACTCCCATGCTTCCCGCGCCGGTCGTTCAATTGCCGCCGGTCGTGTACACTCCCATGCTTCCCGCGCCCATCGTTCAACCGCCGCAGATCTCCGTCGCTGCGCCAAGTGTGCCTGCGGCCGCAGGTGCTCAAGACGAGGTGGCCATCGCGAACGCGGCGCCCTTGCCAGCAGCCGCGCCCCGCTCACGGCGCTCGATCGGAGTGATGGCCGACTTCGGTCTGCCTGACGGGGCCAATCTCGGCCTAGTGGTTCGTCCCGCCGCTTGGCTTCGCCTGCATGCCGCTGGCGGCACCAACTCCGTCAGCTTGGGCTTCCGGGGCGGCGCCACGGCAATCCCGCACTGGTTCTGGCACTTCGGGCCTTCGCTCACTGTCGAAGCCGGCTACTGCCGGGTGGGGACCGTCAACCAAGTCCTGCGCGCGTTCTTCCAGGTCCCTGCCTGGATGCAGGACTACGTGCAACAGGCTGGCTACGCGTACTACAATTTCCATCTTGGCATCGAGTTCGGCCGCGGCAACGTGACCGGCTTCATACACGCCGGTTACAGCTACGTGGACGGCACCGTGCGCACACCCAACGCGGTTTCCGTTGCCGCCGGGACCAGCAGCTCCGCGGCCGATCCGCCGCAGGTTATCTTGGGCCAGGACGCGACGGTGCGGGTGTACACCCCTTCGGCCAAGGCGGGGCTCATCGTGTTCTTCGGAGGGCCTTGATCATGCGTTCCCGCCCTGCCCTGGCAGCGCTGGCCGGCGCACTGGCCTTGGGCTGCGTTCCCTCGGTGCAGATCGATGCGCCTGACATCGAGATCACCCAGCCCAATCTGTCGTTTCCCGCCGTTCCAGCCGAAGCCGGTCAATCGGTCACAGCTCTGTTCAGGTTCAGCACTGCCAAGCTTGGTGCGGCCGGCAAGCCCGATGCCGGTTCTCTCAAGAACATCAAGCGCATGCAGATCACGCAAGTCGTTCTCAAGGCCGACTCGGGCATCGAGGACTTTTCCTTCCTGGATCGTTTGACTGTGGACGCGGCGAACCTGGGCTACGCCACCCAGTCCAGCCCTGGCCAGCCCGTGATCCAGATCGTCGACTACCAGGCGGCCGACGTGGCGAGCGGGGTTGTGTTGCAGCTACCCCTGTCCCCACCGGTCGACATGCTGCCACTGTGGGGACACACTTCAGTCTACGTTACCGTCACCGCCACCGGCGCTCTCCCCACAGTCGCTTGGTCGATGGACGTTGTCTTCTCGCTGTCACTCGATATATCTCAGTAGGCATGCCCCGCCTTGACACTTTCAATATCGTCCCGTAAGTAATGGCGATGGCTCGGGTTGTGGACAGCCGACCAGTGCGACGCGCGAGGATGCGCGCTACCAGCACCCTGCTGCTGGCTGCCCAACTTCTTACCCTGGGCCATCTGTTGGTCGTGCGACACACGATCTGTCCCGAACACGGTGAAGCGATTCACTCGGCATCGTCCAGCCAAGTGCAGGCGATGCGTCCTGGTCATCAGAGCGCGGCAGCCGATCCCGCGCTCGACAGCGGGGCGACGCCGGCCGAGCACGCCCATGATCACTGTCTGGCCCGGGCCAACACGCGCGAACGGTTCGCGTTGCTGCCGGTTCCCGAGCTAGTACCCGGCCCGCTGCTCGCGGCCGCAACCCCGCCGTCGCCGTCAGTCGTCGGCGCGGCTCCAGCCCTGGCCCTGCTCCGGGTCGCGCCCAAGAACTCGCCTCCCTCGGCGTAGCCCAAGCAAAGCGCCATGGGCGCACAGACTCGGCCAGGCTACGGGAGCGTGCCTGCCTTTCCGTCTTCGTCGCCACGCTCCCGGTTCGCTGAAACCATGGAGGACGAGTCATGTTTTCCTTTGCTCTGACCACGGCCTTGCTACTAGCGCAGCCTCTCGACAGTCCCAGCGAGAGCCCGGCTGCGGCCGACGTCCCGACACCCGCCAGCTCCACGACCGCACCCGAGGTTAAACCAGCACCCTCCTACGATGATCTTGTCCGGCGCATCGAGGCGCTGGAAAAGGCGGAGGCAGCGCGCGCTGCCCCACCCCCGACCCGATCGACCGCGGGGGTGTTTACCCAGAATCGCTTCAACCCGGATCTTTCGATCATTGCCGACTTCGCAGTGGTTGGCACCAGTATCAACGACAAAACCGCCCAGACTCTCGCGGTTCCGGGATTCATTGACCAATCGGACCGCACCGGCAAGTTGCGCGGAATCGACTTCAACTACCTGGAACTGGCCTTCAACGTCGCGGTCGACCCGTACTTTGACTTCTTCAGCGTTGTCACCATCGCGCCTGGAACGGCCGATGTCGTGGACGTCGAGGAAACCTATGTCGATACACGCCAGCTTCCGTTCGGCTTTCAGCTACGCATCGGGAAGTTCCTTTCAGCCTTCGGACGTCTCAATGGAATGCACCAGCACGTCTGGGATTTTTATGACCAGCCCCTGGTGTACGAGGCCTTCATGGGTACTGAAGGGTTCAAGAACCCGGGGTTGAGGGTGTCCTGGACCGCGCCAGTGGATTTCCTGTTGCAATTGAACTTCGAGGTGTTTCAGGGCGTATCGGACGAATCACAGACCTACAATGCCGTCGGCTATAGCCTGACGGCGGCCAACGGGACCACACTCTCGTCCGCAGCTCCCTTTGTCCCGGGCTTGTACGTCGGCTCGTTGAAGTCCTCCTTCGATTCCGGAGACCACGTCTTCCTGGTTGGGGCCTCGGCCATGTACGGACACTCGACCCAGTCGTACGGCTCGCCAACTGACATGGTCTTCAGCGCTCCGGGCACGATCTTGTACGATGGAGAATTGACGTACAAATACCTCATCAGTTCGTACCGCAGCCTCACCTGGCAGAGCGAGTACGTGGGCCGCGTGTCATCCGGGGATCTCGCCCTGGCCTCGGACGGAAGCGTCCATCATGAATCCAAGAAACAGGGTGGCTTCTACACCCAGCTCATCTGGCGCTTCGACGATCCGGGCCGGTGGAGGGTGGGAGAGCGCTTCGACCTGCTGACCCAGAATTCGGTGACCATTGATGGCGTGACCCAGAGTTCACTGACCATCAATGGTGTGGGTCAGCCGCTCACCAACATGCTCCAGCGCTATACCACCATGCTCGAATTCAGCCCCACTGAATTCTCCAGATTCCGGCTGCAGTATGACTTCGACCGGTCCCGCGATCTGGATGGCGTGCGAAAGAATATCCATGAAGTGTTGCTCCAGATGAACATCGCCGTCGGCCCCCACGGGGCTCACTCATTCTGATGACTAGGAGAAGCCCAATGAAGTTCATGATGACTCTGCTCGCAACTGCGATCGTCTTCGCACTCGCCGTGCCCGTACAAGCCAAGACCAAGATCGTGGTCACCTATCCGTACATCGCGGCGCTGGTCGGGGAGATTGCCAAGGGCCAGGCCGAGGTGACCACCCTCGCCAAGGGGGATGAAGATCCGCACTTCGTGGTTCCGCGTCCCTCGTTCATCGGAAAGCTCCGCCAGGCGGACCTTCTCATCATCAATGGCGGCTCGCTGGAGATCGGATTCGTGCCGCCGCTCATCCGGCAGGCCAATAACCCGAAGATCATGCCGGGCGCCGAAGGCTTCGTCGATCTGTCCCAGTCCGTCGATCTCATCGAGAAACCCGACAAGGTGAGCCGCTCGGAGGGCGACATCCACCCCGAAGGGAACCCGCACTTCATCCTCGACTGGCACAATGTGCCGCCCGTGGCGCGGGCCATCGCCGATGCGCTTGGCCGGGCCGACCGCGGCGGGGCCGGCGCGTATCAGAAGAACCTCGAGGGTTTCCTAGCGCGCTGGAAGGCGCAGTCCGATGCCTGGGACAAGAAAGCCTCACCGCTGAAGGGCAAGGCCATCATCCAGTACCACCGACTGTTCGACTATTTCGCCCTGCGAACGGGAATGAAGATCGTCGGCGAGTTGGAGCCCAAACCCGGCATTCCTCCCACCAGCAGGCACCTGGAGGAGCTGATTGAGACGAATACGGCCGGCACGGTGTACATGGTCGTGACCGACGCGTATCACGAGAAGAAGTCGCCTGAAGGTGTGGCCCAAAAGCTATCGGTCCCGTGGGCGGTGCTGCCGCAGGATGTGGGAGCGATTGCAGCCGCCAAGGACATCTTCAGCCTGTACGACACACTGCTGGCGAGCGTCCTCAAATGATCGACGTCCTCCTCAGCGCATTCCTTCTCTCGGTCGTGCTCCTGGGCATCCATTCGTACTATGGGCTGCACATCATCGAGCGCGGCATCATCTTCACCGATCTGGGAATTGGACAGATGGCGGCTTTCGGCGCGGCGATAGCCATCCTGGCTTTTGACGGCAAGCACATGTACCCAGTGTCACTGGCCTTCTCGCTTGCGGGAGCCTTCCTCATCGCACTGTCGACCAAGCGAACGCGCAACCACGAGGCTTTCATCGGGCTGCTCTATGCATTCGGGATGAGCGCCGCGGTCATTGCCCTGTCGCGGGCGCCGCGCGGAGCCGAGGAGATGCAGCACCTGGTAGCCGCCGACATCCTCTTCGTGCCCATGAGCGCGGTGCTCAAGACCGCGGGCCTCTATCTGGCCATCGGGGCGGTGCTCTGGCTCACCATGGGGCGCCTGCGGGGCACGTTGAAAGAGATGGTGTTCTTCGGCACGTTCTCGCTCACTGTCACCAGTTCGGTCAACCTCGCGGGAGTTCTCGTGGTGTTCGCCATCCTGGTGGCCCCTGCCTTCATGGTATCCAGCATGAAAGGCTCGTTCAGGGTGAAACTGCTGCTGGCGTGGGGGCTCGGCACAGTGCTCAATCTCATCGCCATAACCGCCTCGTATTTTCTCGACCTTCCCACCGGGCACACCGTCGTCGCACTCTACGCGCTCAGTGGGATCGTCTTCACCCTGGTGCGCGGGTCGGTGAAGTTGAGCCCAGGTAGTGCCTGAGGTCGCTGCAACTGCGCAAGAGTTGCGCGAACGGGCCGACGTGCCGGTCCGTGATCGGCATTCTGTTGCGGGCGCTGTAACGGGCTTGCCTGGCAACGCATCAACCTCCACACGGTTGTGAGTTGCGTGGCCCGCCTTCTGGGCAGGCAGCAGCCCACGAGGCAACCCAAGAACGGAGGGAGGATCGATGAAACCAACACTTATTGCCGCTCTACTTCTGTCTCTGGTGACGTTCGCCCCTGCGCACGCCGCCGATCAGCCGGCCATGGCCATGGCCGGGGCCCCGCCCACTTGCGGCCAGATGTTGTCGAGCATGGCCGTGATTCCCGAAAAGCTCTCCACCGGGGCCATGTCGGTGGCCGACATGTGGGAGGCCCACGCGAAGTTCATGTCTTCCAACAAGGACAAGGCCTCGCAGGCCGAGGCCAAGCGTCTGCGTGAACTGGCCAAAGAACACAAGCAAATAGCGGCCAGCCTGGAGAAGGCAGCCGCCAACATGAAGAAGGCCGCGTCCTGGCCGGCGGCGCCGCACGACATGGCCAAGATGAAGGCTGACCCCGAATTGATGGCGGCTCAGAAGAAGCTGCTCGATGCTTCCAAGGAGATCATCGCCGAGTTCCAGAAGATGGTTGCCAATATGGAGAAGATGAAGTAGCGCCGTCTCTCGAATTGGTCCCTTCTGTGCCCTCTGTGGTGGAGGAAGGGGGGATCCCGCCACAGAGGCACGGAAGGCGTGCAGGGGGCTACTCTTCGAGCCGCTTCACTTCGTGCGGGCGCAGGCTCTTGACGATCAGACCCAGGCCAGCAGCGATGAGGCCGAACATGACAAGGGCGTCAAACAGGGTGGTGGTCCTGAAGTAGATGTGCATGTTCATCAAGATGCCGGCGGCGATGAACAGCAGGCCGCCTACGGTCAAGACCCAGCCCAGCACGGATTTGCCGTTGACGAAAAGCGTGCCGATGCCGAAGAGCAGCGGAACCAGGGTCAGCCCAAAGCTGTTCCCGAATACGCCGAAGCCGCCCGGATAGCCGAATGCGGTCTGCACGTACACGTGGTTGAACAACAGGTAGAAGCCGACCGCGGCCACCCCAAGCCCGATGAAGAATTCTGCGAGGCCACCGGGCGTTCCACCCGCGCCTTGGAATTTCCTCTGCGGCTGGCCGCCCGCGCTCGCTCCGGTTTGGCTCATAGCGACGATTATGCTACCGGGAAGGCGGCCGTGGCTAGTCTCGTCGCGCGCCTGCGTCCTTGCGCGCAGCCAGGTGCGCGCGCCAACGGGCGCGCCGCTCGTGCTTGAGGCGCAGCTTCTTCGACTGCATGGCCAGTTCGTGCGCCACCGTGTCCTGCGGCGGAATCACCAGCTCGGGCCCGAGAATGGGAGCGGGATCGATGGCATCGCCCTTGACGTGAATCTCCAGGTGAAGGTGACTGCCCGAGGACTTGACTCCCGAGCGGCCGACCGCGCCCAAGCAGTCGCCCGCCTTCACCCGGTCGTTGATGTGAACCCGGTAGGACGACAGGTGCATGTAGCAGGAAAAGATCCCTTCGCCATGGCGGACGCACACGAACAGGCCACCCGGTCCCAGCGGGGGACGCGGGGTCTGCGCCAGATCCTCGGGCGGCACGGGCTGCGGCCGCACCCGCCCGGGCAAATCGAAACCGGCGAACCAAACCACCCCGTCGGCCAGGCTGCCCACCGGCTCGCCGGTGGTGGCGTCGATGTCCAGGCCACGGTGGGCGCGCGCCCCGTCGTCGCGATCCTCACCGGGGCCGCTGGGCGCCACGCGCGGCGTGCCCCCCAAGGGCGACACCACGGCGATTCCCAGCGGCGTCGGATGCGGCGCCGGGCGTGTGTCCAGGTAGCGCTCGATCAGCCGTCGCCGGGCGACCAGCGCCCGATCTTCGCCGCCCGTGCCGCGCACGACATCGCCCCAGCCGAAGTGGGCCACCGCGCTCCGGTGCGGCACCGATCCCGGGAAAGCCTGGTCGATGGCCGGGTGTTGATCCTGCCACATGCCCAGAAGAGCCGCCCCCACCCGCAGGTGATGACCCGGCTCTTTGAGCAGCATGGGATTGAGCCCGCCGCGTGGCAATGGCCGCGTCTTCTCCGCCCAGGCGTCGCCCTCTCGCACTCGATAAACCAATGTCGAGCCGCGCACATTGGCCGCGTACATGCTCGGCTGGAGCTGCAACAACCCGACGCCGAACGCAGTCTGCAGCAGAGGGTTGCAGCGACTGGCCCGATACACCAGCGCACCGAGCAGAAACGGGTCCACGTCCGCCTCGACCGCGGCCTCGCGCACCTCGTCGGCAATGTGGCCGATGGCGCGCGCCGTGGCCATGCCCTCGCACATGGCAAGCAGGGCCGCCCGGAAGCGAGCCCCATCAGGTGGGCCGGACGGCGACGCGGGCTCGGCGGGCCAGCGCCGGATGTCCTTCAATTCGTGTACGCCGGGCCGCAAGCCGTCCTCGCTGCGACGCCGGCGTGCAGGCCAAAGCGTTCCGGCCGCCAAAGCCAGCACCTCAGTCGCAAGCAAGGCGACTGAGGTGAAAGCCGAAAGCCGGAGCAGGACCACGGATCGAACATTATAGGGGTCCGATCGCCGCTGTTGAAGCCAAGTCGACCTCCGGTTAGGCTCGTCTCTGCGTGTGGCGGTGGCGCGCCCGGACGCGAGGCCGATACTAGCCTAGGCAGAAACCCTGAACCTCGGAGGATCCATGCGCAGAATGGCTCGCTTCCTGGTGGTTTTGCTGGCCGGCGTGGCGCTGCTGGCCTACCTCGGCTCGACCGCCGTCCAGAAGACTACGCGCCGCTGGTCCGAGGCTGACATCGCCCAGCGCACAGCCGCGCTTGCCGAGAAGAACCAGCCGGTGTTGCTGGCGCGCTGGACTGCGGGCGCGCACGAGGCGCTGGAAGCCATGCTGAACAATCTGGCCCGCGACGAGCGCATCACGGCAGTTGGCGCCTGCGACCAGAACAACCAACTTTTGGCCAGCACGCCCGCGTTTCCCCGTGAGCTTGCTTGCGCCGAGGTGAGACAGCGCATGGCCGGCGAGCGCGAGGGCCAGCCCGCGGGGCCCGGGCTGGTCTGGGGCACCAACTGGTCCTTGCCCGGCGGCAACGTTTACCTCAGCGCCGTGCCGGTCGTGCGCGACGGCACCTCGCTTGGCCTGTTGCTGCTGGTGCACGATCTTTCCTTCGTCGAGCGACGAGACTCGCGCCTGCGCCAGCTTTTGCTCATGGTGTTCGCCGGCCTCGCCCTTTGCGCGGCGGCGATCACCGCGATCGCCGCGCGGCTTTCGTGGCGTGGCTTCCGCAAGGAACTGCGCCGCTTCATCCTGGGTGAATCGCGCCGCAAGGAATTTCTGCCCATCGTGGCCGACGTGCGGGAGCTGGTCGAACGCATCGCCGCCGAGCGCGAGATGGACGGGCCGTCCACCGCGTGGAACCCGCAACACCTCAAGCAGGCCTTGGTGCGCCACTTCCCCGGCGAAAGAGTGATCGTTCTGGCCAACCGCGAGCCCTACATCCACGAACGCGGCAGCGACGGCGCGATCCAGGTTCGCCATCCCGCCAGCGGCCTGGTCGCCGCGGTCGAGCCCGCCTTGCGCGCCTGCTCGGGCGTGTGGATCGCCCACGGCAGCGGCTCCGCCGATCGTGCGGTGGTGGACAGCAAGGACCACGTGCGCGTGCCACCGGGCGAGGAATCGTATGTCCTGCGCCGGGTGTGGCTGTCCGAGCAGGAAGAGCGCGGCTACTACTACGGCCTGGCCAACGAGGGCCTGTGGCCGCTGTGCCACCTGGCCCACGCGCGGCCCATCTTCCGCAGCACCGACTGGGCCAGCTACGAAGCCGTGAATCGCCGTTTCGCCGATGCCGTGTGCGACGAGGCCGAGGGCGAGGATCCCGTGGTGCTGGTGCAGGACTATCACTTCGCCCTGGTGCCGCGCCTGGTGCGCGAGCGACGGCCGCGCGCCACCATCATCACCTTCTGGCACATCCCGTGGCCCAACGGCGAGCACTTCGGCATCTGCCCCTGGCGCGCCCAGATCCTGCAGGGAATGCTCGGCAGCAGCATCATGGGCTTCCACACACGCCAGCACTGCAACAACTTTCTCGACTCGGTGGATCGCTATCTGGAGGCGCGCATCGACCGGGAACAGAACGCGGTGGTGCAGCACGGACGCGCGACCCTGGTGCGGCCCTACCCCATTTCCATCGAGTGGCCGAGTCGTTGGGTCGCCAGCGCGCCGCCGGTGGCCGAGTGTCGCAGCGGCGTGCGCAAGGAGCTGGGTCTGCGCGAGGATGCCCTGCTCGGCCTGGGGGTGGATCGGCTCGACTACACCAAGGGCATCGAGGAACGTCTGCTGGCCGTCGAGCGTTTCCTGGAGCGCTTCCCCAGCTACGCCGGTCGCTTCAGCTTCGTACAGATGGCGGCGCCCAGCCGGACCCTGATCGAGCGCTACCGTCAACTCGATGAGACGGTGGAGCGAACCGCGGCGCGCATCAACCAGCGCTTCGGCGAGGGCGCCTATCAGCCCATCATTCTTCTGCGTGCCCACCACGAGCCACCCCAGGTCTTTCGTTACTATCGCGCCGCTGACCTGTGCTACGTCAGCAGCTTGCACGACGGCATGAACCTGGTGGCCAAGGAATTCGCGGCGGCGCGCGACGACGAACACGGCGTGCTGCTGTTGAGCCAGTTCACCGGCGCCGCGCGCGAGATGTCCGAAGCGCTGGTGGTCAACCCCTACGACCTGGAAGAAGCCAGCGCCGCCATGGCGCGAGCCCTGGCCATGCCCCCGGAAGAGCAGCGCGAGCGCATGCGCGCCATGCGCGCCTTTCTGGCCGAGTTCAACGTGTACCGCTGGGCCGGCCGCATGCTGATGGACGCGGCCCGGCTGCGCCGCAAAGGAAGCATCTTGAGCCGCAGCGGCGACGAGGGTTCGAGAATGCCCGGCTTGATGAAATGAGGTCGCTGCTCGCGCCGGAGAATCGTTCGGTCTTGCGCCGTCTCGCCCGCGGCCGCGTGCTGCTGGCATTTGACTTCGACGGCACCCTGGCGCCCATCGTCGCCGATCCGGCGGCCGCGCGCCTGCGGCCGCAGACCCGCCGCTTGTTGACAGATGTCGCGCGGAAGTATCCCTGCGTGGTCATCTCCGGGCGCAATCGCGCTGACGTGGCCCGTCGCTTGACTGGAATTCCATTGCGGCAGGTGTTCGGCAACCACGGCATTGAGCCGTCGCCTGCATTGTCCGCGGGACGAAAGGCGGTCCGGCGCTGGCTTGCCACTGTGAAGCCACGACTTGAGCACGTACCCGGCATCGTCTTTGACAACAAAGGCGCAACTTTGGCCATTCATTACCGCAAGTCGCGCAATCGGCCGGCGGCACTGAAGGCAATTTTGGCCGCCACTGCCGATCTGACTGAAGCGCGTGTACTGCGGGGAATTCTGGTTGTGGATTTATTGCCGGCGCGGGCGCCCAATAAGGCCGTTGCCCTGCAATCAGAATTGCGCCGGCTCCACTGTCAGTCGGCTTTGTATTTGGGCGACGACCAGACCGACGAGGATGTGTTCGCGCTCAGCCGCCGCCTGCCCTTGCTAGCAGTGCGCGTGGGCCGAAGAACGCGCAGCCTTGCCCCGTACTATTTGCGCAGTCAAGGCGACGTGGATGCGCTGCTGGCCGCGTTGCTGGATCAGTCCCAGACTGCGCGACCGTAGTTCCGCCGGATCGATCGGTCTTTGGTCAGTAGGGTGGCCCCATACAGTGCCGCGTGCGCCACGATGACCCGGTCGAACGGATCGCGCGTCCAACCCAAATCCATGGCGGCCGCCGCCACCGCCGAGAAGTCCCCTTCCGCCTGGACGAGTCCCAGCTTGCGCGCAAGATCCGAGAGGACGCCGCCGGCGTTCTCCGAAATGCGACCCACCTCGTGAAGGTATTGCACCTCGAACGCCACCATGGGCGAAATACGCAACTCCTCCCGGTCTAGTCGGCGCCGGGCGGCCGGCGAGAAACGGCGCAAGTCGCCAGCGTACAGCCACACCACGACGTGGGTGTCGAGGTGGATCACGGTCGCCACTCGTGCGACCAGTCAAGGTGTACCAGTTCCTCTGGATTGCCCTTGATGAAGTCGGGGCGGGCCACCAGACGATCGAGCCGGCCAGCCGGTTTGCCCGCTACAATGCGCAGCGTTCGACCCCGCCGCTGGACCACCGCGGGAACCCCGGTTTCGAGCACGCCGTCGAGCACCCGGTATACGTCCGCGCGCAAGCGCGACGCGGTCAGCTTGCCGGCTGGGATCTTTCGCACTGTTGCCTTCATACGTACGTATCATGTTGCCATGACACGTACGTATGTGCAAGTCTGGAGAGCCACAATGGATGAGGTTCATCTGCAGCAGATCTCGGCGCATGTCTACGCCCGCATTGGCGTGGCGAACGCATCGCCCTTGACCAACAGTTTCGGCGCGAATGCCGGCGCGGTGATCGGCCGCGATGCCGTTTTGATCATCGACACCTTGATGTCCGCTGCGGAGGGCGGCCAACTACTGTCCGCTGTTCGCCAGATCACCGACAAGCCGATTCGCCACGTGGTGAACACGCACCATCACATGGACCACACGTGGGGCAACTGCGTCTTCGCTGCTGCCGGCGCCACGGTTATCGGGCACGAGTACACCCGCCAAGCCCTGCGCGAGCCCGCCAATGGCTTGGCCCGGGCGCAGCGCTATCGCATTCCCGCGGAGAATCTGGCCGGCACTGTCATCGTGCCCCCATCGCTGACTTTTCGTCAGGATCTGCGCCTGGATCTCGGCGACGTCAGCGTTGAGCTGGACTATCCCGGGCCCACCCACACCACCGGCAGCATCATTGCCAGGATTCGCGAAGACGACGTTCTCTTCAGTGGGGACATCTTGTTCACCAACTACCACGTGACCATGATCGACGGCGATGTTGCCAACTGGTGCCGGGTGCTGCGCGCTCTGCAGGGTACAGCGCCGCGAGCCATCGTGCCTGGCCACGGCCCGGTCTCGTCAGTCGCTGACCTACAGGCGATGGAAGAATACCTTCGCGTGTTCGACGAAGAGGCCACCCGCCTGTGTGCCGGCAAGGCCGCTGCCGACGCCGACGCCATCGCACAAGAGCTTTCGGCCGTCCTGCCCGGCCCCCAGCGCACCGAGTTGCCGTTCATTGTCGCCGCCAACCTGCGCGTCCGGTACTTGCCCAAGTAGGACGATCAAGCCTCGGATGCGTCCTGTGGTGGAGCGCGAGGCGATCGATGTCGCCTAGCACCCGCGATTGGCGGCTTTATGCGATCGAGAGGGCGGTTCGCGGCCTGCTCGCGTAGCCGTCCACCCGCCCTTACCGGCGCGCACGGTTCAGGGGGACTCTCATGCCCGCTGCCACGATGCCAGCCTTGCTTCGTCGGCCTTTCCGCGCTACCCCCAATTTGCACTCACTTCTTCGGGAGCATGACACATGCGGCTAGAAGCGACTCTTCCAGATTCTCGGGGCGACGCCCTGGTCAAGCTCGCGGACGAATTGGGCCTGACCCGAAGCCAGGTCGTGGATGAGGCTGTGGGCCTCTTCCTGAAAGCCGTCCTGGAGATCCGGCGAGGCAGGCGGCTGGTAACAGTGGACGCGGTGACGCCGGGACCCCTGTGCGAGATGGCGACGCCGACGTTGGCCACGCTCGAATGGACGACGAATGCAGAGCCGATCAGGCTATCGGCGTCAGCCGTGGTCAAGATGCAGCGGCTCGTGGCGGCTCCGCGCAAGCCAGGTGCCCGGTTGCGTTCCGCAGCTCGACGCCACGCCAAATGAACACGCCCGAGACCACGCCGTACCAGGTGACACGTCTTGACCCAGCCGATATCGCGGCTGGCTTTCGCTGCGGCAAGCATCCGCTCGACGACTTCTTCGCTCGTTTCCAGAAACCATCCCCGTCATCCTGGAATCGATCGTCAGTGCCGAGTTCATCGACGACGAGATCGAAGCCGCGCACGAGGCCCTGGCGATAGGCGGTCCGCGGTCGCGGGTGCGAAGGCGACGGTCAGGCGCGACCATCTAGATCGGTGTGACATCCGGCCTGACATGCTTCTTGTGACAATGGCTTTTTCTTCGATGGCGATGCCGACCTTGCTAAGCTGACCAGACACTACGGGGTCTTTTGATGCGTCTTGTAGGATTCTCCACCGGTGCCCTGGCTTTCGCCGATTTTCGGCGAGGGCTGCAGATGCTGCGAGAGACTGGCGCCAGGGCGGTGGAGCTTTCTGCTTTGCGTGCGGCAGAGCTGGATCCGCTGATAGCGTCGCTTGACGGCTTGGATCTGGACCAGTTTTCGTTCAAGTCTGTCCACGCGCCATCGAACGTGGATGCCCAGCACGAGCGGCACGTGGTGGAAAAGCTGCAGGCGGTTGCCCAGCGTGGCTGGCCCATCGTGGTTCACCCCGACTCGATTCACGACGATGCCCTGTGGCGGCCGTTCGGCAAGCTGGTCTGCATCGAGAACATGGACAAGCGAAAGCCCATCGCCCGCACGCGGGACGAGCTGTGCGCGTGGTTCGACCGGCTGCCCGAGGCATCCTTGTGCCTGGATCTCGCGCACGTCCGGCAGATCGATCCCACGATGACCGAGGCCTACCTGATTCTGCGCGACCTCGGGAATCGCGTGGCCGAGGTGCACCTGAGCGAGGTCAACGCCGCGAGCAAGCACGAACCCATTTCCTACGGCGCCACGCTGGCCTACCAGCAAGTGGCCTCCATGATTCCAGAAACCATCCCCGTCATCCTGGAATCGATCGTCAGCGCCGAGTTCATCGACGACGAGATCGAAGCCGCGCACGAGGCCCTGGCGACAGGCGGTCCCCGGCCGCGGGTGCGAAGGCGTCGGTCGGGCGTGATGGCCAAGCCGGTTCACGCGTAGGTCGCTGCCCGCGCTGGCTGTCGGCGCCTTGCCAGCAGGTTCAATGCCTGGGCAGCCGCCGCGCCTTGCCGTAAAAGCTCGCCCCGCCACCACCCACCCCTGGCGTGGCCAGGGCCGCTGCCGCCTACTCGGCCGGCACGGGCAGCGTGACTGTGCCGGGTTCGGCGATAGCGGCCAAAGCGGCTCGTTGCA